>FPIC01014994.1_pt1 | contig 93891 bp, 74 predicted proteins | sample 1504481 | NCBI WGS metagenome assembly FPIC01 (sample SAMEA4475357, study PRJEB15587) | soil metagenome | biome: Soil; feature: Field | place: India | collected 2015-03-11 | depth 0 m
CAGTTGCTCTACCAGCTGAGCTAAGGAGGCTTTATGCCTTTGAAGCGTTGCAAAAATAGGCTGCTAAGGCTTATTTCCAAAAAAAGGAGGCATATTTTTTTAATATTTTTTTGCCTCCTTTTTTATATATTGATCATCAGGTAGATAACGCTTTATAGCTCGTGTATAATCCTGATCTGCTGTTTTAGTGTCTCTAACTCCTCCTCTGCTTTTGCAATTTTTGTTGTAAAGTCAGCCTTTAAAGCATCTGCATTTTTCGAGTTGGCAAAAAACTCCATATTGTTTTTCCAAAGGCTAATGTCTGCTTCTAGGTTCTGGATCTTTTTGCGTAATCCAAACTCCTGCTTTTGCAGGTTTTTATGTCCTTCACCACTGCCACCTCTTGCTTGAGATACCTGGCTCATTAACTTAAGCTTCATTTTCTGGGTATCATCAAAACCCTCCGCAGCATCAATATAAGCAGTAATAGCATCCTGGTAGCGTTTCTGTATGCTATTCATGTCCTTACGAGGCACAAACCCAATAGCATCCCACTCCTGCCAGAAACCTTGAAGTTCTTCTTCTGTACCTTGTTTGGCTTTAGCAGCTTTTTCAATTTGCTCGCACAGAGCTACTTTCTTCTTCAGGTTTTCGCGGTAGCCTGCTTCGTTTTCAGAGTGCTGTGCTCGTTTGCGGTCAAAGAATTGATCAAGGGCAGCTTTAAAGCGTTCGTAAATTGAATTTTTAAATTTGTTGGGTACTGAACCAATTGTTTTCCAGCTTTGCTGAAGCTCTTTTAAGGTTTCGGCTGTTGAATCAAAGTCATCGCTGTCTTTAAGTGCTTCTGCTTTTTCGCACAGTTCAGTTTTAAGACGTAGGTTCTCGTTGCGCTTGTCTTCTATCTTACGGAAAAAGGCGCTTTTATTATTAAAAAACTGTTTTAAAGAGCCCCAGAATTTTTTTGTAACCTCATCAGATTTGTTTCTTGGCATGCCACCAATGCTTTTCCATTGGTTCTGAAGTTCCATAATCTCCTGAGATTTACTATTCCAATCATCTATACGATCAGAATCAAAACTTGCGAAAGCCTGGGCTTGTTCTGCAAGAGCAGATTTTGCTACCCAATTGCTTTCCAATTCAGACTTCATTACTTCAATATACTCTCTTCGCTTAGAATAGATCTGGTCTGATATTTCTTTGAAGCGGTTCCAAAGGGCTTCCTGTTCTTCTTTAGGTACAGGCCCAATGTGCTTGTACTCATCATGCAGTTCATTTAATTCCTTAACCGCCTTATTAAAAGACTCCTGCTCCAGTAGCTTTTCTGCTTTTTCTACAATTTCTTTTTTATGCTCCAGGTTTTTTTTGCGGTCAAGCTCTTTTAGCTCAAAATAGATACTCCTGTTATTATAAAAACGGTCTAGTAGTACGCTGTAATTGGCATATACATCTTTTGCATAGGCTGCAGGGATGGGCCCTATTGCTTTCCATTCTTCCTGTATTTTTTTTAGGGCATTCATACTGGTATTGGTTTCTTCACCTTCTACCAGGGCCCGCAGCTTTTCAAGAATAGCATTTTTGGCCTCAAGGTTTTTTTCCTTGTCTTTTTCTAAATCCTGTATCTGTTTTTTTCGCCTGTCACGGAGTTGGCGGTAAATGGTCTCAAACTTCTGAATGTGTTCATCAAAACGATATTCAAAGTCGCCTTCTTCTCCGCCTTCGCTAATAAACTTACGCAGGGCTTCTGCCCTTTCATCTTCTTTGATATGGTCAATAAAAGGACGCATCTGCCGCAGTTCATGATCTACTCTGCGCAAATTAGTTTCCTGCTGCAGGTTCTCAATTGCCTGGGCCAATTCCTCTTTTGTATGGTGGCTATAGTCAACGGATTCATGGTGCCCCTCCTCATGATCATGATCATCCTCATCGTGATGTATATCTTCTGAATGCTGATCTACAATCGTACCGGCGGGTTCTTGGGTAAGATCCTTATCCATGGGTGCCTGGTTTTCCAGGGGGCTATTTTTAATTTCCTTTTCCGTTTGCATGACAATTCTGTTTAGAGAACCAAAATTAGTATTTTATCGCGTAAATGTAAAATTTTATTAGTTTAATCGGGGGTCGGTGGGGTAATTAGCCAGTTCTTTATAGCGTCCCCCCATGCTTTTAAGTACTTCACGCCAGAGCCTGTCAGAAGGGGTATCAAATACCATTTCTGAGGTTGTATCTGCGATAATCCAGGTATCTTCATCTATTTCGCCCTGCAACTGCCCTACACCCCAGCCCGAGTACCCAATAAAAAAGCGTATATCAGCCTCAGACAACAACCCGGTCTGGATCATGAGCTTTACCTGCTCGTAGTTTCCTCCCCAATAAATTCCTTCGGCAATTTTAATACTGCCTTCAATATTTTCGCCCACCCGGTGTATAAAATGCAATGTGTTCTGTTCTACTGGTCCGCCCAGGTAGAGTCGTATGCTTTCGGCATTATCAACTTCATCTATTTCAGAAAGGGCATCTTTTAGGTTTACCTCTGTATTTTTGTTTAGCACAAACCCAAAAGAACCTTCTTCATTGTGTTCGCATAAAAGAACTACTGTTCTTTCAAAGTTCGGATCTCCCAGAAAAGGCTCAGATATCAACAGTTTACCTTTTATAAGTGAGGGGGTATGTTCTTCGTTAAAATTCATAGGTATACATGGTTTAAAAAAATAGATTGTTGAGCCTGCTTGTGGGGTAAATGTAAAAAAAGCTGGCTAACAATAAAAAATCATTGCAAAATTGATCGGTCAGTTCTTAATATTACGGCATAAACACCAAAACCATGACCCAATCTGCTCAAAATATTTCAGAAATCCGAAAAGAGTACACATTAAAAGATCTGGATACAGATCAGGTAGATGCATCTCCCCTTTCGCAGTTCAGCCATTGGCTTAACGAAGCCATTGCTGCACGGGTAAATGAACCAACGGCCATGCACCTTTCGACTGCAGATGCCAGCGGACGCCCTTCAGGCAGAATAGTATTATTAAAAGGAATTGAACAGGATAGCTTTGTTTTTTATACCAATTATTTAAGCCGTAAAGGCAGCCAGCTTGCTGCGAATGGCTATGCAGCTTTAACATTTTTCTGGCCGGAGCTGGAGCGCCAGGTGCGTATTGAAGGGCATGTTGACAAAGTAGACGGGCACACATCTGATACTTATTTTAAAAGCAGACCCCGAGGCAGCCAGTTGGGCGCGCTCGCCTCACCACAAAGCCAGCCCATTGAGGGGCGCTACATTATAGAAGAACGTGCAGCACAACTTACTAAAGAGTTGGAAGACAAGGAAGTTACAAGACCTGAACATTGGGGTGGGTATCGCCTGGTGGCAGATTACTTTGAGTTCTGGCAAGGAAGAGCCAGCCGCCTGCACGATAGGGTATGTTATGTACTACAGCCTGATGGCAGCTGGAAAATTGAACGGCTGGCTCCTTAAATTAACTTATAAAAAGTTAAATAGTGTTTGTACACCTAGCCTGCGCTGGCTTATAAAACCTTCGCCATACCGCACACCTATTGAGTGGCCATATTCATAGGCTCTGCCTTCTATAAAAGCCATAAATTCTGGCGATGATATGTAGGTTTGTGGCTCGTCTAATGTAGTATGGGGAGTGAAGAATTGTGATTTAAAAGCATTGATTGCTTTAACCTTCTGTTCCCAGAAGGGTGTGATATCAACAACAAGATCTGGCTTCAAAAAGCGATCCTGAATATAATAAAATACAGATTTAGGGCGCCAGGCTTCCTGTGTATTGCCATCCAGCTGTGTTTCAATTTTGCGTAGCCCTGAAAGGAAACAAGCGTCTGAAGCCAACGCAGAGGCTCTGCCATGGTCCGGGTGTCTGTCTTCTGGTGCGTTGGCTAACACAATTTCTGGCTGGTATTTTCGAATCAGGGTAATGAGGGCTTTCTGGTGTTCCTCATCATTTTTAAAAAAGCCATCAGCAAAGTTCATGTTTTCGCGTACCGATAATCCTAAAATCCGGGCTGCCTCATCAGCTTCCTGCAGGCGTAATTCCGGAGTTCCTCTTGTCCCTAAATCTCCTTTGGTAAAATCAACCAGTCCAACCTTTTTGCCTTGTGCAATGTGCGACAAAATAGTTCCTGCACATCCTAACTCGGCATCGTCAGGATGAGCAGCCATCACTAATATATCTAGTTTCATAGTTTTCAATAAAGGCCAAAAGTAGAAAGCTTTTTCTTAAATAAAAATCAAGGTTATCTTTTCAATAACGTAGTTTTGTTCAAATCAGGCTATTACATTTTACTTTAAATTTAGGGTAGTATGATATTATCGTATTAATTGTACAACTTGAAGCAAAATACAGGCACTTTTTTTACCTGTTCCGGGTTTTTGAACTACCTATGTATGCAGTAATCGACTTAGAAACAACAGGCGGACAGCCTTCTAAAGACAATATAATAGAGGTTGCCATCCGCATCCATGATGGAAGTAAAATCATAAAACGATATGAGTCTCTTGTAAATCCTGGCAGGCCCATTCCTCCTTTTATAACCCAGTTAACAGGGATTTCTGATAACATGGTTAAGGATGCACCCAGGTTTTATGAAATAGCCCGCGATATTGTTGAACTAACTGATGGGATGATTTTTGTAGCCCATAATGTTCGTTTCGATTACTCTTTTATGAAAAAAGAGTTTACCAGCCTGGGCTTTAATTATCAGCGCAAAACCCTTTGTACTGTACGTTTAAGCAGAAAAATACTTCCTGGGCTTCCCTCCTACAGCCTGGGTAAGTTATGCCATAGTTTAAACATCCCTCTTGAAAACAGGCACCGTGCTGCTGGTGATGCCGAAGCTACGGCCCTTCTTCTGGACATGATTTTAAAGAAGGAACATGAAGAAGATGTGGAGAGCTTTATTGGCGGAGAAATTAAAAGCTCCATGTTGCCTCCGCAAATTAAAAAAGATCTTATTGATGAACTGCCGGAAGAAACCGGTATTTATTATTTTTATGATGCTGCAGGCCGCGTTATTTATGTAGGTAAAAGCACAAATATTCGCAAAAGAGTAATCAGCCACTTTACAGTAGACCTTAAAAAGAAAAACGCAATTGAATTTAAAAACAGTATAGCCGATATTAGTTATGAGCTTACCGGAAGTGAACTAATAGCATTGTTGCACGAATCTGATGAAATAAAAAAATTAAAACCTGTTTTTAACCAGGCTTTAAAGCGTACGGAGTTTGGATATGGTATTTTTCATTTTACAGATAAAAACGGCTATATCAACTTTAAAGTAGATCGTCTTTCTGAAGATAAGGATCCACTCCTGCCCCTTACTAACCAGTTGAGCGCCAAAAATGCATTACTCAAATTTATTGACAAGTACGGCCTTTGCGAAAAATATTGCGGTATAGATGTTAAAAGTAAAGCTTGCTTTAACGTACGCCTTCGTAAATGCGATGGGGCTTGTTTCGGGCAGGAATCTCCGGACGATTATAATAAAAAAGCAATGCAGGTAGTACAGCGCTTTACTTTCAGGCAGGCAAATTTTTTGATATTAGGCCCTGGCCGAAACCATACAGAGCAATCAGTTGTGTGCATTGAAAATGGCAAATATATTGGGTTTGGCTACATCAATGCAGATGAGAGTTATGATGGTATAGATGCATTGAAATACTGCCTTAATAGATGTTCTGATAATCGGGATGCGCGCCAGATCATCCGTACGTTTTATCAGAAAACCCACCCTTCTAAAATTATTTCTTTTTAATGAAGTCGAAACTTTAATGTTATTTATTTAACATAACAACAACATTTATATAACAATACGTCTATTTCTATTATTCTTTTACTAAACCAGTAGCTTTAAAATTTTTAATTTACATTAACAGCAGATTGCTTAAACAGAACACGCTTGCTACATTACACTTCAATTTTATAGAAAAAGCATTTATAATATGTTTGACGGCCCCGATTTTCCTAAATCTCTTGATGAAGCGCTCTTTAATAGCTGGCTGGAAGATGGTAGATTGAGTATGCTGAGCTACCACTATTTATTGGTTGTCTGGAATGAACTTGAGGCAGACTATCAAGCCGTTTATACAGATCATCGTGATAAAATACAGGAATACGAGCGATACCCAGGCTCCTTCGGCCATGAGTCGCTCGTAGCCGCTTATGATCTTTATTCAGAGTCTAGAGTGATTTAGGGATATGATATGCTATTAGCTTTTACTCAATTGCTACTGAGGTACTTATACTTTTTTATAGTAGCAATTAGCTAAACAGACTTTTGTAATTCCAACTGCTTTAACTTTCACCTCTCCCCAAGAAACCATTCTGCCCCTGTGCTTCTCCTTCAATAGCTTTAACGGGCTTAATTCCATTGTTTATATGAAAAGTATTAAACCATTTCATAATTTTTCACTTAAAAAAAAGGAAGCTAATACATTTTACAACAGCTATATTTCGTTTAATTCAACTGTCTACTTTTCAGCACTGTTTATAAGACTTAATCTGTCTTTTTTTGTGAAATTTTCAATACATGTTCAAAGCAATTAAGTTTTTTTAAAAATATTACCGAATTATTTTTTAAAAACCAATGCTTTATATATAGCTTTGTACTCCGATAATTCGTTATAGAAGAATTAAGATAATATAGAAGTGTCAACAAAATACGTTTTCTTCTTTTATCAACTCCTTTTCAGGTTTAGGTCCCTCAGGACCTAACAGATCTCTTTTGCCTACGCGGCAAAAATCCCTTCAACTCCTATTTCTTTATATTTTCTTATACCATACCTGGATCCTTTACCGTTAGTAAGGGCTTTAGATATTTTGTATTTGATCAATTTCTTTCAGCCAACTATAACCTACAATGAAAAATTATATTGTCCGTAATGCTACCTATGCGGATATTCAACTGGCTCCCGAAATATGTACACATATGGAGGAAAGCGCCAAGGCCCGGGGTACAGGTATTGCTAAACGCTCGCCTGATTACCTGATCCAGAAAATGCTGGAAGGAAAGGCCGTTATCGCAACTACTCAGAAAGGTGACTTTGTGGGCTTTTGCTATATTGAAACCTGGGGGCACGGAAAATTTGTAGCCAACTCTGGGCTTATTGTACACCCTGAGCATCGTAAAAGTGGCATTGCCAGTAAAATCAAAGAAAAGGTATTTGAGCTCTCTCGCAAAAAGTACCCAACTGCCAAAATTTTTGGGGTAACCACCAGCCTTGCAGTAATGAAAATAAACTCAAGCCTGGGATATAAACCAGTTCCTTTTTCAGAACTAACAGATGATGAGGCTTTCTGGAAAGGTTGCTCCAGCTGCGTAAACTACGATATACTTACCCGTACCAATAAAAAGCATTGCCTTTGTACAGGAATGCTGTACGACCCCGCCGAGAAAAAACCAGTCCGCTGGAGTTTTACAAAAAACTCAAAACTATTTGAGAGGTGGCTTCGGTTAAAGCAACGCATCCTTTACAAACGTTATAATAAAGACCAGAACACAACAGATCCAACAAAAAAGTAAGAATGGCAGAAAAACCAAAAGTAGTGCTTGCCTATAGTGGCGGGCTGGATACATCGTATTGTATCAAGTATTTTACAGAAGAAAAAGGCTGGGAAGTTTACACTGTATTAGTAGATACAGGTGGCTTTTCGCCTGATGAGCTTACCCGAATTGAGGAGAAAGCCTATCAATTGGGTGCTAAACAGTTTACCTGTATTTCTAAAACCAGGCAGTACTATGAGCAGTGCCTCAGGTACCTGGTGTATGGTAATATACTTAAAAATAATACGTATCCGCTTTCGGTAAGTGCCGAGCGTGTGTTCCAGGCAATGGCTGTAGCCGAATATACTCGCGAGCTGGGTGCCGATTATGTAGCACATGGTAGCACAGGTGCTGGCAATGACCAGGTTCGTTTTGATATGATCTTCCATATCGAGATACCGAATGTACCCGTTATTACACCCATCCGTGATAATAAACTTTCCAGGCAGGAAGAAATAGAATATCTCAAATCAAAAGGTGTTGATATGGAATGGCATAAAGCAGAGTATTCCGTAAACAAAGGCCTTTGGGGTACCTCTGTAGGTGGTAAAGAAACACTTACCTCTCATGGGTATTTGCCTGAGCAAGCCTTCCCCACCCCACTGTCTGCTTCAGAAAGCAAAACTATACAACTGCATTTCCATAAAGGAGAATTAGTAGGTGTAGAGGGTGAAAAATACAGCCACCCGGTGGAGGCTATACAAGCCCTACAGCAGTTAGCTGCCCCTTATGCGGTAGGCAGAGATATTCACGTAGGCGATACTATTATTGGTATAAAAGGGCGCGTAGGCTTTGAGGCTGCAGCCCCAATTCTTACCATTAAGGCCCATCATACCCTGGAGAAACATGTGCTCACCAAGTGGCAGCAATACTGGAAAGATCAGCTTGCTACCTGGTATGGTAACCTGCTGCATGAAGGGCAATTCCTGGATCCGGTAATGCGTAATATAGAGCACTTTATGGAAGACACGCAGGCTCATGTAACGGGTAGTGTATCAGTAGAATTGAATCCATACCGATTTACGGTATTGGGTATTGAATCTGAGTTTGACTTAATGTCTTCTGCCTTTGGCCAGTATGGCGAAATGAACAATGCCTGGACCGGAGAAGATGTCAGGGGTTTCAGCAAAATCCTTTCCAATCAGACTATGATTTACCATCAAATTGCAAAGCAGCATGAGCAGCATTAAAGCAGGAATAGCGGGCGGTGCAGGTTATACAGGCGGAGAACTTATCCGTATTTTACTGCGCCACCCCCATGTAGATCTTGTATTTGTGCAAAGTAACAGCCAGGCCGGGAAGCCTGTGTATAGTACGCACCCCGATCTTATTGGCGAAACATATCTGCATTTTAGCGCACAGATTGATGAGAATATCGATGTGCTGTTTCTATGTATGGGACATGGTGATTCTGCCACTTTCCTAGCAAAGCAAAAGCTACCTGCTCGGATAAAAGTTATTGACCTGAGCCAGGATTTTCGCGATCAGAAAGGAGGCTTTGTGTATGGTCTTCCTGAACTGCAACGCGAAGTTATAAGGTCTGCAAGTAAAATTGCGAACCCGGGTTGCTTTGCTACCGCTATACAATTGGCACTATTACCCCTGGCTTTCCATAACCACTTACATGCCGATGTGCATGTAAGTGCTGTAACAGGTTCAACCGGGGCCGGACAAAGCTTAAGTGAAACATCGCATTTTAGCTGGAGAAGCAATAATATTTCAATATATAAAGCTTTCTCGCATCAGCACCTTAAGGAAATAGGGCAAAGCCTACGGCAGGCACAGGGTAACTTTCAGAAAAAGATCCATTTTATCCCCTATCGCGGAAGCTTTACCAGGGGTATACTGGCAGGATGCTACACTCAAAGCAAGCTTAGTGCCGATGAGGCCCTGGAGCTATACAGGGAATATTATGCTGACCATCCCTTTATCCATATCAGCACTCATCCTGTAGATGTAAAGCAGGTAGTAAATACCAATAAATGTATTGTAAACCTGGAGAAGCACGATGACCAGTTATTTGTTACCACGGTAATAGACAACCTGATAAAAGGCGCTTCCGGACAGGCAGTACAAAATATGAACCTAATGTTTAACCTGGACGAAAGCACTGGCTTGTTGCTTAAACCGTCTGCCTTCTAAGTAAGCCAATGAAACCATTTGATGTATATCCTCTTTATGATATAGAGCCAGTAAAGGCTACAGGTTCTTACCTTTGGGATAAAAACGGACAGCGCTACGTGGATCTGTATGGGGGCCATGCTGTAATATCGGTAGGGCACTCTCATCCTTATTATGTGGAGAAAATAAGTAAGCAGCTACAAAACATTGGCTTTTACTCAAACTCTGTTCAGATATCATTGCAACATGAACTGGCTCATAAACTTGGCGAACAGTCGGGTTACCCTGATTATGCATTATTTCTCTGCAACTCAGGTGCAGAAGCAAATGAAAATGCGTTGAAGTTGGCTTCATTCCATAATGGTCGTAAAAAAATAGTTGCCTTTACAGGCGCTTTCCATGGCCGTACAGCCGGTGCCGTAGCTGCTACCGACAACCCCAGTATAATTGCGCCGGTAAACGAAACAGAACATGTAAGCTTTCTGCCTTTTAATGATATTGAAGCTATAGAGCAAGGTATAACTGAAAACACTGCGGCTGTTATTATAGAAGGTATACAAGGAGTTGGAGGTATAAAGGTAGCCAGCGATGTATTTTTACAAGCCTTGCGTAAACGCTGCCATACTACAGGGACCGTGTTAATTCTAGATAGCGTACAATGCGGTTATGGCCGCTCTGGCAAATTCTTTTCGCACCAGTTTTCAGGTATAGAGCCCGATCTTATTACAGTGGCCAAAGGTATGGGGAATGGTTTTCCTATAGGTGCCGTACTTATACATCCAAAATTTAAGGCCAAGCATGGTATGCTGGGTACTACCTTTGGAGGTAACCACCTGGCCTGTGCGGCAGCAATTGCTGTTCTGGATATTATTAAAGAAGAGCAACTGGTACAGAATGCTGCTGTTCAGGGCACTTACCTTTTTGAACAGCTTAAAGGCATTCCGGGCATTAAAGAAGTACGCGGACGTGGCTTAATGATAGGCATTGAAATGGAATTTCCTGCAGATGAGCTACGCAAAAAACTGTTGTTTGATCACAAATTATTTACTGGCTCATCGGGTAAGTATACGATCCGCTTACTCCCCAGCCTTAGCATTAGTAAAGAAGAACTAGACCTCTTTACTGAAGCAATGCATACTTCTGTTACTAAACTTCAAGCCCAATACTAAGCATGAGAAACTTTCTCTCTGTGCATGATGTGCACAACCTGGATGCGCTTGTACAACAAGCGCTGTTTTATAAAAAAAATCCATTGGCTTCGGCCCAACTAGGATATGGTAAAACCTTAGGCCTCCTTTTTTTCAATGCCAGCCTAAGGACCAGGCTAAGTACCCAGAAAGCAGCCCAAAACCTTGGTATGCAGGTAATGGTAATGAACGTTAAAGAAGATGGCTGGGCACTCGAAATGGAAGATGGTGTAATAATGGACGGTGACAAAGTAGAGCATGTAAAAGAAGCTGCTGCTGTTATTGGCCAGTATTGCGATATAATTGGTATACGCTCTTTTGCATCATTAACAGATAAGGCAAAAGATATGCAGGAAGAAGTAATAAGTCAGTTTGTAAAATTTGCTGGCGTACCTATTCTAAGCCTGGAATCTGCACTGCGCCACCCTCTGCAATCGCTGGCCGATGTTGTAACTATTGAAGAATTCAAAACCCGCCAACGACCAAAAGTTGTATTAACCTGGGCGCCCCATCCAAAGGCATTACCCCAGGCAGTACCAAATTCTTTTGCCGAGTGGATGAATAAGGCAGATGTTGACTTTGTGATTACACACCCCGAAGGTTATGAACTGGATCCTCAGTTTACGGGCAAGGCACCTATTATATATAACCAGGAGGAAGCTTTTGCAGATGCTGACTTTATTTATGCTAAAAACTGGTCTAACTTCAATCAGTATGGCCAAGTGCTGAGTAAAGACAAAAACTGGACTGTAACTACAAGAAAAATGGAGCTCACCCACCAGGCCCGCTTTATGCATTGCCTGCCAGTGCGCAGAAATATGATTGTAGAAGATGCTGTGTTGGATAGTGCAGCATCGGTAGTTATTCAACAAGCAGGAAACCGCGTGCATGCCGCACAGGCTGTAATACACTCGCTTTTGGTAGACAATTATCAGCCGCTCGAAAAACTATCGCAGCAAATACAACTGTAGATGTCTTAAAAGCCTTGCAATACATGCAGGGCTTTATTTTTTACCATAAAATGCATTACATTTGCCCTAAAGCATACGCTACATATTAAACGTATTATAGATTGAAGCAAAAATTACTAATAGCCAAAGTAGGTGGAAATATTATTGAAAACCACGAACTTAGAAAAAGCTTTTTAAAAGAATTCAGCAAGCTTTCCATACCCAAGGTTTTAGTGCATGGTGGTGGTAAAACTGCTACCCAGATGGCCGAAAAACTGGGTATACCAGTGCAAATGGTTGATGGTCGGCGGATTACAGACAAAGATACGCTGGATGTAGTTACGATGGTGTATGGTGGCCTTGTAAATAAAAATGTAGTAGCAGACCTGCAGGTGCTTGGATGCAACGCTTTGGGATTAACCGGTGCCGATTCTGGTACTGTAATCGCACATAAGCGACAGGGAAGCTCCATCGACTATGGATATGTGGGTGATATAGACCATGTAAACGGCCTGCGCCTAACAACTTTTCTAAACCAGGGGCTAATACCGGTTATGGCTCCCCTTACCCTAAACCTTGAAGGTGGTTTACTTAATACTAATGCCGATACCATGGCATCGGCTATATCATTAGCACTTTGTAATACATACGATGTAGTTTTGGTTTACTGTTTTGAAAAACGAGGTGTATTACAAAACCCGGAAGATGACAATTCTGTAATTCCCTCTATTACCAAAGCACAATACGCACAGTTAAAACAAGAGGGAATTATCTCCAAAGGCATGATACCCAAGCTGGATAATGCTTTTAATGCGCTTGCCAATGGTGTGGGTAAGGTAATTATTTGCCATGCCGATGACATACGGAATGATGATTTTATCAGGAACGTAAACAACAGCTTTACCTTTGGAACAACCTTGTTGAACCACTAATTATGATCATACACCAGGTATTAACACAGGACGCCATAAGCCTGCTCAGGCAGCTCATAGCTACTCCTTCTTTTAGCAGGGAAGAACACGAAACAGCTGCACATATTGAACATTTTTTTAACAGGCATGCTATTCCTGTAAAAAAACTTAAAAATAACATTTGGGCGGTAAACAAACACTTTGATCCAGCTCTGCCCACCATTCTATTAAATTCGCACCACGATACTGTAAAACCTAATCCATCCTGGACATACAATCCTTATGAACCTACACTGGAAGGAGATAAACTTACCGGCCTTGGGAGTAATGATGCAGGCGGGTGCCTGGTATCGTTAATAGCCGTTTTCAGGCACTTTTATGATAAGAAAGGACTGAAATACAACTTTGTAATGGCAGCCACAGCTGAAGAGGAAATTTCCGGTAATGATGGCCTGGAACTTGTCATTCCGGAATTACCACCTATTGAATTTGCTATTGTGGGCGAACCAACACAAATGCAGATGGCTATTGCAGAAAAGGGTTTACTGGTGCTGGATTGTCATGCTCACGGGCGTGCAGGCCATGCCGCACGTGAAGAAGGCGACAATGCCATTTTAAAAGCAATAAGAGATATTGAGTGGTTTACTACGTATCGCTTTGAAAAAGTATCTGACCTTCTTGGGCCCATTAAAATGTCGGTAACAGTAATACAGGCAGGCTCTCAGCACAATGTAGTACCTGATATATGCAAGTTTGTAGTTGATGTACGCATTACAGAAAAATATACAAATGAAGAAGTATTGGCTACTATCCGTAAGCATGTAGACTGTGAGGTAATACCCAGGTCGGTACGATTAAAACCTTCCAGCATTTCTCCCGATCATCCTTTTGTAAAGGCAGGACTCAGCCTGGGCTTAACAACGTACGGCTCCCCAACCACCTCAGACCAGGCATTACTGGATGTTCCTTCACTCAAAATGGGGCCTGGCCATTCCGAGCGCTCTCATACTGCCAATGAGTTTATTTATCTGCAGGAAATAGAACAGGGAATTGCAACTTACATCAGTACACTCGAAAAAATTGTGTATTAACATGCTAAAATTAAAGCGTTCTACCCGGGTAGTAAAGTAACTTTTTGGTTTTATAAAGCGAAGAAACTATAGATGCTGATTTGCTGGTTAAAAGTGTCATCCTATTCTTTTTTAAGCCCTAGCCCTTATTCATAAGATGGGGTGTAGCTCCTTATAATGCCTGTTGGGCATGGTTTCACACTCGATGGACAAGTGCATACCTCCCTTTGAACTTGGCTGTACTCGGCCATTTAATACCTTACTTTATTGGCACCTGCTTTTAAAAAGCACCATTCCACATTACCTAAAGATTTAACCATTCGGTAACCCTGCCAAAGCTTTGTGCCGTTTGTTTCATATAGGACCATGGCAGGTACTTTATGAATAAAACTATACAACAAAATAAAGGAGTACTTCGGGATCTGAACGATTATAATACCCCTCTACCAGAAGCATCGTAAATGGAAATATTAATTTTACTTGTTGGCATCAGCGTATTACTGGCTACTGTTGCCGACCTTGCATTCACAACTTTTTCATCGAATGGCGCAGGTTTACTAACCAACATTATTACCAAAAGCACATGGAGCCTGGCGCTGCGTCTGGCCAGGCGCGATGGTTCAAAAAAGTTTCTGGAATATATAGGTATTGTAGCTATAGGCCAGATAGTGATAAGCTGGTTATTGCTAATCTGGCTGGGAAGTTCACTCATCTTTTGTTCGGTAGAAAACTCTGTAGTACACTCAATAACCAGTGAGGCTGCCAATACCCATGAAAAATTTTACTTCGCTGGCTTTACCCTTAGCACTCTGGGCGTAGGAGATTATGTGCCAGGTACTAATTTCTGGAGGTACTTTACCGTCATCCTTTCTCTTTCTGGATTTATGCTTATTACAACTGCCATTTCATATATGCTACCTGTACTCTCGGCAGATGTGTTTAAGAAAAAACTAAGCACCTATGTAAATATGCTAGGCAACAACCCCCAGGAAATCCTTTTGAATCATTGGGATGGTAAAAGCTTTGCTTCTCTGGAAGAAGAATTTGCCTCCCTGAAAGAAGTCATTATTATGCATAGCCAGCAGCTGCTTGCCTATCCAATATTATATTGTTTTCATAACTCAGAACGGCCCAAGTCCAGCACCATTAACATTGCTATTATGGATGAAGTACTTACCATACTTGAAATTTACATTCCTGAAGCACAACGGCCTAGAAAGCATGCAATGCTGGGACTCCGTAAGGCTATTGATAATTATATTGAAATACAAAGCAACAATTTTATCGATTTATCAGAAGACTCTTCGGATATGCAATGCCCGGATTTAACGGCATTGGAAATGGCAGGAATCCCCTTGGCTGACGATAAAAATGTGAACGATGAACGTTACAGAAAGCTGATGGTTAGAAGAGGACAGATTAACTACCTCCTGGAAAATGAAGGCAGGAGCTTTACAGATATTTATGTTCTCTATACAAAGTAGAGATAATTCCAGCAGATAATAGTGTTCTGGATAATGCGTTTACAGGCATCTGCCATCAACAGCTCTTTCCAAGCAAAACGGATCTCGCCGTTATTTCCAGAAAATTCCACCTTGAAAAAGTAATAGGCACTTTTTATTTTCAGCAGCTAATTATCAATTCGTTTTCTCAGTCCCTCCTGGTCCATGTAGTGTAACAGGAGCTCTGTACACACAAATTTTTATTTCTAAGAACAAGTTGCGGTTCTATTCAGTAAAAGGCAACTGGCAGCTGGATGATACCCTTCAAAGCAAAGTCATGGCGATGGTCTTTTCCATGGCCGCAGAAATTGAGCGGGACCTGAACAGCAAGCGCACCTGAGAATTACTGGCATCCAAGAAACTGGCGGGTATAAAACCAGGTCGACCAAAAGGTGCAGGGAAAAGTAAATTGGATATCTACCAACCAGAAATAGAAGCTTTGCAAAACAATGGCTCTACTCAGAAGTTCATAGCCAAAAGGTATAAAGTTACAGAAGCTACACTATGCAACTGGATGAAGAAGGATCGAATTAAAAAAGGTAATATAAATAGCAAGTGTGTAGCTCAAGGCTCTCAATTGTAATCGTAAGCCTTTCCTTTTCGTTGAGCTATTATTGGAAACTATCAATTTCTCTTCTATTTTTGTTTGAGAGTAATATACGTAGAACAATCAGGCAGTAAAAGCGTTAAGCTTGCAATATGAAAAGTCCGTTGGTTAAATTGGTCATAATGGTGATGGGTATTTTTTACCTGTCAGCCTATTTTGAACTGCAGCCCCAGCAGACAGGAAAGAATATTGAATCTGAATGCCACCTTTATAGTACTTTTGAAGCAAAGCTTGTAAAGCCTGCTACTACACTACCAGACCTTTCGGATCCTGTAGTATTTGCCTATTATACCCTTACATGTATTACAGTAGCATCACTTGCGGGTTTGCTGCTCTACCAACAGAAGCTACCCGATAAGCCCCCTCCTCTTTTACCACATTACAAACGTCTTTATCTTTTTCATTCAGTGTTCCTGATATGATTCTTCTTTTCATTTGAGCCTGTCTCATTTGAGGTGGGATAGGTATGCCCTGTTTTTACCACATTTCTAATGAAAAGATGAAGAATACATCCATATGCCTATGGGTACTCTTTATCCTGGTAAGTGGATGTGCTTTTGAGCCTTACAGGCCTAAACCCCTGTTGCTTGAAAGTGAAATGGCTGCTTATCAGGAAAGAAGTTTAACCAATACACATTTACAACAGTATTTGCAATTTAACCTGGGGCCAGATGATAAACCCTGGGATAGCCAACTCTGGGACTCAAAGGCTTTAAGCCTGGTTGCGCTTTATTATCATCCCGACCTCGATGTGGCCCGTAGTGCTATGGAGTCAGAAAAGGGAGGTCTTATAACGGCCCGCCAGAGGCCTAATCCGCAGGCGGGTGTTAATATCGGCTATAATTATGATATAGGCGAGCTACCACTGAACCCATGGATTATCACCCCTTCCGTTGATTTTTTAATTGAGACGGCAGGCAAAAGGCGTAAGCGTATCAACCAGGCGAAGTACCAGGTTGAAGTGGCCCGCCTTAACATTGGCGAAACAGTCTGGCAGGTTAAAACCGGGCTGCGTGCGCAGCTGATATCCTATTTGCTTGCTGAAGATGAATACCGCCTGCTTACAGAAGAGGTAGCTGTACGGACCGAATATACTGATAGCCTACAAACCCTTTTTGATTTTGGTGAAATAGCCATTACCGATATGGAGCTGGCCCGCATTACCCTCAATGATGCTCGCCTGCGTATGCTTGCCACTGAGGGCCTGGTAGCCGAAAACAGGATCTTGCTGGCCACAAGCCTTGGGCTTAGTCCGGAAGGGCTTGGCCAGGCGCGTTTTGAATACCAGGGGCTTTACACACCTCCTTCGCTGGAAATGCTGCCCAGGCAATTGCTTGAGCGTGAGGTGCTGCTCAATAACCTCAGCCTGCGAAGGTCTATGATGGAGTACCTTGTTGCCGAGGCTACCTTGCAGCTTGAGGTAGCAAGGCAGTATCCCGATATCCAAATAGGGCCAAGTCTGCGGTTCTTTAATACACAGCGTAGGTGGCAAGCCAATCAGGGAGGCATTGAGCTTCCTGTGTTTCACCATAACCAGGGCCCTGTAGCAGAGGCAAAAGCAAACCGTGAGCGGATGGCCGCTCAACTACTGCGCCTGCAGGCCAGCCTCATTTCGGATTATGAAAGAGCGCTGGCGCTTTACAAAGCCAACCTGAAAGAATACGAGACGGCACAGGAAATCCTAACGATCAACCAGGAGCGGGAAAAGGAAGTGGAAGAAATTCTGCGTATTGGTGATCTCACCTACCTGGACCTGCTGAGCGTAAGGCTGGAAAAAACCCTTGCCAGGCAAGGGGTAGTCAGGGCCCTGGCACGGCTGCAGGCGTCTTTAGGCATGCTGGAAAACCTGGCGCAGAAGCCACTTGAGGCAGGGCTTGACTCCTTGCCAAACCCGGAAGTAAACCCCCGTAATTCTTTAAATCATTCAGTATCCAATGAGTAAATCATCCATATATTCCTTACAAAACCTGCTGCTCATAGTCATTGCGGCCTTAACTGTTGGTTTGTTTATGTACCCTTATTTCAGCAGCAAAAGCGATGCTATAGCAAAGAAGGAAGAGAAAAAGAACTCGGTCACCGTTGCTATCGACAGCGTGCATATTGGTGATCTGACTGACCACTACCGTACTGTAGCCACGGTACAGGGCAGGGAGGAGATCCGAGTACTTTCTCAGGTAGAGGGCGTATTGCAAAAAGTACATATACAGATTGGTGATTCCGTACGCAGAGGCCAGTCGCTTGCCCAGCTGGACAACCGGATACAGCAGGCTGCCTTGCAGCAGGCAAAGGCACAGCTGGCCCATGCCAATGAAGAGTATGAGCGTGCTAAAGCCCTTACCGAGCGCAGGCTGGCCAATGTAAACCGACTGCAGACTGCCGTAGAAAGCAAGGCTTCGGCAGAAGCTGAAGTGAGCAGACTTAGTACTTTAAATTCCTTTACCGGCTTTCAAAGCCCCATCCGGGGAGTGGTTACGCAGCAAAACGTGTATAGCGGTGACAATGTGGCTCCCGGAAGGCATCTTTTTACGGTTTCGGATGTATCCCGCCTGCTTATTATAACCAAGGTGCCCGAAGCCATTGCAGCCAGCCTTAAAGCGGGCGACCCAGCCACAGTTATTTATGATCCGGCAGCCCTTTCCATCCAGGCTACAGTCTTAAAGGTTTATCCGGCTTCCGATGCTCTCTCCCATCAGGTAGGGATAGAGATCGATGCAGGGGCAACTTTTCCAGCCTTAAAGCCTGGCTACCAGGTAAGTGTAATGCTTGCACCTGCCAGGCGAAACCAGGTGTTGGTACTGGACCGCAAGGCACTTGTGGAAGATACAGGTACTAAAGAGGCCAGTGTGTTTGTGATCCGTGATGCTAAAGCAGAAAAGCGCCTTATCCGGTTGGGATTGATGCTCGATACACAGGTAGAAGTGCTCGAAGGACTTAAGGCTGGAGAGTTGGTAGCTACACGGGGCACAGAAAGGCTTAAGGATGGATCGACTGTAAAAATATCAGAGGGTTTAACGGCAAAAAAATAAGGGTATGCAGCATCAAAAAAAACACTTCCTGGAAACCCCGGTGTATCGTCCTGTAGGCACCCTTATGCTACTGGCCGTATTGATTGTTATAGGCAGCATTGCTTACCAGAAGCTGCCCACCAACCTTATGCCCGATATTGTTTACCCCATGGTACGGGTGCAGCTTAAAGCTGGGCAGACACCGCCCGATATCCTGCTCAATACCGTAACCAGGGTGCTGGAACAGCAGTTGGCCCAGGCAGAGGGTGTGGAGCTTATCGAATCATCCACCACCCAGGGCCAGGTACAGATCAGCCTTTCATTTGACTATACAAGAGATGTAGACATCGCCTTAAGGGATGTAGCCTCATTGGTTGACCGGGCCAAACCACAGCTACCTGCCCATATAGAAGCACCTGTCATTTTTAAATTTGACCCCCAGAACCTTCCGGTGCTGGAACTGATCATGACCTCGGCAACCATGGACATCACGGCCTTGCGGGAGTTTGCAGACAATGACCTGCTGTACCGTTTTGCAGGCGTGGAGGGAGTATCCATCGTTAGGCCCTCTGGTGGAAAGGTGCGTGAGATACAGGTTGTTACCAGCCCTGAAAAACTACTACACTATAAACTTACCTTAGCCGAGCTTAGCAGTGTACTGTCTGCTGAGAATACCCAGCAGGCCGTAGGGCGCGTAGACCTTGCAGGGAGGGAATATTTTGCACTCTCGCAAGGCATAGCTGGTAGTATAGAGGAACTTTCCAATCTTCGTATCCCCCTGCCTGATGGGGAGCTGATACGGCTCCGGGAAATAGCCGACATCCGCGATACCCACCAGGAACAACGTATCATTATAACGGTAAATGGTGAGGAAGGAGTAAAAATGAGCTTTTTCAAAAACCCGCAAGCTAACTCAGTGGAGGTTTCGCAAAGGATTATGCAGCACCTTGAGCAGATGCAGCGCAAAGGCTCGCTTCCTGCCGATTTGGATATAGCCGTTACCAGCAATGAATCCACATATATTGTCGACAGCATACACAGCGCACAGCATGCTTTGCTGCTGGCTATCGCGCTGGTGGCCTTGATTGTGCTCTTCTTTCTCAAAGACTGGCGTTTTACACTCATCAGTATGGCAGTGCTGCCTGTAGCCTTGCTTGCCACCCTCTTCCTTATGAATGCTTTCGGGCTCAGCATCAATCTTATGTCGATAGGTGGGCTTATTGTAGGCGTGTCGCTCATGATTGATTACGGGATTGTGTACATTGAAAATATTACCAGGCATTACCTGCAAACCCGTAAGGTAAAGACCTCTATCAGGCTGGCTTCCTATGAGGTGGCCTCTCCGCTTACCACCTCCCTTATTGCACTCCTTTCAGTACTAGTGCCCTTTCTTTTCTTTGGAGGCTTAAGCCTTTTGTTCTTCAGGGAGTTTATCCTGGTGGTTATGTTCGCTACTGTATCGGGGCTGCTGGTAGCTTTTATTCTCATACCTACACTCTATTCTTTTATAGGTGCAAAGGCCCTGGACCACTCCCGTCACGAGGGTCTGCAAATGGCAGGCCTGGTACAGCTGCACACTCGTGTATTGACGTTTGCAATGGACCATCGTTTCGCTACGGTGGGCCTGCTCATCCTTTCACTGATGGTTACCTTCCTGCTGTCAGGGCAGCTGGGCAGTACCTTCCTTCCACAGATTGATGATGGGCGTATTACCTTACAACTTCAGGCAGAGCCAGGTACGCAGCTTTCAGATATGCAAGGCCAGATTGAACGACTTGAAACCATGCTGCTCGAAAAGCAAGAGGTCAAGCTCGTAGATGTAACGGCTGGAGGAAGGATCGGGCAAACCATCCAGGAAACCCCAGCGGAGGCAGAAATACTGGTTGAACTGGTAGCCAAGTCAGCACGCAGCAAGAGCGTAGATGAATACATGAAAGAACTTGCCGATGACATTGACCGCCTGGAGCTGGTAGGCACTAAAGTAAAAGTAAAAAAAGCCAGGATCAGGGCGATACGCACCTTCTCGGGTACAGCCTCCAGCGGAGACTTTGATGTAGTAATCAATATAGGCGGACAGGACCCGCAGGTGCTTTCTGCCATAGGAGACCAGGTAAGAAATATACTCAGGCCTATAGAGGGGCTTGCCGATGTGCGTTCTACCCTGATTATCAACCAGCCTACCCTTACCTTCGATATCAACGAAGAAAATGCGGCAGCATTCAGAGTATCGAGTCAACGTATCGGCCAATCACTTTCCACTGCCATTACCGGAGCGCTTCCTTCCAGATACCTGGAAAAGGGAGAGTACTACGATATCCGCCTGCTGCTGGACAGATCCTGGGTGTATAATAACATGAACGGCCTAAAGGCTTTGCCCATCGGAAGGCTTTCCAATGGCGATGCGCTGTTACTCAGCCAGGTAGCAGAGGTCAGGCTGGCCAAAGGGCCTTTATCCATAGACCGGGTCAACCAGTCTACTGTAAACATGATAAATGGTAATGCACGAGGCCGAACTATCGGGGAGGTGGCCGTAGATGTGCGGGCATCACTGGATACCCTGAGCCTGCCTGCAGGATATACCATTAACTATGGGGGGCGTATGGCAGCCCTTGAAGGCAGTGACAGCAGCTTGTTGTGGGTAGGGTTGTTTGGCATGTTGCTTTTATTTGTAGTGCTGGCCGTGCAGTACGAAGGCCTGCTTATACCCTTTGTTATCATACTGGTATTGCCTGTGGGGCTACTGGGCTCAATAACAGGGCTCTACCTTACTGGTATGCCACTCTCCTCTACCGCACTGATTGGCTTTTTGCTTGTTATCGGTATTGCCACAAACAACGCTCTTGTTCTGGTTGCCTTCATTGAGCAACTACGCAAAGAAGGAATGCCACTGCAGGAAGCGGTAAGGGTGGGCACTTCGCTACGGATACAGCCCAAAATCATGACAGCCCTCATTGCCATGGCAGGAATGGTTCCCTTAGCGATTGGGCGTGATCAGGGCGGGGAGATTCTGCAGCCCCTGGCCATCGTGATTCTTTGCGGAATGCCGATCGCCCTTCTGGCTACCCTCGTCCTGCTACCTACTCTCTACCTGCTCAGCCAGGATAGACCGTCAGCAAAATAAATTTAATTCTTTTATTTAACCCTATATGGATCTGTACTTTGAATACCTCATTATATGTTTTGCAGCGCTTTTTGCATCAGGGCTTACCTTATTTTCTGGCTTTGGATTAGGCACCTTGCTGGTGCCTGTCTTTGCACTTTTCTTTCCTATAGATGTGGCCATTGCTTTAACGGCCATTGTACACTTTTTAAACAACCTCTTTAAGCTGACCTTACTGGGAAGGCATGCTAATAGGGAGGTGTTGCTGCGCTTTGGTTTGCCTGCGCTGTTTACGGCTTTTCTTGGTGCCAAGGTATTGCTGCAACTAGCTGACATGCCACCCTTAGCAGTGTATGAGTTATGGGGAAATGAGTTCAGGGTCACGCTGGTTAAAGTAGTGGTGGCCGTGCTCATTATTGTTTTTGCCCTCTTTGACCTGGTGCCTTTTCTTATCAGGCTATCTTTTAGTAAAAAATACCTGCCTTTGGGCGGACTACTAAGCGGGTTCTTCGGAGGCCTATCGGGTAACCAGGGAGCACTACGAAGTGTATTTCTCATTAAAGCAGGTTTAAGTAAAGAAGCCTATATTGCTACAGGGGTAGTTATTGCCTGCATTATAGATATATCCAGAATTACAGTATATATGGATACCTTCCAAAGTATGGAGGGGCAACTCGATTACGGGTTGCTTTCAGCGGCCACGCTATCAGCCTTCCTGGGAGCCTATGCAGGAAACAGGCTGGTAAAGAAAATAACGATAGAAACACTTCAAACCATGGTAGCCATTATGCTGATAGCAATTGCCATTGGTTTAGGTGCCGGGGTGATCTAATATTTTACTTATATTCCTGATTATGATACACCAGGTCTTTATTAATATAAGTATTGGACTAAAGTTTTAATAAACTCATCTGTGCTTAAGCCCTCAGTTATTGAAGATCCTGCCAGTTTTTTATGGATATCATCGCAGTAGCGATATTGCCCTATTCACATTTCTACGTATTAAATGTGGCTCCAAGGACCTTATCATTAAAATTTGTAAAGGTATGTAATGAGTTAGGAACTTGGGCAAGCCAGCAGGCTTAACTCTACACCGCCATATTGCATTCTACAGCAAAAATTGCGCTGCCTCTACTTCCGTTAGGTTTTCGCTACCAGCATATCTATGGCGCTGTTAAGAGCATCTTTGCTTTCTGCCAGAATCAACAATTTGTCCTCTGGTTCTAATATGGTAGCTCCATTAGGGGTTATGTACTTCCCATTCCTGTTAATCATCACTATCAAGGCTGTTTTAGGAAAGCCAAGCTCTACCAGGGCTTTGCCTACTTTGGTCGAATGTTCAGGAAGACTTACTTCTGTAATTTCAGATTTTATGGAATCGGCCAATTCAATTTCGAGGGGAGTTCTTTTCTTTACTTTATCAGGTACGGCTACATGCAGCAAACGGGCCATAACAGGTAGCGTGGTACCCTGCACAATTACAGAAGTAAGTGAAATAAAAAAAACGATATGAAAGATAAGGTCAGCCTTTTCGAGGCCTGCAATTAATGGATAAGTAGCAAACACTATAGGCACAGCACCCCGCAGCCCTACCCAGGATACAAAGAGCTTGCTTCGGTTATTCATTTTAAAAAAAGCCAGGGATACAAACACACTAATAGGCCTGGCTATAAAGATCATAAAAGCAGAAATAAGTAAACCAATGCCTACTACAGGCACCATTCTGCTTGGAAATACAAGCAGCCCAAGGGTAAGGAACAAAACGATCTGCATGAGCCATGCCATTCCGTCAAAAAACTTTACAATGGTTTTTTTATGAATCAGTTCGGTATTGCCAAGTACTACTGCAGTTAGGTAGACAGATAAGAAACCATTACCCCCCGCAAACTCAGTGGCAGAAAATGAGAAAAAGGCAATAGCCAGCATAAATACAGGATAAAGCCCTTCAAACTCCAGCCTGATTTTATTAAGTGCAAATGCACCCGCCTTGCCGAACACCAGGCCTAATGCTGCTCCAAGCAGGATCTGCCTGAAAAACAGGGGTACCAGGGTAATAATGCTTTGATCTCCCTGGCTTACCAGGCTCGTAAGGCTGATGGTAAGAAAGTAAGCCATAGGATCATTACTACCGCTTTCAAGCTCCAAAGTGGGGCGTATGTAGCCTTTTAAACCTACACTCCGTGATCGTAAAATAGAAAATACAGCTGCTGCATCGGTAGAAGAAACAATTGCTCCAAGCAGCAACCCTTCTAAAAGTGTAAAGGAGGTACAACGCCATACAAACAAACCAACCAAGCCTGCAGTAATAAACACCCCAATGGTAGAAAGCACGAACCCTCTGAACAAAACAGGTTTAATAGATTGAAAGTTGGTATCCAGGCCACCAGAAAACAGGATCAGGTTAAGGGCTATAATGCCTACAAATTGGGCTGTGGCCGGGTCATCAAAAGTAATACGACCAATACCCTCTGAGCCTGCCATCATGCCGATAAGCAAAAAAAGGATAAGCACAGGTACCCCGAAACGAAAAGTAGATTTGCCCGCAATAATACTGATAAACAACAGTATAGAGCCTATCAAAAGAATGTTTTCGGAAGAAAGATAAGTAGCCAGTATTATCATCAGGAGCTTAACTGTTTAGAAATACTACGCGGTTAGTATCTATTTACCATAGCCCAACCTGGACTATGGCGAATAGATACTAACCTCATTTTCAATTAATTGCAACTTAACTATCGAGCAAGTTATTGGGTCTATTACAACTAATAACAGCTCCCAAATATAGCTAAAAAATATTGACGGCATTTGCTGAAAGGCCCTCCTTGTTTACCAACATTGCACTGGACAATACACTTCATGAAATGTACCTGCTGAACCTTCCCATTACAAGCTCTGCCTACCAGTGACCAGTACATTTGTAAACCACTAGGTTGTGCGAGTGAAGGATAAAATATGATGCTTGTATTACGGTAAGAGAAAATGAAAATCAGAAATACGCCCTCCGTTTAAATCGATAATCCTTTTACCAGGTAGATATCTACTCCTCTTACTGATAAAAATACAGTACCTAACCCAGTAAAACTAGCAAGATGAAGCACCTACGTCATAAAAGGAATATCTTCCGCATTAGTACTTTTGGGCGACAAAATCTCCAGGCTGATCAACCTCTATAAAAATGGTTGAGCCTGAGTCATAACAATCAGGATTGTCAAGATTACAAGGCTCAACACCTCCTGATTCTGAGGTGACAAAGCGTAAGGATGGAAGCCCCCGCTTTATCATCCCTAACCAGGATACTCAGGCAGATGTACCTCTGGACTGCCCAAAGAAGAAAGCATCTATCTGAAAACCGCAAAGAGCGTGCACTACCATAAAACCAGTTATTGTGAATCCATGCTTATAAAGCCATATAGTGTTACAGCCACACATAACTGCGAAGGCAAATACACTAATTTTCTTCCCCTTCTGGCATTATCTATTCCCGGTATCCAATATCACATTTTATGGCTATTCAATAGCATGACAAAAAGTCACTATCACCTACACATTCTAAATCAGCCTTTTACGATATAGACCTACCTGTTTAGCCTCTATTTAACATAACGTAAGGATGTACACAAGTCATCAATTACTTTAACACAAGTATAAGAGCAGCATATTTCCAAATAATGAACAATAACATTATGCATAAAATGCCTTTAACGCTGTTTAATAAGCATTTATGAATTAAATAAACACCCCTAACCTCATGTATAGGATGAAGCCAAAATCTGTTAAGTTAGTATATACAATGTGGATAACTTTCTTTATCCACACTTCGGGTCTAATATCAACAACTTTGTTTATATCTTTTTACAGTGTGCTAAATAGGTATATACGCTTTTCGTTTGTATATATATTTCCCGTTCGTACCTTTGACACAGCTCACTCCAGGAGCCTTATTCCACTCAATATTCTTAGTATTTATGAAGCTTTGGCAAAAAGACAATTATTCGGTTTCAGCCCAGATTGAAGCCTTCACGGTTGGCAATGATCGCACCCTGGATCTGCAACTGGCAAAATTTGATATTTTAGGTTCCCTTGCCCATACACAAATGCTGCAAAGTATTAACCTGCTTCCTGCCGATGACCTGGCCTTAATACAGAAAGAGCTAAAGGCATTATATGCAATTGCAGATGAGGACCGCTTTGAAATAGAAGAAGGTGTGGAAGACGTACACTCACAGGTAGAGTTGCACTTAACCCGCACCCTGGGTGATGCCGGTAAAAAAATTCATAGCGGCCGCTCTCGCAATGACCAGGTGCTGGTTGATATTAAGCTTTATGGCAGAGACCGCATACAGCGCATTGTAGAAAATGTAAATAAACTGGCTCAAGTATTACTTGAACAAAGTGAAAAATTTAAGGAGGTATTACTGCCCGGCTACACACATTTGCAGGTTGCAATGCCTTCTTCTTTTGGCTTGTGGTTTGGAGCCTATGCCGAAAGCCTGGCCGATGACCTCCTACCCTTCCAGTCTGCTTATCGCTTCAATAATAAAAATCCGCTAGGCTCTGGCGCTGGTTATGGCTCCTCTTTTCCGCTCAACCGAGGTATGACTACCCAGCTGCTGGGTTTTGATACAATGCATTATAATGTAGTATGTGCCCAAATGAGCCGCGGCAAAACAGAACAGATGATTTGTACAGCCATTGCCGGCCTTGCTCAGACCCTATCGCGCCTGGCAATGGATGTATGCTTGTATAACAGCCAGAACTTTGGCTTTATTACGCTTCCAACGGATCTTACTACCGGCTCAAGCATTATGCCCCATAAAAAAAATCCGGATGTAGCAGAGTTGCTACGTGCCCGCTGCAACAGGCTTAAGTCGTTACCAAATGAACTGGCTTTACTTATTACCAACCTGCCTTCCGGTTACCACCGCGATATGCAAATGACCAAAGAGATCTTATTCCCGGCATTTGAAGAAATATTGAATTGTATTTCAATTACTCATTATATGGTAGAACGTATGGAAGTGAACCGCGACATTCTTAAAGATTTGCGATACATGGATATGTTTAGTGTGGAAAGGGTAAATGCACTAGTTCGGGGAGGTATGCCTTTTAGAGAAGCCTACAAAGAAATTGGCAATTTGGGTAGCAGTACCCAGAACGAAATACCAGCACTACACCATACCCATGAGGGCAGTCTTGGCAACCTGTGTACAGCGCAGATTCGTAGTACTTTAGAGCAATACATAGCCGAGTTCAATTTTAATAAAGCTAACCTTGCCCTTAAAGCTTTACTTGAACCATAACAAAAACCCATATATGGCAGCAGACGATCTTAAAGTCCGGATATTAGGATGCAGCGATGCTTTTAGCACTGGCGGTAATTACCAAACGAGCTTCCTGGTAAAAACGCAGCACCTGCACTTTCTGATTGATTGCGGCGCAACAATCCTTACTTCCATACAGAAATATAAGGTAGATGCAGAAGCCATTCGTTATATCTTTATCACTCATTTTCATGGAGACCATTACGGTGGTCTCCCTTATTTTTTAATGTATGCCAAGCTACACCAGAAACGCAAGACTCCCCTTTGCATTTATGGCCCTGCAGGTATAAAGCACCGAACACTGCAACTTATGGAAATGCTTTACCAGGGCTCTACAGAAGGCGACTGGGGCTTTGATCTTGCTTTTAAAGAATACACCAGTAATACCCCTGTATTTTTTGAAGGCTATACACTTACGCCTTTCCCTGTAAAGCATTCTGCGCAAGCACTACCCCATGGCTTTCGTTTTGAAATAGGCACAAAAGTACTTGCATATTCAGGCGATACTACCTGGGTAGATGAATTGATAGCGCTTTCCCACCAGGCAGACCTTTTTATTTGCGAATGCAATTTTTATGACACCCAAACAGAAGTGCACCTCGACTATAAAACCCTGAAGCATAAATGGCCAGGGCTTACTGCCCAACGCCTTCTACTCACCCACCTGGGCACAGAGATGCTATCCAGGTTAGCATCATTAGATTTTGAATGTGCTACTGACGGCCTTGAACTTTCTCTTTAATACCTAATTTTTTACTTTATAATTAACATAACTATAATATTTATATAACATTCGTAAAATTATTCTTCTAACACTGATAATGTCTGTAAATCATCCGCATTAAATCAAGTAATCGAATTTCTTATTTATTGGTATGTGCTGCGATGAAGGGTTAGCTGCATTACCTGGACGGCACTGTATCTAAGCTTTTGATTTCATTAAGGTATTGAGAAGGCAAAATAAGTGCTTTTATGAAGCTATCCATTCTGATATTTCTACTTAGCTTATAAAGTACATTTAGCGGATACAACAGAGATACTTTCCTAAAGCCAAGCAGTTCGCGTACCGGTAGGGGCGCAACCATTGTTTGGGCTTCCTGTAATATCTTGTACCGTACTATCCCCAGTTGTTTGCGGTATTGCTTAAATAAATCTTGAGTATAGAGAGAGTATTGCAGGTTTTGTTTAAGATGTTCCTGCCGCATTGTTTTCCATTCATCGTACGTATCAGGCAAACCCTTTACCCCCATCCTGCTTCCTACCCTTTTAAAAACACAAAACACTTCACTTTTTTCAGAGGGCGATAGCTTTCGTTCCATAACCTCAAAGGAACGGATAGAGTAATCGATAAGCATGAACAGTACATCCCGGTAGGCCCAGTCAGGAATTGTTTCACCGCGCTTATTTTCTACGGCCGAATGAATAGTTGCCATGGTATCAATAGCACGAATAGCGGCTTGTTCTTCAGAAAACACTATAGCACGGGCATACGATACAGTGGAGAACAGCCTGCCCAAAGGATCGGATGGAAGTTTACCGGTGAAATAGAGCCAGTCTACGGCTTTATTAAGAGCAAACTCTGCCGAGGCACCCGCAAATATGAATAAGATAGTATCGCCCTTTCCCCAGATTTGCCGAACCACTGAATTTTTATGTACGAAATATTCCATACACTTAAAACACAAAGTATGGCTAAAATGTGCATTTATAACAGGATCTATTATTACCCTTCAATAGCTACAGTTGCTACAAATATTTACTGTACTTTATTATATCCTGATTTTTTGTAGCCTTTCAATGGCTTGGTGAAGTGTATCATCTTTCTTGGCAAAGCAGAACCTTAAAACCTTGTTATCCTGCCCATCATGATAGAAAGCAGACACCGGGATTGATCCTACACCTATTTCTTTAATAAGGTAGGAAGCAAAATCATTATCGCTTTGATCAGAAAGTGCGGAATAATCAGCGCAAACAAAGTAGGTACCCTGGCAGGGAGTGGGTTTTAAACCTGTTTCTTTGATCCCTTGCAGAAAAAGGTCCCGCTTCTTCTCATAAAAATTATTAAGCTCAAGATAATATTCTTCATGATCCAGTATATCTGCCAAGGCAAACTGAGCCGGCGTTAGTACCGAAAACATACTGTAACTTAATACCTTTCTGAACTCATTAGTTAGATGAGCCGGTGCCACTACATAGCCCGTTTTCCAGCCTGTGTTATGATAGGTCTTGCCAAAAGAAAAAATAGTAAATGATCGCCTGGCAAGGTCAGGATATTTACAGATACTCAGATGAGGGTTGTTATCAAATGTAATGTGCTCATATACCTCATCGCTCAGAATTATTATATCTGTTCCCTCCACAAGCTTTTGCAACTGTATCATATCATCATCAAACAACAAAGTACCCGTAGGGTTATGAGGATTATTGATGATAATAAGCCTGGTTTTAGAATTAATCAGTTTTTTCACTTCTTCCCAGTTAATTTTATATTCTGGCAGAGCAAGTTGTACAAACCGGGCTACTCCCTTGTTTAACTGTACACAAGGAAGGTAAGAATCATATGCAGGCTCAAAGATAATCACCTCATCACCAGCATTTACTACAGTATTTATAACAAGACTAATGGCCTGGGTTGCACCGGCTGTTATAGTAATTTCAGAAGCAGGATCTATATGGGTACCATATAGTTTTTCAAGCTTTGCAGCCAGTTTCTCTTTTAACACGGATACACCGGGCATTGGCGCATATTGGTTGCGCCCTTCTTTCATATGGTAATTAAACCGTTCCATCAGTAAATCAGGTGTATTAAAATCAGGAAAGCCCTGTGCAAGGTTTATAGCTCCATATTCATTAGAAAGGGCTGTCATAACTGAGAAAATACTTTGGCCAAATTCCGGAAGCTTAGAAGTAAGAGACGGTGTTGTAGAAAGCATAATAGATTTAAATAAAAATGAAAACTCAATCGGTGTATAGTTTTGACGTGGCTCCTATGCACCAGGTTGTATATAATTAAAATTAGGAATTAAATGGTGGTTTCAAATAGCAATGCTTAAAAATTAAACTTTACTGCCCTTAGCTTCCTTATAAAGGAATTAGATATAACCTGTTTTCGTAAATTGCGCTCTTGGAAAAGTTGTTGATACACATAGCAAGCCTGGGGCTTTGTGCTAGAATTAAAATTATATATGCTTTTGAAATTAATTAAACCACGCTTTTTTGGGAAGAAAAACCTTTTATTAATTGCAGCTTTTATATTAACCGGTTTTATTTCGGCCATCCTGGCCGATACGCTCAAAATCCTGACAGAGCATTTCGAGCATAGCCTGTTTTACTTGTTTACCTCTTATAAGTACCTGATTTTTATACTGCCTCTTGCAGGCTTACTTGCTATACAGCTTTTAAGAAAGTACCTGTTTAATAACAAACAAAATAAGGGTATTAAAGAAGTACTTAATGGAATTGAAGATAAACACACCGATTTACCAGCCTTTAAAATACCCTCTCATTACTTTAATGGATTTTTAACCGTGATATTTGGTGGGTCTACCGGTATAGAAGTTTCTACGGTAGTAGCTACAGCCACAGTAGGTTCATTGACCAGCAAAAAATGGAATATACTCAAGCAATACAAGCCAGAGCTTATGTGTGCAGGGTTGGCAGCCGGGGTTACTGCATTATTCAATGCACCATTGGCGGGAATGCTGTTTGCTTTTGAGGTCTTTTCTAAAAAACTGAATATAGTGTACATCTTTGGCATGATTGCCTCAGTAAGTACAGCCTATTGGATCAATAATTTACTTAGCGGAGCACCTTTATTCAATTTTAAGGTAACAACCTGGCATTTACAGGCACTACCCTACTTTATGCTTTTGGGTGTATTAGCAGGTATTAATTCTGCCTACCTTACCAAAGCTGTACTTTCGGTAAAAAAATGGTTTGGCTCATTAAGCAACGATTACCTGAAAGTTCTGACTGGTGCAATGGCTCTGTCTGTGCTTATCTTTGCTTTACCTGGCCTGTATGGAGATGGATACAACTCAATAATAGCCTACAGCGCAACTTTTGATACACTTAACCTGGAAAATTTGTGGGCCCCTGTGCTTTTATTACTTATAAAGCCAATAGTTACCTCTATTACCCTAGGTGCCGGTGGTGACGGAGGCGTGTTTGCTCCCAGTTTATTTATAGGTGCGTTTCTGGGTTTATTAACTGCCTTTGTACTGAAATACTTTTTTGGGCAAGATATAATTGCCATAAACTTCATGGTGGTAGGTATGGCCGCTGTACTTAGTGGCAGCATTCACGCGCCACTTACATCCATCTTTTTACTTTGTGCAATAGTTGGCAACTATGTGCTCTGGCTGCCCATTCTTATTGCCTGTATAATTGCAAAATATACCTCACATCGTATTTTACCCTATACGGTATATTCTTATAAACCCACGGCTTAGCAGTGCTTGTTACCAAATAATAGGGGTTAAAATATTAGTATAGTAAGCTACTGAATAACGCAGCCACCAGGAAACCGCTTAAAGCGATAAGAGTTGTCATAACCGTCCATGAACGGAAAGTTTGCTGCTCAGTGAGACCGAAGTATTTGTTGACAAGCCAGAAACCACTGTCATTAACATGCGATAAAATACTGGCACCGGAAGCAATAGCAATAACCAAAAATGCTTTTTGCAGTTCGCCATATGCTGCTCCTTCTATAAATGATGCTGTCATACCGGCCGCAGTGATCATGGCTACTGTGGAAGAACCTTGTAATATACGCACTAATGCTGCTGTTATAAAGGCAAAAGCAATAGCAGAAAAACCATAGTCAGTCATAGCCATTGCCAGCATCTTACCTGTTCCTGTTTCTGTTAATATTTGCTTAAAAACCCCACCCGCCCCAGTAATTAAAATAATAAGCCCGGCCGGTCCAAGAGACTTTGATGTAAGCTCAAGCAGCGCTTTTAGGCTGTACCCCCTTTTAATACCAAGAAAATACCAGGCAAAGCCATTGGCTAAAATCAGCGCAATAAAAGGATGGCCAAGAAATTTAAGCCAGCCCCGAGCAACATCTGGTAAATTAATTTGATGCGCAAGAGGGCTACTTAAAACTGTATTAAATAAAATTAAAATAAGTGGTAAACCTACCAGCGAAGCGATAAGACCAACCGGTGGCAACTGAAAAGATACAGCCTGAGGCATCGGCTCTGCTAACTGTGGGGCATCCACATGTATCCTGCTAGCTATAAACTTACCAAAAAAGGGGCCTGCAACAATAGCGGCCGGTATACCAGCAAGGGCCCCGGCAATTATTACCCATCCCAGATCTGCTCCCAGTATATCCGCAACAGCCACTGGCCCGGGGGTTGGTGGAATAAAAGCATGTGTAATAGCAAGCCCTGCCAGCAAAGGAATGCCATAAAAAAGCAAGGATTTACCAGTCTTTTTCTGTAGTGCATAAACAACGGGTACTAGTATTACAAAACCTACATCAAAAAAAACCGGAATACTCACCAGAAAACCCGTACCCATCAGCGCCCAGGAAGCATTTTTTTCACCTGTTTTATGAAGTATAAAAGCAGCCAGCGATTGTACTCCTCCCGAGTGTTCCAGAATTGCACCAAACATAGCACCTAACCCCACTACGATTGCTATAAATCCTAAGGTACCAGCCATACCCTGCTGTACATTGATTAAAATATCGGCTGGAGGCATTCCTGCCAGAATGCCCACCACAATACTGGAAATTAGAAGCGCCAGGAAAGCCTGAATCTTTCCGTAAAGGATCAGGAACAACAACAACGCAATGCCTGTAAGCACTGCCATTAACAAGCTATATTCGATCATTTAGTGTAGGTCAGATGTACTACCAATGGAAATAGCAATTACAGAAAAAATTGTGTAAAAAGATCAAATAAACAAAAGCTTGAATTGATAAAAGAACAAAAGTTGAGTTACGAAGTAGCATATCAGTAGCCTGAGAAATGATAGCAGCTGCCTAAAGGTATATGTAGGTCATTAAATTTAACGCATAAGGTTAATCGGTTCATCTGAAATGAGTACACCTAAAAAAATATTCATTTTTTAAAGTTGTGCATATCAATCATTATGCATAGTTTAGCTTTGTTGAGCAACACAACCATTAACATGAACAACGATTATCAGAATATTGGAATGGCAATGGGCCATACATGGCTGATAGCTTCAAAAGCTATAGAAGCTAAATTTATAGAAAGCAAATTAGACCTTACCCTGCACCAATTTGAAATTTTAAACATCCTGTCTATAAATGATCATCTTATTCAGCAGGATCTGGCTGACTTTATGAAGAAAGACAAGTCGGCTGTATTGCGAATTATTGACCAAATGGAACAAAAGGACCTGCTTTTGAGAGTAAATGACCCAGTAGACCGGCGCAAGAAATCATTACAGTTAACCCACCAGGGCATCCAACTATTGAGAGCAGCCAGAAAAGCTGAGAAAGAGCTTTTTGAAGAAATACAGAAAGGCTTAAATAAAGAGGATATAAATACATTTTACAAAGTAATACAGCATATGCAGCAAAATCTTAGCAAGTAGACAACAGTTGACATAAACAATTATTTATATTATCAACTATATGCACTATCAACTAAGATATTTTGCAATTGTTAATAACATCGACTATAATAACAGTTTCTGTATTATAGTCCATTTGTTACAAAGATTATTAAGATATACTTTAGGTTATAAATGCAAATAGAGACTAAGCAAAACACAACTTGCATAAAACTTCCATGAAGGGAGCCGAAGCTTTTATTTAAACATATATGTGCAGCACAGGTTATTTTAAATTGTGCTAACAACATCCAGAATTGCTCGTTAATACACCTTATAAATAAAACACTTTGTTAAAAAAGGTCTTTTTAGGATCCATTATCCTACTGCTTCTAAGCTGTATAACTGCCCGGGCACAACGCGATAACGCTGTATTTAAATATCTTGACGGAATATTTAATGATACCAGCGATGTTTCAAGTCCTAGATTTTTGATTTATCCTACCCTTGCCTATGCCCCGGAAACCAGCTGGGAATTTGGCCTGAGTAGCATTTATGTGTATTATGCCAAAAGGGATATTCGCAACAGGCTAAGCGAAATAAATGGTTTTACCTTTTTTACCCTGGAAAAGCAGTATGGTATTTTAGTTGACCATGCTCTTTACTCTGATAAAGACAGGTGGTTCTTCCTGGGAAACCTGCGCTTCCAGAGCTTTCCGCTACTTTATTATGGCATAGGCCCACAAACTCCGCCAGAGTACATTGCCAGGGTTGATGCCAATCAATTACAGATCAAGGAAAGAGCTCTGCGTAAAGTGTATCACAACCTGTTTGCAGGAGTAGAAGCAGACTTTCAAAGGCTTAGTTCTGTTGATTTTATTGCACGAACTCCTGAACCATTACTAGAGCCTTTGGGCAGCAACGGCTCTACCAACATTGGTTTGGGTGCAGGAGTTGTTTATGATAATCGCCATAATGTGCTTAATGTGCGGCATGGTCAATTTAATGAATTATCCTTATTGCGTTATACACCTTCCTGGGGTAGTACGTTTAACTTTACAAGAATAATTTCTGATAACCGAATTTACAGACCCATAAACAACAGGGATGTAGTGGCAGCGCAATTGCTAAGTATTTTTAATGTAGGAGATGTGCCTTTTAACCAACTAGCTTTACTTGGCGGAGAAACCATTATGAGAGGCTACTACCTGGGCCGGTATCGCGATAAAAACATGATTGCATCGCAGGTCGAATACCGTTTTCTGCCTCTTCCTCTTGGCTTTAGTAAGCGTTTTGGAGCAGCAGTTTTTGGAAGTGCAGGCACTGTTTTTAACAACTTCAGCAATTTAACACCCCGCAATATTGTATGGTCTGGTGGTGCAGGCCTACGGTTCCTGTTATTTCCTCAAAGAGACATTTTCACACGGTTCGATGTGGCTTTTACCCGCGAAGGGCATGGCTTTTACCTTTTTATCGGAGAAGCGTTTTAGGCGTAAAAGGCTTGTTCGGTAAGCTTGCCTTTACTTATCAATCCTACTCAGTAAGAAACCATGAAACATTAACTCTTTTGTTTGCCTTGCTTTTTTATAAAACCAGGTGTAAACCCGGCCTTTACAGAGTACTGGCTTATACCAATTGCTGATTATAGATACCTTGCATTACCTCTGCAAAAATTTTGTATGACTTTACCCTGTCAGCATGGTGGTAAATATGTGAAGCAACCATTATTTCATTTACCCCCGTTTGTTTTAAGAACTCCTCTGTGTGTTGCTGAACGGTTTCCTTACTGCCAATAAAAGCATACTTAAGCATGCGTTGAAAAGCCGGGTCACGGGCAATCATACGCAACTCAGGCACCATATCCATAGGCTCCTGCATATAATCTATCTGGCCGGTTAATACACCCAGCATCATGCGGATTAAGGTAGTAGAAATGCGCTCTGCTTCCTGATCTGTATCGGCAGCTATAACATTAATGCAAGCAATGGTATAGGGCTCCTGCAGGTAAGCAGATGGCTGAAATTCGTTTTTGTAAATGTGCAAAGCCTCATGCAACTGGCCCGGTGCAAAGTGACTGGCAAATGCATAAGGCAAACCTTTCTGTGCTGCCAGGTGGGCACTATCGGTACTTGAGCCCAAAATATAAATTGGCACTTCTACACCCTCTGCTACAGTAGCTCGTACTTTAGCTCCTTGGTTTTCGGTAGAAAAGTATTGCTGGATCTGCCGTATTTCTTCAGGGAACTGGTAAACTGCCTGCATCCTATCGGGTCGAATGGCATGGGCGGTAACCTGGTCTGTACCGGGCGCTCTGCCAAGGCCCAGGTCAATTCGGCCCGGGTATAACGAGCCAAGAGTACCAAACTGCTCTGCAACAATAAGCGGTGAGTGATTGGGCAGCATAATACCACCTGAGCCTACCTGTATCTTTTTTGTACCACCGGCAATGTAACCAATCAGCACAGCTGTTGCCGAACTGGCAATACTAATCATATTGTGGTGCTCTGCCAACCAAAAGCGATGATAGCCCATCTCTTCTGCCTTCTGCGCTAAATCAAGACTATATGAAAATGTAGTTGCGGGTGTATTGCCTTTTGCAATACTCGCCAGCTCTAATATAGAATAGGGTATTGTTTTCTGATGTGAAGCCATAAACTTTTATATTAAATACATTGTAGTTTGCTTTCCAAAATAAGATACAGCCACTGGTAAGGTCGTTCAGATTTTGAAAAATAATAATACTTTTAGGCCCGCAGTAGACACAAATTCCCAATGCGTTAGCTTCTGTACAGGAAAATATACTATACCGTTTTGCTGGGCCTTATAGAATCAAGTAGTTAGCAGATGCTTTAGCTCAGCTAACTACACTAAGCTATTATTGGTATGGAAGGTTCATCACGCTCGAGCATAAAGAAAAATGGCTCCGGCAAGTCTCTGAGGTCCATTACTCCCAACACTCTGTTGTCATCAATTTTGCGGAAGCAGTCAATAATTGGTTTATCATCATATATCAATGATGCACTTGTTTTTCCTCTTAATTCTACCATACGCAACCTTGCTTTAGGGGCTTTGGTTTGTAATAAAGGCCGTGCCAGCAACAGTAACCTGTGCAGTGCCTTTGTTTTTGGATATTTATTGAGAATAGGAGCTGGTATAAGGTGAGGATTTACAGGAAACAGTTCTGTTTTATCACTGTTGTAAAATAACAGGGGGTGCACTCTTTCCCTGGCTACAAATTGCTTTCCATACCAGCCCGACAGTTTCAATAGCCCATCCATGCTATGCCCCGTGGGAAACTCGCTTCCTTTCCAAGTGCCGATCATAAAGTCGGCTTCAATCGGCTCAAGGGAATCAAAAATATACAGAGCATTTTCTGCTGTAGTGTTGCCTTTTTGTAAAACCTGTACAAGTGTGTCCATTCTTTATGTGGCGTTGTTTACTATATGTACCTCATAAACAAGCTTGAAGTTTGCGAAAAAAGGTAAAACATGAGGGAGGCTAAATAAAAAAGGAAAGCGTAATAAGCTTTCCTTGTAACCTGTTTTCTAGTTTTTACCTAGTACTGCTTTTCCTCTATCAAAATAGATCCAATCCAGGTTTAGCAGATTTTTATCTTTTACTTTACTGTTACGGAACACAATAAACAAATCAACTTTAGCACCCACACTAACAGGGGTGCTTACCTGCCTCCACACAGGCTCTTTTGGGTTAATACCTGCCTTGGTAGGCTCTACTTGTACACTCGAAAGCAATTTACCATCAGCCCCACCACTGCGTAACTCTATTATACCCCCATGTTCCCTTGCATCAACCATAAACACTAATTGCTCTATCTCTGCCAGATCAATTCCTGTAAAGGATATATAAGACTCATCTTTTACATTGCTTACATAGGTTGCGCCTGTTCCTTCACGTGGCCTGATAAGACCAACATTCCTAAAACCATCAAAATCTTCGGCCTGCACTTTCGGATGCCTCAGGCTAACAAGTGCCTGCCCGGTAAGTGGGCCTGTAAAGGCATTTCCTTTATCGGTATAGCTAGCCGTTAACACATAAGTACCTCCTTCATAATTGCCTGTATGTTCTTTTAACAAGTACGTACCATCCAGTGGCAGCATAGAGGCAGAAGCTTGGTTTAGGGAAAGTATATAGTTAACCATTTCTGTAGTTTCTGCCAAGGTATGCTGTGGATGGGCAGCCATCATATTGCGGCCCCACTGGCCATTACCACCTGTTATTATAAATTTAGCCAGGCGGTTAACCTCACTTGTTTTACCCTGGTAGCGGGTTGCCACATCCATCCAGCTAGGGCCTATCGATTTCTGATCTATGGCGTGGCATGAGTGGCAATCGCTGCTCTCAATAAGTGCTTTCCCCTTTATGTGCGATAAAGACACATGAGCGCCGGTCTGATGAGCAGAAGACAACAAAGCAAGGTCTTTGCCCTCTTTCAGGTAATCAATAGCAAAGCGAACCTGTCCGGGCGCAATGCCCGAGCCTAAAGAACCATCTTCTTTATCGTTAACCTGTACAGTATACTTTAATAGCTTATTATCGTAATAAAAGCTCTGGTTCCCATCTACCACTATACTTACCTCAGGCACGGCATTACCTACTTTAATTGCTGTTTCTGCAATAGCCTGTTCGCCTGCTTTATCCGTAACCGTTAGCTTAACCCGGTAAATACCTGGCTGGGCATAGGTGAACTCCGTATCTACATCTGTAGAGCTTTCACCAGACCCTGAATTCCAGGTATAGCTTAATACATCATCCTGGTCATAATCATAAGATTCTTTTGCAGACAAGCTTACTTTAAATGGAGCTGCACCTACCGTACCCTGGACACTAATACGCGCTACAGGCTGCCGATTTCCATCAGCATACTCAATGCGTACCAACTGAGCATCCGGATTGCGTGAAAAGTAATTGGCACCATAATTAAGCACATACATGGCACCATCTGGCCCAAACTTCATATCTATCGGGTGGTGAAAAGCCTGATTCGGTAAAAAGGGTTCAATTTGTTGCATTGCTCCTTCTTCATCAAAAGAAACAACCATTACCCAATCACGTGCCCAGTCAAAAATAAAGAACTTATCATCATAATATACCGGGAACTTATAACGGCTTTTTAAGCTGCGATTGTACGTATAAAACGGACCGGCCATGGCACTTCTGGAACCGCTCCCCAACATCGGGAACTCATCTGAGGCTTTATATGGATACCAGATCAATGCTTTTTGGGCCGGTGGCAATAGTTGGGCACCAAAGTTATTAGGCGAGTTATTAACTGGTTTATCTGGGTCAAAAAGGGCCCCAACCGTATTGGTGGCAAAATCGAACTTAGCATACGGCTCGTTTTCACCTACAAAATAGGGCCAGCCATAATTACCGGGCTTTTTTGCCTGGTTCCATTCATCAAGGCTCAGGGGGCCCCGCTCACTGGCTACCCCACCGTCTGGCCCTACATCACCCCAATACACAAACCCCCGCTTATCGACCGTCATGCGATATGGATTACGGGCTCCCATAATGTAGATTTCAGGCCGGCCTTGTGAGCCATCTTTTGGAAAAAGATTACCCTCTGGTATGGTATACGATCCATCAGCATGTACTTTGATCCGTAGAATCTTTCCTCTTAGATCATGGGTGTTGGCAGATGACTTCTGGGCATCATAGGGCCCTCGGCCAGGGCGCTCATCGATAGGCGAAAATCCATCTGACTCTTTAGAGCTGGTATTGTCACCGGTAGTAAGATAAAGATTGCCATCCGGACCAAACAGAATATTACCCGCAGAATGGCAACAGCTTTCACGCTGCACAGGTACTTTTAACACCACCTTTTCAGTATGGAGCAGTAACTTATCGTCCTGGAGTGTAAACCTTGATAGGTGTTGTACGGCTTCACTACCAACCGGGGAGTAATACAGGTAGATATAATGGTTTCTGTCAAAGTCAGGGTCAAGCTCCAGGCCCAGCAAACCATCTTCATAGTTTCCTGACGTATGCACGTCAAGGGTAGCTGCGAGGGTTGTAGCCTTGGTAACCGGGTTATAGATTTTAACTTTACCTAACCTTTCAATAAATATCACCCGGTTATCATTCATTATCTCCATTTCAATAGGCTCATCCAGGTAACTGTCTAACACAAGCGATAAAAACCGGCTTTCTTCAGGAACCACCTTTGTGAGGGCCTTTTTATAGTCCAGCTTGGGCCCATCCAATGCATAGCGTATGCCCCCAAAAATATGTTTCATAAAGTTACTGTTGCTGTACAGGTCTGCTGTTCCACCTGCAGCTGTATAAAACAACCTGCCCCCATCATACTCCCTGTACCATGAAACAGGTACTTTATCATTTGTTTCTACTACAACCATGATATCCGGACTATACGAAATAGCTTTAAAATAACTATTGGACTGGTTCCAGCTTTGAGATAGACCATCTGTAGATGGATGATTTGCATTTACAACCCTTACAAGACCATTGTGTACAGCCGTATCGGTACCGGGCTGTCGTGAGAAATGTGCTCCCAACATTTTATTGTACCAGGGCCACTGAAAGGTACTGCTAGGGGCAGCATGTATACCTACAAAGCCACCACCTGCCTGCACAAAACGCTCTATGACATTCTGTTGCTTGGTAGTAAGCACATCTGTGGGTGTGTTTACAAAAACAACAGCACCATATTGCTGCATATCATCATCCGTTAGAAAAGCAGTGCTGCTGGTGGTATCTGCCGGGATCTGATCTTGTCTGGCCTGAGCAAGCAAAGAAACAAGCGCTGCCTGAGACGTATGCTGATCAGTACTGAAAGAAGTGTAAATCAGGATCCTGTTTTCTTTGCGGCTGCTACAATTACATAGCAAAAAACAAATCAATGCGCAGCCAAGGTATTTCAATAACATGGGTAAATACTTTAGTAACATGTAGTATGGTGTTGATGGGTAGAAAGGCATAACCAGCCTCCGTAAGTTAGTTAATCAAATATATTCACTTAGCTAAGCTGGAACATAATACTATTTTATCCATTCTTTGACTGATTTTTAACATTTCATACAAAGCTTTAAGCTTAAAAAATTACCTGCATTAAATAAAGCATTGATATACAAGCATAAAGCACAACCTTTTATAGTAGCACTCCATCGCCTAAATCAGGATAATAAAAAACCAGTACAGATATTAAAACCAGTACAAAAGGCAAGTATTACAAAATAGAAATTAAATTTATTTAAAAACGGTCAGCTTATTCAATAAAAAGGCAAACGCCAGCCAAAGAAGTGGCAGCTACCAGGAGCCAAAGTACTAACCCCAACAGGAAGGGCCTTATACTGATTGTTTTTACCAAAGCAAGGTTCACTGCTGACCCGGTCAAAAACAAACTTACAATCAACCCTTTTCGTGCCAGCATGATCAGCAAGCTATAGAAGGCTTCCATATCCGGCATAAAAGTACTTACCAGCGAGGCTAAGAGAAACAAAAATATAAATACAGGAAAAGCAGATTTCGCCCCCGCTGACTTGAACATATAACCGGTTATCAGCACCAAGGGAAGTATCCATAACGCACGGGTCAGCTTAAGCGTGGCACCCACCTCAAGAGCCTCTTCTCCAAAAAGGGTGGCAGCACCTACTACCGAACTGGTATCATGAATGGCAATTGCAGCCCATGTACCAAACTGCTGTTGTGACAGCTCGAGCAACTCACCTACTATCGGAAAAAGAAACAGGGCAACAGCATTAAGCACAAACACAATACCCAGTGCAACAGACATTTCCTTCTCCGAAGCCTTGATAGCAGGCGATATTGCTGCAATAGCACTACCGCCACAAATAGCCGTGCCTGTAGAAATAAGATAGTTTAACCTTTTATCTACTTTAAAAACCTTGGCCAATAGTGCGCCAAGCAACATAGTAAATGCCAGGGACAAAGCAGTATAAAAAAAGCCCATTGTACCTGTTGAAGCCACCTGGTGCAGGTTAATACCAAAGCCCAACCCAACCACAGAAGCCTGGAGCGTATACTGAGTAACCTTTCCCAACCAGGCAGAATAAGGACTGCCCAGGCTTAATCCCAGTAGCGCCCCCATAAAAAGAGCCATAGGAGCATTTACCCAATCAGTAAATAAAATAAGCAGAATTACTCCCCAAAAAATAGCAAGCCTTATTAGCTGCCTACCTGATGCATCCATTTATAATAAGCAGCAAAGTTGTGTGCCAAAAGAAGTAAACCAATATGCATATCTTTGAAAAATTCAAAAATACAAAGCATAAAAATTTATTACCTCGGTTAAAGTAAAACTTAAAGAACCACAATTAAGTTACTCTCTTGATGACGGTTACAACACAGCAACCTTTTCTTTTCTGAGCCTGGGCAACATGTAATGCCCGATCAAAGATAATATAACCACTACGGCACATCCTATCAGGTTAAACCACAGAAAAGCAATATCAGTAAAGGCATAACAGGCAAACACCACAGCCTCGGCTACAATTGCAGACCAGAATACAACAGATCCCTTGATAAAGCGCAGGAAAAAGGCAACCGTAAATATACCAAGCACCGCTCCATAAAATAACGAACCCAGCTCATTAACAGCTTCCAATAAGTTTCCTAACCGGCTTGCATACATTGCAACAAATATTGCATACGCTCCCCAAAGCATGGTTATTACTTTTGAAGCAGCTAAATAATGGGCATCGCTGGCCGTTTTATTAAACAAACGCTTATACACATCAATAATAGTGGTAGATGCCAGTGCATTTAATTCGGAAGAGGTAGATGACATAGAAGCAGATAAAATTACAGCTATCAGCAATCCAACTAATCCTGCAGGCAAATACCGGGTAACGAAATACAGAAAAATATAATTGGTATCATTTACATCTGAGGCTGGGTTCTGCTCGCGCAAAACTTCTGCGGCACTTTTGCGGAGCTCTTTGGTCTGAGCTTCCTGGGCTTGCAGGGTTTGAGTTAAGGCATTGACCTGTACTTTATTTTGCTGGTGTATAGCCTCCACCAGGGCTAGTGCATTTTGTTCTTTGGCAGCAGACAATCGGTTATGCTCTTCTTCCAATGCTTTATATTTAGGAGCCAGCTCAGACTCATATACCTGGTTTACCTGGGCCTGGTTAAAGTATAAAGGCGGCTGTATAAACAAATATAAAACAGCCAGCACAACCCCTACCAGCAATATAAAAAACTGCATAGGTATTTTAATAACGGCATTAAATAGTAAACCAAGCCGGCTCTGACCGATAGATTTGCCAGACAGGTATCGCCCCACCTGCGATTGGTCTGTACCAAAATAGGATACGGAAAGAAAAAAACCACCAATAACACCCGACCAGACGTTGTAGCGGTCATTGAGGTTAAAGCTGAAATCAATAGCTTCCAGACGATTAAGCCTGCCGGCAAGTTGCAGGGCATCTCCTAAACCCACCTGGGGTGGCATAAGATGCAGAATCATTACAAAAGCAGCCACCATGCCCAATAAAATTACTGCCATCTGTTGCTTTTGGGTCTGGCTAACTGCGCGGGTACCTCCTGCAACAGTATATATAATTACCAGCCCGCCAATAAAGAGGTTAGTAAGTTGAATATTCCACCCCAACAAGGTAGAAAGAATAAGGGCTGGCGCATAAATAGTTAAGCCTGCTGCCAGGCCACGCTGCACAAGAAACAGAAAGGCTGCCAACACCCTGGTTTTAAGATCAAAGCGCCCCTCCAGATACTCATAAGCAGTATAGACTTTTAAGCGATGGTAAATAGGCACCACAAATGCACACAGCACTATCATGGCAATAGGCATCCCAAAATAAAACTGCACAAAGCGCAGCCCCGATGTATAACCTAAACCCGGGGCCGACAAAAAGGTTATTGCACTGGCCTGGGTAGCCATAATAGAAAGTCCCACTACATACCAGGGCATACTCTGGCTGGCCAGCAGGTAATCTTGCATATTATTAGTACCCCTGCTTTTGTACAAACCGTAAATTACAATAAAGCTAAGGGTACCGGCCAAAACGAGCCAATCTAAGTCTTGCATACACAGCTGGTTTTATGCTTGTTACCTGATTTTAATTCAAGCATTTCTTTAAATATTTGCAGGGTTATAAACAAATTCTATATCAGTGTTTTATACCAAAAGGCGAAGAAATATAACCCAATCATATACAAAATGAGCAATATAAAAACGGCCGCATACATTTGAGACCAGTTTTTAAATAAGGGAGGTAAACTCTCGTTTTTTGCTGAGTTGTGCTTTTCCATTTTAATTAGGCTTTACATCACTGCCCAGGTGCATCATGTTATTAAAGAGCCTGTAGGCGCCGGGCACCCCTGCCGGTAATTGCCTGAAAAACGATAAGCCTGTATATACAAAATGCCCTTTTCCCCATTGGGTATGGAGTAACATTCCCTTTTTTTCACTTTCTTCCGGATCATGCCCGGCAAGTAAAGGTGTGTATTGCTCATCCCATTGGTCAGCAAAATAAAGGCCACGTTCCTGTACCCAACCTTCAAAATCTTTAGGCCCAATGTTCGATGGATAAGTAAAAAGCCGGTGCTGGGGTTGCAGTATGGATAAAGGTGCTTCTTCAACAGTGATGCGATCGCGTGAAAGCCTTAAAGGCAGCGGACCTGGTGAAGTTACAATGCCATTACTTACTGTATACTGCACTATATAAGTACCTCCCTGGTGTACATACTCCATAAGGCGCTTCTGGTGATACCTGAGGCTATTAACGGTATTGTATGCTCTGACACCGGCTATCATCACCTGGTATTGGCTTAAGTTTACCGTATCCAGATCCTTTTCTGTAAATACATCCACATGGTAGCCGACCTGTCGCAAAGCTGCAGGCACATCATCTCCGGGCCCCATAATATACCCAACACGTCCGCGGGCAAGAAGATCTACTCTAACAAGGCGTGCCTCGGCTTTAGGAAACAAAGTCTGTACCGGTATATGCTTGTAATTGATTGATATAAAACTATGGGCCACCTCTTTACCACCTGCTAAGATAATCTTAGGCTCGATAAGGGCATTACCAGCCTGCTTGGGCGGAAAAACTTTAAACTGCAGAAATACTTCTTCTCCTTTTAAAGCAAGGTTAAAAGACTGAGAAGCTGGTTCAACCCTCCACTCCTTAGGCACATCCAGCCGGGCTATACCAACTGTTTTATCGCTTCCTGCCCTAACAGTAGCCATTACTGTTTTGGCCTGCGCATCGGCAAAAACATATACTTTCTCTGTAAGGGTAATTGTGGCCTGGGGCACAACCTCCAGCTTACGGTACACTTCGCCCTCCACCGGATCGGTACGCTTATGCATAAGGGGTACTTCATAACTTAGCGGTAATCCAGCCAGTTCAACATCAAACTGTACAGTTAAAGGATCTGGCGTTTCGGGTAAACCAATAAGTTGTTGCTCCGGCACCTGGTACAATCCCTGCACCGGTTTTTGTCTCAACCAATACGGATGTGTAAAAGCAGTATGAGACGGCACTGTTATTTTTCGTGCAAACACATGCAATTGGTTTACCTGTGCATTAAACTGCATGCTGGTATCTGCTACGGAATACCGGATACGTTTTAGCTGCACAGGTACCTGTGTACGCACAATGAGCTGGGCACTTACCTGTAGCGGGCTGCCTGGTGTAGTTGTGTAATCATCAGTAAGTGCTTCATACCAAAGCCCGGCACAGGCTGCCATAAGGGTTTTCAGCTCTTTTGATTTAACTTCCTTCCAGTAAGTATCTTCTAAATTCTGTAGTTCACGGTAGGCATTTGCTAGTATGGGCACGATAGCAGCCGGATCTTGTGGCGTATAGGCCTGTATAGCTTGCTGAATATAGGCTGCTACCTTAGCCCCTCCTTTTACACGGTTCCAGCTAGCGTCTATACCCTCCAGAGGATCACTGGCTGCAGGTTCTCCCCCGGTAAGTGCCAGGTAGTCAATACGGTCGCCACGTAGTGGGGCTGCACCAAAGCCCTGGCTCTTATGCATACTCCTGCTTTGTGCCGACACTTCCATATGCGATTTACCCATTACAGGATTATAGGTACCTAGATTTTGCGAAACAACATGTTCTTTGCCCTGGGCTGTCCAGGTATTCCAGTAAATGCGGCGTGCCTTCCAGGGCTTTACCCATTTAAGCTGCTCTGGGAACCGCTTGGGGTCTGCTGCGGCAGTAAAGGCTTCATTAGCTAAAATGGCAGAGGCGGTATGGTGGCCATGGCCACCTTCGCCCGTAGTAGGAAAACGAGTAATAATAATATCGGGCCGGAATTTACGAATGGTCCATACTACATCAGCAAGTACTGCTTCCTTATTCCACATACGGAACGTTTCTTCTGGACCTTTTGAAAAACCAAAATCATTGGCCCTTGTAAAAAATTGCTCGGCACCATCTATACGGCGGGCGGCCAGCAACTCCTGGGTCCTTATTACCCCCATTAGCTCTGCCTGTTCTGTACCGATGAGGTTCTGCCCTCCATCACCACGTGTAAGTGATAAATAGCCGGTACGCATATTACGTTCGCTCGCCATAAAGGAAAGCAAAGCTGTATTTTCATCGTCAGGATGTGCCGCTACATAAAGTACAGCCCCCACGGTATTTAATTTTTGCAGGGCGCGTTGTATTTCTGCTGCATGCATAGGCTGAGCCACCTGGGCGTTTGACACAAGGCAAGCACCTAACAAAAAGCACAATAACAAGAGCATCTTAAAGGCATACTTTATATGCATATAGGGGCTTCTTTCTTTAAAATCCAGTAAATTCATAAAGATCAACTCAACTGTTAACAAAACAGGTATACATAAAACGAAAGCTCTAAACTAACAAAAATGCAATAAACGACCATTACAGGCTCTTCAAATTTACAGCATTAAAGCTATTTGGGTATAGTATAGTATTAAGCTCAAAGGTACAACAATGGTTTAAGTGAGGTGGCAAGTTTATAAAATTACTTTACAAGCGCGTGCCGTTTATACCCTGTTGCCACCATTCGTCAAAAATGTTTAGACCTTGCATGAATTATTGAATAATCTTGAATTTGAACGCCGGAAATGCATAGATTTGGGCACACTAATTAACAGTACCTTTACACCATGCCAGAAAAAAGCAGCATTTTTGATATGATAGGCCCCGTTATGATTGGACCATCCAGTTCACATACCGCCGGTGTTGTGCGTATTGCCCGCACAGCCAGGCGCATTTTGGGCGGACAGCCCGAAGAAGCAGTAATTACCTTTTATAATTCATTTGCCAGAACCTATGAGGGCCATGGCAGCGACCGGGCTATACTGGCAGGTTTGCTGGATTATAAAACCGATGATAAACGCATAAAAGAAGCTTATGACCATGCCAAGGAAGCAGGCTTAAAGTGGACCATGAAATCGGTAGGCAATGCCTCTACGCTTCATCCAAACACCATCCGCATAAACATGACCCTAAAGGGTAAAATTGTTGAAGTGGTAGGCGAAAGCCGCGGTGGCGGGCTAATTAACATTTCGCAGGTAAATGGCTTTATAGCCAACTTTACGGCACAATCGCATACGCTTATAATAACAGCCGAAGATAAAAAAGGAAGTATTGCCTTTATCGCTGATATACTAGCTCACGATGATTGCAACATTGCTACAATGACCGTTTCCAGAAAAGGAAAGCATGATAAAGCCTGTCTTTGTATAGAAATGGATTCGGGTATTAAGCAGGTTACTCTTTCTTACCTACAGCACTTAGGCTGGGTAGAAGAGGTTATTTACATTCCCGATATCGATTTATAAAGACGCAAGCGTCTAACAGCTTCCAGTTTAAATTTGCTTATGAGAAAAATAAATATCTTAAAAAAATCTTTAGCAGGCGCTTTGCTTGCTTTTGCACTTTTACCTGCAGATGTACGCGCACAGGATACTCAACCCAAAACCCTGCAGCAATGCATTGAGCTGGCCATTAAGAACAATATTGACATCAGGCAGACTGAACTTGGAGTTGTACAGGCCAAGACCTCTCGGGAGCAGGCCTATGCCCGTTTACTGCCCAATATTAATGGAGGCACATCGCTAAACTACAACATAGGCCGCTCTATTAACCCTTTTACCAACCTTTACGAAGAAAGGCCGGTAACCTCGCAAAATATTTTTCTTAACGGGAACCTGGATCTTTTCCAGGGAATGCAGAAAACCAATTCCATACGCAGAAGCCAGGTAGATGTAGAAGCCAGCCAGTATAACCTGGAGGCCACCCGTAATAATATTATATTAATGGTGGTTAATGCCTACACGCAGATTTTATTTAACAATGAAATTGTACAGAACAACCAATTCAGGGTACGAACGGCAGATCTGCAGATTGAGCGCACTGAAAAACTGGTACAAGCAGGCTCAACCCCTATGTCTAATTTGCTTGATCTGCGCGCTCAACGTGCCAGCGATCAACTGGCACTGGTTAATGCCCAAAACCAGCTGGAAATATCACACCTCAACCTAAGCCAGCTATTACAACTGGAACCCGGGCAACGTATCAATATTGCAGTACCTAATCTTCCGGATCCGGCATTAGACCCTTACCCGGCCGAGATTAACCAGCTCTATACCTCTGCCCTTAATTTGCCTGCTGTTAAAGCTGCAGAAGCACAGGTAAAAATATCAGAATATGATATATCAATTGCCCGTGGTGGACGCCTGCCCAGCCTAACGCTGGGGGCTGGTTTGTTTACAAACTATTCGAGTGTAGCACCAGAGCTCATCATAAGACCAGGAAGCGAGGTAGTTACCAGGCGGGACCCTAACCCGATTGGTTACATTGAAACGAATGGTGGCAGAACGAATGTTTTCAGAGATGTATCTGTTCCTATAGAGTTCCTGGAAAATACTTATACCAACCAGCTTGACTTTAACCTACGGAGAGCAGTATCGCTCAACCTTAACATTCCGATTTTTAATGGCTGGCAGGTACGCACCCAGGTAGCCAATGCAAGAATAGCCAATGAGAATGCAAAGTATGCTGCAATTGGTGTACGCAACCGTGTAATTCAGGACGTAGAACAGGCCTACGTGAATGTAAGGGCAGCAGCTCAAAGATACCAGGCCACACTCTCGCAGGTACAATCTTTGCAGGAAGCCTTCCGGATGACGGAACAACGGTTTAATGTAGGCGCTGTTAATGCAGTAGATTATAATTTAGCGCGCAATAACCTAAACCAGGCAGAAACAGACCTGATCCAGGCAAAATTTGATTATATATTCAAAACCAAAATACTTGATTTCTATCAAGGTAAACCCCTTACCTTCTAATCATGGCAAAACGTAGTTCAGGAAAAAAAGTAGCTTTAATTATTTCGGCCCTTGTTGTGCTGGGTGTATTTCTTTTTGCAGCCCGCAAAGCCGGCTGGATAGGAAAACCCAAAACCGAAGAGGTAGAAATAGCAGAAGTGAAACAACAGCTTATTATCGAAAAGGTAAGTGCATCTGGTAAAGTGCAGCCCGAGGTAGAGGTAAAAATAAGTCCCGATGTTTCCGGTGAAATAATTGAACTTAATGTAGCCGAGGGCGACTCTGTACCTATGGGCAAATTGCTGGTAACCATCAGGCCTGATAATTATGAGTCGATGGTAGACCGCGCAAGGGCAACCCTTAATACCAATAAAGCTAATTTACTGCAGGCACGGGCTTCTACCAGCCAGTCGGAAGCAAGGCTAACCAGGGCCCGGCAGGACTACGAGCGCAACAAGTCCTTATTTGACCAGAAAGTAATTTCTGACCAGGACTATGAAATTAGCCGCACAAACTACGAGGTAGCCCGACAGGAACTAGAGTCTGCCAAACAAAATGTTCAGGCTGCTATCTTCAATGTACAAAGTGCAGAAGCAAGCCTTAAAGATGCAGTAGAGAACCTGCGTAAAACCAAAATTTATGCGCCTGTAAGTGGTATTGTTTCCAAGCTTAATGTTGAAAAAGGTGAGCGCGTAGTGGGTACAACACAAATGGCAGGTACAGAAATAATGCGTATTGCCAACCTAAGTAATATGGAAGTGCGTGTTGATGTAAACGAAAATGATATTGTACGTGTACAGATTGGTGATACAGCCGAAATTGAAGTAGACTCTTACAGCAATGTAAATAAGAAATTCAGAGGTATGGTTACGTCTATTGCAAATACTGCAAAAGAAACAGCCAGTGCCGATGCAATAACCGAGTTTGAGGTAAAAGTAAGGATCATAAACGAATCATACGCTGATCTTATAAAAGAAAACAGGCGTTCTCCTTTCCGCCCGGGTATGACGGCTTCAGTTGATATTATTACAAACCAGAAACCTAACACACTATCTGTTCCACTTGCTGCTGTAACCACTCGTAGTGCCACCGGCGAGGAAGGTAACCGGGGCAGACGTGAAGAAGAAACAGCTTCTGCACAGCCAGTAAGCACGCGCCAGTCCCAGGATAATACCCCGCAGGAAGTTGTGTTTATACTCGAGAACGGTGTAGCCAAAAAAGTAGATGTTAAAACAGGTATAAGCGACTTTGAAAATATAGAGATCATATCAGGCTTAAAGCCTGGTCAGCAGGTAATTTCAGGTCCTTTTTCAACGGTATCAAAAAAATTAAAGGATGGTGATTTAGTGACTGTTAAAGAAGCAGCAGCTGCAGAAAGTACGCGCAGAAAATAAAATTTTAACTGACATTATTGAAAAAAGCCAACACCTTATGGATGTCTGGCTTTTTTTATTATTTTGCTTTTACCAACAACAAGCCAATGAAACACCTTTCACTATTTTGTTTCTGCATGTGCCTCTTCCTTACAGCCTTTTGTAATGTATTAGATGAAGCTCAGGCCCTGGCGCTAACCAGAGCATTCCAGAAATCAGCCAGGTATCCGGACAAAGCCCGCCATGCGGAAATACCTGGAGCTGTGTTATTAAAACTAACCAAGTATAATGATGCTCTACTATTGGAAACTGTATACACATCCAATGAAGCATTTACAGAAGTGAATGGTAAAGATATGCTAAGCCAGTTAAAAAAGGTTTCCCCGCTGTTACCAGACACCCTAGAGTATTTTATACCTTTATATTTTGAGCTAGATGCAAACGGCAATCTGTATACTTTATCTAAAAAGGATATCAGACAGCTGAACAGTAAAATAATCTCATTAGGTTCACCTTCTACAATGCTGAACCCTATTTTAATTAAAGGATATTCATCTACAAATTGTAAAAGATTTGAGCCTGATGCTAAACCTGAAGCATTAGCTATTCAAGTTTACCCTAACCCAGCGCACGGGCAACTTACCTTTCATATTCCTGATCAGATGCTGGGTGTATCGCTAACACTTGAGATTTTCACAGCACAAGGCAACATGGTATTACGCAAAACCATTTGCCCTGAAGTTGACAGAGACGTTTTACCATTAAATGGAATTAAGCCAGGGACCTATATTTTACAATTAACAAATACTAAGCATATTGCAAGTGAAAAACTTATAATAAAATAAATCAGAGCCATAAAAAAGCCGCCTGTTAATAACAGGCGGCTTTTTTATGGCTCTGGAGGATAGATCAATTATATACGTAGTCTCGATGAAGGCCCTGGTACTGGCGCTTCATAGGCGCAGGAAACTTTGTAAAAATAGCTTCTACACTCTGGCCTAATACTTTATGGAACTGAGCCTGGTTATCCAGTTCATTGGCAATTGAGCCACGCCAAACCAACAGGCCAGATTTAACATCAATGGCATCTATTACTACCGTACCTTCAGTATAGGATACGGTTCTGGTGTTAAAGCCACCCATTCCCCATGGACTCATTCCCCATGGACGGCCCCACCCCCACATTCCTCCCGGATACATGTTGTTATTCTGCACCTGCTTTGTTTTCTGTTCTGTATAGGTGTGGTATACAAGCTTCAGGTCAGGGTTTACATCATCCTGTTCAAAACCGCGCTTGGAAAGTTCACGATCGGCTTGGGAGCGTATACTCCGGTCGGTTAAATCGCTGTAAAAGTAGTTGGATTCACTACCTTCTTCCTGCTCGCGTTGCTCCCAAGTATAGGTTGTATACTGCTTAAAATTAACCCTTTTATCCTGGTCTGACACTACTTTTGTAGACGAGCAGCCAAGCAAAATAAATGCACAAAATAAGACTGCTATGTATGTAAACTTCATAGTTTTAAGATAAATATAGTAAATATAGCTATTGTAAATTTAAAGCAATAAAAGTGCCACTACGGTTTGTTATTTGTACTATACACATATTTGTTACGATAAGTTTATCTTATTGATGCTCTATGGCAGCAGTTGATCAATTGTACTCAATAAATACGATGTTCAGGCATGGGAGCAATACACAAACTGTAATAATCTATACAGATAATTATGGCTCAGTAATTTAAACACAAACCACTCATATACAAGCCAATAAATATTATTGCTAAAATTACTAAAAAGAATTACTAAAGCTAAAATGGCATAGTTATCAGTATATGCTAATCAAAAAACTGTTACAAATGCCGAATTATGTTAGATTTGCGGGACGTAATACAAACAAATGCTTTGGTACACGAATCTAATAAACCAGAAAAAATTGCAGTAATTGGAGGTGGCAGCTGGGCTACCGCCATCATAAAAATATTAAGTGAAAATAACGTAGCTATACAATGGTGGCTTCGGAACAAAGAGGCTGCCCAACATATTCGTAAATATCATCACAACCCCCATTACCTGAGTGATATTGTAATAAACCGCCGTAAAGTCAAAGCCTGTACTGATATTAATGACGCCGTAAAGGATGTTTCTATTATTATTCTGGCTGTACCGGCAGCTTTTGTATCCGATGCACTTTCTACCTTAACAGCCGCAGATTTTAAAGGCAAATTGGTTGTTTCCGCAATAAAAGGGATGATTCCAGGTGATAACATACTTGTTACAGACCTCGTAGAACGAGACTATGGAGTGCCTTCGTCTGATCTATGTGTTATTGCGGGGCCTTGCCATGCTGAAGAAGTGGCAATGGAAAGACAGTCTTACCTTACCATTGCCTGCCCCAGCCTTGAAAATGCAAACCGTTTTGCTACTTTATTAAACTGCAGGTTTGTTAAAGCCACTGTATCACAAGATTTATATGGCATAGAGTACTGTGCAGTAATGAAGAATATTGTAGCCCTGGCGTGTGGAATTTGCCATGGCTTAAACTTCGGTGATAATTTCCAGGCCGTATTGGTATCCAACGCGTTGCAGGAAATTAAGCGCTTTCTGGATACTGTATATCCCCTTAACCGCGATTTAAATGAATCTGCCTATGTAGGGGATTTGCTGGTAACAGCTTACTCGCAGTTTAGCCGCAACCGTACTTTTGGAAATATGATAGGACGTGGTTACAGTGTTATATCTGCACAGATTGAAATGAATATGGTAGCAGAAGGTTATTATGCAGTAAAAAGCGTACACCAGATTTTGCAGAAATACAGCATTAAAATGCCGATTACAGAAACCGTATATAATATTTTGTACGAACATGCATCGCCGGGGCACGAAGTACAGTTTTTAAAAGAGTCTATGAATTAAGCGCTTTAACTATGTATCTTTTCCGTAACAGTGCACTAATACAAAATACCACCGGTATAAAGCAGGTACTTAACAGGGGCTTTGCTTACGGAGATGGACTGTTTGAAACAATGTTTTACTGGGAGCAAAAATTATGGTTTGCTGAAGACCATATAGCCCGTATGCATAGCGGAATGCAAACCCTGCAAATGATTGCCCCCGACAGGCTTAATGAAGATACTTTATGCAACCGCATTGAAAAGCTGCAGAAAATAAACAAAATTCAACTTGATAAGCCCTTGCGGGTTCGCATTCACCTTATCAGGCAAACTGGAGGTTTGTATACACCCACAACCCTGCACTCAGATCTTTATCTGTCAATCAGTGGCTGGAAGGCTCCAGGAAGATATGTAAAAGACAGGGTGCTTACGTCTGATAAAATACGATTGTCGCGCAGCATTTTTTCAATGCATAAAACATGTAATGCCCTTCCCTATGTATTGGCCGGTCTTGAAGCCAAACAACTTGAAGCCGATGACCTTATTCTGAGAGGGCCTGATGATTGTATTGCTGAATGTTGCTCTTCCAATATATTCTGGATGAAGGATCATAAACTTTATACACCATCGCTGGAGTCAGGATGTATAGATGGTGTAATGCGTAAACAAGCCTTAGCATATGCACACGAAACTGGTTTGCAAGTAGAGGAAGGTTTATTTCCATTATCTGACCTGCGGCAAGCCGATTATGTTTTTACCACCAGTGTGGCCGGTATCTTTGCCATTGCGCAATGGGAAAATAAAGAATTTCCCGACTACCTGCCCAAAGGGTTTGACCAATTGCACCCCCTCCAAGCCCAGAGCTAGCATTATAAAACAAAAAATATTATCAATAATCTATATCAATTTACTTAACATAACTAAAATATTTATATTACAACTCCAGCGGAAATTTATAGTGATCCCATTTTCCCCAGAATTGCCTTACCCGGCCCTGTTGGTCATCAAACAAAGGTTGGTAATCATACTGAAGGTCTTCATGCAGTTTAGGCAAAAGCTTACTGCATTTAACCAGGGCTCTGTACATTAAGAGTTGTAAAGGCTTATGGTTTGTATCTTTGTAAACAGAGTCTGAAATTTTAGAAGCAAAATAAATCCATAAATCCAGTTCGCCTTCTTTGTGTTTGGTGTACCTGCTAAACTTTAAGATCAGCTTACCAGCTTTGCGTATTTGTTTGGTAGCCAGGTACGGTTGATTTCTGATACCCTCAAAAAAAGGAGCCATATCTTCTTTTACCTGTTGAGCGTATGCCATAGGGTCATCCGCATCAAAAAGAAGGTAGGTAAGCATTTCTTTATTGTCAACCTTAAGTTTGGCTAACTGCAGGCATATTTCTACCAGCTCCTTGGATGTTTTGCCCTGAAGCTCTTTTTTTAAAATCGTTAACTTTTCAGCTTTCAATGTTTGTGATAGTTAGTTGTGCTGTCATTTACGTAGCATCAGGCAAAATTTGCTATTTTTTTGATACAATTCATCTTTCATCAATAAAACTATGTTCAGGAAAAACTACCTCTTTCTTAGCCTCCCCTTCCTGTTTTTATCCGGATGGGGTATGTATAATAGCTATCTCAATTACCCACTCACACGTACAACAGACCCTCTTCCTACAGAAATCCAACTTAATTCCCTTACATTCAGGCTAGAGAAAATTGCAGATGGCCTTACCTCACCCGTTGGAATGGCTCATGCAGGGGATGGATCGGGTAGGTATTTTATTATAGAACAACCAGGCCGTATTCGAATTATACAACATGGCCAGCTTGTAAACGAACCCTTTCTGGATCTGAATGATAAAATGGTAAGCCTGCGAAACAACTATACAGAAATGGGTTTGCTGGGGCTGGCATTTCATCCTGAGTATAAAACAAACGGTCGATTTTTTGTATACTACAGTCAATCTGCAACAAGCAGAGGCATAAATCATACTTCTGTTTTAGCTGAGTATAAGGTAAATCCAGACAACCCAAATAAAGCCACTGCAACAGAGCGGATACTTATGCGTATTGATCAGCCTGAATCAAACCATAATGGAGGCCACCTTGTATTTGGGCCCGATGGCTACCTATATATAGGCCTTGGTGATGGAGGCGGTGCTGGCGACCGCCATGGGCGCTTAGGCAACGGACAGGATACACACACACTTTTAGGCAGTATTTTACGCATTGATGTGAATGGTACAGAACCGTATGCCATACCTGCAGACAATCCTTTTATGCAACAGAAGGGTAAAAAAGAAATTTATGCTTATGGCTTACGAAACCCCTGGCGCTTTTCATTTGACCGGCAGGATGGGCGTTTGTTTTGTGGAGATGTAGGCCAAAACAAACGCGAAGAAGTAAACATCATAGAGAAAGGAGGCAACTATGGCTGGAGAGCAATGGAAGGATTTGATATTTACGACCAGGCTTTATACCAGCAAGGTGGAAATTTTAAAAAGCCGATTATAGATTATGACCATTCGGTAGGCAACAGCATAACAGGCGGTTATGTATACCGGGGTAAAAAATACCCTGTATTACAAGGTAAGTATATTTTTGGCGACTGGTCAGGCAAACTATTTTACCTCGAGCAAACTAGCCAGAACAACTGGCAACGCAGAGATTTTAAATTTAGTGGCCAGGCTACAACAATGCGCGACTTGCGTGTAAATAGTTTTGGTGAAGATGAAGCCGGTGAAATTTACCTGATAGCACAAGATGGAATTGGTGCCAATAACCCTAAAGGTGCAGTATATAGAATAGGCATTGTGCAATAGCTGTTCTATCGCATCAGATCCACTACAACTTCCAGTTCCTCGTCTACTGTAACCAATCCATTTAAGCGCTTGCTGCTCTGCAAACTTAAATCGTTTGTGTTTAGCTTGATTACAGAACGTAAAGCCGGGCTATTATTAATCACTAATTCTTTGAACGCTACACCTTTAATGAATATAACTTTACCAGCAACATTAAGCCTGAGGTTGCCATTATAACGATTAGAACTTGTTCTGTTTAATTGTAATACAGAAACCTCTGCTATAGGGTGTTCTTTTGCCCTTAGCGACCTTTGAAAATCTTTATTAAGCAGGTAATTACCACAACCAAAGGCAGAAACGGGCATTTTTACATCCAGGAGAGAATGGTCTATATTCTTGTGGTTCAAAAAGATAGTATCGCATTGGTCAGTGATAAGATAGCTACAGCTAAATTTGCCAAAAGATGTGTTGCCGTTTACCGTAATCTGCTTACTGTTTATCACCAGCATTTCATTTCTGGAAACAATTCCCAGCATTAATAAACCAACCAATGCGATACTCATCTTAAACATAATATTAAGTTTTAGAAAGAAATGGCCCCTTCCAGCATTATACCATTAAATTTGCCACCGTTACGAATATCCTGCCCTGGAAAATCGGAATATCGCTGATTTACATATTCAAGCTTAGCCAGGATATTTCTGGTTACAAACCAGCCTGCACCAACCTGGATGCGATCTATACTTGCATTTGTTTTTACAGTTTGTAAAGTACCGCTTACTTTGTTGTAGCGGCCAGCCACATAAAAGTTTTCGTTACGTCCAATGCGGTATACACCATCCACACCCACCTGGTTCCAGGTACGGTTTTCAGTTTCCGTTAATGCAGCGCCAGAGCTTCTTTCAAAGTTGCCAAATACTTCAAGGCCATGAAATTTTACAAATGGGTTAACAACTAAGGCAGTTACATTATTAGTAAAACCGGGGTTTAAATGCCCCGAAGTAAAATGTGTGGCAGTTGTTACTGCAGCACCAGAAGGAACTGATGCCGGATCCATTACCATATAATATCTTGAGCCGGCCCGGTCGCCACCATACAGCGTATTTCTTACAGAGCTTTCGGTATAGTATACAGATCCTGTTAAACGAACTCTCAGGGCTTCATTTAACTGCTTATCATAGCCCAGTTTACCAATAAATGATGGTTTTCTGTATGGATTGCGGGCAATCCCCCCTTGTATTTCGCCTCCGGTTACAGAACCCATTGCCAGGAAGCCATTATGCTGGTAGTATACCTCACCTCCTATCTCAGTAGTAAAGGCATCCATTATGTAGTTGCCTACAAATGGATTTTGAAGAGCATGGGCATTATCTGTTCGCCTGAAATGTGCATCGCCATAGTTGATTTCCATATGCCCCACACGGATAGTTACTTTGTCCATTATATTGTCTACCAGGCTACTGTTTAAAAATTTCAGTTTATCTACCTGTATGTAGCCTCCTTTAACCCATGTTTCGGGATGGTGGCGTGATGAGAGATAGGTGATCAGGTTCATGCGTATGCCATCGGCCAGTTGTACATCCAGATTAAGGTTAGCTGTGGCCAGGTTAAAACCGTTACCGATAGCATATAGCTCATTCATATTTCTATCGTTCACAAAACGAGGGTCGGCTGTATTGGAGTGTCGCAGCCCCTGGAATTGTTGCGCAAAACCACCTCCCAGTCTTACTTTCAGACCATCGAACTCAACCGTATCAGTTTTAGGAGTTTCAAACATATTAATACCACGCTTATCGTACGGTCTCCAGAATTGCGGATCTTGTGTGGTAAACTGTGCAGTAGCAGCAAATGACATGCATGTAAATGCAAGTGCGGAAAGTAGGAAAGTTTTCATGATTATAAATTTTGAGTGGTAAAGTTGAGGTTAAAGGAAAGGATAAGGTTATCGCCAGTTTTTATGGTACCCATTACAGCGGTTGGCGCTTCAATTTTAAAGTCAGAAAACTTTATTGGGGTACTCCCTGTAAACTTTATGCCTTCATCAGAAGCATGATAATTTACCTGTACGGCTAGAGGCCGAGCCACACCAGCTATAGTTAAAATACCCCTGGCAAGTAATGTGTTGACTGTGATCTGCTCAACAGACCTCAATTCAAACTTGATTTCCGGGTGAGCTTTCGTATTCAGAGATTGATAGGCATGGTTATCCATTTGAGTAATTCCACTTTTGAGAGACCGGGCAGGCATCGTAATAACAAGATTTTTAATATCCTGTAATCTATTATGCTCCAGGTTTACAAAAGCATGTCCTTTAGGCCCGGTAGAAACCATGGCCCAGTCACGAATGGTAGATGTACCCTCAATCTTAAGCTCTGAGGTAGAAGCCAGTATATAACGTTGCTGTGCAATAGCAGTATTTGCAATAAACAAGAGTAAACCCAGCAGGCCAGTCTTGAAAAAAGTATCTAAAGCTTTCATGACGATTTTTGTTTGTTTGATGAAACAAAGGTAGTCTCCCAAACACCCAACACTCATGATTGCCATCATGCATAGTACATGATTGTTATCTATTTAATGCTTATTTCACATCATGTTTTCAAAAAATAATCAAGCTTCAGCTATGCAACATATTCATGTTAAAGCAATTAACCATAAGTACACAAAAAAACAGGTTAGCACTGTATAATACCTCTTCTATCTTTAAATAGAAATCCCCAAAGCAGCCAAAGCTACCCTGGGGATGTATGTTTTATAAACCGCTATTTAGCAGTTGCAAGCTTTATATCCTGCTATTATGTGGTAGTATCTGGTAATACAAGCAAAGGCAAAGAAGTATTTAAAACCATGTGCCGCGTATGGCTTTGGTTTAAAATCTGTTGTAAAATACTCTTTGGTCTGGAGATCATAACCAGCAGATCAGCGTCTTCTTCATGCGTAAATGCATTGATGCCTTTGTAAACATCGGCTTCTTCTGAAATGTAAAAAGACGGCTTAAAATCAATCAGCAGCTCTTCCAGTTGAGCCTCAGATTTACGCTGAATACTATTTACACGACCTGGATGCTGATCAATATACAAAACTTTAATATGTGCGCTTAATGATGATGCCAGCCCCAGGAGAGGATCAAGTACCATCTTTGAAGATAACGGATTATAATCTGTTGCCAATACCACATTACTTGCCGGAATATCGCGCGCGTTTTCTGGTACTGCCAACACCGGAAACACTCTTCTTTCAATAATAGCGGCTGTATTACTTCCAAAAAAATTATCAAGTAAACCATCTGCTCCGTTCGTACCCATTACAACCAGGTCAGCCTTATACTGTAAAGCCATTTCAATCAGTTCATTATCAAAAAAGCCAGATCGTATTTGCACTTCAACATTTTTAAAGCCATCGTTATCCAGCTCTTCTGTTAATTTTAACATGTTTGCTTTTGCTTGCTGCAAAGCAAGATCAGATGCTTTACCTATAGCAGATAGGCGCCCCCCCTGACTTTCCAGTGTCATTTTACACACATGCAAAACATATACTTTTGCTCCTGTCAGCCGGCTTAAATACAAAGCATAGTATAAAGCATTTGTAGCACATGCGGAAAAATCGGTAGGTACTATAATTGTTTTCATGATACTGGAATTAAATATCGCACAACGAACAGAACACTAAACAATGCAGAAGGTTTTGACACTTTTAGCGCATACGTACAACTTATATAGCAAACCTTAGGCCGCCTTCTGCAAACAGAGTACAATACTACAAAGGAAAGCCAAACAAACTATCTCAGAAATGATTAAAATCAGCAACTTTAAATAGCTGAACCCATTTTTTTACTTGCCTGACAAAAATCATAGTTATGCCTGACTGGGGTCTGTAAATTAGCATATTCTAAGCTATACCTTTGTACTGTGAGATAGAAGAATGGACTTCTGTGCGCATTGTATGCCTTATGCCAGCTTAACAAAACAGCAAAATAAAAAGCTGAAGCAGCATGGCAAACAACTATTTACAATACATTATAAAACACCTGCTAACAATAAAGATATGTTCAAGGACAGAGCAGAAGCAGCAGAATTGCTGTCAGAAAAATTAAATAGATTTCAATTTTCCAGCAGCATAGTGCTGGCTATAACCAATGGGGCTATTGTTATGGGCAAAATAATAGCTCAACGTCTTAACTTACCTCTTGAGTTAATATTGACAGATGATATTGGCCACCCTAATAATAAAGACTATAGTATTGGTACTGTTTGCCTCCAAAGCAGAACCATTAAAAGAAGAGTGTATGTATCCAGGGAATATATAGATCAGGAAACAGGCAGGATCCGTAGCCAGCTCCTTGATAAATATCACAAACTAACCGGTAAAGACCAGCCTTTACCTTTACAGAATAAAACAATGCTACTGATTGCAGATAGCACAACAGAGTTGGAGTTAATACAAAAAAATATAGAGCTGGTAAAAAATTGTAAACCAGCAGGAATTACAGTAGTTATACCTGTATTGTCAGAAAAACAACTTTATACTTTTTTGCAAGAGGCAAAAGAAGTTGTTTACCTGAAAACTGTACCTGAAAACGATATGCTTGATACTTACTTTGAAAACCTGGAGCCGGTAAGTGAAGATGAACTTACCCGGCTCCTTCAGGCTTCTGCAGATCCTAAACCCTTGCGAGCTTAGCAGGATTAATAATAGTTATATTACCACCTTTTATTTCTATTAACTTTTCATCTTTAAAGTCGCTTAGGGTACGGATCACCGTTTCGGTTGCTGTACCCACAATATTAGCCAGGTCTTCGCGGGTAATTGTTATGCTAAATACGGGCTCATCATCTTTCTGATATTTTTTACGGAGCAACAACAAGGCTTCTGCCACACGCTTACGTACCGAATCATAGGCAAGCTTTAATAATAGCTCTTCTTTTTCAAGCAGGTTATCAGAAAGCATTTTAATAAACTTAGCGGATACATCCCTGTTCCGGTAAATAAGCGCAAAAAAATCATCTTTAGGGATTAGGCATACTTCTGATTCTTCCAATGCCATGGCAGACTCTGTGTAAACAGAATTATCCAACAAAGCCAGGTAACCTAAAAAATCACCTTCTTTATAGAGGTTAGTAATATACTCCTTACCATATTCATTTTCTTTGTAGGTTTTAATTTTGCCCTTACTTATAAAATAAAGGTAATGAGGCATGTTGCCTTCCACAAACAGAATTTCTTTCTTTTTATAAGTTCTTACTTTACGGTTATCCGATAGCTTTTTAAGCTCATCATGGCCTTTTGCTTCATTTACAAAATCATTAAGGCCTTCTAAATCTTTAGAGTATTCGGATCTTAAAATTTCGCTCTTTTTAAGCCTGCTTTCAACAGCATTCAGCAAATCAATGTCATCAAAAGGCTTGGTCAGGTAATCATCAGCCCCCAATTCCATGCCCTTACGGAAATCTGTTTTTTCTGCCTTGGCTGTAAGGAAAATAAAGGGTATGGTTCTGGTTTCGGGGTTTTTACTAAGCATAAATAATACGCCATACCCATCCAGTACAGGCATCATTACATCGCATATAATAAGATCTGGTTTTTCTTTAGTAGCCAGGTCAACACCAATTTTACCGTTCTCGGCTGTTACTACCTCGTAATCTGCAAGCTCCAGAATCTCTGAAGTATTTTCGCGCATTTCGGGGTTATCTTCAATTAATAATATCTTCTTCATAGTATAGAAAGAAATCTGTGAATAGGCTTTTGTTGTAGTATTTATTGAGTACGAAAGCATTTATCAGGCTTACCATTACATAAAATCAGCATCATGGGTTACTACCACAGAGCCTGGCTCGAACTGCTTTAGTTTTACGGTAAAAGTTGTACCTTCTCCTTCTGTACTTGCAAAAGAGATGGTACCATTCATCATCTCTATGTATTTTTTTACAATGTTTAAGCCAAGGCCAGTGCCTTGTATACCCGTTACATTGTTGGCCCTGAAAAAGGTATCGAAAATAAACTTCTGGTCCTGCTCAGGTATTCCATAGCCTTTGTCTTCTACCAGAAAAGTTATGTCTCTGTTATTTACATAAGTTCTAAGGTAAATAGGCTTGTGCTCCGGAGAGTATTTTATGGCATTGGATACAAGGTTGAGCAACACATTTTTAAGTACATGCTTATCCAGAAAAACCATAGGCGAAGTACCCTCGAAAGTATACACAATAGTTTGTCCTTCTTTGGCTGAAGGCTGCATTTCTTCTTTCAGGTCTTCGCAAAAGGAAACAATGCTAAAGGTTGTTGGTTGAAGTTGAATTTTACCTTCTTCAATCTTACTGATCGATAAAAAGTCATTCAGTATACCAATAAGGTTGGAAACAGAAGACTTTATGCGTTCAATATGTTTTGCCCTCCGCTCGTCATCCCCGGGTTTATTATACTTGGAGATCAGCGAAGCAGATGAAAGAATAGTGCTGAGTGGGGTACGGAACTCGTGAGATGCTGTTGAAACAAAGATGGATTTAAGCTCATTCAGTTCTTTTTCGCGGGCTAAGGCTTTGCGCACTTCTTCTTCGGCTTTTTTAAGCTCGGTAATATTTTGAGATACCAGCAAAATCTGGCTGGCTGTATCGCGGGTATCAGAAAGAGGAACTGCATTAAGTATATAAGACCTATTTTTTACATCTACCTCCATTGAAACACGCTGCCCTGTAAAAACACGCTGTAGTTCCTGGCTAAAATAATTTGTATTGCTGCCCTCGAATAGTGTAGTAATTGGCTTATCGGTCATCAACTCTCCGGTTAGGCCAAATGCCTCCAGCTCCTCTCCTTCTATGTACACACAATTCAGGTCTTTATCCAGAACACTTATTATACCATTCGGAAAGTTTTGTGCAATGGTCCTAAAAAGGCGCTGCCGGTTAATAAGTGCTTCTTCGGCAAGTTTTTGCTGCGTAATGTTTTGTAGCACAGCCAGTACCTGCTTTATAGCACCACGGGTATCTGTAAGCGGAACGGCATGGAACACATAGGTACCCTCAAATATCTCAATTTCAAAAGAAACATTTTCACCAGAAAATACCTTAAGCAATTGCTGCTCAATAAATTCTGATTTGGCTGCTGATATTATTGAACTTAGTTTTTTTCCAATAAGGTTCTCACTGGTCAGATGCAGGTTATTCATATCTTTCCCATCCACAAAAACATACCTGTACTCTTCGTCAAGTACCTGTATAATACCGTTTGGAAAGTTTTTGGCAATAGTGCTCAATAATTGCTGGTTATCTATCAACGCCATTTCAGCTTCTTCTTTCTCACGGATTTGGCTAAGCAGGCTAATATTACTTTGTTCCAGCTCACGGGTTCTGGCTTCTACTCTTTGTTCCAGTTCAGAATTGAGGGTATTTATTTCTATTAAAGATTGTTGAAGCTCTTCGTTGGTTTTACGGATAAGATTTTCCTGTTTCTTGCGCTCTGTTATATCAATTACAAAGGCAATTACAAAAAGCCCTTCGTCAGTAGTAAAATTACTAAGGCTTATTTCTACCGGAAACTCAGATCCGCTTTTATGTTTTGCTTTTAGATCACGCCCATGGCCCATAGGGCGTGCATGCGGGTTTCTGTAAAAGCTATCACGGTAATTCTCATGACCAGGCTTGTTTTTATTAGGCACCAACACCTCAATACGCTGGCCAATAAGCTCTCCTTTGTCATACCCGAATTGCTGCTCGGCCATAGGGTTAAGCAGTACAATCTCCCCTTTATCGTTGGTAATAATCATACCCTCGGTGGCATTCTCAAAAAGAGCATCTATTTTTTCCTGGTGCTTATCCAACATGTTAGATATTGCTTTCTCCTCAGAAAACTTGTACCGGATAATTATAAAAACAGCAAGCCATATAGCCATTAACACCAGCAATCGGTAACCCAGGTCCCATAAATCTCCCCCGGGAGGTGAGGTAACCAGGTAGCCAATGAGTAAAAAAGCTGAAATTACTACCCCGCCAACAATGGTCAGCAGCCTATCCCGTAACGAAAGGGTAATAAACATTGCCATCAGGTAGGGAACTCCAATACCAAAGCCAAGGGGGATAAACAAATCTGCTATAAAGGCTCCAGCTACTAGTACATTTGCAAGGCTTAACAGCAGAATAGTTAATTTTCTATCGCGTAACATAAATTACTTTTTGGTAGGCACCAGACAAATATAAAAACACTAGTTATCTATGCGAGTAAAATACTTCATTAATTAGAAATGAATGCATATTAACGATTGAGAATATCATTATCTCATACAAATCTACATAATTAGCTTCATAAGTTGTTTAAGGAACAATATGATTAAAATCATGTTTTTGCATTGATTTACTTCATGTGGCAGGGCTTTTTAAATACCGTTCTTTGTAGTCCATATAATGCAACATTTATGACTACAGCAGCTTCTTTAATAGAAAAATATAATATACCTGTGCCCAGGTATACAAGTTACCCCACCGTACCTTTCTGGAACCAGGAACAACCCGATCTTGAACATTGGAAATCGGTTGTACATCATACTTTTAATCTTACTAATACTGCACAGGGAATTAGCCTGTATATACATTTACCCTTCTGCGAAAGCCTATGCACATATTGCGGCTGTAACAAGCGAATTACCAGAAACCATAACGTTGAACCTGTGTACATCGCTGCAGTACTTAAAGAATGGCAGATGTATAAAGCTATGTTCGATGCAAGGCCACAGATCAGGGAAATACACCTGGGCGGGGGTACTCCTACTTTTTTTAGCCCTGAGCAATTATGCTTGCTTATACAGGGAATTTTAGAAGATACAGACCTGCACCCTACCTATGAGTTTAGCTTTGAAGGGCACCCCAACAATACAACGCAAGAGCATCTGCAGGCCCTTTATAACCTGGGTTTCAGAAGGGTAAGCTACGGGGTGCAGGATCTCTCGTTTAAAGTTCAAACTGCCATAAACCGCCTTCAGCCCTATAAAAATGTAGTAGAGGTAACACAACTTTCGCGCTCAATTGGATACGAATCTGTAAACTTTGATCTTATTTATGGGTTACCGTTTCAGACCCTTGAAAGCATTACCAGTACATTTGAAAAGGTAATTGCCCTACAGCCCGACCGTATTGCCTTTTACAGTTATGCTCATGTACCCTGGCTGCAAAAGGCTCAGCGTGCTTATTCTGAAGCAGACCTTCCGGCAGATGAGTTGAAGTATGCCCTTTATGAAAAAGGTAAAAACATGTTGCTCGAAGCAGGTTACCTCGATATAGGTATGGATCACTTTGCTTATCCGCTAGACTCATTGAACCTGGCACGAAAGAATGAAACATTGCATCGTAACTTTATGGGTTATACAACCAACAACACCAGCTTGCTGGTAGGGCTGGGTGTAAGTTCCATCAGTGATGCTTACCAGGCATACGGGCAAAATGTAAAAACCGTAGAAGAATACTATGAGCGAATACAAGCAAATGAGTTACCTGTTTTTAAAGGTTATTTCCATACAAACGAAGATGTATTACTGAGACAGCATATTTTAAACATTGCCTGTGCCGGTAAAACCAGTTGGAATGAGGCTACCCGGAGTTTAGTAGAAATTTACTCTATTGAAAAACTTAAAACGCTCGAAATAGATGGGCTAATCGTTTTGAATGACAATAGCCTGGAAGTAACTAAAGCAGGCTGGCGCTTTATACGAAATATATGTTCTGCTTTTGATATAAAACTGGTACAGAAACAAAAGCTGGGTGAAACCAGCAAAATGTTTAGCAAAGCTGTATAAAATCGTTTCCATTAAAAAAAGCCTCACCACAAATGCTGAGGCTTTTTTACAGATAAAAGCGGTTTGCATTTATTTTTTTGAACAGCATTCCATTTTAACAGTGCCACCTTCAGCCTTAACAGTTTCGGGGCTTAACATGGGGATGCCCAGGTTTAAGCCACGAAGGATAAACAATAGGGCCAGTACAAAAGTAAAAACAGGACTTATTTTAGTTAGCTTCTTCCTCAAATCCAGGCTTATATATTGGCCAGCCATAGATACACCGAGCATAACTGGTAAAGTGCCTATGCCAAAGAAAGCCATATAAGCCATTCCTTGCCAGGCCATACCTGTAGCCACCGCCCCGGCCAGTGCAGCATACACAAGGCCGCAAGGCAATAAGCCATTGAGCAAGCCTGTTAAAAACATGGTTCGCAAAGATTTTTGAATAAATAAAGTTGCAAAATACTTTTTTACAACACCTGTAAACCTGGCAAAAGGCTTAATAATGTTTATTCTTTGTGTGTATGCAGAGGGTAGTAATACAAATACCAACATTAATACTCCCACTGCTATTGAAAGGTGTTGCTGAGAACTGGTAAAAGCCAGGCTTTGTCCAAATAAACCAGCCAGAAGCCCTAGCCCGGCATACGTAACCACTCTGCCAGAATTGTAAACTAGCCTACCCAAAATAGCGTACTTTCTTGCTGATGCATTGGCTGGCAAAGCCATTATAATAGGCCCGCACATGCCCAGGCAATGGAAATTACCAGCAAGCCCCATGATTAAAGCGGTATATAACATATACACATAATTTTAATTTTACAGGATTAGCGATGTCATAAAACAAGTACCTGCTCATTGTAATATTCCTGTCCATTCGCACTGAAGTAGATCTTCACTTTCCATAACCCACGATCTAATTGACCTACCGGCACAACCTGTGTATTATCAGTTGTTAACCTGATAGGAACATTAACATCTTTTCGGGCATCAGAAGGTCTGAAAAAAATGATCTCTCCATAAGCGGTTTGGACTTGTTCTGGAAAAGTAAAGGTAACTTCACCCTTTTCAGTTGCATAGCTAAAACCAAGCGTACCCATAAGGCGCTTTACATTTTTCATTCTATCAATTTGCTGCTGGTAGGCGATCTCTTCTTTGTAATAGTCCTGGCTTACCAGGTGAATATCGTCCTGTTTAATTGAAATAGTAACCAGCGAAATAATAAGCAATACAAAGCTGCAGTACAGTATGGTTATTTTATATCCCCAACTCATAGTTTTATTTTTTATATACAAAGATGCTCATACACTAAATAGAATAACATGACTACAATCAGCATCATGCAACACATTAATCAGTATCAGCTAGTTAAAAGGGCCCAGAAAGGTAGTATTGGCCATAGTTATGCGCTTGCCATTTTTATAAAATTCAATGGTAAGAGAAGTTTTACCATCTTTTAGTTGTTGGCGGGGTATTTCAACAAAAAACACGATTTTTGCTTCTGTGCCTTTAAGCACTTGTACATTGCCTCCAATAGTGGTAATGGTACCATCCAAATTACCCACCTTTAAATCGAGGTCCATGTCATCTGCAGATTTGTTGACCAACTGTACATTGTAAAGATTTGAAATAATACCATCCTTATCCTGATAGAGCATTCCGGGTACACGCATTACGGTAGCCTGCAATGGCGAGCGGCCTGTTAACATAAAACCAAAAACACCAATAAGAACCAGTAATACTACAGAGTACGCTGCTACCCGGGTTGTAAAAATCCTGGTTTGGACCTTTTTCTCTATTCGTTCATGAGAATCAAAGCGGATAAGGCCTGCAGGCTTACCAATTTTAAGCATTACAGCATTACACGCATCAATGCAAGCAGTGCAATTAATGCACTCTAGTTGGGTACCATTGCGGATATCGATACCTGTAGGGCAAACCTGAACACACATGCTGCAGTCAATGCAATCGCCACTCAGCAGGGCTTGTACTGTTATAACAGCTTGTTCTTTTTTCTGTAATTGCGCGGTTGGGCACCCCAAACAAGAGCCCAAGCAATTAGCATGATCGTGGGCCTTGGGGGGCCTTACAGCACTTGCTTCTGATTTCTTTTTCTTTAGCTTGCCTCTTGGCTCACCTCTCACAAAATCATATATCACTACTATGCTTTCCTTAACAAGTAAAACACCCTGCAGCCTGCCATAAGGGCAAATCATGGTACAGGCAAGCTCTCTTAGCCTGGCAAAAACAAAGTAAAAAATAAGTGTAAATACCAGCAGTCCTATAAAGCCTTTTCGGTTGTGAGCAGGCGATTGCAAAGCAATTTCAAAAACTGCTTCTACTCCAATAAGGTAAGCCATCAACACGTGAGCTATCAAAAGTGATATACATAAAAAGATAGCATGTTTTGTTATCTTCTTCAGGATTTTTTCTTGTGTCCAGGGGGCTGCTTTCAGAGCTCGTTGCTTTGCAGCATCGCCCTCAATCCAAAATTCTATTTTACGGAAAACCATTTCCATAAAAATAGTTTGGGGGCATGCCCAGCCACACCATACCCTTCCAAATACTACGGTAAACAGTATGATAAATACAAAGAAAATAACCATTAACAGGCCAAGAAGGTAAAAATCCTGGGGAAAAATAACCTGTCCGAACAGAATAAACCTTCGCTCAAATATATTGAAGAGAAACACTGGCTGATCCCCAACGTTCAAAAATGGTGTGCTCACTAAAATAGAGAGTAATAGTATAGCCACCATTGCTCTAGCAGTGTGTAGCTTACCTTTAGGTTGGCGGGGGTACACCCAGATCCGATCACCAATCTCATCTACGGTAGAAAGATGATCTCTATATTCTTCTGTGCGTGGTGTTGTAGCCATGGAATGCGTATTAGTAAAAAACCGGGCATCTCTAATGTGGTTGACAGCCCTAAACACAAAGATGCTGGTATTACAACCTACTTGGTATGATAACAATCAGCCTATGCTGCAATTTTCATCAGCAGCATAGGCTATTAAATGCAATGGCTTAATTTATTTTAGTGAAATAACTTCCCCTTCTGTTTTAGAGCTACTTGTTGTAGCAGAATGATCCCATTTGCTGCCTTGAGCCTCTTTGGCATTAGCCGGACTGGTGCCTTGCAGGCTAAGTATATAGCTTGAAACATGTTGTATTTCTTCTGGCTTTAGCTTTTGCTGCCAGGCAATCATCCCTTTTTGGGGTATACCATATTTAACAGATTTAAACACATCATTAATGCTTCCGCCATGCAACCAATATTCATCTGTTAAATTAGGGCCAACGCCACCCTCGCCTTCTCCTCCATGGCAGGCTCGGCAGTTTTGCATGTATATGGTTTTACCAGACTCAATGGCTAGTGCATCGTTTATAAACGTAACGTTATTTTCATCAATACTCGCGGCAGCCAGCAGCTTATGTGCAGCAATCTGTTCTTCGGCTGTGGCCAGTTCAGCAACGTACTCTTCTTCCTGGGTCTGTACCAAGCCTAAAAATGTAAAGTTTATCATATAGATCGCTGCAAAGGCAATGGTTGCTAAAAAGAGCGTTCTTAACCAGGGCGGCATTTTGTTATCCATCTCAACAATACCATCGTACACATGATCAGATAGGTAACGCTCTTGCTCACGCTCTACAGGCAGTAAATCACCTGTTACAAATCGCTTGTTAAACTTGCTCCATAAAGACTCTTTTTCAACCACAAGCCCCTTCGCTGCAAACTCATTTTGCATAAAAAAATTAAGAAGGTATAATACATAGATAGCAGTAGCCAGCACAGCAGCGCAGGTAAAGAATACAAGGCCTAAAATAACATAGAGCATTACGGTATCTTGGGTAAGGGTAGGCAAAGTATTTTCTGAAGCCTGGGCAAAAGCACCCGTGTTTGTTAGCATAAGTGCAGAAGCGATCAAAGCAAAGAAAAACACCTTTGGGCTCTTGCCATTTAAACTGCCAGACATGGCTGTCAATTTTAGCATAGCGTTCGTTATCATAATTCTATCAGTTGTTTATTTATTAATTCTTCAAGCATTTTAGTATACAGTGATTCTGCAAGGGTCTCATCTTCTATTACATACCTTGCAGCTATATAGCGCACAGGTTTTCCATACTCATCCAGCACTGGCGATACTACAGCATCTACCCAATAAGGAGAGCCATCTTTTGCTTTGTTTTTGATGATGCCTCTAAAAACTTCACCTCTTTTTATGGTATCCCAGAAAAGCTTAAATACCTGCCTGAGCATATCGGGGTGCCGTAATAAGTTGTGAGGCTTACCAATTAGCTCCTCGCGGCTATATTTAGCCACTTCACAAAACTTGTCATTTACGTAGGTGATGGTTCCATACAAATCTGTTTCAGATAATATAGTGGTTCTGTTAAATACCCATTCCCTGGCTTCCATTTCGCGCTTAAGCCGTTCTGTATCCTGTATCTGGGTATTTATATCTTCCTGCATAGCGCTAAGCTCCTCCAGGTTTTGCCTAAGCTCTTCTTCCTGTGCTCTCAATTCCTCTGTTCGCTGCTGCGAGTCGTCCAGTAGGTTTTTAACCTCTAAAGCATTTTGCATCTGCTCAGTAATATTAAACCGAACACCTACATACTTTACAGGATTGCCATTTGCATCCAGTACAGGAGAAATCGTGGCTTCTACCCAGTAGGTTGACCCATCTTTAGCTCTGTTTTTATAGGTGCCTCTGAAAATCTTTCCACTCTTAATTGTTTGCCACATTTCTTTAAATACTTCCTTAGGAGTATCGGGGTGCCTTAAAATATTATGTGGCTTACCAATAACTTCATCTCTTCTCCACTTGGCAACTTCGCAGAACTTATCGTTTACATACGTTATGTTTCCATATAAATCAGACTCACTCATTAGTGCTGCAGCATCCAGGGCAGCCATGCGGGCATTAAGCTCACGTTGCACCCTGGCACTTTCTTCCATTCTTCTGCTCATTTCTTCTTGGGTAGCCTGTAACTCCTCCAGGTTCTGGCGCATTTCTTCTTCCTGGGCTCGTAATTGCTCAGTCTGCAATTGTGAGCTTTCCAGCAGGAGCCTGGTACGCTCATTGATCTTGGCATTAGATACTGCAGAGGCAATGCTTTCTCCAAGCTTTTCTATAAACTCACGTTGATAAGGCATAAACTCTTTAAATGAAGCAAGCTCCAGAACACCAAATACCTGGTTATTTATTTTGAGCGGCACGATAAGCAAAGAAGTTGGATTAGCTGAACCCAAACCAGATGTAATTCTTATATAATGGTCCGGAATATCGGTCATATAAATTGTATCCTTTTCCAGTACAGCCTGGCCTATAAGCCCTTCTCCCAAAGCAAATGTTTTACTGATGTATTTCTTTTTTTGGTAAGCATAACAAGCTACCATTTCAACTACAGGGTGTTGTATTTCATCCTCGTTTATAACATACAAGGCACCCTGGTTAGCGGCTACATATTTTACCAGGTTTGAAATAATTTTCTGGTAAAGTTCATCTGCTGATTCATTATTGGCCCTGAGAATATTTACAAATGCTGCAAGGCCTTCTGTAGCCCAATTCCTTTCTTTCTCCCTTTGCTCAATCTTTCTCATTTGGCTGCGCATGTTCAGCAAGGCTTCTGCCAGGCTGCCAGCTGCAATTTCAGTAGTATCCAGATATGCCAGCGCTGCATCTAGATTTCCTTTTTCAATAGACCGGATAAACGCAGTAGCATTTGATACCTCAGCCTGCAATGTATTGAAGTCTTTTTGCAGCTTTTCCAGCTTTGCAGATGATACGATTTTATATTTCATGGTTCAGGCTACAGTTGGAAAAGGTGCATCTATGATTGGGAAGTTACTTCTGAAAGATCAGCTTCTTTATGAGCTTCCACAGGTAAGTTGCTCATTTTAAGAATATACCCTTTGTCTGCTTTAAGCACCCACACAATCAGGCAAATAAAAAAAAGAAAAAAGATCATGAGGGAAATGAGCGGGAATATTTCAATATCCTGAATGCGCTCGAAATAATATTTAAACATGATGTTATGCGTTTAGGTAAAAACTGATTGAAAAGCCAGCTGGGGCAATACAAGGCAACATTCCAGCTGGCTTTTATTTACTTTCTGATGGAAGCTTGCTCGCCTTTTACTTTGATATCTGTACCCAGGCGCTGCATATAAGCTATAAGAGCCACTATTTCCTTATCACGACTGGTTTCAATACCGGCTGCTTTCAGGCTCTGCACTATTTTATCTGCCTGTGCATCATAAACATTATTAGCCTGGCTTTCAAAGCCTTCTTCATAAGGCACACCCAGGGTACGCATAGCAGAAATCATGTCTGCTGTAAGGGTTTTGTCTATATCTCGCTCAAGCAACCAGGGATATCTTGGCATAATAGATCCTGGCGACATAGAGGTTGGATCCATCATATGGTAGTAGTGCCAGCTATCGGGATACTTTTCGCCAAGGCGGTGCAGATCCGGGCCAGTACGTTTAGAGCCCCACAGGAAAGGATGGTCATACACAAACTCACCAGCTTTAGAGTACTCACCGTAACGCTCCGTTTCTGAACGGAACGGCCTCACCATCTGAGAGTGGCAACTTACACAGCCTTCTTTAATATATACATCACGGCCATGTAACTCCAGAGGGGTATAAGGCATTACAGAAGCAATGGTAGGCACGTTCGATTTGATCATAAAGGTGGGTACAAGTTCAAAAATACCGCCTATGGATATGGCCACTGCTGCAAGAGCTGTAAGTAATAAAGGCTTTCTTTCCAGCACGGCATGCCAGAATTCTTTGCCTTCATGTTTTACTTCTTTTGCAAGAGCGGGTGCCTGTACAGTTTCATTGGCTACAAAGGTACCCTGAGCAGCCGTTTTATATAAATTGTACATCATTACAAACACCCCCACCAGGTAAAGTGCACCGCCCGCAGCTCTTGCCGCATACATGGGTATGATGCTGGTAACTGTTTCCAGGAAATTAGGATACTTCAGAAAACCTTCAGCAGTAAACTCTTTCCACATTAAGCTCTGTGCAATACCTGCCCAGTACAAGGGAAGGGCATATACAATAATACCCAGCGTTCCGATCCAGAAATGAGCATTAGCGAGTTTCTTTGAATACAAGTTGGTCTTCCACATCTGGGGTATGAGCCAGTACAGCATACCAAAGGTTAAAAACCCATTCCAGCCCAGGGCACCAACGTGTACGTGGGCTACTATCCAGTCAGTAAAATGGCCTATAGCATTAACATTTTTTAACGACAGCATAGGTCCTTCAAAAGTAGCCATACCATACGCTGTTACTGCAACAACCATAAACTTTAGAACAGGCTCTTCACGTACCTTATCCCAGGCACCACGCAGGGTAAGCAAACCGTTTACCATACCTCCCCATGACGGTGCAATAAGCATTATCGAAAATGCAGTACCCAGCGCCTGAGCCCAATCGGGAAGTGAGGTATACAACAAGTGGTGCGGACCCGCCCATATATAAATAAAGATCAGTGACCAGAAATGAACAATAGATAATTTGTAGGAATATACCGGACGGTTAGCTGCCTTAGGCAGAAAGTAATACATTAGCCCAAGGTAGGGTGTGGTTAAAAAAAACGCCACGGCATTATGGCCGTACCACCATTGTACTAACGCATCCTGCACTCCGGCATACAGTGAATAACTTTTTAAAAAGTTCAGGGGTAGCGACATAGAGTTAACAATATGCAGAACTGCTACCGTTACAAAAGTGGCAATGTAAAACCAGATGGCTACATACATATGCTTTTCTCTGCGCTTTATAATGGTACCAAGCATGTTTACACCGAAGGCGACCCAAACTACGGCTATGGCAATATCAATAGGCCACTCTAACTCTGCATACTCTTTAGAAGTAGTAATACCCAGCGGAAGGGTAATAGCAGCTGCCAGAATTATTAACTGCCAGCCCCAGAAGTTTACCCAGCTCAAGTTATCGCTAAACATTCGGGCTTTGAGCAAGCGCTGAAGCGAATAATATACACCCGCAAAAATACCATTACCTACAAAGGCAAAAATTACAGCATTAGTATGCAAGGGACGAATACGCCCAAAGCTGGTGTAAGGAAGATCAAAGTTAAAAATTGGATAAAATAACTGGATTGCAGCCAGCAAGCCTACTGTCATCCCTACTATGCCCCAGATTACAGTAGCAACAGAGAAATACTTTACAATCTTGTTGTCATAACTAAACTCATCAAGATTGACGTCTTTCGTAAGTCGTTCTTCTACAATAGGTACTACCTGGAGCACCCCGGGTTGCACAATGGGTTTAACCCCTGAGTCTAAGTTTTCTTGTTCCATAATAATAGGTGGAGTATTTTCTTATTTACAATGTAAAAGTAGTACCCCCACCCAGCCTTATGAATGATTATGAAACATCATAATTATGATCTTTGTCAGGTTCCTGTGTAGGATATACGATAACCATATAAAAAAACCTCCGGCCAGGTATACCTGCACCGGAGGCTAATGCACCACACATTATGAACTACTTAACTACATGTAATTAAAATCGTTGTTTCGTTTCAGCTTGAGTATACCTACAGCATTTAAAAGAAGTATAACAGGATATACCGGGTCAAGCTCATGCCATTTAACCCCAAAATTGGCCCGGCCTCCAAACTTGTGATGGTTATTATGATAACTTTCACCAAGCATCAGAAAATCAAAAGGCAACAGGTTTTTGGCTGTATCATTTACTTTAAAATTTACATACCCAAACTTATGGGCAAACCAATTAATAATAGCCCCATGCACTGGCCCCATTATAAAGTGAACAGGCAACAGGAGAAACATCCACCACTCTGTGGCAAAGAAAATATAGAACAGCGTATAGAATGTGCCCCAGCCAATGCGCGAGTACCAGCTATTTCCAATACGCTCTATCACATCCCAATAAGGTACATTTTTCATAAACATGGCATCTAGTTTTGTTTTGCCAACTTTAATATCATGATAAATAACCTTAGTCTTCCACATCATGTCGAAAAGGTTATCTGAGTATTTGGGAGAGTGCGGATCTTTTTCTGTATCAGCATAAGCGTGATGCAGCCTGTGCATAATACCGTATGCATGGGGCGAGAGATACGAAGATCCCTGAAAGATCCAGGTAAGGGTATAAAATACTTTTTCCCAGAATGGGCTCATGGTAAACATCTGGTGCGCGGCATATCTGTGCAGGAAAAAGGTTTGTGCAAACAAAGACAGGTACCAGTGTGCAATAAAGAAAACGAAAATAATCATTAAGGTTTAGAAGGGTTAAATGTATAGAATTGAAAATAAACTACATTTTTGATTGCTTTTTAAGTGGCTTTTTGTCTTCAAAAAGCATTCTTACTGAGGGAGAGTAAGTATCATCAAACTGCCCTGTTTTAACAGACCACAGGAACGCTCCAAGGAAACCTCCAGCTACGATGATACTCATGATAACCAAAACAATAATTACAGACATAGATTTGAATTTAATAGTACAAACTTTTATAAACCTCTTCTGCGAGCATAAATACTCGTAATTCCAACAGCAAAAACTACCACCAGCCCTGATGTAAGCGGCATAAACAAAGCAGCAAAAACAGGTGCCATTTTTCCTGAAATAGCCCAACTCAGGCCAATAAAATTAAAAACCAGCGATAACAGGAAACTGGCTTTAACTATATTTACACTGGTACGGCTAAATCGAATAAAATCAGCAAGACGGGCAAATACAGAGGCTTCTGCAATTACATCGCAGGCAGGCGAAAACGAACTAATATCTTCAGTAAGTACTAACCCTACATCGCTTTGTTTTAAAGCCCCGGCATCGTTTAGCCCATCGCCAATCATTAATACCCTTTTTCCCTGTTGCTGAAGCTTGCTTATATATTGTAACTTATCTTCTGGCGTTTGCTCAAAAAGCATGGTACCTGCACTACCAAACAAGGGCTCCAGGTATTTTTTTGATGCAGAATTATCACCAGAGAGTAAGGATACCTCCGCTCTTTTCTTAAATGTATCCAGTACTGCAGGTAAGCCTTTACGATACTCCTGCTCTACTTTAAAAAATCCTATATACTGGCAATCAATGTTTACATACACATGCGCGGAGGTTTGTTGTATACCCATTTCTTTAGCATCGGCCAGGGCATAAGAGCCGATCTTTACCGATCTGCTTTCTATTACCGCCTCAATACCTGCTCCTTCTGTTTCTCTATAAAACTCCGGTGCCAGCACTGCAACATCTTTAAACGCATCAAAAATTCTCCGGCTTAAAGGGTGTGTAGAGTGAGCAGCCGCTGATTTTATAAGTTGCTTTTCCTCTTTGCTAAGCGATTTCCCTTCAAAAACAATATGGCCTTTCAGGCTATCGGTAATAGTACCGGTTTTATCAAAAACTACATGGTTGATATCGGCCAGGTGTTGTATAACCTGGGGGTTTTTAACATAAAACCTGTTGCGCCCAAATATGCCCATAGTGGTGCCCATAGTAAAAGGCATGGCTAGCGATAAAGCGCAGGGACAAGCAACAATAAGTACTGCGGTAAATGCATTCATAGCAACGCTACTATCTACTACAAACCAATAGGTGGCAGCCAACACAGCAATGCTGATGGTTATGAGGGTAAAGTATTTGCTGAATGCAGCAGCTAGCCTGGTAACCGGAGTTGGTTTCTCTTTGCAAAAAACCTCGTTGTTCCAGAGTTGGGTAAGGTAACTTTGTGAAACAGGCTTTTGCACTTCCAGTGCAATGCTTTCGCCCACCTGTTTGCCACCGGCATAAATGTAGCTTCCTGTTTCTTTATGCACCGGCATCGCTTCTCCTGTTACAAAGCTATAATCAATCCAGGCTTCTTTACTCAGCAACTTGCTATCTGCAGGTATCAACTCCTGGTTCCTCACAAGAATAACATCCGCTTTTTTAAGATCAGCTACAGGAATGCTTGTACGCTCCTTTCCTTCTGTAATTAAAGTAGCTGCCAGGGGAAAATAAGATTTATAATTACGCTCAAAAGAAAGGCTCTCATAAGTTTTTAGCTGAAACCACTTACCCACTAATAGAAAAAATACAAGGCCTGTAAGACTATCCCAATACCCGGGGCCAGTCATAGAGAGGGTTTCATAAAGGCTCCTCGCAAACAAGGTAAAAATGCCAATAGCAATGGGAACATCCAGGTTAATTATCTTTTCGCGCAGCGATTTCCAGGCAGAAATAAAATACCCCGATGCACCATAAAATACCACAGGCATAGCCAGTAGAACATTGATCCAGGTAAAAAACTGTCTGTAATCCTGGTCAAGTACGGCATCCAGGTGAAAGTACTCCGGAAAGCTAAGCAACATAATATTACCTGTGCAAAACCCGGTTATACCTATCTTATAATATAGATGTAAATTTTCCTTCTTCTGTGCTTTTCCGGCATGATCATTAAGGCTTATCAGGGGCTCATAACCTAGGGTAGCCAGTAACTCTACCACATGCCTGAGCAAAATTACATGGGGGTCAAAATGAAGCACAACTTCTTTGCGCATAAAATTTACACGCGAATGGCTGATACCCGGACGCAACCTGTACAAGTTTTCAAGTAACCAAATACAGGAACTACAGTGTATGGCAGGTATATAAAACGTTACTTTGCAAAGCTTTTCATCTGCATAATCAAGCAAAGGCCTTGCAATTTCTTTATTATCAAGGTAAGCATATTTATCACCGAAGTTACGGCCTTTAAGGGTAATACCCGGGTTATGGTCCAGGCTGTAATACGTACACATACCATTCTGATCCAGCAGTTCGTACACAGTTTTACACCCCTCACAGCAGAAAATCATATTGTTTTCTAACCGGATAGAAGTATCCTGGCAATCATCACCACAGTGGGTACAAGCAATTTTTTCCTGAATCAATGTTTCCATGCCTAGCTCCTCCTCCGGAAAATGCGGGCAATGGCCAGTGCCATTTTCTTTTCTTTTTCCCAGAAAAAGCGAAATTGCCCCAGCAGTATACCATAGCCTATCAACAGAAGCTGGTAAGCCGGAAAAACAAACAATATATATACAATTGATTTTACCCAGATATCGGTTGTAGCATCAAAGCCAATCAGTGCAAAAAAAGTTTTACGCAGCATTACCACAGAGCTTCCTGCCAGCGAAAACGTTAACAGGATCATAAGTACCTGCCCAACCGATGTAACACCCCATCGTGCCTGTAGCTTATCCAGCCAGCTTACATTTTTTTGTGACTTAACATGATATATAGCCATTCTTGTAGTATTTATGACTACAAAATTGCTACCTGTACCCTTGGAATGGTATGATATGCTCCTTACTAAAACATGATATTGATCATATCCAGCAGCACTAGTACATTTGAGGCTTACTCACCTGAACCAAATTTATTTTCAATACTTAGGGCAAGGAATCAAGCGTGGCTTCTTTTTTCGCTTTCCTTTGGTATCAAACTCGTAAGCCAGTGATATTTCATGCGCACCTCCCGTTTTGGGACCCAGTGCAGAGATAGTAACGTCATAACTGTAGCCAAAACTCATGTTATCCCACTTCCAGCCCAGTAATACAACTAGTGCATCATGGTTGTAGATGCCCTTACGGTAGTTCTTCACCGGTAGGCCCCTGTACCACAAGCCTACAACCATAGGGTTATAATGCAGGTAGATCCCCATGTCAAGCTGATCGAATTCGCCCTGGTATTTATACAATACAGCTGGGGTAATACTTTTTTCGGGTACATTAAAACGTGCCGAACGCCTGAAGGCTTTTTTCTCTAAGGGTATTTTAGCACCTGCATTAAAATTTAAACGCATGGGCAAACGAGACTCCTGCTCTGTAAGCGATTGATTAGGCTGGTTTAAGTGTTGCGCAGCAGCACCAAACCAGAAGTGGCTGGAATATAGCAATAAGCCCGAGCCTGCTTCAAAATAGGATACATTATGGGCATTAAACTGCGTTGGATCTGAAGTACCTAATTGAATACCATTGCGCACCAGGTCCAGATCCAGTTGATCACCAAAGGTAAGCTTATGATAATCCAGGCTACGGTTACCATAGCCAAACTGTAAACCTGCCCGTAAAGCCCAGGTGGGGCTAAATGCCAACTGGTAAGAGTACATCCCTGTAAGGCTTGAGGAGCGCAAGCTTCCTGCCCCTGCTCTGTCGGTTGTGGCAAGCAGACCAAAACCACTGTTGTAGCGTTTGGAATAATGATCATACGAGGCGGCAAAAGTAACAAATGCTTTTGGTAAAGAAGGCCATTGTGTACGATGGTTTAAAACAACCCGATCCCTGAAAGCTCCCCCTGCCATGGCAGGGTTATGATATAAGGGTGCTGCATAAAATTGCGAAAACTGCGGATCCTGGGCCTGAGCCGCTATGCTTAGCAATACAAGAAAAACAATCTGTAAAAATCTCTGATACATACTCCTAGCTTTTATGGAGTGCCTACGGTCACACTCCCGGTTTATCTTGTGTTACCTTACTACTGTTACATCACCTATTTTAGACTGGCGGCTACCATCAGAAAACCTGGCCTCTACCTTATACACATATACATCCTGCTGACAGATTGAACCTTTATAATAGCCATCCCAGCCATAACCCAACTCACGGCTTTCAAAAATGAGCTCACCCCACCGGCTAAATACCTGCAGGAAAATTTCGGTAGCTCCTTCAACAATCGGGTAAAATATATCATTTCCTTCGCTGGGCCTGCTTGGATCCAGCCGGGTACGTGACGGTCCGGATGGGTTAGGACTAAAAGCATTAGGAATTAACAGAGTTCCTCCGGCTTCTGCTACTACTGCTGTAGAATCTGTATATACTGCCTGGCAACCATTTTTAGTGGTAACCTTAAGCGTTATAAAGTATTCTCCTGCCTCCCTGTACTTATGCTCGGGATTGCGGGTATACGCTTTATTACCATCGCCAAAATCCCATTCATAGCTATACCCTTCAGCAAGGTCTTCATTATTGATCATACTGAAACAGTAAAGTGACTCGGTTGGTACCTTTACTTTGCGCGGTTCCCTGGGTAGCGTATTAAACGAAATTGATGGTACAGTATAAACTTTAATGTAATCAGTTTTCTTCTTGATGTCCTGCCCTCCCAGTCCTTTTACTTTTAGCGTAACTGTATAAGTACCAGGTTTGCGGTATACATGGGTAGGATGCTGCACGGTTGAACTATTACCATCGCCAAATTCCCAGTGATAGCCTCCTTCCATACCATATAAAGACTTATTCCTGAAGTTTACCACCAAATCCTGGCAACCTGCAGTATCAGGAGCAAAATCTGCAACAGGAGCTGGCGGAAGTATTACCAATGTATCTATATAAATTACAGCACATTGTAAACCCGAAGGCCCACTGGCTGTAAGCGTAATTACAAATAATGAGTCAGAGATTGAGCTGGCCAGGTTAGCATACACATATTCTACATACTCCTCTTTGCTGTTCAAAGTCCTACCATCACCAAATGTCCAGGTGTATTCCCATGCATCACGTTGTGGCGTAGTATTTTTAAGCTTTACGGTATTGGCCGGTAAATTCATGGGGTTGGGCGAAAGAACCTGGAAACTGGGCTTGGGTGTTCCGTACACCTTGATCTTATGTGTAATCACATCATCGCAACCGGCATCAAAGCCAGACCTGGCCCTCAAGCTCACTACATAGGTAGTATCACCGGAACCATGATAGGTATAAACCACCTCTGGATTTTGTACAGTTGGGCTTACTGTTATATCCTCTTGCCCGAAATTCCATAAATAGCTTCCCCCCGGGTTAATGGATTTGTTTACAAAAGCTACCCGCAAAGGACTACAACCTTCGTTGGGGGCCTCTAGTGCAGCAACCACTTTGGGGTTTACTTTAAAGGTACGAGGCATTGAAACTGCACTACATCCTTTTGCTGACAATGCAAGCATACGTACAGTGTATACAACAGGGCGTGTACTTGTATTTACAAAAACGGAATCAAAAACCTTCCAGTCTGCACCGGATCTGCCACGAAGCGTATCGGTAACGGAGCCGTGTGAAATTAACCAAATTACAGAATCGGCATTTTGCGCCTCACTACGATTGAATTTAACGGCAAGGTCGCTACACTCTCCGCTAAACTCCAGGTTAAAGGTTGGCTTAGGCATAGGAAAAACCGTTACAGTGCTCACATGTTCTGCTATACAAGGATCATTGCTTATGCTGAACCTGGCTTTTAGCCTTACCTGGTGTATACCCGGTATTGTAAAAAGATGCGAAGGATTACGGTTGGTATAAACCGATTCTGCACCGTTGGGGTCCTTAATAATCCATTCAAAAAAATTTGCACTGGCTGATGATTTATTTTCGAAATCCAGGCGGAAAGGGCTACAACCTTCAATATATGGAGTTGAAAACGCTGCAGTTACCTGGGGTTTAATAGAAATATCCTGGCTAACAGTATCTGTACACCCTAAAGCACTTGTAACTACTAACCTAATGTTGTAAACCAGTATACCGGTAGTAGAATTCTGGAAGTTGTGTAAAAAGTCGGCTGTATTGGACTGTGCTGTATGAAATGGCGTAGCGGGAAAATCAGTACTTGATGAAAGCTTTTTATACCATTTATAATTAATCCCTCCTGCAGATTGTAATTGACTAAACCGTACATCTGCAGGCGCGCAGAAGTTATCAGTCTCAAAGGTAAAACGGGCCACAGGCTTTGGCAATACTTTTACTTCTCTTCTATACACTCCCCTGCAAATACCGCTGGCGTCTGTAGCCACCAGTTCAACCACATAAACAGTTTCTGCTGTGGGCGATAAACTCTGGAAAATAAATTCTGGATGCTGGGCTTCAGAAAAATCTATGTAAGGCTCATTATTAACACTATATCGCCATATAAATCGCTGCGCGGATATGCTGGAGCGGTTTCTGAATTTTATTTTAAGCGGGCTACAGCCAACAGAATCACTCTCGAATGTAAAAAATGCTGTAACGAGTGGTTTTACAGTTAAATCATTGGCAGCTATACTCTTACATCCAAATTCATTTTCAACAGTTAGTTGGATATTGTATAGCAAGTCTGTAATACCTGTATTGATAAACTGCCTTGTAAATACCATTTTATCGGTGTGTATTTCAGTACCATTTCCAAAATTCCAACGGTAAATAGTTCCACCCTCTGAGGCGCCGGCATTAAATGTTACCAGTAATGGGCTACAGCCATTTGCAGGGTTAAGAGTAGAAATTGTAAAAGTAGCCTTTGGTTTAGGGAATATGGTAACAATCTCGCTATACTCATCACTACAGGCATTGACTCCGGCAGAACGTGCTTCAAGGTGTACCTCATAGCGAACTTTATTGGGTGTTGAATTAGTGAATGTATATACAAAATTCCTGTCTGTACTGTTCTGATAGCTTTCCCAGGGGCCATGCCCCTGCCCTGAAGTTTCGGAAAGCTTTCTTATCTTCCATACAAAAATGCTGCTTCCGGTAGAGGTATTATTAAAACGTATTGTATAATCTGTACAGCCCGCCAATGGATCCAATGCATTAAATAATGCTGTTACCCTGGGCTTTACGGTAATAGTAACCTCGCCAGTTGATGCGCATCCAGCGCTGCTTACCGCTCTTACCCGCACCAACCTGGACAAATCGCTGGTAGTGTTATTAATGTACTTGTGTACCACACTGCTGGCCGTAGTAGTTACAGGATCAGATCCGTCACCAAAGTTCCATATATATGTAACGCCCGATACTGCAGCGGCATTCTGTAGAGTTACACTTAATGTTACATCACGTTCTCCACATACAGGCTCAGGTACCGTAAGCACAATGCTGGGTTTAGGCATCACAACAATGGTTTTACTGGATGTGCCAGTGCATCCAAATTGCGTAGCTCCCTGCAATGTAATGGTATATAAAAGTGGAGCAGTTCCATTATTTACTACAGTTTTCCTAACCTGGGCTATTCCCGTTTCAGCAGCGCTACCATCATTAAATGACCATGCCAGGCTACCAGTACTTAAGCTATTTCCGCTCACCGAAACAGAAAACTCACTACCAGAACAAACAGTATCAGGCGCAGCAAACACAAAGGATGGCAAAGGATATACAGTTATAACTTCAGTACGCTCGTAGCTGCATGCCAAGCTGCCTTGAGGCTTAATAGTAAGTTTTACCTGGTATTCTTTAATTTCCTGGGTGGTGTTTATATAATGCTGTGGTTCAGGATTTTGCCCTTTAAGTAAGGTAACTTCTGTACCATTACCAAAATTCCAAGTCATTAAGCTACCCTCAGGCACAAATACAGACTCATCAGTAAAACTTACCTGTTTAAGGGGACTACACCCTCTGTTAGGAGATATGCTGAACCGTGCCTGTGGAGAAGCAGGAATTACAACGCCCTGATCGGGCGCAAAAGCGATACATGCCGTTTCCCCTTCTCCGGCTACTGCTTTCAGCTTTACTTCATAACTTGTGCTTACACCATTAAAGTTATAAGGCAATATTTCTGTAAATTCTTCTTTACCTGTTTTTTGGATAGATTTGAAAAGTACACCGTTCCTCCATACTTCCCATACATAAAGAGTAGCATTGCCTACTGTAGTATTTACAAAGGTAATTTGCGATGCATCGCATACCCTGCTTTCTAACCTGAAAGAAGGTGTAGCTATAGGCAATACAGTAATGGTGCGTGTTTCAGTTATGGCACAGCTATAAGGTGTACTTACGCTATACGTGATTGTATAAGTACCGGGGTTAGCATATATATGCGATAAAACGCGAGCCGTATTAAAACTTCCGGTTACGTTTTGTGCAGAACTTTCAAAACTTCCATCACCAAAGTCAACGTGCCAACTGATATGGTTCCAGCCAGTACTCAGGCCTCGTGCATCGCCACTTGCAACCCTCGAGCTATCTCTAAGCACCACTGCACTACCCTGGCATACGGTTGTGTTGACACGCAAGCGCGCAAGCGGACTTGGATATATAAATATTTTATCAATTGCACTTGTAGGCGCACAACCTTCCCCCACAGTTGGGTAATTGCGGGCATCAAGGCGAATCTCATAGCTTCCATGCTGGCTGTATAAATAACTTTGTACAGAATCTGAGGGCATAAGCTTATTACTGATCCGCCCGGCAGAACCTACACCAAAATCAAAGTTAAATCGTGAATCTGCCGTGTAGTTGATTGACCGGTTACGTACTTCTACCGAAACCTGGGCAGCACCATCCAAGCAAAATTCTTTTTTAGGTATGTACAAACCTGCAGTAACACCAGATTTAACGTGTACTATACTAGTGGTTACTGCTTCGCATACCCCTGAAAAAGAATCACGGAACGCCCGCAAACGCACAGTTTTTAGACCCGAGGTTTGAAAGGCATGCTCAACATAGCCATTTACAGTTTCTTTAGTTTCCCATCCGGCCCCCTCTCCAAAATCCCACTGGTAAGCATAGCTCCCTGTAGTGTTGTTTTGAAACAACATTTTAACTCCAGGGCACTGGTTGTCATTTTGAATTGTAAACTGGGGTGCTGGCCTGGCCACTATCTCTACTACAGCAGTGGCTTTGTCTTTTCCACAGAAGCTTGAATCTAACATGGTAACAATCCAGGTGGTACCAATGGGTGCATTAGGAAAGGTAATGGTTTGTGAACTTTGTCCGCCGATGGCTGAACTCCAGTCTTTGATTACCTGATTTCCAGTAACAGGGTCCGTCCACTCCCATCTGATAAGGCGCTCCTGTTGGTTATTACAATTTTGCTTGGTAGACCTGTTAAAGGTAACTGTACCACCTGTTTCACAAAGTGCTACAGCGCTAGGACTTACCCGCACACTGTCAATATCATATATCGAAAAATCAAAAGTAACAAGGCCGGATCCGTTAGCAGGGCAGTTATCGTTAATCGTCCAGAATTTTACTTCTGTCGGACAAATACGTGCAGCACCCTTATCATAGGTATGCTTAAGTAGTTCGCCTACCGATGTATAATCATAATTGTTTGTGGTACCATCACCCCATTCTACTTTAAAACGTGTATTAGGCGATACGTTTGTAGCCAGGTTCCTGAACGAAAACTCATTAGGTGCACACAAGCCATCACTAACTTTCTGAAATCCTACACCTGGTTGGCGATCATTAATGATTTTACCTTGTATAGTAAAAGGTGCACAGGTAGCTCCCACATTGCCCGTTATCGTTACTTCAAAACTACCCAGGCTATTAATTGGCACATTTAGCGCTGTACCGGCAGCCAGCATTGCTTGTGTAAACGGTCCAGGGTTAGAAGGATCTGTTGTTGTAATACTAACATTAAATAAATCCTTATGGGATACAATCCTTTGGTTATAACCCGTAGCCATTGTTGAGCTTATGCATCTCCTCCAAACATATCGGGTAGTACTGCCTTGGCTGAATGTGCTATCTGCCTGTAAGGTTGGTATGTCACAAGCCTGGGCAAAACCTGTTTCACAAACAAGCACACTCATCACAAGAAAGCAGAGAAAAACAACTACTCGCATATAGGTTTTAGTCATAACCAGGAAATGAAATGAGTTTTACTTTAAGAAAAAGCAACTTTCTAAAGTCTGCCTACACGATTTCAGTAGTAGATATAGTTGCAAAACAACCAGTACACTGTACAACTAATTAAAAAACCAATAATAACTTTAACATTTCAAATGTAATAGTGCTGAAATTTAATTGGATGGCTTTAATGGATGGGAACTTACAGAATTAAGAAAACACGCTAAAACAACAAATAATATAGGTTACAACATAATTAAGCAGGTATGAAAATAAAGTTTAAAGAACGGATTAAAGCTGTTACTGAATAATTTAATGTTTAAACATGAATTTATAGCTTATCTATAACCTGTTGATATCTATCTTTTTCTGAAAGCTTCCTCACAAACACTAATCAGAAAATGGCTTGTGTTAAAGCTTATTCGTATATGTGATGTTAAAATGGCAAATTGTAAATAAAAAAATGAACAGAACTAATTCAAATGAATACAAGATGAAGAAGATATAATGTAATTGATTTAAATATCACCCCACAGCACATGATTGCCACATATTGATGTGTTAACCACAGCTTATATGCTTACTGCAGTAAGAGTTACAAAGGTGATAACCCCCATAAAAAAATAAGCCTGCACTTGGTATATATGAACCATGTGCAGGCCTAGAATGCAAAAATGTATATATAAAAATTTATACAGCTACCGGTGCTTTTATAGCCGGATGTGGCTCATAACCTTCCAGCTTAAAATCAGTATAGCTAAAGTCAAAAATAGAATTTATTTCTGGGTTCAGGTGCATTTGAGGCAGCGCACGGTGCTCACGGCTAAGCTGCAGCTTAGCCTGTTCCAGGTGGTTCGTATATAAATGTGTATCGCCCCCGGTCCAAATAAACTCACCGGGCTGTAAGTTGCATACCTGGGCAATCATTTGGGTTAATAATGCATAAGAGGCTATATTAAACGGAACCCCCAGAAACACATCGGCACTTCGCTGATAAAGTTGGCAGGAAAGCTTTCCATTGGCTACATAAAACTGAAATAAGGCATGGCAGGGCGGTAATTTCATCTGGTCAATTTCGGCCACATTCCATGCACTTACCATGAGCCTGCGAGAATCCGGGTTGCGCTTAATCTGCTCAACAACATTTGTAATCTGATCTATTTTGCGGCCATCCGGTGCAGGCCAGGAGCGCCACTGCGAACCATACACCGGGCCAAGCTCACCGCTTTCATCTGCCCACTCATCCCATATACTTACTCCATGTTCTTTTAAGTAAGCGATATTCGTTTCACCCCTTAAAAACCACAGTAGCTCATGTATGATCGATTTCATATGCACCTTTTTAGTAGTAACCAAAGGAAATCCTTCCTGCAGGTTAAAGCGCATTTGGTAACCAAATACGCTTAGGGTACCAGTACCGGTACGATCTTCCTTGCGGGTTCCATTCTCTAATATATGATTGAGCAGGGTATGATACTGATGCATAAAAAAAGATTAACGGTTTATTATAAATTAAAGCCTTTAGGCAGTGTGCAAGTTATCACTTCAGGTAAAATAAAAAAAGCTTCATCCACATAAGTTGATGAAGCTTTACAATACTCTTAAAAATATTATTGCACAGGAGCGTCTGCAGGTTTGTGGCAGGATTTTACTTCATCCTTTTTTGCACAGCATGACTTTGTATCCTTGGTACCTGAAGCTTCAGCAGCAGCTGCTGCTTTTTTAGCAGCCCTTCTTTTACGGCTCTTATCTTTAATATCCTTTGTATCATCGTTTCTTACTTCCATAGTAGCAGGAAATGCTAGGGCTGCAGGAGCAGCGCTGCCTAACATACATGCCCCTAGCAAGGCTATTGCAAATATCTTTTTCATTATTTTAGGTTAAATGTGTTCTGTTAATTAATAACTTAAACTTTATGGTTGGAATCAATATAAAAGTAAAATACCAAATGCATATATACAAAAGGATTTGGCTTTAATACTTACATTAAATTGCTATTTTTACGCCTCCTTATCAAAAAGAGCAAGTTTAATACCTGAATTACCTATAAAGCAAAATGGCTGAGTATAATTTTAGAGACATCGAAAAAAGATGGCAGCAGTACTGGGAACAAAATGCTGTATTTAAAGCAGAAGTAGATCCCAACCGCCCAAAGTATTATGTACTTGATATGTTTCCCTACCCTTCTGGAGCAGGTTTGCATGTGGGCCACCCCCTGGGTTATATCGCCTCTGATATTGTTGCACGGTATAAGCGTATTAAAGGCTTCAATGTACTGCACCCAATGGGTTTTGATGCATTTGGCTTACCAGCAGAGCAATATGCCATACAAACCGGCCAGCACCCTGCCATTACTACAGAAAATAATATTCAGCGATATAAAAACCAGTTTAGAAATATTGGCTTTTCCTACGACTGGTCTAAAGAAGTCCGTACTTCTGAACCATCGTATTATAAATGGACCCAGTGGATTTTTGGATTGCTTTTTAAATCGTGGTACAACAAAACCAGTGATAAGGCTGAACCTATTGAAACGCTTGTTGCTCAACTTGAACTACATGGTAATAGCCAGGTAAATGCCGTTTGTGATGAAGAAACCCCACAGGTAAGCGCAGAAGCCTGGAAGACAATGTCTGAAAAAGAACAACAAGACCTGTTGTTAAAGTACCGCCTGGCTTTCCTGGCTGACACAACCGTAAACTGGTGCCCCGAGTTAGGAACAGTACTTGCCAACGAGGAAGTAAAAGATGGCGTTTCTGAGCGTGGTGGCTTCCCGGTTATACGGAAGGAGATGCAGCAATGGTCACTGCGTATTACTGCCTATGCAGAAAGACTGCTAACCGGCCTGGAAGGAATAGACTGGACAGAGGCTGTAAAAGAAATGCAGCGTAACTGGATCGGTAAATCGATAGGTGCAGAACTTGATTTTGAAGTAATACCGCAGGAAGGTGCAGAAAACACTCCTGCTTCTATAAAAGTATTCACCACCCGAATTGATACCATTTTCGGGGTTAGCTACATGGCACTGGCTCCGGAGCATGAAGATATTCCTGCCCTAACTACACCGGAACAAAAGCAAAAGGTAGAAGCCTATGTAGAAACAGCTCGTAACCGTTCGGAGCGAGAGCGTATGAGCGATGTTAAAACCATATCAGGTGTATTTACAGGTAGCTATGTAAAACATCCTTTCACAGGTGAGCAGGTTCCTGTATGGATAGCCGATTATGTGCTTTCTGGCTACGGAACAGGAGCTGTAATGGCCGTGCCTGCACATGATAGCCGCGACTGGGCTTTTGCAAGGCATTTCAATTTACCTATACTGCCTGTAGTAGATGGTGGCGATATTGAAAATGAAGCCCACGAAGCCAAAGAGGGTACTATCATTAACTCAGGCTTTTTAAATGGCTTGCAGGTAAAAGAAGCTATTAAAGCTGCTATTGACAAGGTTGAACAATTGGGCACCGGTAAAGCGAAGGTAAACTATCGCATACGTGATGCGATTTTTAGCCGTCAGCGTTATTGGGGCGAGCCCTTCCCTATTTATTATAAAGATGGAGTAGCGCACCTGTTAGACGAAAGCCAGCTTCCATTGGTATTACCAGATGTAGATGCTTATAAACCTACAGAATCAGGTGAGCCTCCTTTAGGCCGTGCAACAGACTGGAAAACTCCAGAAGGGCACTCGTATGAGCTTAGCACCATGCCAGGCTGGGCAGGTTCTAGCTGGTACTTTTTCCGCTACATGGATGCTCTTAATAAAGATGCGTTTGTAGGCAATGAAGCCGAGCAATACTGGCAAAATGTAGACTTGTACATTGGTGGTACAGAACATGCTACCGGCCACTTGTTATACGCCCGCTTCTGGACTAAATTTTTATACGACAGAGGCTTTGTAAGCCAGGACGAACCTTTTAAAAAGCTCATTAACCAGGGCATGATCCAGGGCCGTTCCAACTTTGTATATCGTGTAAAGGGTACAAACCAATTTGTATCGTACCACCTTAAAGACCAGTACGATTATACTACCCTGCATGTAGATGTAAATATTGTAGACAATGATGTACTGGATACTGAGGCGTTCCGTAAATGGCGCCCCGATTATGCCGATGCAGAGTTTATACTTGAAAACGGCAAATACATTTGTGGTTTTGAAATAGAAAAAATGTCAAAAAGCCTGGGTAACGTAGTAAATCCGGATGACATCATAGAAAAGTTCGGAGCAGATACCTTACGCCTTTACGAAATGTTCCTTGGGCCTTTAGAGCAATCAAAGCCATGGAATACCAATGGCATTGATGGTGTATTTAAATTCCTGCGTAAATTCTGGAGGCTTTATCATAACGAAAGCGGTGAATTCCAGGTATCTGATGAAGCTCCTACTGCAGCAGAGCTCAAGGTACTGCACAAAACCATAAAGAAGGTAGAAGAAGATATAGATCGTTTTGCCTTCAACACTTCGGTGAGTACGTTTATGATCTGTGCAAATGAGCTTACCGCATTAAAATGTAATAAAAGAGCTATTCTATCTGATCTGGCTATCTTAATTTCACCTTATGCGCCTCATATTGCAGAAGAACTATGGCAGTTGCTTGGCAATACAAGCAGTATAAGTACGGCCAACTACCCCACCTTTAATGAGGCGTATCTTGTGGAGGATAGTTTCGAATATCCTGTTTCTATTAATGGTAAAATGAGGCATAAAATTTCTTTCGCTGCAGATAAGCCTGTACAAGAAATTGAAGCAGAAGTATTGGCAGATGAAACCGTACAGAAGTGGATGGAAGGAAAATCGCCTAAAAAGGTAATTATAGTGCCTAAAAAGATTGTAAACATCGTAATATAACCGGTAGTAAATAAAAAAGGGAGGCTTTGTTTAAGCCTCCCTTTTTTATTTAAGTAAAACATTCATCCTAGAAACACCTTTCTTCAAGATCCGGGGCTTTCGTTTACGTTTTTGTACATATACATATTCAATTTCAAAAACCATAGCATCATTGGCTGATGCTTCATTGAAAAGAGCCCTTAAATCCAGATCATTATTTACATACTCACTTGTTTTATACACTGCTCTGCATACCGTTTGGTTACCCCTGGTCACCTTTGCCTCAGAGTCCAGAAAAGTAATGGTTTCATCTTCGGGCAAGCTGGCTTCAATTTCATCCATATTAGTAATAAACACCCTAAAGGTGCCTGCCCGGGGTATATATATTCCCTCTGATGTATCCAGGCTATCACCTTCGTAAGAAATTGCAAATTGTGGCTCAATAAAAGCTCTTCCATTCTGGGCAATAGCCTGCACTGTAAAGAGCCATATACATATCAGTAAAGTAATCTTTTCTTTCATAGCTGCATATTTATGTAACGTTTTTACAACTTTTACAAAAGCGTAAAACTCATTTCAAGCTGTATATACGTGTAGAAAGAGGTATGGAGACTTATTATTATTCAATTTTCCACGAACGATAAATTACGATCTGTAATAAAATTGAATAATTGCTGATATTTTACTCATAAGAGCACTGTATACTTAAGGAAACTTAGTACACCTGTAAAGCCCTAGATAAGACCAGCTAAGCATAAACAAGGTTTATTAGTTCTAAAACCAATAATTTAAGGTTTCATTTAAAGGCTTTTTACTATTTGTCTATGCAAAATAGAATTACCACTCTTCTTACAGTACTATTTGTGTTTGCGTTCAGCTTCCAGTCTTTTGCACAGAAGCTTGCACCAGCACACGAAAAAAAACTAAAAAAGGCGTTTGACCTTTTTAACCAGGCAGAATATGCTGATGCAATGCCCTTATACAAAGAGTTGCACGGCCTTGCACCAAAAGATCCGGCTATTAACTATGCACTTGGTGTTTGCCATCTTGAGTCAGGCAATGCAAATGAGCAATTAAAAGGCATTGCCTTTCTTGAAGTAGCTGCCTCATCAAAGTCTGATGAAGTACCTACACGTGTGTACTATCACCTGGGTAACCTTTATCACAGAGCTGCTCGCTTTGATGAAGCCATCAGCACACTGGAAAAATTTAAAAAGGCCGACAAGGCAACTGCAACGAGCCTTCAAACCGACAGGCTGATTGAAAATTGCCGTACCGGCAAAAAGCTTTATGCAGATGCTCAGGATGTATTTGTGCAAAACCTGGGCAGCGATATTAACACACCGCATACGGAATACAGCCCTCTGATTAATGCAGATGATGACTTGCTGATTTATACCTCTTTGCAGCCACAGGTACAAAAGGGCAAAGTATTGGCTGCCAATACAGAAGCCATCTATACTTCCCGTAAAACAGAAGGTGTATGGTCTTCTCCTACCCGTCTGGAATTTAACGGCAACCACCATATGGGTTCTATTGCCCTGAGTGCAGATGGCCAGACCATGCTTGTATTTATGGGTGGCGAGAACGGTGAAGGTAACATTATGCAATGCGTACTGCAAGGCGATAAGTGGTCAGATCCCAGACCGCTGGAAGCAAATATCAACACACGCTATATGGAAAGCAGCGCAAGTATCTCTCCAAACGGGCACGTAATCTATTTTTCCAGCAACAGGCCCGGTGGTATGGGCGGAATGGATATTTATAAAATAGAAAAAGATAGCAAAGGTAAATGGGGATCTGTAATGAACCTGGGTCCAGAAATTAATACTCCTTTTGATGATGAGGCTCCCTTTATCCACCCTGATGGTAAAACGTTGTATTTCCATTCCAAAGGCCATAACAGCATAGGAGGTTTTGATATATTTAAATCTGTACAAAACAATGGGAAATGGCAAAAGGCAACCAATATGGGGCATCCGGTAAATACGCCATACAACGATACCTATTTTGTTTTATCTGCAGATGGCAAAAAGGGATATTTCAGTTCAGAACGTGATGGCGGCCAGGGTCGCGCAGATATTTACTTTTTAGGTATACCTGAAGAACAAAATATTATCCCCCTTACCATGATCAAGGGACGTATCCTGGCGGGTGATGTATTGAAGCCGGTTCCTACAAAAATTCGTGTACTTGACAAAGCTACCAACTCACTTCTGCAGGGGGTGTACAGCCCTAATGAGAAAACAGGTAACTACCTTATTATTTTGCCTCCCGGTAAAGATTATGATATGATCATTGAAGCAAAAGGCTACCAGCCTCACCTGGTAAGGGTACATATACCAAACCAGACGTACTTCTATGAGCTATACCAGATGATAGAACTTAAGCCTATCCGCCAATTTGATGCTGTAGTAGGCCAGGAGGTTTCCGTGAAAAACGCTTTTTACGATACAGGACAGAAAGAAAAGGTAAAAATAGACCCAAAGAAAGCTAATGAAGCTATGCTGGTGCGTGATAGCCTTGACACTTACGAACTCCTTGATAATATTATTGCGGCTGGTGATAAGGATGCTTTTGAGTACTTCCTGGATCTAATTTATGCAAACAATCCTATCGAGAATGTAGATTTCAGTGCTGCATCAGAAGCTCAAAGCAAAACTACTGCTTACTATAACGATGAAAAATTAGAGCCCATCATAATAAATGGAGTACCATTCTATACTATTCCAGCCGTTAACATGATAGATGCGCCACTAGCAAAAGAAGCACCAAAGGTTAAGCCATCGGTAGACATTAAAAAGATAGCTAAGGTATACTTTGAAACCAATAAATCTAACCTGCAGCCCTCTTTCCATAAGGAACTGGATGAAGTTATCACCATGCTTAGAAACAACCCTGGGCTAGGCATTGAAATTGCCGGTTATGCTGATGCTGTAGGAAATAAGCAATACAACCTGGAGCTATCTAACAAAAGAGCCAGCTCAGTATTGGAGTACTTTAACAGTAATGGTATTTCACGCCGCAGGATCCTGGCTAAAGGTTTCGGACAGACCTCAACAGAAAATAGCTACAAAACAGATACTGACAAACAGAAAGACCGCAAGGTTGAAATAAGAATACTGGAAATGTAATTTCCATACCAGAAGCCTCCTTAACAGGAGGCTTTTTTATTGCTATACTAATTGAAAAACAGCTACATAAATATCATAAATAATACAATTAGCAACTATTTGATTTGCAATACAAGGTAAGCACCAAAAATTATTTGCTTTATTATGGTAATAGGGTTAAACTTGTTAACTAAACAAATACAAATTTGCTATGCTAAAGAAAGTAACACTGGTTCTGCTGGCCGGTTGTTTGAGCGCCTACCCTATGCAGGCTCAAACCAAGCTTGTAGAAAAAGTAAACAAAAAAGGCAAGGAGATTGTAATCCCTTACCAAAAATATGTGCTATCAAACGGGCTTACCCTGATTGTACATGAAGATCACTCTGATCCTATTGTTCACGTAGATGTTACCTACCACGTAGGTTCTGGCCGCGAAGAAATAGGTAAGTCGGGCTTTGCTCACTTTTTTGAGCATATGATG
>FPIC01013082.1_pt1 | contig 90285 bp, 70 predicted proteins | sample 1504481 | NCBI WGS metagenome assembly FPIC01 (sample SAMEA4475357, study PRJEB15587) | soil metagenome | biome: Soil; feature: Field | place: India | collected 2015-03-11 | depth 0 m
CTATGTAGGGCAGGTTTTGCTGGCTGGCAGCAGGTTGGTTTGTAATCATGTGTATAGTGTGGTGTTAGGTTGATACGTATGCTTAAATAAACCTGTTAATTAGGTTTTCCAGGTACTCTTGCTTACCGCTGGTTACGGCTGGTTCGCCTTTTTCAATGGCATAGGCCATCAGGTTTTCAAGCGTTAATTTCCCCTCAACAAACTCTTTACCTCTGCCGCTGTCAAAAGATGCATAGCGCTCTTTACGGATTTTCAGGAAGTCAGACTTTTGCAGAATGTTATCAGCAGTGATCAAAGCCCTTGCAAAAGTATCGGCACCGCCAATATGGGCATAGAACAGGTCGGCAGGGTCAGTAGAATTTCTTCTGATTTTGGCATCAAAATTTATACCTCCTCCTTGCAGGCCACCTGCCTGCAGCAATACAAGCATCGCTTCGGTTGCTTCGTTCAGGTTGTTTGGGAACTGGTCTGTATCCCAGCCATTCTGGTAATCGCCACGGTTGGCATCAATAGAACCAAGCATGCCGGCATCAGCAGCAACCTGCAGTTCGTGCTCAAAGGTATGTCCAGCCAAGGTTGCATGGTTTACTTCAATATTCAGTTTAAAATCGTCCATTAAATCAAACTGGCGCAGGAAGCCAATTACAGTAGCAGAATCAAAATCGTACTGGTGCTTTGACGGCTCAGCTGGCTTTGGCTCAATAAAGAAAGTACCTTTAAAGCCTTGCTTGCGGGCATAATCTCTGGCGGTATGAAGGAACCTTGCAAAATGCTCCTGTTCACGCTTCATGTTGGTGTTAAGCAGGCTCATATAGCCCTCGCGGCCACCCCAGAATACATAGTTCTCACCGTTAAGGGCAATGGTGGCATCTAAGGCTATTTTAACCTGTGCTGCACCATGTGCCAGTACATGGAAATCGGGGTTGGTAGCTGCGCCATTCATATAGCGGGCATGAGAAAACAAATTAGCAGTACCCCAAAGTAGTTTTACACCACTTTCAGCCTGCTTTTCTTTAGCATAGTCAACTAGGGTATGCAGTCTTCTTTCGTTTTCTTTAATGTCGTTGCCATAGTCTACCACGTCCACATCATGGAAGCAATAGTAGGGCAGGTTAATTTTGGTAATAAACTCAAAGGCAGCATCCATTTTATCTTTTGCTCTGCCTATTACATCAGATTTTTCGTCCCAGGGAAATTGGTGTGTGCCACCGCCAAAAGGATCTGATCCGTTATTATTAAAAGCGTGCCAGTACGCTACAGCATATTTTAAATGCTCTTTAAGCGTTTTACCTGCTACCACACGGTTCTCATCGTACCACCTGTAGGCAAGGGGGTTATCAGATTCCGGTCCTTCGTATTTAACCTGGCCGATGCCTTTAAAATATTCTCTGTCTCCTTTAACTACGTTTGCCATAAATAAAATTGTATTAGATTAGGTTGATGTTTTTATTCGTTGTCTTTTAATTGTTTCTCTAGCAGAGCCTTCCACTCCTGGTAGGCCTCTTCGTACTGGCCAATCGCTGTAGGTTCAATGTATTGAATGCGCTTGGCTTTTGAAAATGCTTCACTTTCTGAGCTGAAAATTTTTGCGCCAATCCCTGCACCTATTGCTGCGCCTATACTGCCATCATTCTGGTAAAGTTCTACCGGAACATGGGTGGCGTTTACAAATGCTTCTGCAAACAAGTCGCTTAAAAACATATTAGCCTTACCGGCACGGATTACGGTGGGGTTCATACCGCTTTCTCGCATAATATCCAGGCCATAACGGAAGGCAAAGGCAATGCCCTCTTGTGTAGCTCTGAATATATGTGCCTGGCTATGAAAGTTAAGGTCTATGTTATGAAAATGAGTACCTACAATACGGTTGTTAAGCATACGCTCTGCACCATTGCCAAAGGGTAATATGCGCAGCCCGTTACTGCCTATTTCTACCTTACTGGCCTGGGCATTCATTTCAGTATAGCTCAGGGCCGATCCCATCATGTTTTTGATCCACCGGTTAAGGCTGCCTGTGCCGTTAATGCATAACAATACACCCAGCCTTTTCTGTTGGCCTGTATAATTAACATGAGCAAAGGTGTTTACACGCGATTGAGGATCATAGATCAGTTTGTCGCTTACGCCATAAATTACCCCTGAGGTACCTGCAGTGGCAGCTACCTCGCCGGGCTGTAGTACATTAAGTGAAAGGGCATTGTTAGGCTGGTCTCCGGATTTATAGGTTACCGGAATGCCGGCGCTCAGGCCTAGCTCTTCGGCTACCCGGTTGCTTAGTTTGCCGTGTTCAGAAAATACAGGGTTGATTTCAGGAAAAAGATCTTTGTTAAACTTGTAATATTCCATTACATCATCAGAAAGCTGATCTTCTTTGAAATCCCAGAATACACCTTCTGAAAGGGCAGAAACACTGGTAGTAACCTCACCGGTAAGCTGCAAAGCAATATAATCGCCAGGCAGCATTATTTTATCGATTTGTTCGTAAACTTCGGGCTCATTGGCTTTAACCCATGCTAACTTTGAGGCCGTAAAGTTACCAGGAGAGTTAAGCAGGCGCTCCAGGCTTTTTTGGGGGCCTATACTTTGAAAAGCCTCATTGCCTATTTTAACGGCTCGGCTATCGCACCATATAATGGAGTTACGTAAACTATTGCCTTGCTTGTCTACCACAACCAGCCCGTGCATCTGGTAGGCAATACCAATGGCTACAATATCTTTGGGGTTGTATTTATTTGAGCTGTTAGATTTCCGGATGGCAGCTTTTGAATGTTCCCACCACATTTCCGGAGATTGCTCTGCCCAGCCCGGCTTAGGAGAAATAATATCAGATTCAGTATCGGGGTATTGTGAAGAGGAAATACACTGTTGTGTTTGTGCATCCACTACAGATACCTTGATGGAGGAAGTGCCTACATCTATTCCTAATAATAGCATGTGTAAAGGTGTATTAGGTTAAATAAGTTGTTATGCGCTGGCTACACTTTCGTTTTACAAGCTGCTTTGTGCAGGATGTATCCTGGTTTTGCTGGTAACAAAACTGTGCAGAATTCCAGGCGTAACCTGGAAAAATCTATTTGCACAAAAAGGTATTCTGCATCTAATTTCAGTTTACAAGTTAGCCGCTTAGCTTGCTAATTTCTACTACTTATTGCTATAAAACCTAAACTATTTTAATGTAAATTGCGCAATATTATGGGTGTATACTATAATATCTTATTAAACTGGTGAAAATTCGCTTGTAAAACCAAATAGGTATTTTGTATGTTTATGCTGAATATGTGTTCTGTACAGTGTATGCAGCATGCTTGCCTCTTTTGGACGAACCTGAACCGATATCATGAAAGCTCTGATTGAAAAACTGCCTCTGGCAGAAAATACTTCGTTTTTGGCTAAAACATTTCGTACTCCTCATTTTGAAGTGCCCTGGCATCAGCATGAGGAATATGAGCTGATTTTATTTACAGAAGGGGATGGGCTAAGCTTTATTGGCAATTATGCCGGAGAGTTTAAAACCGGAGATGTTTTTTTTATAGGTAAAAACGTTCCCCATACGTTTCAGAAAAGGGAAGAGGACATGATTACCAGCGCTGTTGTGGTACAGTTCAGGGAAGACTTCTGGGGTAGCGAGTTTTTAAACCTGCCCGAGGCTTCTGAATTGAGGGCTTTGTTCCTTGCTTCAATGCAGGGATTACAGGTAAGGGGTATTACAAGGCAAAGGTTAGGGCAGTTAGTTGTGGAGCTTGAGCAATCAAATGGCTTTGCCAGGATCACTAAGTTAATGGAATGCTTGCGGGTGCTGCAGGAGGATAAAGAATATACATCCCTGTCAACACGCGATGAAATGCACAGCCAGCCTCGTGATATGGAAAAAATAGATCGGGTGTTCAGGTATACCATCCAGTCGTTCAGGCAGCAGATCAGCCTTGCAGATGTAGCAGAAGTTGCGGGCATGAGTGTGCAGGCCTTTTGTAATTACTTTAAAAAGAGTACCAAAAAAACGTATATAGATTTTTTGAATGAGATCCGTATTGGTTATGCCTGCAAGCTGTTGATCAATACAGATCAGAATATAATTAATATCTGCTTTGATAGTGGATATAACACGTTGGCCAATTTTAATAAGCAGTTTTTGAAGATAAAGCAAACTACCCCCTCTAAGTACAGGAAGGTATTTGCCACCGGGGCATCTGCAGGAAATGTGCTGCCGGTTGATGATACAGGGCGGAGTCTTTCGTAAATTTAATGTTATTGTTCAGGCCAATACGGGTAGGGTAGCTAATGTTTTTTAGAAGCATTAAAAACCAACCATAAAAAAGGCTACCAGAGAGGTAGCCTTTTTTATGGTTAGTAAATTACTTGGTTTTTTTTGCCGGTGTTTTAACCAGGGCATGAAAAGCGGGTTTAGGCTGGTAGTTACGGTCAAATAACAGGGGATAACTGGTGCGGCCTTTAATTGGCCAGTCGTTTAACCAAGAATCATGGTCGGCTACCCCCCAGAAGGTTACCCGGCTAATTTTATCGTTGTGTTTTCTGAACAGGGCAAAAATCTCTTCGTAGCGTTTGGTAAGCTTTTGCTGTACGTCATCCGGCAATCCATTGGTATACAGGTTATACTTCTGGTCAAACTCAAACGTGGCGTCAATGTCTGCACCCTGGCGGTTGCTGGGATTGGGCAGTACATCAATATCCAGCTCAGTAATCATAACTTTACCTACTTTTGAAAATGCAATAATGCTTTCCTCTATCTGTGCTAAGCTTGGGTGTTCAAGCCCCCAATGTCCTTGCATGCCAATACCATCTACTTTTAAGCCTTTAGCCTGCAGGCTTTTAACAAGTTTAATGGCACCGTCACGCTTGGAAGGCTTCCACATATTGTAATCATTATAATATAGCTCTGCTTTAGGAGCGGCTTTGCGGGCCAGTTCAAAGGCTTTAAACAGGTACTCGTCACCAGTTATCTGGTGCCACTTTGAGTTGCGTAGGGTGCCATCGTCATTCAGGGCTTCGTTTACCACATCCCAGCCATGTATTTTGCCATTGTAGCGGCCTGCTACTGCATTTATGTGCTCTTCCATGCGCTGAAAAAGTACTTCTTTGGTAGCGGGGTTGCCTTGTTCATCTTCAAACACCCACTTTGGGGTTTGCTGGTGCCATATCAGGGTGTGCCCTACCACAAACATTTTGTTGCGCTCTCCTATGGCTACAAAATCATCGGCAGGCTTAAAGTTATAAGTGCCCGGCTTAGGGTGTACAGACTCCCATTTTAAAAGATTTTCGGGAGTGATGGTATTAAAATGCTTCTGGATCAATGCATTAGCTTTGGCGTCGTTTCCGCTGGCTTGCTTGTAGTTTAAAGCCGCGCCAATATGGAAGTCTTTTTTAAATACGTTTTTAAGTGCTTTTTCGGCCGGGGCTATAAAGCCCAGCGATGCAACTGCCATGCAAGCGGCAAGCCATAGTTTTTTCTTATGCATATAGTAAAGGGTTAAGCTGCTTAAATATTTAGATGCTATATTACCGAATATTTTTAAAAACCAATTGAGTTGCCACCATCTATAGGGAGTACTGTACCTGTAGCATAGGCCGAAGCGTCTGATGCAAAGAAATAAACTGCTTCTGCTATATCTGCGGGCACACCCATTTTACCCATTGGGGTTCTGGATAGTACTTTGTTTTTTCGCTCGGGGTCATTGTTCAGTGCCTTGGCCGACATGTCTGTTGCAATAAAGCCCGGGGCCACACAATTTACCCGTATACCTATTGGTGATAAGTCTACTGCCATAGCCCTGGTCATACCTTCAATAGCAGATTTAGATGCGGTATAGGCAATTACCTTTGGTATACCGTACTGCGATGCCATGGAGCTTATATTTATGATAGATCCGGACTGCTGGCCAGACATAACGTTTACTACCTCCCGGCTTATGGCAAACACTGCGTTTACGTTAGTAAATATGATGCGCTGAAACTCCTCATCGGTTACCTCTGTAAAAGGTTTCTTCTGGTTGATGCCCGCATTATTTACCAGTATATCAATACGGCCAAATTCCTGGTGTATGCGGCTGATCAGGGCAGGGATGCCCGCCAGGTTGGTGAGATCAAAAGAAATACAGGTGCAGTTACTGCCTAATATGCTTTTGGCATTTTCAAGCTTGATCTCATCTCTGCCGATCACAATGGTATGTATGTTGTTTTTTACAAACTTCTCTGCAATAGCCAGCCCAAGCCCTGATGCTCCTCCGGTTACAATTGCTATTTTGGTTGCTGGGTCAATAGTGTTGCTCATAAGTAAGGTTAATAGTAAGGTTAAATGCCAGGTACAAATTTGGGGTCCAGTTGCATATAGTATTCCAGTGATCTGGAAGGCTTTGGCAGTCCCTGGGGTATAGGTTTGTTTGAAAAGGTCTGGAAATACAGCACGCAGGCATCGCGCCACCAACGGGCTTCACGGGCCTGCATGTTTAAATGCGATTTTACATGGGTAAAGCGTTCTGCATCAATCATACCTTCTACACTGTTCCAGGTGGTTTGCATCTGCTCTACAGACCTGGCGCCATCATAATAGCGGTGGCATAACTCGTCCCAGAGGGTACGGCCCGATTTCATTTTGTGGGTCCATTTTACATGATGGAACCAAAGTAACAGTTCTTCGGGGCAGGTTTTGATATTGCCCAACTGCTTTTGTATTACGGGGTGGTACTGCGCCAGGGCATTGCTTCCGGTTTTAGTTCTGTCAAAGCCAATGCCTGTTTCGCTGGCTTTATGGTAATACACCGAGGTCCAGTCGGCACGGTGCTTGTCTTTTATCCAGGGGCCGGGGCCATAATGGTGGTCCCAGGCCATAATATGGTGCAAGCCAAACGGTGTCATATAATTTACCATGGCTTCGCGAGAGTGGAGCATCATCTGTTGCACTGGTTCAACAAAAGCATTGTTTGCTGTGAAAGTCATAGTGAGCCATTCTCTTGCTATGGTTTCTGAGGTAAGGGTGTAATCCCAGGCCAGGCGCCCAAAAGCATACCAGTTGGCCTGCCCAAAATGGTGGCCTGTCCAGTTAAGATCTGTGCCAATATTGGCAACGCCTGCAATACCGGTAAGGCGATGCCCATCCAGGCTGCCATCTATAACCTTTGCTACGGTTGAGCCTTTTCCTTTGGCATAGGTGTCAGCCAGTAAGGTTTCTTTAAAGAGTGGAGCCAGGTAAGCCATGCTGGTAGACTGGCCCAGGTATTCCTGCGTAATCTGGAACTCCATCATGAGAGGCGTTTGAGGCATTGCCCCAAACAAGGGATGAAACGGCTCGCGGGGCTGAAAGTCTATAGCACCGTTTTTAACCTGAATAATTACATTTTTGCGGAATGAACCATCTAAGGGTTTAAATTCATTGTAGGCTTGCTTGGCCCTGTCGTCCGGCTCTTTATCATCGTAAACAAAAGCACGCCACATAACAATGCCACCATGAGGTGCAACGGCATCTGCCAGCATGTTTGCTCCATCAGCATGGTTTCTGCCATAGTTTTGCGGGCCTGGCTGCCCTTCTGAGTTAGCTTTAACTAAAAAGCCGCCAAAGTCTGGAATAAGCTTGTAAATTTCTTCTGATTTTTGTTTCCACCAGTTTTGCACCGCCGGATCAAGGGGATCTGCTGTTTTTAGTGCGCCAATTTCTATGGGTGCACTAAACCTGGCCGTAAGGTATACTTTTAAACCATAGGGGCGAAAGGCATTGGCAAGGGCAGCTACTTTTTCCAGGTAAGCAGGCGTTAATACAAGGGCGTTGGCATTTACATTGGTAAGCACAGTGCCATTTATACCTAGGGAGGCATTGGCGCGGGCATAGTCCAGGTAACGCTGGTCGATATGGCCTGGCAGTTTGTGCCAGTCCCAGAGCGAGAAGCCAGCATAGCCTCTTTCTACAGTTCTGTTCAGGTTATCCCAATGGTTTAATACCCTATGCTGTATTCTGGGCGCACTGCTTATATGTAGCCCCTGCAGGCTTTGCTGGGTTTGCACCAGGCGTATAAAATGGAAAGCCGCATAAAGTACACCTATGTCTGTATTGGCAGTAAGTACTGTAACCGGCTTGCCGTCTGTAACACGGGTAGTAATAAGAAAACCTTCTGTACCCAGTTGGTTAAGCTGGTCTGATAGATTGAAGGTATTAATGAGCCTGGAAGCGGCTGGGGTGCCTACTACCAATGCGCCGGCCTGTGTAAGCTGCGTTTTATGATTAACGGGTGTGTTTAGTAAGCTGCTGAGGGCCACGTTTAATTCTTCCCGCACTACCTGCATGGTTGGAGAGTTGCCTTCAACCACTATTTCTGTTATGCCTTGCCGGTATTCACGAACCAGGGAGGGATTTTCCAGAGGCGCATACCGCTGCCATAGTTTATACCCGTTGTCTGCATGCAGGGTAGCAGGTAACAAGCAACATAAAAGGAGGCACCACGCCAGAGAAATAGTAAAGTGTTTCATATGATTGGTGATTAGGCTAGGCTGTTGGTACAAAGCAGGTTAGGGAATGGTAACAGGAGGTACCGCAAGGCCAGAGCCTAGCTTTTTACCTGCTTCACTTTTTAAGGAAGATTCCCTGATTATGATTTCAGATCGTAAAGTAATGGTGTTGGTAATGCTAAGGTCTGAGGAGTCGTTAAGGTAATTGATCAGGCTCCTTACGGCCACTTCGCCCATTTCATGCCCCGGGTAATCGATGGTGGTTAGGTTAGGTTCTACAACCCTGGAAATCAGGTCATTGTTAAAGCCCATAAAGGCAATGTCGCCAGGTATCGATAAACCAGCTTGTTTTAAGCGCTTCATGCAGCTTACCGCACAGGTGTCGTTGGATACAAAAACGCCATCGGGGAGTGGATCCATTGCCAGAATCTGCTCTGCAGCTTCTATGCCGGCTTCTTCACTTAAGCTGTTTACAATTACCAACGATTCGTTGTAAGGAATGTCTTTATCTACCAATGCATATTTATACCCTTTAAGGCGGTCAGCATAGACATTACGTTTCAGGTTACCCGTAATGTGTACAATCCGGTTACAGCCCTGTTCAATAAGATGCGAAGTAGCCTTGTGGGCTGCCTGCATATTATCAATGAGGATGCTGGTGCATTGTTTATGTTCATAAATACGGTCAAAGAACAATACCGGTATACGCTTATATATAAATGGCTCCAGGTGTTTAATATCTTCTGTTTCGTAAGAGAGGGATACCAATAGCCCATCCACACGGTTATCAAACATGGTTTTGGCATTGGCAATCTCTTTTTGCACTGTTTCCAGCGATTGGCTAATAATTATTGTATAGCCCGACTCGTTGGCCACTTTTTCCATACCTGCAATTACAGATGACATAAAAGGGCTGTTAAGCCTGGGTACAATTACACCGATAGTATTTGTACGCTGCTTACGGAGATTGCTGGCAAACATATTTGTACGGTAGCCCATCTGGCTGGCTGCATCAAATATCTTTTTCTTGGTTTTCTCATTAACAGCAGGATGGTTATTTAAGGCTCTGCTTACTGTTGCAGGAGATATTTCCAGCTCTTTGGCAATATCATAAATGGTGACTTCCTTGTTCATAAGCTATTGGTGTTGTAGCAAAATTAATGCAATCGGTTTCAATTGCAAATTTTGCCTGCTATTTATTTGCTAAAATTTTATAACAACTTAATTTGATTTTTTTTTGTAGCAAATTTATGCCCTAGAATCGAACAATTAAATTTTAAAAATTACAAGAATGGCTCCCTATATACATATATAAGTGTAAAAAGGCGGTAATGTATAAGATTTTCGTGTCAGGCATGGGAAGCGTGTATGCTTGGTAAACCCAGGAATGAAAAAAAGTTTCTGCAATCGGTTGTAATTTTAAAAAACTCTTTCCACTTTTAGCAGACCAAACTTAATACACCAAGCCATTTGACATGAAAAAGACCTACCACCTGGTTTTTTCAGCTTCATTTATGCTAGCCGGAATACAAAAGGCCAAAGCGTTTTATGCTCGCCTGTTTGCAGCCGGATCAATCTCTCAACATGAGGATCAGTATTTTCTTGCGGTTTACCTTCTGAAGAAGATGGTATATAGCTTATTATCTGTAAGCTTACCTGTTGTACGCTTAAGTATACCTACATATATAATGGAAAAACAAGGACCTGCATGGAGCAGGTTGCTTTTCGGTTATGCCGGCATCAATCAGCCTTTCATTCGACTAAGGCCTGTTAAAATTCTTCACCTCCATTTTTTACCAGCTAAACCTTTTACTACTAACAATATCACTTTCACTAATTAAACAATGTTAATCACCTCTTATTTAACCATTAAATACCACAACTATGCAATGTGATTTACAATCGGGCCGAGAGCAGAAAGGGGCAAAGTCCCCGCGCTCCAGAGTAATAATACCCCTTTTGTGGCTGCTGCTATGTGCAATAACCAGCGTACAGGCAATAGCCCAGGCAAGAATTGTAACCGGTCGGGTAATTTCTGCCCAGGATAATGAGCCTTTACCAAGCGTAACCATTGTTGTAAAAGGCACAACTACAGGTACCACTACCGATATTGATGGCAACTACCGTTTGGAGGTGCCAGCAGGTAACCAGACCCTGGTTTTCTCATTTATTGGCTATGAAACCAGAGAAGTTTCAGTAGGTAATCAGTCTACAATTAATGTTTCCTTATCTGAGGATGTTAGAAGCCTAAACGAGGTAGTAGTAATTGGTTATGGTTCGCAGCGCAAAAGCGATGTAACCGGTTCGGTGTCCTCAATTAAAGGTGAGTCGCTGCGTGAAGTACCGGCAGCCAATGCTATACAAGCCCTGCAGGGTAGGGTAGCAGGTGTTGACATTGCCCGTACAGGAACAAGGCCTGGCGCCACTGGCCAGATCCGTATTCGTGGTAACCGTTCGTTGAGTGGCTCTAACGATCCGCTTATAGTACTGGATGGTATTCCTTACCAGGGGTCTATCAATGATATCAATACAGATGATATCGCCAGTATGGAAATTCTTAAAGATGCTTCTGCAACTGCTATTTATGGCTCAAGGGGATCTAACGGTGTAATTATTATTACTACCAAGCGCGGGCAGCCAGGCAAGCCGCAAATAAGCTATAATACTTTTAATGGTGTAACCAGTGCACTGGGCAAGTACAACCTGTTTAATGCAGAAGAGTTTAAAGCTTTCCGCGATTATTCTCAATACTCTGCAGGATACTCACCCATGGAGCTGGAAGGTATAGCAAACGGTACCGATACCGACTGGCAGGATGTAGCCTTTAGAAACGGCTATGTTACCAACCATGAGCTTAACTTATCGGGCGGTATTGAAGGAGCTACCTATGGTTTTTCGGGAGGCTACTTCAAGGAAGAAGGTATTTTGCCAGGTCAGTCTTTTGAACGCTTCTCTCTGCGCAGTACTATCGACTCTAAAATTGGCAGCAGGATTAGGGTTGGATTAAACTCGTTAAACTCTTTAAACTATACCAATGGCGAGGGGATAAACCCAATGTATGCCATAGCCAGGATTTCTCCTTTTACTCCTGCCTACAATGCAGATGGCAGTCCTAACCTGTTTCCATTAGCAGGTACTGTAGATGAGACTGCTACCATGAATCCGATTACCTTACGCGATTATGAAAACATTGTAGATCAGCGTAGAAGGTTCCGTACATTTAACAGCTTATATGGTGAAGTAGAAATTCTGACAGGTTTAAAGTACAGGCTCAATGTAGGTCTGGATTTCAGACATGATAGTCGCGGAACCTACCTGGGCCCCAACACAATTATACGGCCGGATGCATCTACTACGCAACAGGCCAGGGCTACTATCAATAACGGTGAAGCCTGGACCTACCTGCTGGAAAATCTGTTAATGTATGACAGAACGTTTGCAGGTGTGCACAGGGTGTCGCTTACCGGTTTATATAGTGTGCAGCAGGACAGAGGTTTTAGTACTGGCTTGCAGGGAGATAATTTCCCGGCAGCAGGTATACAGTACTACAACTTCAACATGGCTACCAACATACAGGTACCTGGCGGAAACTTTTACAGAAATGGCTTAATGTCGTTTATGGGAAGAGCCAACTATGCTTTTGGTGAACGTTACCTGGCTACAGTTACTTTCCGTAGAGATGGATCTTCTGTATTTCCCGAAAATAAATTCCTTAACTATCCTGCCTTTGCTTTAGGCTGGAATATTGGCAATGAGCAGTTTATGTCTGCAGTGCCGGCCATAAACCTGCTTAAGTTAAGAGTTGGTTATGGTGTTACCGGTAACCAGAGTATTCCTGCCAATGCTACAAGAGGCTCGCTGGCTTCTAACCGCTACAACTATGGCGATGAAAACGTGCTGGGCTACTTTGTAAGCACGCTTCCAAACCAGAATCTACGCTGGGAGGCTACCAAGCAAGTGAACCTTGGGCTTGATTTCGGAATTTTTAATAATCGCATATCAGGCTCACTTGAGCTGTACACTCAGAATACCGATAACCTGATCGTAAACAAAGCTCTTCCAAGAAGTAATGGTGCAAACAGCATCTGGACCAATGCGGCAAGCACGTCAGGCAGAGGTATTGAGCTGGGTTTAAGCACGGTAAATATTGAGTCGCGCGGTTTCCAGTGGACCTCTGACTACAACTTTGCTATCAACAGGGAAAAAATTGTTCGCCTGGCAGATGCTACCACAGTAAATGATATTGGTAATGGTTGGTTTGTTGGACATCCGATCAATGTGATCTATGATTTTACGAAAGCAGGTATCTGGCAGATTAGTGAAGCAGAGCTGGCAGCACAATACGGTGCAAGACCTGGCGATATCAAAATTGCTGATATCAGCGGACCTGATGGTGTACCGGATGGCGTTATCAATGATCTTGACAGGTCTATTGTTGGTAACTTCCAGCCCGATTGGATTGGTGGTATGACCCAGCGGTTTGCCTACAAAGGCTTTGATCTTTCAACGGTGTTGTTTGCCAGAATGGGTGGAACCCTTGTTGCCAATTACCTGGCCACTAACGGTACAGGCGATGCAGGTTACTTTGGCTTTAACAGTGCCAGACCTAATCAGGTAAAGGTAGATTACTGGACTCCCAATAACCCGACCAATGCTTTTCCAAGACCAGTAGGTGGAGTTACTAACTTGCCTTATTCTTCAACGCTTGCTTATCATGATGCTTCTTTTATAAGGGTACGTAGCATAAACCTGGGCTACACAGTGCCAAACAGTGTGGTTGAGCGGGTAGGCATGAGTTCACTTCGGGTGTATGTTGCAGCCCAGAATCCATTTATCCTGTATTCTCCTTTTGTTAGCTCCGGCCTTGGCTTTGATCCTGAAGGTACTGGTACTGGTGGCGCTGTGCAAACTCAAGGCGCTGCAACTAACCAGGGGGTAAGCTCGAGAGCTATTACGGTAGGCTTAACTACACCATCAACCCGTCAGTTCATGATTGGCCTTAATGCAAGATTTTAATCAGCATCATTCAACGAAACTACAATGAAAATATCAAATAAAATTAAGTTAAGCTGTGTGGCCCTGGCTTTGTTGGCATTGATGCCTACAGGCTGTAACAGCATCCTTGATACAGAATACAGGTCAGACCTTGGCCCGGAGTATTTCTCTACACCCGATGGCCTGCAAAGTGGTGTACATGCCTCTTATGCAATTACCCGGTTTTTCTGGGGTAGCGAAGGCTTTACTACCTCTGCCGTAGCCGGAACTGACGAAGTAGTGCGCAGTGGTGATGGCGGTGAAGAGTTTCATATCTATAACATCCTGCCAAACAATGGCACCCTGGCTTCTATCTGGAACAATAGCTACATTGCTATCAATAACCTGAATGGTGTATTGCAGTTTGGACCAGCAGCAGCATTGCCCGATGCCAGGAAACAGGAATTGTTAGGTGAAGCAAAATTTATGAGGGCCTATTTCTATTTTCTGCTTGCTCAGAACTTTGGTGATGTGCCTCTGAACCTGACCTTTAATACCTCGCCTACTACAGAGGCCTACAGAGCACCGCTTAAAGATGTGTATGCTGCCATGATCAAGGATCTGACAGAGGCTACCCAGGAGCTGCCTGACAGACCTACCTCTTTACCTTCTAAAGGAAGAGCTTCTAAAGCAGCGGCTTATCACCTGCTGGCTAAGGTATATCTTACCAAAGGCTGGAACCCCAATGCCCGTGAGGGAGATGGAAGAGCTGATTTTGAAAAAGCATATGCAGCTGCCAACACCCTGATCACTAACAAAGGTACTTTTGGTTTAGACCTGGAGCCTAATTTTGCTGATGTATTCAGAGATAAGAATGAGTATGGCAGAGAGTCTATGTTTGTACTGGATCGTAACCTGGATCCTGTTTTTTCTGAAAGTAACTATAATGCCGGCAGCGGCCAGGATGGCAACAAAGAAAACAGGCTTAACCATTACTGGGTAAGTTTTTATACGCTTAACCGCAACGTAAACGAGGGCATACCGGGTACTACTGCGGTAAACGCCCAGTTGGTAACCCGCGATCTTGAGTATGGCCGTCCGTTCCGTAGGTTCAGACCTACCCAGTATACCTATAATGCATTTAACAATCGAGATGTAGACTCACGTTATGACAAAACTTTCCAGAAGGTTTGGTTATTTAACAGGCCTACAACCGGTGCCCAGGGACAAGATCCAAACAATAACCCGATTACAATAACTACTTCCAGGGGTACTTTGCAAAAAGGTGATACTGCTATCTATATGCCTGGCCGTGAAGTAACGGTTGCAGAAAGACAACAGTTGAAAGGTGTGATTATAGCACCATCGCAATATGATATTGAGTGGTTCCCTACCATGATCAAACACCTGGATCCGTCCCGTCAGCACTACAATGACCCTTCTGACAGGCCTATTATACTGTTCAGGTTGGGTGAGACTTATCTTATTGCTGCTGAAGCAGCTTTTAAAGCCGGAAACCCTGGTGCAGCCGCTGAAATGATCAACGTAATACGCCATCGCGCAGCCTTCAGGGCTAGTAATACGTCTGCCCAGAATGCTGAAGCCCGTACAGCCATGACGGTTGGTGCCGGAGATATTACCCTTGACTTTATTATGGATGAAAGAACCCGTGAGTTATATGGTGAAATGAACCGCTGGTATGACCTGGTAAGAACGCAGAGCTTAGTAGACCGTGTGAAGCGTTTTAACCCCAATGCTGGTCCAAGGATTCAGAACCACCATGTGTTAAGGCCTATTCCTTCTGGTTCACAGCTGGATCTTATTACAAACCCTGGTGATTTTCCTCAAAACCCTGGGTATTAATTTGAAAAACAACACAGCCTGGTGCAACACATTGCACCAGGTTTCACCAAACAAAATTACCCAAAAATGAAAATAAGATACTCATACCTGGCGGCCATCGCTTTAGCGGTTACAACCCTGCTGGGCTCCTGTCAAAAAGAGGAGTTTGGAAGCCTCAATACAGGCGAATATACAGATACAGATGGTACGCTAAAGGCAGCTTCTGCACAAAGAGGTTTTCCTTTTGGAATTGCCATAGACTACAACCAGATGGTTAATAACGCAGCTTACCGTGAGGCAGTGTTGCGTGATGCAAGCAGTACAACTTTTGAATACCACATGAAACACGGTGCTCTGGTCAGAAATGATGGCACCCTGGATTTTAGCAGGGCAGATCAGCTTTATAACCTGGTAAGTCCGGCAGGGATTGAGGTATTTGGCCATACCTTAGGCTGGCACCAAAACCAGAACGCAACTTACCTCAACGGCCTTACCGGCGCAGGAGGTGGTACAGGCACCGGTCCAACCAACCTGGTTAAAAATCCTGGTTTTGAACAGGGCAGTGGAGATGATTTTACTAACTGGGGTAAGTGGAATGGTGCTGCCTCATTAACCGCAGCTACTGCTACAGCCGATCGCCAGGAAGGACAGCGCGCAGTTAAAGTAACGGTTGCAGCCAATGGTAATCCATGGGCTGTACAGCTGGCAAGTGATCTTTTTCCTACCCAATCCGGTAAAAGCTACAGGGTTACGTTCTATATAAGAGCACAAACTGCAGGTGGTAAAATGAGGGTATCTACTCAGGGAGGTACAGCACAATACTCACCAGATTTTAATACCAGCACCGACTGGGGCCAGTTTTCTTGGACCTTTCCTGCTACAGCCAACGAAACCAGGATTCTGTTTGATGTAGGTAGTACTGCCAATACCTATTTTATCGATAATGTATCGGTTACAGATGCAAGCGCCAGTGCGCCTCCTACCGGTGCGCAGGTAGCAGCCCGAGTTGATGAAGCATTGCAAAAGTTCATTACTGAAACTGTAACGCATTACAAGGGCAAAGTAAAAGCCTGGGATGTAGTAAACGAGCCGATGGCTGATGGCGGTGGTGCACTTCGGGTAAGAAGTAACTCATCGGTACCGGCAGGCTCTACAGATTACTTCTTCTGGTCGGATTACCTGGGCAGGAACTGGGCCTTAAAAGCATTCCAGTATGCAAAAGCAGCAGATCCGCAGGCACTACTGTTTATCAATGATTATAACCTGGAATCAAACCCTACCAAGCTAGATTCACTGATCGGGTATGTAAATGAACTTAAAGCAAAAGGAGCACCAATTGATGGCATTGGCACACAAATGCACATATCCATTAATACATCGCATGCCAACATCAGAAGCATGTTTAAGAAGCTGGCCGCTACTGGCTTAAAAGTGCGGATCTCTGAGCTTGATGTTCGCTTAAATCCAGGTGACCTTTCGTTTATCAATGCAGATGCTCTGCATTTAGGATACCAGGCAGCTATGTACCAGTTTGTAGTAGACTCATACCTGGAACTGGTACCTGCTTCGCAGCGCCATGGTATAACGGTGTGGGGCGTGTCCGATCAGTATAGCTGGATTGTGCAGTACCAGAACAAACGCGATTCTCCTTTGCTGTTCAACAATGAATTTCAGAAAAAACCTGCTTACTCTGCAGTATTGCAATCTTTAAAAAGAGGCATATAAAATATTGTTAATTGGTTGTTTATTGGTTGTGTAAAAGGCAGAGGTTTAGTAAGGTGTTGTGCAGCTCCTTACGGCCTCTGCCTGTTTATAGCCAGAATTTTAAAAGTTATTTACTTATCCTGCATCCCGACCAGCTATGCACAATACAAGTGCTCTTGCTTTGAGCTATTATTTAAAATATTAATTTAAAGAAACAGAACTTAACTAACTGATTTATATATGATGTCGCTTTTACAAAGTTGGAGATGGTATGGGCCTAACGACCCGGTGAGCCTTGCAGATGTAAGGCAGGCAGGTGCTACAGGAGTAGTATCGGCCTTACATCATATACCACATGGAGCTGTATGGCCACTCGAGGAGATAAAAGAGCGTAAGCGGATTATTGAAGCTGCCGGCCTTACCTGGGCCGTGGTAGAAAGTGTGCCCGTACATGAAGCTATAAAAACCAGGAATAATGAGTGCGAAAAATACCTGGATAATTACAGGCAGACCCTGCGTAACCTGGCAGCCTGTGGTTTAACTACCGTATGTTACAACTTTATGCCGGTGCTGGATTGGACACGTACAAACCTGGCATACACCTTACCCAATGGAGCCAAAGCCCTTCATCTGGACTGGGCAGACCTGGCTGTTTTTGATCTTTTTATCCTGAAAAGAGCAGGAGCAGAGAAGGATTATGCTGATGCAGTAATTGAAAAAGCCAAAACAAAATTTGCGTCTGCAAGCCAGGCAGACCTGGACCAGTTAAGTGAAATTATCCTGATGGGAGTGCCTACCGAAGGAAGTGTTACCCTTGAGCAGTTGGCGCAGAGCATCGATATCTATAAAAACATTGGCCATGCCGGCTTACGTGAAAATCTGGCCTACTTCCTGGAGTCTATCATGGATGTATGCGAAGAAAGTGGCATTGTTATGACCATCCACCCGGATGATCCGCCATTTTCTATCCTGGGTTTACCCCGCATTGCCAGCTCGCAGAACGACCTGGTTTACATTATTGAAAGGGTAAACAGAACACCAAATGGCATTTGCTTTTGTACCGGCTCGCTGGGGGCTGGCAAACACAATGACCCGGTAGCCATTTTAAAAGCAGTAGGGCACAGGGTTTATTTTGCTCACCTACGCAATGTACTCAAAGACGAAAGCGGAAGCTTTTATGAATCCGATCACCTGGCCGGAGATGTAGATATGTTTGCGGTAATGAAAGAATTGGTAGCTATTAACAATACACGCCAGCAGCCTATTCCATTCCGCCCGGATCATGGCCACCAGATGCTGGATGATCTTCACAAAATAACCAACCCTGGGTATTCTGCTATTGGCCGTTTACGTGGCCTGGCAGAACTACGAGGGTTAGAAATGGGCATTAGCCTGTCAATGAAACTGGAAACAAAGGGAGCCTTAACTTATGAGCAGTAATTATAATGGGAATGGGGTAGCAGCGCTTACTCAGCAAAGGGCTGCACCTGTCCTGTCAAACAATTTTTTGAAAGAAGATTTTTTACTTCAGAATGAAGCTGCCCGCTACCTCTATCATGAGTATGCGAAAGCAATGCCTATCATTGATTATCATTGTCATTTGTCTCCGGAGGCAATAGCTAAAAATGATAATTTTGAAAATATTACCAGGATCTGGCTGGCAGGTGACCACTATAAATGGCGTGCCCTGCGTACCCTGGGCATTGATGAGAAGTATATTACGGGCGCAGCCAGCGATGAGGAAAAATTCAGGACCTGGGCAGCAGCAGTACCTCAAACCATGCGCAACCCGCTATACCACTGGAGCCATATGGAGCTTAAAGATCCATTTGGCATAGAAACGCTTCTGTCCGAAAAAAATGCGGACAGTGTGTGGAACCAATGTAATACGTTGTTGCAACAACCGGCCTTTACCCCGAGGGGCTTGCTTGAGCATTTTAAAGTTGAAATGGTAGGTACTACTGACGATCCTGTAGATACCCTGGAGTACCATAAGGATATTGCTGCCTCTGGCTTTGGAGTTAAAGTTCTTCCTTCTTTCAGGCCAGACAAAGTGTTCAACCTTTCGGGTGCTACTGCTTACCGGGCATATGTGCAACAGCTCTCAGAAAGCAGTGGTATAGCTATTACCGGGCTTGATACTTTGCTGGAATCCTTAGAAAAAAGGGTAGATTATTTTCATGCCATGGGCTGTCGTGTAGCAGACCATGGTTTAAACTGTATGCCTGCTGCCGGCAAAGACCCTGGTAAATTAGATAAGGTGTTTAAAGGTGTACTGGCCGGCTTTGACAGAGAAGCAGAACAGTTCCAGGATGAGTTTGCGGCCTATGTACTAAAACAGCTTTGTAAAATGTATAGCCGAAGGGGCTGGGTGCAACAATTCCATGTAGGTGCCTTACGCAATGCCAACAGCCGTAAGCTGCAGTTGCATGGCACCGATACAGGGTATGACTCTATTGGCGATTTTAGCCAGGTGGCCAGCATGGCAGCATTTTTTAATGATCTTGAAAAAGAAGATGCTTTGGCCAAAACCATTATTTATAACCTTAACCCTGCTGATAATGCCGCTTTTGCTACCCTAATTGGTAATTACCAGGGAGACGGCATCAGAGGGAAAATGCAGTTTGGTTCTGCATGGTGGTTCCTGGACCAGCTGGACGGTATGAAAGCCCAGATGGATGCTTTATCTTCTATGGGGCTGATCAGTTGCTTTGTGGGTATGCTAACCGATTCCAGGAGCTTTCTGTCTTACTCAAGGCACGAATACTTCCGGAGGCTGTTGTGCGATATGTTGGGACAGGATATTGAAAAGGGCCTTTTGCCAGCCGATCTGCCTTTTATTGGTAAAATGGTTCAGGATATCTGCTACCATAATGCCCGGAATTATTTTTCGTATTGATTGCACTTTAACCTATGATATCACCAACACCAGCCCGGCCGGAAACTGTAAAGAAAGGAAATTACCGTTGGGTAATTTGTGCTTTATTGTTTGCAGCAACTACTATAAACTATCTCGATAGGCAAATAATTGGATTACTAAAACCAGCGCTTGAACAAGAGTTTAACTGGACCGAAAGTGATTATGGTGGTATTGTGATGGCATTTACTGCTTCGTATGCCATTGGAATGGTAGTGTTTGGCCGGGTCATTGATAGGATAGGTACCAAACTGGGTTATTCAATATCGATAGTAGTATGGAGTTTAGCTGCAATGTTCCACGCGGCCGCCAGAAGCACAGTTGGCTTTGGGGTAGCAAGGGCAGCGCTTGGTATAGGAGAAGCAGGTAATTTTCCTGCTGCAATTAAAACGGTAGCCGAGTGGTTTCCTAAAAAAGAAAGAGCCCTGGCTACTGGTTTATTTAACTCAGGAGCCAATGTAGGTGCAGTGGTGGCGCCTATATTGGTGCCCTGGGTTTTAGGAGCCTATGGCTGGAAAGAGGCTTTTATCATTACAGGTGCGGTTGGTTTTATATGGCTGATTTTCTGGTTAATTTACTACGAAGTGCCCCAAAAGCAAAAACGGCTGGGTGTACAGGAATACAATTATATTCATAGCGATAAAGAAGATGAAGCACCGGAAGTTTCAGGTAAGCCTGTGTCGTGGGCAGGACTCCTGTTTATGCGCCAGACCTGGACTTTTATTTTCGGTAAGTTTTTAACTGATCCGATATGGTACTTCTTCTTGTTTTGGCTGCCTTCTTACTTCAGTACTACTTTTCAGCTTGATCTAACAAAGCCTAGCCTGCCCCTGGTAATTGTTTACAGTGCCACTACTATTGGTAGCATAGGGGGAGGGTATTTATCTTCTTATTTTATACAAAGAGGCTGGCCGGTATATAAAGCCCGCAAAACCGCAATGTTTATTATTGCACTGCTGGTAGTACCGATTATGGCTGCCCGTTATGCTACCGATATTTGGGTGGCTGTGGGTTTAATAAGCCTGGCTGCAGCAGCGCACCAGGCATGGAGTGCCAATATCTTTACAACCGTTTCAGATATGTTTCCCAAGCATGCGGTTAGTTCTGTAGTAGGCATTGGCGGCATGGCAGGGTCTTTGGGAGGTGCACTGTTTCCCTTGTTTATAGGCTTTATCCTGGATTATTATAAGGCACTTGATAACCTGGTGGCAGGGTATAATATATTATTTACAATTTGCGGATGTGCCTATCTGCTGGCTTGGCTGGTAATGCACTTTTTAACGCCTGGCATAAAGAAGGTAGCCGCCTGAAGAGGGCATGCTTTGCCTGAGGCAAAATAAAAAAACAGTAATACTTAACCGAGGTTTAAAATTCCTTTAAATAACAAAGTATGGTAGCTTATTTATTTGTATTAGCTAAAAAGGTAGTAAATGGCCAGCAAAGTTTGGGTTTACCAGGCAAAAGCTTGTTTAGGGTTGGCCGTATAGTGTTAATCGGATTGTGTTTAGGGGTAGCTGCCCTTAACCAGGCCTTTGCTATCGATTCCCTTCGGTATGTTTCTGGCACTTCTGTACAGGGGGCTTTCCCATTAGCAGTAGCGGGTAAGCCAGTACCCTTACTGGTAAGCTCTCTGGATTTTGCAGGGGTGCAGAAAGTAGCCCGTCACCTGCAGAAAGACCTTACCATGGTTACCCAGCATGAGCCCTTGTTAGCAACAGATAAGGTGCCGGCAGCTAAAGAAATTGTAATTATTGGCACGTTGGGTAAGAGCCCCATTATTGATAAGCTGGTAAAGCAAAAGAAACTGAATGTAAGTGGCCTGGCAGGCAAATGGGATACCTTTGTAATACAGCAGGTAGAAAAACCAATGAAAGGCGTGAGCCGCGCACTGGTAATTGCAGGTAGCAATAAAAGAGGTACAATTTACGGAATGTACGATCTGTCTGCACAGATAGGTGTAAGCCCTTGGTATTGGTGGGCAGATGTGCCTGTAGAACATCAGAAAGATTTGTACGTATTGCCCGGGCGCCATACCCAGGGAGAACCAGCCGTAAAGTACAGGGGCTTTTTTATAAATGATGAGGCTCCGGCTTTGTCAGGGTGGTCAAGGGAGCAGTTTGGTGGTTTTAACCACAAATTTTACGATAAGGTATTTGAACTCCTGATGCGCATGAAAGGTAATTACTTATGGCCTGCCATGTGGGGAAGCGCCTTTAATGACGATGATCCTCAAAATCCTATCCTGGCCGATGAGTGGGGAGTGGTAATGGGTACTTCGCACCACGAGCCTCTTATGCGTGCGCACGATGAGTGGAGACGATACGGTTCCGGGCCATGGAACTATACTACCAATGCTGATAAGCTACAGGAATTCTGGCGCACAAGCGTGCAACGTACAGCAGGCAGAGAAAACATTGTAACCATTGGCATGCGTGGCGATGGCGATGAACCCATGTCTGAAGAAAGTAATATTAGCCTGTTGGAAAAGATCGTAGCAGACCAGCGCAAGATCATTGCTGAGGTAACCGGCAAGGATGCGGCAGAAACACCACAGATCTGGGCACTCTACAAAGAAGTACAGGATTATTATGACAAAGGCATGCGTGTACCTGATGACGTAACACTGTTACTTTGCGATGATAACTGGGGAAACATCCGTAAGCTGCCTAAGCCTGGTGAACCCAGGCGAAAAGGAGGTTACGGCATCTATTATCACTACGATTATGTAGGTGGACCCCGAAACTACAAATGGTTAAACACTAACCCTATACCACGCATCTGGGAACAAATGCACCTTGCCTACCAACATGGAGCCGACCGCCTTTGGATTGTAAATGTGGGCGATATAAAGCCTATGGAGTTTCCGCTGGAATTTTTTATGGATTATGCATGGGCACCGGAAAAATGGCCTGCCGAACGCCTGGCTGCATACACAACGCTATGGGCAGAAAAGCAGTTTGGAAAAGAACATGCACCCGCTATAGCTAACCTGCTTGCTAAATATGCCAAGTACAACAGCCGCAGAAAACCCGAAATGCTGGAGCCCGCTACCTATAGCCTCTTGCATTACCGTGAAGCAGAAACAGTTGTAAAAGATTATAATGCCCTTGCTGAAGAAGCCGAAAAAATAAATAAAATTCTCCCGGCTCAATACAAGGATGCTTATTTCCAACTGGTATTACACCCCATACTTGCCTGTGCTAACCTTAACGAGTTATACGTTACAGTAGCCAGAAACAGGATGTATGCAAAACAGGGCAGAGCTCTTACCAACGAAATGGCTCAGAAAGCAAAAGCCCTTTTTGAGAGAGATGCCGAACTGTCGCGCTACTACAACAAAACCATGGCGGGTGGCAAGTGGAACCACATGATGGATCAGACCCATATTGGCTATACCTACTGGCAGCAACCAGATAAAGATGTAATGCCGGAAGTAAGCGAAATAACTGTAGCCAATGCAGCAGAAATGGGCATCGGAATTGAGGGCTCAGCAGTCTGGTGGCCTAATGAAAGCAAGCCGGCTGTGTTACCCTCTTTTTATCCATATGGTGCCAAAGAGTATTACATTGAGCTTTTTAACCGTGGGCAGGCTCCTTACGAGTACATTGTTACTTCTGCAGTTCCATGGGTAAAGGTAAGCCAGCCTACAGGTAAAATTGAAAAAGAACAGCGCCTGTGGGTTAGTGTTGACTGGGGCCAGGTGCCTGCCGGTATACATAAGGTTCCCCTCATTATAAGCGGACCAAAAGGTAAGAAAGTACAAGTTGTAGCCGAAGTACATAACCCCGTCTCACGTGCCTCTGTTAAACCTCAAACCTTTGTTGAAGCCAATGGCTTTGTATCTATGGAAGCCCTGAATTATACACGAGCCGTAGAAAGCAATGCCGTTCAATGGCAGCTTATTCCAGACCTTGGCCGCACTCACTCTGCAGTTACGCCTGTGCCGGTTACAGCTCCTGCTCAAACGCCAGGTGCCGATAGCCCGCATTTGCAATACCAGGTACACCTGCTTGATAGCGGACTAGTGAACATACAGGTATTTGTTTCTCCGACTTTAAATTACTATAATGCAGCCCATGGTTTGAGGTATGCAATTTCTATTGATGATGCAGAGCCCCAGGTAATAAGCATTAATACTGATAATACCCTTCGTACCTGGGAGCAATGGGTAGGCAATAATATCAATATTACCGTGTCGGCTCATAAAGTAGCCAAAGCCGGGGAGCATGTAGTGAAATTCTGGATGGTAGATCCGGGAGTTGTGCTGCAAAAGCTAGTTATAGATACTGGTGGCCTTAAACCAAGTTACCTGGGTGCTCCCGAAAGTTATTTCCAACCAGTAAAGGCAAATCAATAACCCAATATTGTTTTATGAAAAACACTGCTGTTTTACTAGTATTCTTAGCTTGCCTGCTGGCATCTGTAGCATCCAGAGCGCAGGACAAGAGTATTTTTCAGAACCCGATCATGGCCGGATTTTACCCGGACCCAAGCATCTGTAGAGTAGGCGAAGACTATTATATGGTACACTCTACGTTTGCTTATTTTCCGGGTGTACCTATTTTTCATAGTAAAGATCTGGTTAACTGGAAGCAGATCGGCCATGTACTTAACAGGCCCGAACAGCTTAACCTGGATGGTCAAGGAGTTTCCAGGGGCATTTTTGCACCAACTATTTCATATAATAAAGGCACTTTTTATATGATAACAACTTTAATTGACAATGGAGGTAATTTTGTAGTGATGGCAACTAACCCGGCAGGCCCCTGGTCTGATCCCGCTTGGTTACCTAATGTACAGGGTATCGATCCATCCATTTATTTTGATGATGATGGCAAAGCCTATGTGATATACAATAGCGATGCACCCGATAACCAGCCTCTTTATGACGGGCACCGTACCCTGCGTATGCTGGAGTTTGATGCCCAGTCTCTTAAAACAAAAGGTACGCCACACCTGCTGGTTAATGGAGGAGTTGATATTACTAAAAAGCCTGTCTGGATTGAAGGCCCCCATATCTACAAAGTAAATGGTTACTACTACCTGATGGCGGCAGAAGGAGGCACCAGCATCAACCACTCTGAAGTGATATTGCGTAGCAGAAATGTAACAGGCCCTTACATTCCCTACGAAAACAACCCTATTCTAACTCAGCGGGATTTGCCTGCCAACAGGCCTAACCCGATAACCTCAACCGGCCATGCCGATTTGGTAGATACCCCAAATGGAGAATGGTGGGCTATATTCCTGGCCTGCAGACCTTACGATGCAAACGACAGCTACAACACAGGGCGCGAAACCTTTATGGCGCCTGTTAAATGGATAGATGGCTGGCCTGTAATCAATCCTGACTTTAAGGAAGTGCAGTATTCATATACCCGTCCGCATCTGCCAGAGGTCAAACAAGGTTCATTTCCTTTAAATGGAAACTTTGTTTTAAAAGATAATTTTACAAACCCAGTGCTAGCACCCTATTGGGTATTTCTGAGAACCCCGCGTAGCTCATGGTACAAAATAAGTAAAGCAGGAGGGCTGTCTGTAAAACTGAGGCCCGAAACTATAAAAGGAAAAGAAAACCCTTCCTTTATTGCCCGCAGGCAGCAACACCTTTATGGAAGTGCCTCCACCCAATTGGTTTTTACCCCAAAAGCAGAACATGAGTTTGCCGGCCTGGTGGCCTACCATAATGAAGATCATTTTTATACCCTCGGAAAAACAATGAAAGGCAGCAATGAAGTATTGCAGCTCCAGAAAGCAGATGGTACCGTGCTGGCCGAAAAAATGCTTGCCAGGCATGAACGTAAAAAACCTCTCTATTTAAAGCTTACGTTTGAGGGTAACAATTACTCCTTTTACTATGCTACAAAAGAGGGAGATTGGCAGCTCATGAAAGATAAGGTTGATGCTACATACCTGAGTACCCGGGTTGCAGGTGGTTTTGTGGGAGTAACGCTTGGTATGTATGCCACCTCTGATGGTAACGAAGCCCAGAACAGAGCCTCTTTTACTTGGTTTGAGTATACAGGCAATGACCCTGTATATAAAGCAGAAAAATAGTTTTGTATTTGTGTGATAGCACTTAAACCTTAAAAGAGAAGATGCTTTATTAAGTTCGCTTTTGGTTTAAATTATGTTTTACTCACTACAGAAGGGTGCCAGAACAAAATATAGGCAAACCCTAGTGCAAATAAGCTGAATAGTCCGCCACATAACCATATGTACAGAGCATTCTCAAATACTGCAGCTGTTTTGAATAGGGATATGGATGCCATAACATAAAACAGAAAGTTAGCCAGGGCCAAGGGCCTGCCATATATACCACCCATAGGTACTTTTCTCAACATCCAGTTAAGCATGGCAAAGGCCAGGCCCATGGCACCTGTTAGTTGTATAGCCAATATACTAAGCGGGTTAAATGCTGTACCGCCCAGGCTCGCAAGTTCTTGCGGCATGAATGTGCAGACTAAACCCAGCAACCCCAAAAGGAGGCTGCTGGTGGTAAGTAATACTTTTGTAAACATTGGGTTAATTTTGAGCTAAAAAGGCATCTACCTGCTGATAGAACCAGGCCGGTTCATCAAAAAAGATAAAGTGATAGGCGGTATCAGCAAGGGCCACTTTAGCATTGGCAATGTTTTTTACCTGGCTCTGATAGCCCGCTAGGGAGCTCTCGCGGCTCACTCCATATTGCTGGTAGGCATACCAGGCACCTAATACCAATACCGGTGCTATAATTTTGTCCATTTTAGGGCGGAGGTCTGTTGTATACATTTCGCTATATGCCTGCCCAATAGTTGGTTGGTGCGAGGCAATACCCATTGCGTACACTTTCTCCTGCTTTTCAGGTGAGCGCATCATGCCGGCCATCATGGCTCTTTGCTGTGTTTCGTAGGCTTTGGCGTCCATTTTTTGCATACTGGCTTTCATGTTATCTACCATGGGCTTGGCTGTTTCTGGTGTAAGGCCTGGTACCTGCAGTACCGGAAAATAAGGCAGTCCATCTACCGAAATTATTTTGTCAAACAAGTCGGGCGCATCTGCAGCAGCCCATAACGATAAAAAACCTCCCATGCTATGCCCCATCAATATGGGTTTATGCAGCTTTCTTTTTTTAATATAGGCAATCAGTTCTTCTTTTACAGCCTCCAGGTAATGGGGCTTTTCAATTTGCTGCTTATTGCCAAACCCCGCAAGGCTTACCAGGTGTAGCTGGTATTTACCCTTGTAACGTTCTACCACCTCATCCCATACCCCGTCAGAGCAAGACATACCGTGAATCAGGATCATGGGCTGGCCTTTGCCCACCACTTTTGTGCTTAACAATGCCTGGGCATTGGTTGAGGCATGCAGGCCGATAAATAATAAGCAAATAACAATAGCAGATTTTAGAAAGTTAATTTGAGTTTTCATGGTTTTTGCGTTTGTTTGATACAAATATCTGCAGGCTTTACCATGCCCGCTAATTTGTTTGACCAAGTGCACGCTTTTAATGACTACCCGCTTAAAATAGTAGAGTAGAGGTGCAAACCCAGGAAAGGGAAGGCGCAAAATGCACTTGGTCAGTAAAAAAGCGCCATTGGTCAATTTGTTGGTGTTTACCTATCAAAGCTGCCTATCTTCGCTTTCATGACGGCTCTTTATCATAACTTCTTTAAATACAAGCTACACCATGTAGTATTTTGGCTGGTGTACTATGTGGGCTGGGTGTTGGTGTACAGGAATATATATACCCACCTGGGTACTTTACTGCTGATAACCTTTATATACATGGTGGCCCATGCAGGAATGTATTACACCACTCAATATATACTGCTGCCCAGAATACTGGAAGGAAAAATACTAAGCAGTATCATGGCATTTTTACTTCTTTCTTTGCTTACCAGCGTGGTAATGTTTTTCCTGTTCAGGCAAATCATCAGTAGCGAAAACATGGTTGGCTTTAAGAGTATAGAGTTTCAGTTTGTGGTGTCTATACTTTTTTCTATCATATTTATGATAGGTGTAATGATGGGAGCCAAATCAATTCTGGATCGTATCCGGGCCAGACGGCAGGCAGAGAAGCTAACGACCGAGCGGCTGCTAAGTGAGTTACATTTTTTAAAAGCACAGGTAAACCCTCACTTTCTGTTTAATACCATCAATAACGTATATGTACTTATTTCCATAGACCCCGAAAAGGCTTCTAAAACGCTATTGAAGTTATCAGAACTACTGCGCGCCCAGCTTTACGAATTTAGCGAAGACCAGATTACCATTGAACAGGAAATTCAGTACCTTGAGAATTACATTGCCTTAGAAAGAATACGTAAAAGCGAAAAGTTACAGATAAGTGTAGAAAAAGAAGGCTGCCTGGCAGATTTTAAAATTGCGCCCTTATTACTGATTCCCTTTCTGGAGAACTGTTTTAAACATGTATCTACACCCTCGCAGCATGAAAGCTTTATCAAAGTAAAATTTTCCTATACCGAAGGGGTGTTTAAGGCTACTTTTGTTAATTCGGCAGAAGCCTCCCTACAGCCCAGGCACGAAGTAGGAGGGATTGGCTTAAAAAACATTAAACGAAGGCTGGAGCTTATTTACCCCGATCAGTACCAGCTTAACATCATTCGAACTAATACCACTTTTGAAGTAAACCTAACCCTAAGCTTGCAAGTACATGAAGTTAAAGTCTATAGTAGTAGAAGATGAACCCTTAGCCAGGGCAGGGCTGGCAGCCTACATTCGCGAGATAGAATTTATAGAGCTTTGTACCACCTGCGAGGATGCCCTGCAGGCCAACCAGGCCTTAGCCACTTACCGGCCCGACCTTATGTTTCTGGATATACAAATGCCCAAACTTACTGGTATTGATTTTCTGCAATCGCTGGCAAAGCCACCCCTGGTTATTTTTACTACCGCTTACCCGCACTATGCCCTGCAAGGTTTTGAGCTGGATGTGGTAGATTACCTAGTAAAACCTTATCCTTTTGATCGGTTTCTGAAAGCCGTGAATAAGGCACGCGAACTATATAGCTACCGCCAAAGCCCTATGGATGCAAGAAACAGTTCTAAAGATCATTTCTTTGTAAAAACCGATCATAAGCTGGAGCGCATTGCTTTTGACACTATTTGTTATATAGAGGCCATGGAAAATTACGTGGCTATCCACACGAACAAAGGTCGCATTATCACCATGATGACTATGACAGCCATGGAAGCGCTCCTGCCAGCCCAGTTTCTACGCATTCATAAAACCTATATTGTAGCTATCAATAAGGTACAGGCCATACAGGGTAACGAAGTATTGGTACATGAAAAATGGCTGCCTATAAGCCGGCAGAAAAGAACTGAGGTATTAGAGAAGTTGATTGGGTAGTAAATTTCCGCCATAATATTATTTAAAGTTAAATTTTACTTTTTTTATTAGTAATTTGCGGGGCTATGTGTTTGCTTTAAATAGTAAATACTGGTGTAAACAAGTAATAAATTAAACAGCCCTTCTCTTTGGTATGAAGCAAGTAGTTTTACTCATTGGTATTTTAGTAGCCGTTACCTGTTCTGCACAGGCTAAGAAAATTGCAGGCAAAATTTATTTTTCAAAAGATACACTGGAGGTGGTTTTTAACATTCCACTCAAATTAATTGCCCGTACCCCGGATTTTGTTTCCTTGCAAAGAGGTGTAACCTACTACAATGCTGAAGGGAAAAAAGTTAAAGTATTACCCGATCATGCCAAAGCGTTTAGCTTTGTGTTTAAAGATAATGTTATAACTATGCTATCCTGCCGCAACGAGTTTGAGGATCTATATATTCAGCCTTTGCTCTCTTTTAAAGAAAGGCAGAAAAACATATTTCTTAAACTTGAAATAAATGGAAAGCTAAAGCTGTTTACCTATTATGAAAGCCGCCAATCGTATGGAGCACCAATGCCTGCCAACCCAGCTGCTCCGGGTGGAATGTTCTTCGCACCGGGAATTGCATACACCAAAACATATTCTGTATTACAAAAAGGTAATGGACATATAGAGAAACCTAAAGCCATTTCTTTCAGAAAAGATATGATGTACTATTTCCATGATTGCCCAGAATTGGTAGATAGACTCAAGCAAAGAGAATATACCAAAAGTAAATTACAGGAGCTGGTGCTTTTTTATAATTCAAATTGTGGCCAGAAATTTACTTCTGTTTCAAATTGAAACATACTTTGTTTAACACTGAACAGTTTTAACAGTAACAAGCGCCCTGTTTTTGCATATGGGGCGCTTTTGTTTTTGGATGGTATATTGTAGTGGTAAGATTGCAGCACGAGGCTGATCTGAAACTAAAATATTTTTATGCTAAAGAGCTATATTAAAATTGCGTGGCGAACCCTGCAAAGGCACAAAAGTTATACTGCCATAAATGTAATAGGTCTATCTATAGGTGTAGCATGTGCTATAGTTATATTTTTGTTGGTTCGCTTCCAACTTAGCTTCGATGCTTATCATTCGCATAAAGATCGTATATACCGGGTCGTTACCCAATTTAATTTTGATCAGGTATACTATACGCCAGGGGTGCCGCGTCCTATAGCTAATGCACTAAGAAATGATATATCAGCATTAGATGAAGTGGCCCTGGAAGATATGTTGCATAGCGCCCTGATTACTGTTTCGACCAGCGATACCTCTGTATATAAAAAGTTTAAAGAAGACCAGACAGTTGCGTTTGTAGAACCATCTTATTTTAACATTTTTGATTTTAACTGGAAGCAGGGCACTAAACAGACTGCTTTAAATGAACCTTATACAGCTGTACTTACCGAAAAGTACGCAATAAAGTATTTTGGAACTGCAAATGCTTTCGGCAGAACCTTCAGACTCGATAATGACCTTGAATTTAAAGTAACAGGTATTCTGGAAGATCTTCCAGAGAATACAGACTTAAGGCAGGAGGTTTATTTATCGTACAGTAGCTATAAAATAGTAGCAAAAAAGCAAGGCAACGATGTTGACCAATGGGGAAGCGTTAGCTCTAATACCAACTGTTTTGTATTATTAAATGATGGCTATGAAATAAGCCAGATTATGGGTGAGCTAGAGGCCCTGAAAGCACGCTATCTTAAGAACGATGCGCAGACTTATGTATACCACCTGCAACCCCTCCACGATTTGCATTTTAATGGTAACTATCAGGGTTCTCAAAAAAGCCTGATTTGGGTACTAGTGTTAATTGGTATGTTCCTTCTCGGTATTGCTTGCATAAACTTTATTAACCTGGCTACCGCTCAGGCTATAAAAAGATCCAAAGAAGTAGGTATTCGTAAGGTTATGGGGAGTAACCGCTGGAATCTGTTCTGGCAGTTTATCCTGGAAACAGCCTCAATTACCCTGCTTGCGATTGTATTTTCATTATTTTTAGTGGAGTTGGCATTGCCCTATGTAAATGAGCAGTTTGAGTTTTCAATACAGTTCAATGTAGCGGCAGATGCAGGGTTGTGGGTTTTGCTGCCTGCTTTGCTTTTTGTAATTACCCTATTAGCCGGAGGCTACCCGGGGCTTATTATCTCTGGCTTTAAACCGGTAGATGCCTTGAAAGGAAAAATCAACTCCAGTCAGGTAGGGGGCATGCCTGTGCGCAGAAGTCTTGTTATAACACAGTTTGTAATTTCGCAGGTCCTTATTATAGGAACCATCGTTATATTGATGCAATTAAACTACTTTAAAAAAGCTGATTTAGGCTTTACTAAAGAAGCCGTATTAATGCTGCCTGTTCCGGAGAAAGATGTGGAAAGGCTACATACCATGCGCGAGCGTATGCTGACCGTTGCGGGGGTAGAGGGGGTAAGTTACAGTTTAGCAACACCCTTTTCGGGCACTAATAATACTGCCAAATTTAGGTTCGATAACCGCGAAGAAGACGAGCTATACCAAATAAATACCAAGCAGGCAGACAGTCATTACCTGGACCTGTACGATTTACAATTGGTGGCTGGCAGAAACCTGCAAGCCAGCGATACACTGCGGGAGTACCTGGTAAATGAGAAATTTGTAAGTGCCATGGGTCTGGCTTCTGCAGAAGAAGCTATTGGTAAAACGTTAAGTGTTAATGAAAGAAGTGCACCTATAGTAGGGGTGGTGAAAAACTTTCATGCTCAAACCTTTGATGCTGAAATTAAACCTCTATGCATTATGTCTGATGCACGGTATTTTATGACATGTGGTGTAAAAGTAAACCTGCATGAGCTAAAAGATAGAATTGCAGGTATAGAAACTATCTGGTCGCAAACCTTCCCGCTGCATGTATTTGAGTATCGTTTTCTGGATGATTACATAGCTGAATACCATGCAAGGGAAGAAGTAATGTTAAAAACAATAAGGGCATTTTCAGTAATTGCCATTTTAATAAGTTGCCTGGGTTTATATGGATTGGTATCGTACATGGCCGAGCAAAAAACAAAGGAAATCGGTATAAGAAAAGTATTGGGTGCATCAGTTGGGAGCATTATGGTGCTGTTCTCTAAAGAGTTTGCAAAGCTTATTCTGGTTGCTTTTATGATTGCGGCTCCCTTGGCTGGCTGGGGTATGGAAAACTGGCTGCAGAACTATGTATACAGAATATCATTAACTCCATGGATATTTGTAACTACATTGGCAATAGCTGTAGCCATTGCTCTTGCTACTATTAGCTTCAAAGCATTAAAGGCAGCTTTGGCTAATCCTGTTAAATCACTCAGAGCCGAGTAATTATATTAATTGTGACATATTTCTTTAAAAATGATCAGGATTGAAAAGCTACTTATTTAAATATTTAAGGCATATTTTGAAAATTTAATTAAGATTAGGTAGAGGTTTATTAATAGTATTAATCTTGGTCTGTCATTAAAATGGTTTCTATTAACTAATAAATAAGTGATTAAGTTTTATTTTTTTTACCTATTTGATACTAACATTACTTTGATAATATGAGTAGTAGACTTGCTTTAATTATATTCTGTTAAAATCTCTTTAACTTTTGTAAAGTTCTAATATTACTAAAATTAAACTTTACATTTTAAAGATAAGATGTTAAAAAAGAAAAAATGGGGGAGTATACTCTTATTATTATTGGTCTTATCTGCTCTACTAAGTTTTAGCCAGGTGGGCCTCAATAAGAACCCACAAACAGCACGGAGTACCAATCAGGGAACCGATACGCTGGCTTATGCCAAGGAGCTAACCTATGCCGGGAGGTTGCCTGCCGCAGATTCACTACTAACTTACTACATAAAGCTCCACCCTGGTAATTACAATGCATACAGGCTGCTTGCTTCCGTTAAGTACTGGAAAAAGGATTTTAATACTGCCGACTCCTTGTACAGGCACATGTTGGCTTCTTTCCCGGACATTGCTTATACAAAGATAGATTATGCTTCATTTCTGTTTGACTTTTTGAAATATGAGCAAGCCGAAGTACTGTTGCTCGATTATTTGCAGTTTGACAAGGAGCATGGAGAGGCTAACATAAAGCTAGAGCAGCTGTCTGTTTTAATAGTCGACTCGGCCCGGCAGCTGGCTTACCAGCAAAAGTTTACAGAGGCTGAGCAATTACTGCGAGCCCACCTTACCCGAAAGCCTGATAATTATAATGCATACCGACTATTGGCTACAGTTGCCTATTGGAAAGGTGATTTTGACAAGGCCGAAACGTTCTATAAAAAGATGCTACAGGATTTTCCTGATGTGCCTTACACTAGGCTCGATTATGGCCTGTTTCTTTTCGATGTTAACAGGTTTTTAGAAGCCGAGAAGTACCTTCAGGCCTATCTGCACTTTGATAAGGAGCATCTTCAGGTTGCAGAGAAGTTAAGCAACATACCCGATTTAGTAAACGAACAGGCCAGGAAGCTGGCATATAACAAAAGGTTTGAGGAAGCAGACAAGCTACTTACAGAGTATGTTGAGTTGCATCCCGATCATTATAACAGCTGGCGATTAAAGGCTCTTGTTCTATACTGGATGGGGCGTACTCAAGATGCTGAAGAAATTTATTTACGGCTTTTGAAAGACTTTTCTGCCATACCCTATACTCAGCTGGATTATGGCTTATTTTTATTTGACCAGGGAAAAATAGAGCCGGCCAAACAGAGGCTCGAAACATATCTGCAGTTTGATCCTATGCATACAGAGGCAAATTTAAAGCTTGCCTACATAAGCTATTGGAGGGGGCATTTTAATAAAGCAATCTATTATGCAAGTCTAGTTGTAGACAAAGAACCTGGACACTTAGAAGCAGATGCTTTTTTGAAAAAACTTAAATATTACACGGCTACTTACATCAACCTTAAATCTTCATTTTTTAATGACGATCAGCCTTTACAATCAAAGGCTTATACAGTAAGTGCCGGAGCCAACCTGGCAGCATTGCTAAAGCCAGAGCTGCACTTAAGCCATGCCGATTTTAAAGCAGGCAAGAATGATTATAACACCACCTGGCTACAGGCTGGCAACAAGGCTGTTTTTGGAAAAGGCACAAGCACCCTGCTTATAAAAGGAGGCATTTTTAGCGCAGGAAAACAAGAAAAGCTATTTACAGGCACTATAACCTTTTCACAGAAGCTCTCAAAAACAATAACAGCAGAGTTCGGTCATGAGTTGAAGCCGTACCAGCATACTTTATTAAGCCTTGATAATCCTTTTCTTTTCAGTACTACTGCTGCAAGCCTGGGCTACAATAAAGAAGATAAAATGTTTGGGCATGCAGGGTATAGCAGGCAAAATTTCCCAGATGGAAATCAAATTCATATGTTTTCCGGATGGGTATCGCTACCCTTAGTGCAAACAGGTGGCTTTAAGTTAAATACCGGTTATACGTTCAACTACGCTGGTGCAGAAAAAAACACATTTAGACCTGTTACAACCAGTGGTCCTTTACGCCCTGACACCCAGGTACAAGGCATTTATGATCCTTACTTTACACCCATTCATCAAATTGTTAACTCTCTTTTAGGGTCTTTGCAGGTTAATGTTAGCCGCTACATAGAGCTTAAGGGCAAAGGTAGCTATGCCTTTTACGGTAAAGCTTACAACCCTAATTATATAGTGAGGCGCAATAACAAAGGTGTAAATGCCCTGGAGTTGGAATATGGTTTGATCAATTACTCCCCGCTGACATTAGAGTCTGAGCTTAAAGTGAACCTGTCCCGGAAAGCCTCTATAAGTGGGGTGTATACCTACAATAGTTTGTTGTTCTACAGAAGTCAGCAGGTAAGCCTGCAGCTTAAATATTTATTATACAATGAAAGGAAGAAGCTATAGGGAGTTGTGGAAATTCAGAGAGGCAGCAGGCCCTGACCGCTTAAGCAAAATAATACTGGCTGTTTTGGTGTTTGCCGGCTGTATCAGTATAGCTAACCTGGCAGACTGGTGGTTTAAAGAGGAGCATATATCTTCGCTGCCTTTATTTATTGTGTTAACACTCATACTCTGGTGGGGTATGGTTCGCATGGTTATATTGTGGGTGTCGTACCTGCGCATTAATAAGCCCGCTAAGAAAAGAGCTAAAGAGGGGCTGCGTGTAGCTATATTTACAACCAGCTCACCGGGCGAGCCATTGAGTATGTTTGAGAAAACCCTAGCCGCCTGTGCCAGAATAGATTATCCGCATACTACGTATCTGCTTGACGATACACAGGACCCACGCTTTAGAGAAGTTGCCGAAAAAAATGGTGCAGTTTGGCTTAACCTGGTAGGCCTGCCAGGTGCTAAAGCCGGTAAAATAAATGCTGCGCTCAAGCAGACCCACGAGGATTTTGTACTGGTACTTGATCCTGACCATATTCCATTTCCTAATTTTCTGGATGAGGTACTCGGTTATTTTGACGATGAGCAGGTGGGGTATGTACAGGTAAGCCAGGGGTATTATAATCAATATACCTCTTTTACGGCTGCCGGTGCTGCAGAGCAAACGTATGGTTTTTACGGGCCTACGCAAATGGGTATGCATGGACTGAACTGTGCCGTGGCGATTGGAGCAAACTGTACGTTCAGGAGAAAAGCGCTCGAAAGTATAGGTGGGCATGGCACAGGCCTGGCCGAAGACCTGGTAACGGCCATCCGTATTCATGCAGAAGGGTGGAAATCTATATACACGCCTGTAATCGTAGCTAGGGGGCTTGTACCCGAAGATTTAGGCTCTTTTTGTAAGCAGCAGCTTAAATGGGCCCGGGGCGTACACGAGGTGTTGTTTGCAGAGCTGCCCCGCTTATGGCACAAATTAAGTTTCTGGCAGCGACTTTCTTATTTTACAATTGGTACCTACTATAGTTCGGGGCTTACCACGTTTTTATTCCTGGTTATTCCGTACCTGTTTCTTTTGTTTGGCATCTTACCGGCCAATATGGAATTTCCGGAGTTTATCATAAAATGGTTGCCGATAGCTTTTTCAGGCATAGCTATTTACCTGTATGTGCAAAGGTATCTTTGCCACCCCGAGTCAGAAAAAGGGATTCATTGGCGTGGAATGGTCCTTAAGTTTGCCTGCTGGCCAGTTTTTTTGTACGGTTTCCTGCTATCGCTGGTAAATGCGAAGGTACCCTACATCCCCACATCCAAGCAGGCAGTAAAAAGCTTTACACCCTTTGCAAGGCCCTTGCTTCTGCACCAGGTACTATTTGTAAGCACTATTATCCTGGTAAGCATACAAAGGGGTGTTTTTACGCCCGAAGCCAAGCTAAGCCTTACCAGTGGTGCTGTTTGGGGCATGGTGGCTTTTGCTTCTATTTCATTTCTGATGACCCTCGGGGGTACCTATGCTGCCTATGAGTCTACGCAGCTTGATGTTATTGAACCTTGGACAGAGGTAGACTTGGATAAAATTGAAGTAGCACCTAAAGAAGAGTTGGTACATGCCTGATGTGCTTCTCAAATCAATGTAAATTTCTGCACCTATTAAGTTATAACAGAAGATCATATGAAAAAGAATATAAATAGAATAGCCTCTGTTCTGGTGGTGGTAGTGATAGGAACCTTACTATCTATGATGCTGATTTACGCCGGAGACCGCTCACAAGGGCCTTTGGAAGATTTGCTTTCATCGCTTAATTTAAAAGTAGCGAAGATTGAAAAGAATCTTGCTACAGACTCTCGAATCAGCCGGTCAGCTTCCATGAAATGGTTTGACCGCTACAGGCACCACACAGGTTTGCTAACGCACCCTGATACTACTTTTTTTGGCGTGTATGATGATAATACCTTGGAGTCGTTAGAGAGCATAGTAAGCTTGGAGGATACATTGCAAACCAAGTTTCCGGTTATCCAGATTTATACAGCCTGGGGGAGTAAAAAAACACAGGTATTTCCAGCCCTTAGGGTACAGGCTATATACGACCTGGGTTCTATGCCGCTTATTAGCTGGGAGCCCTGGCTTGATGATTTTGATCCAGAAAAATTCTCTTTTGTAGCTAACAAGCAAAACAAAAATCAAGGTGGCTTAAAAGCCATTGCAGAAGGGCAATTTGATGCCTATATTGACAAATGGGCACAAGATGCAAGAAAGTTTGGGGCTCCCTTCATGTTGCGACTAGGCCACGAGATGAACGATCCTTACCGTTATCCATGGGGTCCACAGAACAATAAGCCTGAAGATTTTATAGCAGCCTGGCAGCATATATTTAAGCGATTTGAAGCAGCAGGGGCGCATAATGTAATCTGGCTTTGGTCGCCACACCCTGCTTATAAAGGATACAATGATTTTTATCCTGGGCATAAGTTTGTAGACTGGATTGGGGTAACCACACTGAACTATGGCACTGTGGCTCCCTGGAGCCAGTGGTGGACCTTTGATGAAATCTTTGCAGATTCGTACAGGGCCTTGTCTCAATACAATAAGCCGATCATGATCACCGAAATAGGATCTTTAGAAGTAGGGGGCAACCGCGCTGAGTGGTACCAGGCTGCCTTGCATAATATTAAAAACAAATACCCGAAAGTAAAAGGTGTTGTATTTTATCATAATGGCAGCGATAATACTACCACTTACAAGGCGCTAGACTGGTCTTTTAACAATGATGCTAAGGTATCTGCTGTAATTAGGGAAGAAATTAAGGCTTGGCAAAACAGAAATTAAGCTCCGTAAAGTACTGAGTGTCTATATATATACTTGCTTAACCTATTGTAGCAGTGTTTCGAAGTAATTGCCAATCGATATTTCTTTGTATTTTAAGGGCTCGTTCACCAAATTGAGATTTCTGTAATGAAGTATTCTTTAAAGATTTTTGTAGCACTATTTGCTCTGGCAGCTTGCCAGAGCCCTAAGCAAACAGCTCAAGAAGCAGATGCTGAAAACCTTATGACCAGGGCCAATGCGCTTGCCCAGGAATTTATAATACTTGATGGTCATGTGGATTTGCCCTATCGCCTGAGAGAGGCAAACTTTGATATAACAAAAGAAAAAGAACTGTTATTATCTACCAAAGAAGGCGATTTTGACCTGGAGAGAGCGAAAGCCGGTGGCCTGGATGCTCCTTTTATGTCAATTTATATTCCTGCCGAGTACCAGGTAACTGGTGGAGCCAAGGCACTAGCCGATAGTCTTATTGATCTGGTTGAGGATATTGCTAAGGTATACCCTGAGCATTTTGCGCTTGCCAATACACCTGCGCAAGTAGAAGCAAACAAAAAGCAGGGTAAAATCTCTTTACCTATGGGTATGGAAAATGGTGCTCCTATCGAAAACGATCTTAACAATGTAAAGCATTTTCATGGCAGGGGTATACGCTATATTACCTTAACCCACTCTAAAGATAACCAGATTTGCGACTCTTCTTATGATACCACACGGACCTGGAATGGCCTTAGCCCTTTTGGAAGAAACGTTGTGGCAGAAATGAACCGTGTAGGTATAATGGTAGATGTGGCCCATATTTCTGATAGTACCTTTTACCAGGTTATGGCTATAAGCAAGGCTCCTGTTATTGCATCGCATTCCTCATGCCGCCATTTTACACCAGACTTTGAGCGTAACATGTCTGATGATATGATCAAAGTATTAGCGCAGAATAAAGGAGTAATCCAGATCAATTTTGGGTCTGATTTTCTGGATAAGCACTCCCAGGATGTAAGGGCTCATGTAAGGCAGTACCTGAAAGATAATAACCTGAGCGCAGACGATCCGGCAGCCAAAGCTTATATGGCCGAATACTATAAAGCAAATAAATACCATAGCCATGTAGAAAAAGTGGCCGACCATATAGACCATGTAGTAAAACTGGTAGGTATTGATTATGTAGGGCTTGGGTCTGATTATGATGGCGTAGGCGATTCTTTGCCCGAAGGGTTAAAGGATGTTGCGTCTTATCCCAACCTTATTGCTGTATTATTAAAAAGAGGTTATTCTGAAGAGGATATTGCTAAAATCTGCTACAAAAATGTGTTCCGTGTGTGGAATGAAGTAGAAAGAGTTGCAAAAAAAGCATAAATCATTAGCCGGCAGCATTAAAAACCTGCCGGCTGTTTTTTTAAGTCACCCGTTAATAAAGAGTAATGAGAATTTGTTGGATAGCATTTGCACTTTTTTGTATGCTTTGTAGCTGTGAGCAAACCGAGCGCAGTAATAATACAGCACATGAGCCTAGTGCTGTAGAAGCAGAAACCGGTGAGGTTGCGCCCTCACCTTATGATGGCAAAACCTTAACAGCCTATACTTTTAGTGGCCCGGCACAAGGCAGTAACATACAGATAATGCTACCCGAAGGCTTTTCTATAGAAGGCTCGGTAATTTATAACCGAGTTCAAGAAAAAGTAGGGGAGTTTTCGCCAGGTTTACTTACGCCAACAGAGGGGCTTAGTAACAGCGATGTGTTGAGTATAATTGCAGGCAACCAGGCTTTGCAGGCAGAAGAGTTACAAATAGATTTCAGCAGCTATGAGAGCGAATTAATAGATTCGGGTTCGCTTACACTATCGGGTGTGGAATGGCAGTATGCTGTAAAACGCGAAACCTATGATGGCGAAGATACACAAGGCATATGGAATGCATATACCTTTGCTGCTCTATTCGATGGAAAAGTTTTGCTAATTAGTTTTTATGACAAAGGAGAAGCACAGCGTATCAACATTGATCAGTATACTCCTGTTTTGCAAACTATAGAGGTCAGGTAGTTTGCTGGCCTTGAAAAAACTTACCTAATGAAAGGAGTACTGGTAAAAGCATATAAAAAAGGCTATGCACTAACATGGTGCATAGCCTTTTTATGAGAAATGATTTTGTTAAGTATCCTGATTTTGTGTGGGTACTATACCAATTTCAGCCAGTCGCTTCTCCAGTTCAGCTTCTTTACGGCGCATTTCTTCCTGCGTAGCTTCCAACTCTTCCATGTTTTGCCGTAGTTCTTCTTCCTGGGCACGCATTTGTTCAGTTTGATCTTGCAGTTGCTCCAGCAGTATTTTTGTTTTGCTGTTGTTTTGTGCAGTAGCAATGGCTGAGGCCACAAACTCACCGGCTTTTTCCAGGAAGGCTACCTGATAAGGCTCATATTCAGAAAAAGAAGCAATCTCAATAAGTGCCTGCACCTGTTCATTATACTTCATAGGTACTATAAGCAGGTAGCCAGGAGTAGCTTCGCCTAAACCAGATGTTATGTTTATATAGCCTTGGGGTATTTCCTTTAAAACAACTGTTGCACCTTCCAGGTAAGCCTGTCCAACAAGTCCCTCACCTGGCTCTATTTCTTTGTTAATGTGCTTTTTACGATTAAAAGCATAGCATGCACTTAGCTTAAGCAGTGGTGTGCCATTTTCCGGCTTGTCAATAACAAACAAACTTCCCTGCTGTGCCTTAAGGTATTTAATAAGGAAGGTAAGTGCATACAAGCTCAGGTCTTCAAGGCTATGCTGGTTGTTACGTATGATTTCAGAGAAGCTGGACAACCCTGTAGTTGTCCAAAGGCGCTTTTCATCTTCTGCTTTTACCTTTATCATTTGCTCTCGCATTTGTACGAGCCTGCCCGCCAGGTTATGCTGGTTTAGAGCCATGTTTTGCTCAGTTAATTCCTCCCACTGAACCTGGAAATTACCTTCAGAGATTTGGTTTACAAAGTAAGAAGCCTTCTTTAGGTTGTGTATAGAATTTTCAAGGATCGCAGCAGCAGAATCTGATGTAGGTATACCGGAGTTGAATAGGTGTGCTTTGTTATTTTCACTCAGGTTATGCAAAAGAGCTTTACGGTTAATGCTTTCTTTACGGAGCTGGTACAAGGCTGCTCCAAGAGCAGGGACACCAATTAAAATCAATAAATACTGCAGCAGCGTGTTTCTACCCACGGCAGCATCATAGCTTAGTTGTGCTTTTTCTTTAAGTTCGTCTTCAAACTTGTATAATTTTGTAGAAAACTTTTCATTGGTAGTCCAGAAATGCTTGCCGTGGTCTTGCGATAATAGTTCGCGGTAGGTGTCTGTATCTCCGTTTTTTAGAAGAGCTACCATTTTGGCATATAAGTTTACATAATTGGTAAAGCCTTCTTTTACCGCTGCATAATTTTGCGGATCACTGTAGCCTTGTATAGCAAAGAGGCTATCGAGTACCTTAAAATTACGTGCATTGACAAGGCGTGCTTCTTCAACCGGTAAAAACAGAAAACGATCTTCCTGGATAAGTGCATAGCCTCTTGAGCTAATATCCATATTCCTGATATTGAGGAACATGTTTTCGGTTTCGCGTTTAGTTATTTCAGCAAGCTCTTTAGTACTGATGGCGTGTTGTATAACCTGGTTGTTATAGTACGATAGGCTGGCACTAAGCAGGATCAAAACAAATACAGCTATCAGAGCAATAGGCGTAATGTTTCTTCGTACTAATGTAAGTGCTCTTGTGGTGGTAGGCATAAAATTAGTATAAGCTTATTAATTATATGAAGTAATTAAGCTGTAAGCTATACTAATTTTTATACAAGAGTAATATTATATAAGGTGAAACATTACTTATATGCTAAATACTGCTTTAAGTAAAAAACTTACCACTTGATTGGTTTAAGACCACGCGATTCCAGGTACTCGTTGGCTTTTATAAAATGGTTATTTCCAAAAAAGCCCCGATCTGCTGCAAAAGGAGAGGGGTGCGCTGATTGTAATACCAGGTGGCGCCTTGCATCTATAATGGCTCCTTTTTTTTGCGCGTATGCGCCCCAGAGCATAAATACTACGCTTTCTTTTTCATCAGAAATTACTTTTATTACAGCGTCGGTAAATTGCTCCCAACCTTTTTTTTGATGTGAGCCTGCCTGGTTTGCCTTTACAGTAAGGGTTGCGTTCAATAATAAAACACCTTGCTCGGCCCAACGCTCTAAATTGCCCGAAGAGGGGATAGGCTGGCCGGTTTCGGCCTGTATTTCTTTAAAAATATTACGCAGTGAAGGAGGCATTGTAATACCATCATTAACTGAAAAGGCAAGACCATTGGCTTGCCGGGGACCATGATAAGGATCTTGCCCGATAATAACTACCTTTGTCTGGTCAAAGGGACATTTTTCAAAAGCATTAAAAATTTGTGAGCCGGGCGGGTATATAATGCCATTTGTATACTCTTGTTTAACAAAGGCTATCAGGTCTTTAAAATAGGGCTTTTCAAACTCAGAATTTAACCTTTCTTTCCAGGTAGGTTCAATTTTAACGTCCATATACAGTGGGTTTGATATAAGCTTATAAAAGTAAAAGAAGCAATTAGGTTTTCAATAGTTGTATAAAAAAACTTAAATTATCTTTAGCCGTTTTTAAAGGTATACAACCAATTAGCAAGTACAATTATGGTAACAAAAATAACACAAGGCGTACGGGTGAGCGTTACCACAGAATACCAGCCGGAGTATTCCAGTCCTGCCCAGTCGCATTATGTATTTACATATAAGATTACAATAGAGAATTTCAGCGAATATACAGTACAGCTTTTACGCCGCCATTGGCATATACACGATGCCAATGGAACCGAGCGCGAAGTAGAAGGTGAGGGTATTGTTGGGCAGCAACCTGTGCTTGAGCCTGGCGAATCGCATGAGTATGTGTCGGGCTGTAACCTTAAGTCTGGTTTAGGTAAAATGTACGGCACCTACCAGATGGAGCGCATTGTGGATGGCAGAAAGTTTGAAGTTAACATACCGGAGTTTAATATGGTGGTACCCTATCGGCTTAATTAATTTTCGGATATTTTGCTGCTATGAAACATACTGTACAGGCAATATACACCATGCCTACTTAAAAGAACCGATTCTACTACAGGAGTCGGTTTTTTTGTGCCTTCCGGCGTTTGGAAATATTACGTATCTTCGCAGGGTTTTTTCGTGGCTAACAATTTAGTTTCTTATTTAACTTACAAAGTGCTTTCTCAAAAACTCTGGACATTACAGCACTACCTTCTGCATCAACTTAGTGCCGGTACCGAACATGGGCTGCACCCACCGTTTGTATACCGGCTGTACAGTGAGGTTATACGGATGCATAAGCATTATTATGCTTATGCTCCTATAGAACAGCTAAGAAAGAAATTGCTTAAAAGCACAGACCAGATAGAAGTTACTGACTTTGGCGCTGGCTCCCGGGTAAACCAGCAAAAGGTAAAGAGTATTCGGTCTATCGTTAAAAATGCAGAAAAGCCCCCCCACCTGGCCCAGCTACTTTTCAGATTGGTAAATCATTTTGAGCCTGCAACTATTTTTGACCTTGGTACTTCACTTGGGCTAACTACCTTGTACCTGGCTAGTGCCAGTAAACAGGCCTCTGTATTTACTTTCGAGGGCTGCCCGGCTACCGCTAAGCGTGCAGAAAAACACTTTAAAGAACTTAAGCTTTCTAATATAAAATTAGTGCAGGGTAATATTGATCAGACCCTTGTGCCCGCCCTGGAGAAAATTGAAAAGCTGGACTTTGTTTTTTTTGATGCCAATCATCGTTATGCACCCACCATGGCTTACTTTGAAGCATGCCTGCGCAAAGCCCACGAAGATTCTGTTTTTGTGTTGGATGATATTTACTGGTCAGCAGAAATGACTGCTGCCTGGAAAGAGATCTGCCGCCATCCTTCTGTTATGATAACGGTAGATCTTTTTGAAGTGGGCCTTGTGTTTTTCAGAAAAAAACAGCCACGCCAGCACTTCAGGCTAAAACTTTAATTTACCAGCCTTTTTTACCTACAAGAGGTACAAAACTAAAATAGCCAAAATCCTCTTTTTCTAATTCGGTCTCAGAAATTTTAGTGATCCGAACCATTGATTGAGTATTATTATCGCCTATCGGTATAACAAGCATTCCACCAATTGCCAGTTGTTTAATAAGTGTATCGGGTAGGGAAGGAGCCCCTGCAGTAACAATAATTTTATGATAAGGTGCATATGCAGGCAAGCCCATTGAGCCATCGCCCAGGTGGAAGGAGGGTTGGTATCCCATGCGGGGTAGTAGTTGGCTGGTACGCCGGTAAAGTTTTTCAATGTACTCAATAGTATAAACTTTAGCTCCCATTTCAAGCAATACACAAGCCTGGTAACCAGACCCTGTACCTATTTCAAGTACTTTATCGCCAGGTTTAATTTCAAGTAGCTCTGTTTGCCTGGCTACCGTATAGGGCTGTGAAATAGTTTGTCCTTCACCTATAGGAAATGCTTTATCCTGGTAGGCATGTTCCAGAAAAGCTTTTTCAAAAAAAACGTGACGTGGCACTGTGCCTATCGCTCTTAAAACCTGCGGATCCTGAATACCCTTGCTTTCAATAAGTTTAACAAGAGCACGTCGCATTCCTTTATGTTTATAATTATCTTCAAACATTATCTATACTGGTTAAGCGGCCAAAATTATCATTTTACGGTTCGGAAAAAAAGCTTTAATTTTGAACCTGTAATAACATTTTAAAACTTTATGCATACGCTACGTGCTTTACTGATGGCAGGTGTCTTAGGCCTGTTTTTTCAGTCATGCAGCCTTTCTCCCCAAGCTGAAGAAGTACCTTCTTTTATTAACGTAAACAGCATTACTTTTGATGATACAACTGCAACATTTAGCGGTATAGCCGTGCCGGCATACCCGGTAAAGTATGCTTGGGCTTTTCATAATAATGTGTTTTTAGGTGTATTTGAAATACCTGCCAAAATACCAGTGCTGGCAGAAGGAGAAGGAACAATAAAGCTGTGGGGGGGCGTACAGGTATTGGCTATAGATGGAAGAAACCATGTATATGGCGTACATCCATTGTTCAGGGATTTTGTAAAGCCTGTGCTGTTGGAGCGTGGTAAAGAAGTTAACATAGATGCCAGTATTCGGTATAATGATGAAACCCCTGCTGCATTTGCCTTTAGCGATAATTTTGAGGGAGATAAAAGAAAATTACATTTAACCAATGGCCAGCCTATGCCACGTGTTGAGGATCAACGCAATCAGGGAACAGGGTGGATTGGATATCTGGTACAGGGAAGCGGGATGCAATCTGTTGTTTCGGATACACTCAATTTACCAAGGGGTAAAACGATTCTTCTGGAGTTTGATTATAAATCTGGCGGTACTCTGGCACTTGAATTTAGAGCAGATTTGCACCGGGCAGGTACCATTTATAAGGGGTTAACCTTACAGCCTGCTACAGAATGGAAAAAAGTTTATGTAAACCTCACCAATGAGGTAAATAATGCTGTAGCAGATAGCCGGCATTTATTATTTTTTAATTATACGCCAGCGTCTTCTGCCGATTCCCTGTTGTTGGATAACGTTAGAATAACACACCGCAAATAAGTCAAATGAATAAGGCAAGCTATGCACTCTGGTACCTGGCAGCTGATTTCCTGTCAGCTGCTGTAGCGTGGCTGATTCTTTGCTTTACCCTTGTTGGTGTACCGGTAGTTTTCCAGGAGCAAAGTCCCTTACTACTGGCAGGCAGTACTATCATTGTTGCGCTTGGATGGTGTTTGCTGTATGCATTCAGAGGAGGTTACAACGATGTGTTGCGTAAGTCCAGGATACGGGAGCTTTTTAATACATTTCTTATTATCCTGGTAGGGTTTATAGTTACATTTCTTGCATTGGTATTGCTGCACGATTGGGAAAACGCTGAGCTATATTATGATGTAATGAGTACCTACATGGTTATTCATACCTGCATAACGCTGCTCATGAAGGTTTCTATGATGACAGTAACCAAAAAGCTGATCAGGGATCAGTTGCTTTGGTTCAATACCTTGATCATCGGGTCATCGCAGAGTGCTCTTGAGATTTATAACGATATACTAAATAATCATGAAACGCTTGGTTGCAGGTTTGTGGGCTACTTGTACGTGGATGCAGAAGCAAACTCTTTCAGTGATAAGCTCGCTGCCCTTGGAAGTTATATGGATGCAGAGAAGGCTATCAGGGAGTACGAAATAGAGCAGGTGATTATTGCAATTGAACCTTCGGAGCATAAATTGATCGAAAGAATACTGACCCATATAAATATATCAAACATTAGGGTAAGCATCATTCCAGATATATATCATATTCTGATTGGTTCTGTAAAAGTGCAGCACGTTTTTGGCGCACCCTTTATTGATATCAAAAAGAACCTGATGCCTGTTTGGCAAAGGGTCGTGAAAAGAGTATTGGATATTTTTGTAGCCAGTGCAGTTATCTTCTTTTGCTGGCCCTTTTTTTTGCTTCTGGCCATTGCAACCAAACTTTCTTCTGCAGGCCCAGTTATATATTCGCAGGAGAGGGTAGGCCGTTATGGCAAGCCTTTTAAAATATATAAGTTCAGGAGTATGTATGTGGGTTCGGAGGCCAGCGGTCCTGCCTTAGCATCAATGCATGATCCTCGTATTACACCCTGGGGAAAATTTATGCGTAAAACCCGGCTGGATGAAACCCCTCAGTTCTTTAACGTTTTAATAGGCAATATGTCGCTGGTAGGGCCAAGGCCGGAACGGCGGTATTTTATAGATCAGATCATACTTCAGGCTCCCCACTATAAGCACTTACAAAAAGTAAAGCCCGGTATTACTTCTTTGGGCCAGGTCAAATTTGGTTATGCCGAAAATGTAGACCAAATGATCAGGAGGCTGAAGTACGATATTATCTACATTGAAAATATGTCTCTGTTCATGGACTTTCGTATCCTGATATATACCGTAATGACTCTATTGCAGGTAAGAGGTAAATAAGTGCTTAAAACAATTCATAAACCTTTTAATGGGCTTTTGCCCATACTTAAACAGTTATAGCATGTTTACAGGAATTATAGAACAACTTGGCAAAATAGAAGATATTAAAACCGAAGGAAGTAATATTCATTTCAAGGTAAGTGCGCCTATGGCCAATGAGCTAAAGGTTGATCAAAGTGTAGCACACAATGGCGTTTGTCTTACAGTTACGGCCATAGAGGGAAGTAGTTATTGGGTAACTGCCGTAGACGAAACGCTTAAAAAAACTAACCTTGGCCAGTTAAACCAACATAGTTTTGTAAACCTTGAAAGGTGCATGCCAATGAATGGCCGGCTGGATGGGCATTTGGTTCAGGGCCATGTTGACCAGACAGGTACGTGCACAAAAGTTACAGAACTGGAAGGAAGCTGGCTGTATGACTTTGAGTTTGAGGCAGCAACAGGAAACCTAACTGTTGAAAAAGGATCAATTTGTATTAACGGAGTTAGTTTAACAGTTTTTAATTCTACACCAGGCAAATTCAGCGTTACTATCATTCCTTACACCTGGGAGCATACCACCTTTAAGCATTTACAAGCGGGCGATAAAGTAAACCTTGAGTTTGATATCATTGGTAAATATATACAGGCGATGCTTAAAAATGCAGATTATTTAAAAGACCAGTCCATTAGAAAGTAGGGTCCCCAGAAAAAAATCATAGTTGTATTACACGAAAACTACGTTTAATGGTAGTTTATTAAAAAAATAAAACGCTGGGAGTATCAAATAATAGTGTAAACAAGTTGGTAGTTAATTTTTTTTATGAATATCGAATTTTTTATTCATAAATATGTTTGGACATTATATGTATGTACATATATTTGCTGAAACTTTGAATTATACTTTAAATACCAAATGAAAAAAACTGCATTAATGCTATCATTAGCTACAGCTATTTTGCTTAGCGCTTGTAATACTTCTACAGAATCTAATTCTGGCGAGGCTGCTACCACCGAAGCCCAGGCTGCAACAGGAGCAGGTGAAACATACAATATAGTTTCTGAGCAAAGTGAGGCAAGATGGAAGGGTAGTAAGATTGGTGGAGAACATGTTGGAAACATCGATATTAAAAAAGGCGAGCTTACTATAGCTAATAACCAGGTAACGGGTGGCACTATTGTTATGGATATGACTACCATTTCCAATACAGATTTGCCAGATGAGGAAACGCAGGGAAAACTGATCGGGCACTTAAAATCAGATGATTTTTTTAGTGTTGAAACTTACCCTAATGCTACTTTTAATATAACCAGCATTGCTCCTGTAGCAAATGCTGCAGCTGGCGAGCCTAACTATACAGTAACCGGTGATATGACTATTAAAGATAAAACAAACCAGGTTACTTTTCCTGCTTATATCACTACTGAGAACGGTGTTACAAAAGCAAAAGCTGATGTAACGATTGATCGTTCTAAATTTGATGTTCGCTACGGATCAAAGAGCTTTTTTGACAATTTAGGCGACAAAGTAATTTCTGATGAATTTGTAGTTACTTTTGATGTAGTGGCTCAGCGCTAATTTGCATTAAAGTAATATTTGAAAGGCCTCGCCATTATTGGCAAGGCCTTTTTTTTTATGCTTTTTGCTTAAAGCCAAACAAGGTCTGGTAAAATATGATGTGGTAAGCAGCTTTTCTTTAAAAGCTGCTTACCAACGGTTGTAAAAGCAATTTCTATGATCTTTGCAAAAAGGGTAATCTATGTTATGAAAATATTATTGATAGAAAGAGAATATTATTAACTTGCGACTTATTAGATATTAACAAACTTAAATTGGATTTTATTGATCATAGTTTTGAATTATCTGTATTAATTCCTTGCTATAACAATTTTGACGGCTTAATTCGCTCAATTAAAAGTATATCTTATTATGCAGACAAGTGTTGCATAGTAGTGGTAGATGATGGAAGTGCGAGTGAAGTTAGAGAGGCTGAAATACGTCGGCATATAGATATAAATATTAAAATATTTGTAATACGGCTTGAACAGAACAAAGGCATAACTAATGCCTTAAATACTGGTTTGCGCTGGATCAGGGATAATAAAATATCTGAGTTTATTGCCAGGCTCGACTGTTCCGATATATGCTGTGAAGATCGGCTGCAAAAACAGGTTTCCTTTTTGAAAAAACGGCCGGAAATAGGCTTGTTAGGTAGTTGGTGTACCTTTGAATTGCCAGATGGCAAAAGTCGTTTTGTATATACAACTCCCACTGAGCACCAAGCGATCGAAAAAGAGATGTATTTCAGAAATGTCTTTATCCATCCAACAGTAATGTTCAGAACTAAGATAATTGAGGTAGCTGGCTTTTATCCGGAACACTATCTTCATGTAGAAGATTATGCGTATTTCTGGAAGCTAGTCTTACACACCCAGGTGGCCATTATTCCAGAATTCCTGGTTACCTGCGAAATCAATTACAAAGGTATTTCGATTGAGAACCGCCTGAAGCAATTGCAAAGCCGTTATAAAGTTGTTGCCGATTTTGGTACTAAATATTGGCTTAAGGTACTAGGACAGATAAAACTTAATATCCTGATGGTTGTGCCTAATTCATTAATAATTAAGCTAAAAGAGCTAAGAAGTTAGGGTTATAATTAATGTTTACCTCAACTATTTTATAAAAGTCTGCAAAAGTAGTCTTCTATTCTTACATACTTGGAATAATGCAACTATTTAATTATAAGCATATAAGTGCTAGCTTTATACCCTGAATGGTATGAAGCGATTCTTATTTTTAACCAGTCCTCGTTTTTTACTTCAATTATATAAATGAAAGTTGTACACGTTGTCGAACCTTTTGCCGCTGGAGTGGCCGTATTTGTGAAGTCTCTTACGGAAACTATGGGGGATGAGTTACATATTGTGATTCACGGGGAGAGAAAATTTGTAATGTCAGCGAAAGAGGTTAAACAAACATTCCCGAAAGGAAACGTTCGTTTTATCAGGTGGAAATCGGCTCAACGGAACATTAATCCTTTAAAAGATTTTATGGCACTGGGTGAGTTGTATAAGATCTTGAGAAGGCTAAAGAAAAAATCTTTGGTGGATGCAGTGCATCTTCATTCCTCTAAAAGTGGTTTTTTAGGAAGAGTAGCCTGTAAAATGGCAGGTATTGAAAACGTTATCTATACACCCAATGGGGCTCCCTTTTTATCGGGTAATGGTGCTGTTAAACGCTTCATCTATAAACGCATTGAGAAATTTGGAAATCGCATTGGTGGGAGGGTTGTATGTTGCTCAGCATCTGAGCTATCAGAGTATCAGAAAATTGGCATAAGAGCAACGTATATAAACAATGGCATTTCTTTAAGGGATGTGCGTACCTCTACGGCTGCCCGCAAAAGCAACGATAAGCTTACTATCATTACTACCGGCAGAATTGAGGACCAGAAAGGACCGGCATTGTTCAATGAAATTGCATCTTATTTTGAAGGGTTTGAGCAGATCGAATTTATATGGGCAGGAGATGGCCAGCTTCGCGATGCGTTAACATCAACCAACATTACAGTTACGGGTTGGTTGCCTTCAGAAGAAATTATCAGCCTTGTAGACCAGGCTGATATTTATTTGTCTACATCTTTATTTGAAGGATTATCCTTTGGTGTATTGGAAGCACTGGCATTACGCAAGCCTGTACTGTTAAGCGATTGCGTAGGTAATGCAGACGTAATCAAAAGTGGCTTGAATGGAGATATTTATAGAAATATAACCGAGGCTATTGCCAAAATCCTTAATTACCTGTATCACAAAGAACTTATTGATGTAATGGGACAGCACTCGCAGGAGGTATGTACTACTGACTTTGATATGCACCATAACTTTTTAGGATATAAAGATATTTACCAGGCTAATACAGCAACACAAGGTGGCGCAATAGCCACTGTTTAACATTATTTATTCGGTATACTATGAAAAACGCTTTACTGGTACAAAAGTATAATTCTCAGGATTATACAATGGATAGCATTAGTAACTCACTACAGCATATACATTTACATTTAATTAAAGAGATTGACAGTAGGCAAAACCTTATAGATGACAAGGATAAAGAAATAGCAATCCTGAAAGAAATGTTACATCAAAAGGACCTGCTTATCAATGAATTGAATACTAAAATTTCTGAAACACAGCGAAATAACGAGGGTAATAAGCAGTTAATCAAAAAGCTTGTGAATGATATGGTTCGTAAGCAACAGGATATTGAGTGGTACAAGAGAACCTACGAAAGCAGGAGCTTTTTGGGAACACTTAAGCAAAAACTATTTGGATAAGCTTTCTATAGTTAGCTGAATGATTTCTTACTTTTTAAATTAATAGGTTTGGATAAAGAAATAAATAGTACTTTAAAGAATAAAAATATTCTTGTAATCACAGAAAATTATGCATTTGGTGGATTGGAAACTCATTTAGGAAGCAAAATAAAGTTTCTTTCAAAAAATGGATACAATATTTTTTTGGTTGTAGGTACTACTTTTTATGATGAAAATTTACCTCATAAATTTTGCGAAAGGATTTATACAGGGTTTGACTTTTCAGCAAATTTATCTTCCAAACAGACTGAAAAACTAATTAATCAGCTTTTAAAGATTATTAAAGAGCACGAAATTGATATCATAGATGCTCATCCATTTTTTTCTGTTCTTCCAGCATTTTTTTCAGCTTATTTAGCCAATATACCTTTTGTTTATACGATGCATGGTCCGGCATCAATTATGGATGGATATGGAATTTTTACTGAATGGCTTATGAAGTTTGTTGTATTGGAACATGCTTCACTAATAAACAATGTTTCACCAGAAACCTCATATTTAGTAAAAAACTTTGTAAAGAATAGCAATAGCAAAGTATTCAGGAATGCTGTGGATTTGGATGAATTTTATCCTACTAATCATAATAATACAGCATTTGAAAAATGTTGTGTTGTCAGCAGGTTAGATAATGCGAAAGTTTCTGGTATTAAAGAATTTCTGAAAATAGCCGCTGATACAAATATTATCAAAGTAGATATTTACGGAAATGGACCTGAGTATTTTAGCTTAAAGAGTTGGATAGAAGAAACGATAGATAAAGCTAAGTTAACAGTAGAGTTAAAAGGGTATACATTAGATGTAAAAAATGTACTTAAAGACTATTCGATAGTAGCTGGTATGGGTAGGGTTGTTTTAGAGGCGGCAGCCATGGATATCCCAGTTATATTAGTGGGTTATGATGGCGTCAAAGGACTTCTTAACCAAGAATTAATTGAAAATGCCAGTTTCGCAAATATTTCTGGTCGTGGTATTACTAATATTGATAGTACTTTTTTATTAAATCAACTAAATAATTTAGCTGTTGATGCTACATCATATCGCTTATCGGGGTGGGTCGACCAACACGCTAACCTGGCAAGGGTTTGGAGTGAATATTCTACGCATTTACAAACATTAGAATGCAATTATTCAGATTTAGTTTTTGACATATATCAATGTTTTACAAGTTGTTGCTCTGAAGGGTCTTATTTATATGATGAGAATTTAATGCAACAAATTAGGTCAACATTAAGAAGCTCTAAATATCTTGGAACTAACGCCTATAGGTATATTTATGACTTTGATTTTAGATCGATCATGTATACTATTAGTGTAAAGCAAGATTCAACTGAAAATATAGTAAAGCAACATGTAGATCTATCAACTGATAGGATACTATCACAACTGGACTACTTTAAGAATGTCTGTTTAGAAAAAGAAAGAGAGCTGAATTTAAGTAAAAAAGAAGTAGAAGAGCTACGCAAACAAAATTTTGAACTAAGAGCATTAACTAATTCATTAAATCTATCGCATGATACTGCGAATAAAAATATTACAGAATTACAAGCTCAAAATCAAACTTTTAAGGCGGATCTAATTGATTTGTTAAAAGCTAAAGTAAAGCTTGAAGAAGAGATCAAGTTATCAAACATGAAGATTACAACATTGGAATCTAACTTGCTCAATTCAATTAAAGCAGAGAAGCAGGTTGAAGAAAAGATAACAGATCAAATCTTACATATTGCAAAGCTTGAAAAAGAAGTTGCATCAAGTTTGAATCTTTATAATGAAGTCAAAGAAAATGAAGTTGCTAAAGATATACAAATAGCAAAACTTGAGTCTACTATAGAATATTTATCTCAGGAAAAAAGTGATTTAGAAAGGCAGTTTTTAGGGAACATGTCATTAATTACAAATCTAAAAACAAGGCTTAGTATTATATTAAAAGAAAAGCTCGAATTGAAGCAATACATTGATATCCAGAACAGCCAAGTTAAACATTTAGAACGTAAGGTTTTTGATTTTGAACAAAAGCAGATTGAAGCACATGATTTGGTTAAATCATTAGAGAGTGAACTTCAATCTAAAGATTCTGAAATAGCTCAATATAAGGTTTACTATGAAGAAAGAAACCTTTTTGGGATAATTAAGGACAAAGCTTATAAAGTAATTTCCAATAAATAAAAGTTATATATAACCGGATTGTAATGAAAAAAATTCTTTTTGTTTTTGGTACAAGACCTGAAGCAATTAAAATGGTGCCTTTAATTAAAGAAATGCAACAGCATACATTTTTTGATGTAAAAGTCTGTGTAACTGGTCAACATAGAAAAATGTTAGACCAGGTTTTAGAGTTCTTTGATATTAGTGCAGATTTTGATCTTAACTTGATGAGGCCTGATCAGACACTTATTGATATAACAGCAGAAGTATTAAAAGGTGTTACTGATATTATTAAAAATCAGTTTACTCCTGATTATATTATTGTACAGGGAGATACTACTACAGCGATGGCTGGTGCTCTTGCAGCATTTTATGCTAAAATTCAAATTATTCATATAGAAGCTGGACTTAGAAGTGGCGATAAGTTTTCACCGTTTCCTGAGGAAATGAATCGTGTGCTTATTGGCCGTATGGCAGACCTGCATTTTGCTCCAACAGATAAAGCTTTTCAGAGCTTATTGACTGAAGGATCAAATCCATCGAAAGTATGGAATGTGGGTAATACCGTTATTGATGCTTTGTTACTAGGACTAGATAATATTAAAAAGAGGAACCAAGAGGAGTTTGATAACTATTTTAATTTCTTAGATAAAAGCAAAAAAATAGTTCTAGTTACGGGACATAGAAGAGAGAATTTCGGTGAGCCATTTGAGAACATCTGTTATGCACTTAAAGCTATTGCTGACGCAAATGATGATGTTGAAATTGTATATCCAGTTCATCTTAATCCTAATGTACAGGAGCCTGTTCGCAGAATCTTAAAAGAACACAAGCGTATTCACTTAATTAATCCTCTTGATTATCCATACCTAATCTGGCTTTTAAACATGAGTTATATGGTTATTACAGATTCTGGTGGTATACAAGAAGAAGCACCTGCATTGGGTAAACCGGTTTTGGTTATGCGTGAAGTAACTGAAAGAACAGAAGGTGTTGAAGCGGGTACTGCAAAACTTGTAGGTACTGATAAAGACAAGATTATTTCTGAATCAATGAGGCTGCTTAACAATCTAGATCATTATAACTCAATGGCTAAAGCTGTGAACCCTTATGGTGATGGAACTACTAGTCATAAAATTGTAGAAGTTCTTATTAATAGATAGTTGATTCATTTATATCGATGAAAGTTAAATATTTTACTTTACCAAATAGAGTATTTGGTACGATCAAAAGGCACGGTGTAGTTAATGTATCCCGAATTATCTCTCTTAGAGTAAAAAAGGGATTAAAAGTGATGTTAGAAACTAATCCCGACTTTGCAAATGAATTAAATTTACCAAATTCGGAGAATAGAATTCTTGAAAAAGAAAGACTTTATTATTGGGGAGATTATCAGGAAGATGATTTTAATATTGATAGAACTTTTTTTACATCTTGGTACCGTGGATTGCTTGATATAAGCAAAAGGAAAAATATTAGAGCCCTTTCTGTAATAAATTCTGCAGTAGCTTTTGATCCAAATTATAATCAAAGGCCACTAAATTTAGCTAAACATCTTGCACATGAAAACCATCTTGTTCTGTTTATTACATGGCAATGGGAACCAGAAGAAAGATTAGAAAATTCTTACAAAGAGGTGTATCCTAATATTTTTGAAGTCCCAATGTATAAATTCATTGGTTCATTCTCAATTTTTCTCAATTTACTTTTCAATTCAGTAGAATGGGAAAATAGAAACTTTATTGTTACCCTTCCTTCTAAACACTTTTTACGGTTGATTAGTCAATTCCGCAAAACATCTACAAATATAATATATGATATTATGGATGAATGGGAAGAATTCAATAAAATGGGTCAAGCTCCTTGGTTTATTAAAGATGTTGAGGAAGCATTTATTCTCGCAGCTGATTCTATTTATGGGGTTGCCCCAAGCTTAATAAGAAAGTTTTCTTATCTGCGTAATGATATTTTAGTAAACGGAAATGGATATTCTGTAGATGCGTTAAAAAAAGAAAATAAACTTATAGCTTTAAAAAATACTAATAAAATTATAAAAGTAGGTTATTTTGGACATTTAACAGAGGCTTGGTTTGATTGGGACCTTGTTTTTTCAATAGCTAAAAGCAATCCTAAGATAATATTTGAAATTATTGGCTATGGATGTTCAGATCAAACTTTAGAAACGATTAAAAAGCATAAGAATATTAAGTTTTTAGGCAAAAAGAAGCATCATGAATTAATTTCTTACTCTAAATATTGGTATGCAGGATTAATCCCTTTCAAGAAATCAATACTTTCAGAGGCGGTTGATCCTATCAAAATATATGAGTATTTATATTTTGGTATACCAAGTATTACTTCAGGAATACCTCATTTGAAAGATTATCCTCATACATGGGTAATTGAAGATCCAAAAGAGTTCAATGAAATTTTTCCTCAATTGCAAAAGTCACGATCTAAAATGGCTAAAGATAAAGAATTGGCACTTTTTCTTGAAGAGTCTAAATGGGAAAGTCGATTTAATTCTTTACTTTCTAATGCAAAGTCAAGCTCTGTTTTTTCAAATTTAGTTGAATAATATTATTATGAGAATTGTATACGTTTATAAATGGGCAACAATGGGAGGGGTAGAAAGGGTTATCCTAAACAGAGTACATGCTTTAAAATATTATAAATTCGATGACAAGGTTTTTATTCATTTTCTTGAAGATTACGGTGGAGTTCAGAAAATGAAGGACTATTTAAAATACCATGATTTAGAACAATATGCTGAGGTTATTTCAGAGTTGGACCCTACCCAATATGACCTTGTTGTTTCAATAGATACTCCAGAAATTATTGAAAAATTGAATGCAGATAATCTTGTCATGGAGTGTCATACACATTATGCAAATAATCGGAGCTATCTTCATGATATACAGCGAAAACTTAATTTTCTTGTTGTACCATCTTCACATTTTAAAGAAACAATAGCAGAAGAATTTCCATTGCTAAAAAATAAAATTCTCGTATTAGATAATTTCGTTTTTAGCGATCAGGCAACAAAAGAAAACAACCAGAAGATATTTGCAGACAAAATTCCTATTTTATGGCTTGGAAGAGTGGATCAATTAAAAAATGCTTTAGAAATTATTGAAATTGTAGCGAGTGCCAAATTAAAGTTTGGAGATCGATTTGTAGTTATTTTTGCTGGATCGATTCTGATGCCTGAGGCTCGTTTTTATAAATTCTTAGATGATAAAGGATTAAATAATAGATTTATACATTTACCTCATGTAGGGTTTCATAAAATAAATCAACTGCTTAGCTTAATTAAACTTCATAAAGGTATATTTGTATCTGCATCTACTGGTGAAACTTTTGGAATGTCTGCTGCTGAGGCCATGAGTGCTGGTGTACCTGTCTTGCTTTCCGACATTGAGGCCCATCATGATTTAGTACAAGGTAACAAAGCTTACTTATATAAATTACATGATATTAATAATGCATGTACAAAGTTATTATCGCTTGTTAGTAAATGGGATAATGCTTCTAATAATGTAGAGCAGCTTGCTAAGCGATTTGGACCGTCATTATTTTTAGAAGAATGGAAATTATTTAAATCAAAGGTTCATTCAAAGGATAAAGTTTTCATAAAGTAAAATCGTGGATAAATTAGTAACAATAGTTCTCCCTTCATTTAACGGTAGTGAATATATACGGATCACAATTGAAAGTCTATTAAATCAAACTTATCAAAATCTTGAGATAATTATTGTTAATGATTGTTCTACAGATAATACACTACAAATTATTGATGAGTATGCCATCAAAGATAGTCGTATTCGTGTTATTAATAACGATGTAAACTGTAAGTTACCCCAATCTTTAAATATTGGTTTTAAAAATGCAAAAGGGAGATATTTTACATGGACATCAGACGATAATATTCTTGCTCCAAATGCTATAGAAGCGTTAACGTTCGAATTGGAGAATGATAACAGTATAGATATTGTTTATTCATCTTATCATTTTATTGATGAAGCTGGCAATAAGTTAGATACTTTTGGCTCTGTACCTGAAGAACTGATCTTTAAATGTGCGCCTGGTGCTTGCTTTCTTTATAGGAGTGAAGTGGATAGGATACTAGGAGGCTATGATGAGACAAAGTTCAGAATGGAGGATTTTGACTTTTGGCTTAGAGCAGCAACTAAATTCAGATATAAATATATTGTAAATGATGACTTATATTTTTATAGAAAGCACTCTAATAGTCTGACCTCAGCCATTTATTCAAGTAAGGATCTCTATAATCAATATCGGGGTAACCATGCTATTGCTTTTAGTTATTTTTTTAAAGAGGGGTTGAATTATAATATTTCAGATGAAGAACTGGAACTGCATCTTGAGCTTTACTTTGAAGATATTATTAAAAATAAGAACTGGGATTTTAACATATCTGAAAAAGTACTCACTTATGTTAATTTTCTTAATAAACTCTTACAACTCGACTGGGCGAAAATTGGGTTTAATGAAACTTTAGTAAAAAGTATTATTGAAACTAAAAAGGAAAGAATGGTTAAGCTTGTGATAAATGACCTAATCTTTGAAAATCAAATATTACAAGGCAAAAATCCTAAACTAGCCAAACAGCTCAACAAGCCTCTTTCCTGGTATTATCAGGAATATGAAACTTTGCCAGGTTGGTATAAAAAAGTAGGACATGTCATCAAGGCTTTACAAGGAAACAGAACCTGGAAGTCATTGATCAATAAATAACGATTAGATGAAATATTGGTTGCTTACAACCGAGTATCCCCCTTTTTTTGGTGGAGGAATTAGTACCTACTGCAAATTTACTGCTAAAATGCTAGTTGATAGGGGCTTCAATGTCACTATATTTGTTCATGATAATTCTGTATATGATGTTGATGTAAAAATTATCGATAAATGCAGAGTTGTTAGGTTCAACTCCCAACGTTCAGATGCATCAGAATTTTTAGGGTATGTAACTAATATAAGTTACTCATTTGCTAAAATTTTAGAGAAGTATATTAATATTGAAGGAAGTCCGGATGTTTTAGAAGCTCAGGAATATCTGGGAATTGCATACTATATATTGCAGTTTAAAAAATTACAATATGATTGGTGTAAAGATATACCAGTTATTATTACGATGCATTCGCCCTCATTTTTGTACCTGGAGTACAATCAAGTTTCTACATTTAAATATCCAAATTATTGGATTGGTGAAATGGAGCGATTTTGCATACAAGCTGCTGATCTTCTTATATCGCCAAGTCAATATTTGATAGATGATGTAGAGAAAAGGTTTTCCATCACGAATCCTAATCTGTATTTACTTCCAAACCCTTATGATTTTCAGGAAGTTGAATTACAAAAAGATAATGATTTAACGGAGATTGTTTTTTTTGGTAAATTATCAGTACAGAAAGGCACATTTAAGCTATTAGCCTATTTTAAAAATTTATGGGATAATGGATTTATGGAACCCTTAGTACTTATAGGTGGCCAAGATATCGTATATCATCCGGAAGGTAAAGAGATGGGTGATATTGTGAGAAGTAATTACAAAAACTACATTTCAAAGGGCCTTTTACAACTTGAGGATAAGATACCTCCTTCTGAAGTAAAAAAACGAATAGGTAAAGCAAAGGTTGTTATTGTACCAAGTATAGTAGATAATCTCCCATATGTTGTAATGGAGATGATGAGTTTAGGATTAGTAGTATTGGTTTCTAAACAAGGTGGTCAGGCAGAGATAGTTCAGGATGAAGTATGTGGTTATATTTTTGACCATGATGACCCAGAGTCATTTTATATTAAATTAAAAAAGATATTAAGTCTAACTCCTGAGGATAGAGCCCTTATGGGTAATAAGGCTATTAATAGGATTAAAGAGTACTATAATTTACAACGTATTTTTGATCTTAAGTCTTCTTTAATTAATAAAATGAATTCAACCAGTGAGGGTACAATTAACTTCCCTTTTATAAGACAAACTGTAGTAAGTAATACAACTGTAGAATTAAAAAGTGATCTTCTCTCAATAGTTGTGCCTTATTATAACATGGGCAATTATATTGATGCTACCATGCTATCTCTGGAGAATTCAGTATACGGAAATAAAGAAATTATCATAGTTAATGATGGTAGTAATGATCCGGCGAGTTTAAATAAATTAAATAAATACAGAAGTAAACAAGGTGTTATTGTATATGATATAGAAAATAAGGGGCTAGGTAATGCCAGAAATTTTGGTGCAGAAATGTCAAAAGGAAGCTTCTTAGCTTTTTTAGATGCTGATGATACTGTTTCCCCAGATTACTATACAAAGGCAATAAAAGTATTAACTACATACAATAATGTTCATTTTGTAGGTGCATGGACAAAGTATTTTGATGGATCAAATAATGTATGGCCAACTTTTGCACCTGAACCACCTATTATTTTATATCATAATACAATAAATTCCAGTGCCTTAGTTTATAAGAGAGAATCCTTTCTTGCTAGTGGTATGAACGATACTACAATGGCGTTTCAAGGTCTCGAAGATTACGAAAGCGTGATCTCTATGACTAATAAAGGTATGAATGGAGTTGTGTTGCCTGAAAAATTATTTAATTACAGGGTCCGTAAAAACTCAATGATTAGGGGTATTTCCAGTTCAAAAAAAATATTACTTCATCAGTATATAAGCTTTAAATACAGGTATTTATATAGTAGATTTACCTTTGAAACTCTTAATCTTTTAAATTCAAATGGACCTGGAATTGCTTTAGATAATCCCTCATTAGATTATAATCTGATGGATAAATTGCCATTTAACAATAGATACTCGAAAAAAGCAATCTCCATATTGAAGAGAAACAAACAAGCTAAAAAAATAGCATATTTAATTTATAAAATAATTGCAAAATAGTATGATTTTAAAAGTAGTAAATGATTGGTTTTTGAGAACCAATAAATCTGAGAGGCTGTGGCTTCTGGCTAAAATTGAATTTAAGCTTAGGTATTATGAAAACAAACTAGGCTTGCTTTGGGCTTTAATAAAGCCAGTAATGGATGTATCTATCTATTATATAGTTTTCAAAATTATCTTGGGCACAGATGTCCCTGCATTTGCATCTTATCTGTTTATTGGTTTGATAATCTGGAATTTCTTTGTTGAAAGTACTGCTGGAACCATTCAAATACTAAGCTCTAAAAAGTATCTCTATGAATACAGTAATATGAACAAACTTGAAATTTATGTTTCAACGCTGTTGAGCAATAGCATTGGTTTCTTTTTTAATTTTTTCATGTTTACCCTGTTTTATACTTTTATAGAGCAAGAATCAATTGGTATGGGAATTTCAGCATTTTGGATCTTACCCATTTTTGTTAATTTGTTTATTCTTTCATTAGGTGTATCGCTTATTCTTTCCAGCATTTATATAATTGCTAAAGACATTACTCAAATCTGGCAGGTTTTTACAACTCTTTTGTTTTTCCTTTCTCCCATATTCTACAAGCATATAGTATTTAAAGAGGCTTTACCAACTTTTGAATATGCTAATCCAATTGCTGGACTTATAATAAATGCACGTAGAGTAACAATGGAAGGATTACATCCAGATTTTGATCTGTTTGCTTTCGATTTTATGTATGCCATGTTCTTACTATTTGCTGGCTTACTCTTTATAAATAGACTTGGTTCTAAAGCTGCCGAAAAATTATAATTATGGAAAAGATAATAGCAATAAAAGCACGAAATATTAGTAAAACTTTTCATATTTCTGAGGATAGTCATAACACTGTTAAACATCGGTTGTTTAACTTTTTTAATCCTCCACGAAGTAGAGAAGTCCCTGCGGTAAAAAGTATGTCTCTCGAAATATATAAGGGAGAATGTATCGGGTTATTAGGCCGTAATGGTTGTGGAAAGTCTACTTTAGTTAAACTTCTTGCAGGGGTTTATCCAGTAGATACAGGCTATGTCAGCATCACTGGTTCAACTATGCTTATGAATTTAGGGGTAGGGATGAGTCATGAACTAACTGCCCGTGAAAATATTTATGTATCAGGCTCTGTACTTGGCCTGAAAGTAAAAGAAATAGATGAAATTTTTGATCAGATTGTAGATTTCGCTGAACTTAGAAACTTTATTGATACCAAAATTAAATTCTTTTCATCGGGTATGGTGGCTAGGCTAGGGTTTTCGATAGCCGTTAATGCTGGTGCTGATATCATGTTTCTTGACGAAGTTTTTGCAGTAGGTGATGCCAAGTTTCAGGAGAAAGCAATTAAAGTATTTGAAAGCTCTTGGATTAGCGGTAAAACTGTAGTGTTGGTTAGCCATTCTGTAGAAACAATCAGAAAATATTGTAACCGTACCGCTTTTATTAAAAATGGTGAATTACTGTACTTCGGAGATACTGAGCAAGCTATTAATATGTATCTAGAGGATAATAATGTAGCTCAACCCTTAGAAGCTGTAGTTTATTAATATAGTATGAGTTTCTAAGAAGGCAGTTGTATTAATGCAACTGCCTTTTTTTTTATATTTGATTACAAAGTATATTGATTTTATAAAAATCAATTTATAAGTATTTGATACATCCTAAACGAATATGAAAGCTCTACATATTAATTTAACAGGTGTGGTTTTACTAATTGTTTTTACTTCACTTTTTTATCAAGGTCAGTATCATCAGAATCTGTTTATAGATTCTAGTGAAAAATCGTTACCAATGAATGGAGCCTGGAAGCTGGTAAGCGAGTCTCAAAGCCAAAGTGAAGTACCCTCCGGCGCTACAGCCATTATGATTCTGTCGGATGGTAGGTTTAGTGTAGCCTATTTTGATAGGGAAGGTAAGCAGTTCTTAGGAACATATGGTGGAACCTTTACGATAACTGGTAATAGGTATATCGAATCATATGACTTCAATACATGGGATTCTACCCAAATAGGAAATAAAGCTACACTGAGACATACTTTGACCAATAACAATTGGACCCTAAGTGGTAAAAGAAGAGGCTCCAACGTGCAGGAAACCTGGCAGCGGATAGATGATGCTAGCCAAAGTTCCCTCGCTGGAGCCTGGCAGATTACAAGCCGTTTAACAGGAAGTGGTGAAATGGCAATTATTACGCCAGGGCCACGTAAAACGGTTAAAATGCTTTCAGGGACCCGTTTCCACTGGATAGCCTTTAACACTGAAACAAACAGTTTATGGGTACAGGTGGGGGAACCTATACAGCGCAGAATGGTAAATATACAGAAACGATTGAATTCTTTTCCAGAGATAACAGCCGGGTAGGGGCAGAGCTTACCTTTAATTTTGAAGTAAAAGGAAACAACTGGCTCCACAGCGGTCAAAGCAGTACAGGCACTCTAATCAACGAAATATGGACTCGAGTGCAGCTGTAAAGGCTATTCTTCTTCTGTATTTTCTTTACCTAATAATATAAAAGGAATAAAAAAGCCTGCAGTAAAGGCACCTATAGAACGGCTAAAGTAAACTTCTGTTAACCAGGCGGCAGCAAATGTTAATATAACTACAGCAGCAAGTCCATCTTTGATTCGTAAAGATTGTACAATGGGAAACATAACCCAACCTCCCATAAAAAGTAAAAACCCTGTTATACCCAGGCTCAATAATGTATCCAGGTAAAGGTTGTGTACATTGTTTTTACCAGTCTCTAAAGCAAAATGGAAGTTTTTTTCCTTAAACTTTTCAAGCAATTGAGTGTCTTTATCGCCTATGCTTACACCTGTTATGGGGCTGCTTTTAAACATTTCCCATCCGCAGGTCCATGCGGCCAGCCTAAAGTTAGCACCATTCCATTGGTCTTCTGTTACTTCTACATTAAAGTGGCTTTCTGCGCCTTTATGCTCAAAATCAAATTTGTTGTAAGTAAGCTCTTTAAAGCGATTAGTAGTTTGAGGAAAATATTTGTTAATAGCCACAAGTCCCATTACCAAACCCAGTAGCAGAGTCATTCCTTCCAGGTATCTTTTTTGCTTAAATATATAAAAGACGCTAAAACTTAAGGTAGCCACTACCAGAATAATAAGGTTAACACGGCTGGCTAATAAATACAAGATGCCAATCAGGAATAAGGTAGCCACCAGCATTAATCCTTTATAAACACTTTCTTTAAAAATAATAAAGTAAGCATATATAAAAATAGAAAGGTTTACCAGTAGCGCAACGTATACAGATTGCCTGTTAAGGGCTTTGGTAAGGTTATCGTTATAAAAGATATCCGATCTGTGGTAAATAGAGTATTCGTAAATGCTATGCCCCAGGCACAAAACGCCTATACATGTAGTAATTACAGCAAAACTTAACAACACCTTTTCCTTAAACCCTTTAGAAACCTGGATCAGGCCTATACTGGCCGGAAATAAAAACAAGGGTAATTGCAGGGACAAATAATAAAAACCTCTTTCTGTATTCTGTGAAAAGAAAACGCTGATCAGTGAAGCCAGGCTTAGCAATAGCATAAACTGTATATGGGGCCGCTGCTTGAGCAGGTTCCATTTCTCTTGCAGAGAGTTGTAGGTGAAACAGTAGATGGCGGTTAATGCAGCAAAAATAATATTAACTGCATTAATGTTATGGAAGTAAAGCGTGCTTAAAAAAAGGATCAGCAACGAAAAAAGAATCTTATCTTTTAGAGGCATATTATTAAACTAAACTATCCTCAAAAGTATAGATTTTATATTCAACATGCTAATTGTCACACAATGAGTTGTTTAAACTAATGAAAGATATCAGTGCTTTATTAATCGTTTGTTTATTATTTTATCATTTAACTGGATGCGCAGCACATAAACTCCTGCTGGTAAAGAGCTGGTATCAACTTGTGCTTCATATACATATGGATAAAATGTAATGTTTTCCTTTATGCCTATATGGGTATACCTCCCTTCAATATCATATACTTTAGCTTCTATCATAGATGCTTCTTCGATAGGTATTTTTATGTTAAAGGTATTTGTACTTGGGTTAGGGCTTACAGAAAGCTTACTTTCCTGTATTGAAACAACTGGAGCAAAAGTACTTCTCATTTCAGGTGCAGGTGTACTTTTAAAGTGGACTTTGGTAACAATGCCGCCTTCTTTAGTGCCTAAAATATAAAACTCGTCTTTATCTATTTCTGTATTGGAGCTTCCATCTTTATTGAGAAAAATCGGATAGCGCAGTTCTGAATGTTCCCAGCTTCCGGCAGTATAAAATATGCTTCTTTCAGACCATTTTTTAAGATCTTTGGAATACCTCAGTGCTGCATGGATGGCGCCATCTGAAGTAAGGAATTCTTCTACTCCTACAAAACTTTGCTGAGCATCGTTAAACTTTGCTACCGAGAACCGTACCGTGTTTCGGTCGGGTGTAAATACTGGCGTGCTTTCTGGACCTTTTGTTGCAAAATAATCAGCCGCTAATTCTTTTCTAAAGCCTTCGGGTAGAGCGGGTAACCATTTTCCATCAGACCAGGCTTCATAATGTTGTGGGTTTTTGAGATCCTTTAATAATGCTCTGATTAGTTTAATGCCAGCACTACCATCAAGGGATGCGTCTAATACAAAAATATAAAGGTAGCCGTCATGAATTATAGAAGAAGGGTGCCTTAAACCATTAGAAGCCTGAGTGCCATCTTTGTTAATATACCCTGCCGAGGGCCAGGCTATAGGCCCCAAGTCATTTAAATACTTGTTTCCCCAGTCCGTTTCTTTAGAATACTCAATCCAGTTACCGTTTAAAAAGCCAAAATACGCCTCCCAGCAATCCTGATATGGGTTGCCGCCTGAATAGGTTAAAGGGTTTTTGGGATCAGCTTTAAATGAAGTTCTAACTGAGTTTTGATACAAGTACCCCTTTATCAATTCATTTTTATTTTCACCATGGCTTACTGCAAACAAGATAGGTTGTTCTCTGGTATCTTCTATTACATGTGCCGAAAATATGCCATTGTAGTTTCTTCTCCAATGGTCATTTTGCCAGTGCTCACGGAATTTATAGGCTGAAGATTGCAGGTGAGCAGGGTCGTAAAATTTACCCCACCAGTGAGAAGAAGCCACCAGGTAATGAGGGCCATAGTCTACTTTATTGCCTCCTATAAAAAAATGTTGATTTTCTGGTGTTGCCATAGATACCTGGCTGGACCACATTGCCGTAAAATGTGTGGTTAAAAAGTACTGATACAGGCCTCCTTTAATAACCCAGGGAGGGGCCTCGTTCCAGAAGTCAGGTACCTTTTTGTTTTGCTTCTTAAAGAATATTTGGTAAGTAGTACGCTGGTAATTGTCTACTGTCATAGGCTGACAAAGACAATTGATAACAGGTAAAAATAATAATATATATATAAGTAATATTTTTTTCAATGGTAATGAGCTAAAAAAGTTAGAAAAAATTCTTATAGCTATTACCTTAATATTTGTAAAAATGTTACTATTTTTATCACAAATTAGTTTTACCCTGCTTTTTGATTAAAGTCTAAAGTACTGTTTTATGCAGGGAAGCTGATCGTGTATATTTATTCTATATAATTTATGAAGGGTACAACTTATTTTATAGTGGGATTTGTATTACTATTGATTGCCTCCTCCTGTTCAAAAGATGTTATAAATGACGGTATAACAGGTGAGTACATAGGTGATTATTATATAAAAACTACAAACTACAAAGATGATTTCTACAGAGACACTATCGTTACGATAGTAGAGAAAACGTATCTGGCTTCTCGCATACAAGTTAAAAAAGGTGAAAATAATGGAGACTATTATCGTTCCATTACATTAAATGCATTTAATGGTAATGAGTTGTTATACACGGTTCCTAATTTAGAAATTAAGCTAGAAAACAAGATACATGAAATAGACTATCCTTCTCAAATAAGTGACTGGAGAAAAAATGAGTTTGTAGGAAGCATTATAAATGATTCATTAGAGTTAGTGGCAACCTACAAACTTTATGGAAAGACTTACAAAGAAATTAGAATCCATGCCCTTAAAGTAAAAGGAGAATAATTTATATTTATACTATTAAATTATATAGTTTTAATTATAGGTATTAATGTATAGGCTTTTATTTACAGCATTAAGTTTGTTTTTAAGTATACATGTATATGCACAGCAGTTTAAGGTTGCACCTGTTATAGGGTTGACATTAGCCACGCGTACAGTTCAAATGAATGAGTATCTGGCAGAGCCACTTGCACAGTCTCTTCCATATAAAAAGGGTTTAATGACTGGAGTGGGTGTGGAAACCCGTTTTTTAAAAAATTTTTCTGTACAGACAGATTTTTTATACAGCCAGTTAGGGCATACCTTAAAATCTAAATACGGATATAATCTTTCTCAGTCATACCATCTAAGTTATTTTACTTTGCCTATTTCAGCTAAAGTATTTTTTACAAAAAATAAATACAGGCCTTTTTTTACAATGGGTGCGTATGGAAGTGCGCTGATTAGTGCCACCTATAGCAATAAGGATTTTACAGGCGAGACATCCTCACGTAACTTACCTATAGGAGAGCCTAAGGAGGGTATTCGAAACTATTATCATAAATATGATTATGGTATACAGTTGGGTACTGGTATAGCTCAAAAGTTGGGTGTAGGGGAGTTAGCCTTTGAGGCAAGGTATATACATGGTCTGGCTTACACAGAAAGTGTTAAATATTTCATTGGCCGTGGGGGGCAAAGCACATGGAGAGATGATTTCCAGAACCGCGCCTTTTCTTTTAGTCTCAGTTATGCAATACCTCTTTAACCTTTCGCTTCTAAAACATATCATCAAGGCTCAGTTTTACTTCATTTATATCCAATAGAGAGCGCAGATTTTCAAAATCATACAGCTTACGGTCCAGCAGGTGCGAGGGCGATACATTGGTAATCGCGTTCATAATTATTTCCTTACGGTCGGGGTACTGCTGCTCCCAAAGCTCCATCATTTGCTTGATAAGCTTGCGTTGCATGTTTTGCTGGGAGCCGCAAAGGGTGCAAGGTATAATAGGAAATTCGCGGTGCTCGGCATAGGCTTCTATTTCTTTCTCCTTGCAATAGGCAAGAGGGCGTAACACTATATGCTCGCCATTATCGGTTTCATATTTGGGAGGCATTGCTTCAAGCTTTCCGCTAAAAAAGAGGTTCAGGAAAAAGGTTTCCAGAATATCCTCACGATGGTGACCCAGTGCAATTTTAGTTACACCCAGTTCTTTGGCTGTGGCATACAATATACCCCTGCGCAGGCGGGAGCAAAGCGAACACATGGTTTTACCTTCGGGCACCTTAGCTTTTACAATGCTGTACGTATCTTTTTCTACAATTTTATAGTTTACCCCAAGGTTTTGCAGGTATGCAGGTAATATGTGTTCCGGAAAGCCGGGCTGTTTCTGGTCCAGGTTTACGGCAATAATGTCTATATCATATTTCTGCCGTATATGGAGCATCATGTCCAGCAGGGTATAGCTATCTTTGCCACCGGAAAGGCATACCATTACCTTGTCGCCATCTTTAAACATAGCAAAATCGTCAGCAGCTTTCCATACAGCCTTGCGCAAGTTACGGATGGTTTTCTCTATTGGAGCCAGGGTGTTATCTTCCATAAAAACAGTAAATAATATGCAAAATTACCATTTTTAGCCTACTGTCCCAACGCGAATACACCAAGGCCTTTGGTTTATAAAGTGCAGGTATAATAATTTACTCCCTAAAAGAAACTGTAAAGGTAGTGCCATTATCCTGGGTAACTTCCAAGCTGCCATGCAATTGATCTACAAGGGCAGTAATCAGCTGCATGCCCAGGCTGGGCACATCATTAATATTCATATTTGCTGGTAAACCAATGCCATTATCCCTAACTACCAGTGTGTATTGGTCGACTGTTTTTGTAAAGCAGATTTGTATGGTGCCAGTTTCCCTCCCTTTAAAGGCATGTTTATAAGCATTAGAAAATATTTCGTTTATAATAAGCCCACAGGGTATGGCTTTACCTACTTCCATAAATACGGTATCTACCTGCAGGTCTATATTGATAATGGCTGGTTGGTAGTTGTACGAACGCTTAATGTCACGCACAAGATCATTAATATAGTTACCAAACTCTATGTTGGCTAACGATTCATGTTGGTAGAGCTTATCATGGATCAGGGCCATGGAGCGGATACGATTCTGGCTTTCTTTAAAAAGAAGTTTAGCCTCTTCATCTTTTATGTAGTTAGACTGCATTGATAACAGGCTTGAAATTACCGACATGTTGTTTTTAACACGGTGGTGGATTTCTTTTAGCAGAACTTCTTTTTCATGCAAAGATGCTTTTACAAGGTCTTCTTCTTTTTTGCGTGCCGAGAGATCATGGCACACCCCGACAAAATAGGCAGGTTTACCTTTAGAATTGCGTACAAGCATAACACTACTGGTATGCCAGCGCCAGGTACCATCTTTATGTTTTATTCTGTACTCCACCCAATTACCGTTTGCTTCAGCATAAAGCACCTCTTTTAAATAATAAATACAGATCTTCAAATCATCTTCATGTATAAAGTCAGCAAGGTTTTTTCCTTCTACTTCATGTACTTCATGCCCCAGAATGCCGGTCCAGTTGGTAGATACATAAGTAAAATCGCCTTCCAGCGAAAGTGAGAATATAATATTGGAGCTATGCTCAATAAGGGTGCGGTAGCGAAGCTCACTTTTAGCTAATTGTTCAAGGGTTATTTTACGTTCTGTGGTTTCACGCTGTACCGATACAAAATGGGTTACATTTCCTTCTTGATCCATTACGGGCGCAATAGAAAAGTTTACCCAGAAAGGATTGCCATCCTTTTTATAATTTAAAAGTTCGGCCTCGCAGGGCGTTCGGGAGAGTAAAGCCATTTTAATACGATTCAGCTCATCGCGGTTAGATAAGGGGCCTTGCAGAAACCGGGGGCTTCTTCCTATACTTTCTTCATAGGTATAACCTGTCATTTCTGTAAATGCTCTGTTTACATAGGTTATTTTAGGGCCAGGTTCATCCAAAGGCTGTGCCTCTGTAATCATTACTGCATCTTTTACATTTACCGCAACAGATTCCAGCAGCCTCATTTGTTCCTGTTCTTGCCGTTGCCTGGTAATATCACTGATCCGGTAAAGGAAATGAGATTGTTTATCGATAGTAATACCCCTGATAGCCAGATCGCCCCAGAAAACAGTATTAGCAGCAGTAATAAACATCATTGATTGTTTCCAGACATGATCATCGGCCAGGGTTTGCTGTATATACTGCAGGTCTTCTGGTGAAAAGGTCTGTTTCTGGAAAACAAAGGCAGATGTATTAAGCAACTCAACTTTATGATCAAATCCAAAAAGCTTGCAGGCAGTTTCATTACAATCGATAATGGTGAGCTGGCGGGGTTCAACTATAAAAATTGCATCAGCGCTATTATCAAAAAAATCCTTAAACAAATGTTCACTTATTCTAAGCTTATCATGTATGTTCAGCCTTAAGTCAAGCACTATAAGAGTAAACAAGCCTGTTAGTACAACACTACTCATTAGCAGTAGCTTATCTTTTGCCTGATCTACCGTTAGCACAATTGCAAGGCTTATTAAAATAAGGTTTGTAATTACAAATGGATTGAGGTGCTTCGCTTTTTTAAAGGCTGTACTGGCCATAAAAAAGGTAAGGATAAGAGCCATGATAGAGGTAAGTACAAACTCTTTTGCAATGGCTATGTACAAAAGATGCAGCATTATAAGCCAGGCACTTATATATACAAATAGCTGTAAGTACTTCCGGCCCATATTGCTTATAAAGCTCAGGGCCGCCAGCGTAAGCCATAAAGACCCGGCAACCAGTCGCTGTATACAGAAGTGAACGGGCTCAGTTTTAAAATATAAATTTATCAGACCAAAAAACAGATATAAGCTGCCGGCGGTAAGCAACAGCAAGCGATAAAGCTGTTTATAATCTCTTTTAGTAGAAAAAAGAGAATTGATCAATCCTTCTCTGTAGGGTTGCTGTAAAGGATTATTCATAGTTTATAAGCCTTTCGCTACTATTGAACTTTTTAACTAATACGGTATTTGTTTAAGGTGGATAAAAGATTAACTTTTTAATAGTCAAACTTTAAGTAAAAATGTTACTGTTTAATAAAGCTGTATTTTATTAAGGAGCCTGGAAGATATTATAAAGGGAAACTATAAAAAAAATAATATATTTTTGCCTCCACCATGTTACCTGTCCGCAATAGAGTTGGAGAATACGCGAAAGCAGGAACCAGCCTTTTAAAGGCCCTGTTCCTGCTTGGTTACGTTTTCTGCCGCAGTTATTGTATTTTAGGGTATATACTCTAGTTAGAGGGCTTATTTTAAAAAGCCACCTAGCATACCACCCAGGCCGCCGCCCTTATTACCTTCTGAGCCACCTCCTAAAAGTTGGCCCAGGCCACCACTACCTAGCAGGCTGCCTAATCCACCTGCAGAGCCACCTTGCTGTACCTGTTTTACCTGGCCGTTCATCATATTCATAACCATGGGTATGGCTGCCATTGCAATAGATTGCGCCATTTGTGGTGATATGCCTAATCGACTTGTTAAATTAGTTACTACATCTGGTAAAAGGCTTTGTACAGCCGGGCTGCTGGTAGAAGTCTGTTGGCCCGAAAGCATTTCTTTAAGTACCCCCGTATTGCCAGATCCAGCCTGTTTCTTAATTGCATCTAATACAGACATGCCTACTGCCTCTGACTGATTCTTGCCTTGCACCTGGCTTACTTCCGGGTTGCCAGATAGGGCGCTACCAACCTGCCCCTTTGCAAGATTTAATATTTGGTCTATCATCTTGTTTCTTAATTAATTGTAACTGTTGATTGTGTAACGCTGTAAATCTTTCTGAGGTTGGCAAGGTGCCTGCAGCCCGGTAGGCCTAACGTATTTATAGATTGGGTATCTTAAAATAAAGATACTTTTTGGCATGTAAGCGGCAAAACCCTTACTTTAGCGGAGCAAAGAGGCTTTCTTCTGGCGGTATATTAAGCAACTCTCAACAGAGCATTAAACCTTAACCACCACAGGTAAGTACATGGAAGGAACTGTTGCATGATTGCCAATTAAATAAACAATCTATTTACATGAGACCCGATTTCTCTAACATAAACATTCATGAGGCATTGCCTGCATCTGGCTCCAGGGTAGGCAGCAATGCATATAAAGAATGGAAAACACCAGAGCAGATCAAAGTAAAGCCTGTATACACTGCACAGGACCTTGAGCAACTGGAACACCTTAACTTTGTGGCGGGTATACCGCCTTACCTGCGTGGGCCTTACTCTACCATGTATGTGCGCCAACCCTGGACAATACGTCAATATGCAGGCTTTTCTACTGCTGAAGAGTCTAATGCCTTTTACAGGCGCAACCTGGCAGCCGGGCAAAAGGGCCTTTCTGTAGCATTTGATCTGCCTACTCACCGGGGGTACGATTCAGATCATCCCCGTGTACCTGGCGATGTAGGCAAGGCAGGCGTGGCCATTGATTCGGTACTGGATATGAAAATCCTTTTTGACCAGATTCCACTGGATAAAATGTCGGTTTCCATGACGATGAACGGGGCTGTGATTCCGATTATGGCTTTTTATATAGTTGCGGCAGAGGAGCAGGGCGTTAAACCCGAGCAGCTTAGCGGTACCATTCAGAATGATATCCTGAAAGAATTTATGGTACGCAATACCTATATTTATCCACCGGCACCATCAATGCGCATTATTGGCGATATCTTTAGGTATACCTCCAAGCATATGCCCCGCTTTAACTCAATAAGCATTAGTGGCTATCATATGCAGGAGGCTGGCGCCACGGCAGACATAGAACTGGCTTATACACTGGCCGATGGACTGGAATATCTGCGTACCGGTCTTGCAGCAGGTATGGATATAGATGATTTTGCACCCCGCCTTTCATTTTTCTGGGCCATTGGTATGAATTACTATATGGAGATTGCCAAAATGAGGGCAGGCCGCTTATTATGGGCCAAACTGGTAAAGCAGTTTAACCCCAAAAATGAAAAGTCGCTGGCCTTGCGTACCCATTGCCAAACGTCAGGCTGGAGTCTTACCGAGCAGGATCCTTTTAACAACGTAACCCGCACCTGCGTAGAAGCCATGGCTGCTGCTCTGGGACATACCCAGTCACTACATACCAATGCTTTGGATGAGGCCATTGCGCTTCCTACAGATTTTTCGGCCCGTATTGCCCGAAATACGCAAATTTACCTGCAGGAAGAAACCCAGATTACACGAGTAGTTGACCCATGGGGAGGATCTTTTTACATAGAAAGCCTTACACATGAACTAGCCAATAAAGCATGGGCGCTTATTCAGGAAGTTGAGGCCTTAGGTGGTATGACGAAAGCCATAGAAACCGGATTGCCTAAAATGCGCATTGAAGAAGCTGCTGCGCGTAAGCAGGCTCGTATTGATGCCGGTAAAGATATTATTGTAGGTGTTAACCGGTATCGTCCGGCAAAAGAAGAAGAACTGGATGTATTAACCGTAGATAACGAGGCTGTGCGGAAAGCACAGGTAGAGCGCTTGCAGCAACTGCGTGACGGGCGCAACCAGGCAGAAGTAAATGAAGCATTACAGGCCCTAGCAAAAGCAGCTGAAACCGGAGAAGGTAATTTGCTGGAGCTGGCTGTGGATGCAGCCCGTAAACGAGCCAGCCTGGGCGAAATTTCATCAGCCATGGAAGAGGCCTTTGGTCGCCATCGGGCCGTAATCCGTTCTATTTCCGGGATATACTCCAGCGAGGTTTCTGATGATGAGAGTTTCCGCCAGGCCCGTGAAGCAGCCGACCGATTTGCAGAAATGGAAGGCCGCAGGCCTCGTATACTGGTGGCTAAAATGGGGCAGGATGGCCATGATCGTGGCGCTAAAGTTATTGCTACAAGTTTTGCCGACTTAGGCTTTGATGTAGACATTGGTCCGCTTTTCCAGACACCAGAAGAAGTAGCCCGCCAGGCTGTAGAAAACGATGTGCATATTGTAGGAGCCTCCAGCCTTGCAGCAGGCCATAATACACTGGTGCCTCAACTAATTAATGCGCTGCGCGAGCTTGGTCGCGAAGATATACTTGTAATTGCAGGAGGTGTAATTCCTGCAAAAGATTACGATGCACTTTATAAGGCTGGTGTGGCAGGCATTTTCGGCCCTGGTACTATAATATCTGCAGCTGCGCTTAAAATTTTAGAGTTGCTTGAGCAGCAGTTTAGCGAATAAAGGCTGATTTTGTTTAAACCTTTGCGAATTGATTTTAGTATTTGTCTTTTCCGGCTCTAATGCCGTACTACTTATAATGGAAAGTATTTGTGATTTATTTATTAACCGTTTATCAATCCACTACTTAAATTTTTAACAATGGGAAAAGGAGATAAGAAAACTAAAAAAGGTAAAATTTTTATGGGCTCCTATGGCACTAGCCGCAAGAGAGTACGTATGAAGTACAATTCAGCTACAGCTGGTCTGGAGCCTAATCCGGCTGATACCAAAGGAGGATCTTCAAGAGGAAGATCAGGAAATGATAATAATAACAACAAAAGCTAATTAAACAAAACAGGGGCCTCTAAAGGCCCCTGTTTTGTTTAATTAAAAAAATACAAAAAGTATCGAAACAGCCCCTGTTTTCGTACTATTTTTTAGCGAGATATTTTTTTACACCAAAACCACCTCATTATATGAACTCCAAAAACCTGGAAGGTACCAAATTCCTTTCTGATGTTATGCATTATTATGATAAAGCAGCCAGTCATAGTAGCCTTTCTCCCGGCATTTTACAGCAGATCAGGTGCTGCAACAGTGTTTATAAAGTACTTTTTCCTGTAGAGATTAATGGTAAGATAGAAGTAATAGAAGGGATACGCGCACAGCATAGCCACCATAAAATGCCTACTAAGGGTGGCATCCGTTATAGCCAGCAAGTAACTGAAGATGAAGTTAAAGCCCTGGCTACCCTAATGACCTTTAAATGCGCTGTGGTAAATGTGCCCTATGGTGGTGCTAAAGGAGGGGTTAAAGTTAATCCTCGTGAATACGATGAAAAAACCATAGAGCGTATTACCCGCCGTTTTGCCACAGAACTGATCAAAAAAAACCTTATTGGGCCAGCTGTTGATGTGCCAGCACCAGATTATGGTACAAGCGAAAGAGAAATGGCATGGATTGCAGATACTTACCTAACTTTTAAGTATGGCGATACCGATGGCCTGGGTTGTGTAACCGGAAAGCCAGTGCATATGGGCGGAATCCGGGGGCGTACCGAAGCAACAGGGCTGGGTGTGTTTTTCGGTATACGCGAAGCATTGTCTATCAAAGAAGATACCGACCGCCTGGGGCTAACTCCCGGCCTTAAAGGTAAGCGCATCATTGTGCAGGGACTTGGAAATGTAGGCTTTCATTCTGCAAAATTCTGCCAGGCCGATGGAGCCCTTATAACCGGTATAGCTGAGCGCGAAGGGGGTATATATAGCGAGGAGGGCCTTGATGTAGAAGCAGTATTTAACCACCGCAGGGATACTGGGTCGATCCTTAATTTTCCAGGTGCCCAAAACATTGAAGATTCCAGAAAGCTTCTTGAAACTGAATGTGATATTTTGATTCCTGCAGCACTGGAAAACCAACTACATGCCGGTAATGCAGCAGATGTAAAAGCCAAAATAATTGCAGAAGGTGCAAATGGTCCTGTTACCCGGGAGGCAGAAGAAATCCTGTTGGGTAAGGGAATATTTATCATACCAGATATTTATCTGAATGCAGGAGGAGTAACCGTTTCTTATTTTGAGTGGATCAAAAACTTATCTAATGTTCGTTTTGGCAGACTTGGTAAAAGGGCAGAAGAGCGTAGCTATGGCCGTTTGGTAGATGCTATTGAAAGTAGTACCGGAAGACCCCTTTCTGAAAAAGAAAGAAATATGCTTACCCAGGGCTCTGATGAAATTGATATTGTACGATCCGGCCTGGAAGAGACCATGATTGTGGCCTACCGAGAAATCAGAGATATACTGCGTACCAAGCCAGAAATAAAAGACCTGCGTACTGCTGCCTTTTATAGCGCTATAGAAAAAATTGGAAAAAGCTACCAGGTAATGGGTATCTTTCCATGATAGGTTCTGGCATTTAAAATTTTAGCCCCTTCTTTCAAAAGAGATAAGGGGCTTTTTTATGGCTCTGCAATGGCTCTGGGCATTTAGTACCCAATACCTAGCTTGCGGTAAACAAAGCTCATAAGCCAGGCTGGGCCAACCAGTAAAAACTGTATGTCTTTTAGAAAAGAAGGTTTTTTGCCCTCTATTTTATGGCCGTAAAACTGCCCGATCCAGGCCAGCACGAAAATGCTGATGCTTACAGCCCATAAAGGTACTGGTACATAAAGCTCTATAAGATAACACACTGTAGAAAATGCTGTAACTATCAGTAACATGCCCCAAAATAAGCTTACTGACAGGTTTAGGTAATAAAGCAGTACCAAGGCCAATGAAATTGTAGCCCAGTTTAGAAAAGGAACCTCTTCTGTTGCAAAAGGGAAGGGTATGGACCATATTAGCCCTACAATACTTAAAAAGATCAGAGGTACACAAATCCAATGTACCATTTTGTTGAAAGAGTTTTGGTGGCTTTCTCCATACTCCTGCAGCAATACATCTATTTTACGCATAGTAGTTAGGTTAAGTTAAAGGTGTATTAGTGTTGTGGAAGTTAAGGTTTTTTAGATGCCCTTGCAACAGCTACAGTGTATAAATGATACACAATGGATAAGGCTTTACTGGAATAGAATCAATGCCGATACCGGGGGAATTTCCACCGCGTTTTTTACTTTACGGGTACCGCGTTCATCTATTTCATTGCCGAGCAATGCTACCGACCATTCGCCTTGCAAAGCAACCTTAGCCGGAGTTTTACGGGCATTGTAATACACAATTATATTCTTCCAGGAGTCATTATTTGCATGATCTTTCAGTATATAACCTACCAGTCCAGCCTCGGTTTCCAGGAACTTAAGGTTTTGTTGTACCTGTTTGCTGCTTGGCATTCTGAAGGCAGGATGGGCCTTACGCAAGGCAATAAGGCCTTTATAATATTCAAATACATCCTGGTGTTCCGTTTTCCATGCCCAATCCAGCTGGTTTATTTCATCGGGCAGGTTATAACTGTTGTGCTCGCCCTTTTTAGTGCGAAGCATTTCCACACCGGCATGTAGAAATGGAATGCCCTGCGATGTTAAAACAACCGTATTTGCCAAGAGGCCCATTTTTTTGAGGTCCTGAGTGCTTGCTGCCTCATTGGATATCCTGAGCTTATCAAAAAGCGTGTGGTTGTCATGGCAGTCTACATATCCAATGGCTTGCCAGGGTTCTTGGGCCCAGGGAGCTTTGGAATAGTTTACCTTTGTAAAATCAACCTGCGGGTGGTTGGTGCTTCCTACAATACCAAATTTTACAGACTCCTCTGTACCTGTTGCGCCACTCACAAAACCTGTTGACTTCTCATCAAATACAGAACCTTTCAGGGCATCGCGCAGGTCATCACTGAAGGCGGCCACATGCTTCATTTTGTAAGTGTTTGCCTTTAGTGCCTTGGCATCATCGGGTAGGGGGCTTTCACCGGCGGTCCAGCCTTCTCCATAAATAATAATGTTAGGGTTAATTTTTTTCAGCTCTTCGCTTAGCTGGTTCATGGTTTCAACATCATGTATTGCCATAAGGTCAAACCGAAAACCATCTATATGATACTCCTTAGCCCAATACTTGCACGACTCTATCATAAACTTGCGCATCATGCTGCGTTCACTGGCCGTTTCATTACCGCAGGCTGAAGCATCAGACCATTTTCCATCTGCAGTCTGGCGGTAATAGTAACCTGGTACCTCCAGGTTAAAGTTAGAGTTTTCGGTAAGGCCGGTATGGTTGTACACCACATCTAATACTACGCCCAGGCCTTTATCGTGCAGGCCTTTTACCATTTGTTTAAACTCTTTAATGCGTACTTCGGCATGAAAAGGATCTGTAGAATAAGAGCCTTCGGGTACGTTGTAGTTCTGTGGGTCGTAGCCCCAGTTAAACTGTGGCTTTTCCAGGTTGGCCTCATCGATGGATCTGTGATCAAAAGCGGGCAACAAGTGTATATGAGTTACTCCCAGTTCTTTAATATGATCGATTCCGGTAGACAAGCCTTGCTCATTTTTAGTGCCTTCTTCTATAAGGCCAAGAAATTTGCCCTTGTATTTGCTGCCCGAATTAGTATGCTGGGTAAGGTCACGTACATGCAGTTCATACAGAATTACATCGTTTGGCGATTTTACCTCTGGTCCTTTATCGTTTTCCCATCCAGCAGGGTTAGTGGTTGCCAGGTCCAGCACCATAGCACGCTTTCCATTTACGCCTACTGCCTGGGCATAAATACCAGGGGTATCTTCCAGCCATTTGCCCCCGGTTTTTACCTGGTAGGTATAATAAAAGCCATGTAAGTTGCGGTTTACAGCTAGTTGCCAAAGGCCATTCTCGCCCTTTTCCAGCGATAGCCTTTCCAGAGGGTGGCTTGCGTTACCTTTTTCATATAGCTTTAAGGCAATGTGCTCCGCATTGGGAGACCACATTTTAAAAATCGTTTGTTGGGGAGTGTACTCCAGCCAGAGGTTAGCCTCTGTACTTGCCGGGTATGTATTATAATCTTGCTGCTGTAGTTCCTTTTTACAGGATACAAAGCCCAGTAGCGCCATACTTGCCAGAACTATTTTTTTAAAAAAAGCCATAGGGTTATGCCTTTCAGATGATGGAATTATGCGAATATAGCCAATATTTTTAGTTAAAACCCGATGCTGGCGCTTAGGGAGAAAATACGGGGACGTGGTATACCAGGAAAATCTATACCGTTGTGCCTTTCAGGGTCAGTGCCTGAGTAGGAGGTAAATACTAAGGCGTTTTGTATTGCAGTTGTAAGCGTAATTGATGGGAGCAACTCATACTGCAGGTAGATGTTTTCAAGGCGTACAAAGCGTGCATTTTCTATGTAATAGTCAGAGTATGCCTGTGTTTTAGTAAAGTTTGTATGTAAAATGCTAGTAGAGGCATTATCAATTAACCCCAATGTTTCTAGATTTCCAAAGTCTGCGCTAAAGGCATTATATATACTATTACCTGCATGTGCTCTTACCAATGTGCCACCACTTAATTTGTGATAAGTAAAACTACTACTTATGCCCAAAATGGTAGATGGGTCTGGTTTAGCTACCGGTGAGCGATCTTCCCAATCAATTCGATTATTTTTATTCATGTCAGCATACATGCCTTCCTTGGGAAAACCGTTGTTATCATACAACTGCTTAAAATTAGAAAACGAGAATGGAGAATACCCATTTGCTTGTACACGTGGGTCGAACCCTAACCTTTGTCTTGTACTGCTCAACCTAACTGGCCCTTCGGTCAAATTGCTTACTTTACTATTCAGGTAAATGATGTTGAGGCCAGCTGAAAATTGTACAGATTGTTTTTTGTAAAGCAAAGCATCAAGTTGCATGTCAATGCCTTTGTTAGTGAGGGTTCCATAATTAAAATACCTGAAATACTCTCCCTGTCTGGTAATCTCAACCAACCTATGTATTACCTCATCAGTTTTTCTGTAAAAGAAATCTATGTTCCCGTTTACTCTCTCTTTATAAATTTTAAAATCAGCACCTATATTAAAAGTTTTTACTATTTCTGGTCTGAGTAACATTAATTGGTTTTTGGGTTGTTTTTTTAAAGGTAAAAGAAGATTAGGGCTATTACTTTTGCCCAGGCTGCTTCTTATTTTAAATTCGTCAATAGCGGTGCTGGTTTCTAAAAATTCCTTTTTAATATCCCATGAAATACCGGTAGCGGAGTTATAGAGAGGTGAGGCAAATTGGCCAAAGCCAGATATGGCATTTTGAGAAACTGAATAGGAAAATGCATACTTACCTTTTAAGTTGTAATCTATTCTTCCAAAATAGGTTGAGTTCAAATAATTAAAATTTGATCCGCTTTCATAAAAAAGAGTTGTTCCTGCAGCATTGGTATGTCTTAAATGTTTGTCATTGTTACGTAGCTGACGGTTACGGCCCGCTGTAAAATGCATATTCCCTGTCTGCGCAGGTAAAGAAAAAGTGTATGTTAAATAATATTCATACTGAGAATTGCTTGCCTTTTCAGTTTCTAGCAAGTATTCACCTCTTTGACGAACTGTCCGGTAACCTTCAGGTTTATAATTAGTTGCAGTGCCATATGATAGGTCAATAGACCTTCGTACATGTGCCTGTAAAGCTGGTAAAAAAGGCATTTTATAACTTATGTGAGCAGAGACAATTCCTCTGTTAACAGTACTCTGAGCTTTATGTTTGTGTAAAGTCTGCAGGAGGTTATCATAATAACTGTCATTAGGGTTATTGGTAGGTTTGGTTGGGTTTCCTATAACTATAAGGTAAACATTGTAGTTATCTACAAACCTGTTATTGTTTGATGACCCTCTGATATTAAGATCAAGCTTGAGATGATTTTTAAAAAAACTTGGGTTTATGCGTAATGCAATGCTGTTACGTTTAAAATAAGATGTGTTAACTACGCCAGGGTTATTAGTTAAATTAAGCTGCAGGCTAAGCGGCAAAATATCTCCGCTACTAACTTGTAGGTTATGCTCATGACCTATGGATGTACGGTACAGATGATCTTGCCAGTTAGTAGAAGCGTTTCCGATTTCATCTTTAAACCATTGATGTTTAAAATTCTCTAAACTCTCTGCATACATTCTGAATTGAACCGTATCGAGAACATCATACCTATGCGTTACTTCAGATACGCCAACTGTGCTGTTTAAGCGGACTGAAAGTTTTTTGTTTAATGATGCACTTTTACTTGTTATAATGATAACCCCACCTGCTCCTTGTATACCGTACAAGGCAGTGGCAGCAGCATCTTTTAGAATCTTTATACTTTCAATATTTTGAGGAGATATAAAATTAAACAGATTTCTGGTGCCTACCAGTTCTGCCTGGGGTAATTGTACACCATCAAGTATCACTAGGGCTGTAAACCTCTGGTCAAGTGATTTTCTACCCCAAATAAAAAAATCGTGTGCCCCACCTGGGGCTCCATCATGAGCGATATTCTGTACCCCCGAAACTCTGCCTAAAATTAGTTGCTCAAAGTTTGCTATTAGCCCTTTGTTAAAGTCTTTTTCCTGTATTAATGTAGAGGCACCTACGCTTGGTACATATCCAGTTGCAAAATAGTGATGGCTTTCTTCAGTTTCTGTTTGGAAGAGTGGTACAGAGTCTGATACTTGCACGAAGGGGGCTTGCTCTGGTACTTGAGCAAATAGGTTGTGGCTTACTAATATGATCAGAGTAAATAAAACAGTGGATTTGCTTCGGAGTGTTCTAGCAAAATAATAAAGCATGCTGTTTAAGGAAAGTATCATTCGGTGTGTAAATATATAATATAAAGAATATATTGTTTTATATAGTTACACATTAATATTTACAGCAATTATTAAAGTTTAATTAGATATGTTTTAGGCCAGTATTTGCCGGTTATCAGTATTTCTTTTGTAGCGGGGTTGTAGGCAATGCCGTTTAATACCCCAGCCCTGGCGTAAATTTCGTTTGTTTTTTCGGCCAGGGGGGTACAATCTAACTTACCAATAACTTGTCCGTTGTTAGGGTCTATTTTAAAAATATAGTTGCTTTTCCATTGGTTGGCAAATAAATAGCCTTCAATCCATTCCAGCTCGTTAAGGTTGTATACTTTGCTGTTTTTCTCCTTTACTTTAAGGGTTTTAACCACGCTTAAACCTATAGTATCCAGGTAATGGATGGTGTCTGTGCCATCACTAATAAGCAAATGGGTGCCATCTGTGGTTATACCCCAGCCCTCAAAAGGGTAAGCAAATTCGTTAAGCAGCTTAAAGGTGTTGAGGTCGTATACAAAGCCCCGGTTGTTTTGCCAGGTAAGCTGGTAAACTTTTCCGTTAAGCACGGTTATGCCTTCGCCAAAATAAGGCTTATCCAGTATTACTTTTTTTGAATGGATGCCGCTTTCCAGGTCTACTTCTGCAATCCATGAATTGGCGCGGCCGGTGCTCTCATATACCTTACCCTGTACAATAACAAGGCCCTGGGTATAGGCATCTGTGTCGTGAGGAAACTCCTGCACCACTCTGTAAGGAATAGAGGCTACCTGGCTCTTTTCAACACGGCAAGAGAAACAACAGGCTGCTATCAGGAGCAGACCTATCCAAAGGGAGGTAAAGTGTGTAGTAATGGGCATGTAGGCTCAAAGATAATAATCTGACCATTGCCGCACAGCACTGTATTTATTTTCTTTTATAGGCTTCAACTTCCTGGTCAATGAGCCGGGCTAATCCTTCTTCGTGCGGCAGGCCAGGTATCATTTTATTGCCAATAATAAAGGTAGGTACCGCGTGTATGCCAAGTTGTGCACTTTTTCGGAGTTCCTGCTGGTGTTTATCTTTGTATTTCCTGCTTTCAAGTGCTTCGCGAAAAGCATTTGTATCGAGCTCCAATTCTCCGGCCAGTTGAGTAAGTACTTCTATTTTTCCCAAGTCCTGCTCTTCCTGAAAAAAGGCAGTAAACATTCTATGGGTATAGGCTGCACCTTTTCCATGTTCCTTAGCATACTGGTAACCCTCAAAAGCCAGGTGGGTATACGGCTGTGGCGAAACAGAGGGCAGAACAATTTCAACGCCTAGTTCTGCTGCCATGGGGTAAACTGAATTTTTCCAGGTGTTTTGCAGGTAGTCTCCTTCAGGCAATAGGGTTGGAGTTGGTTCGGGCCTTAGCTCAAAAGGCATCCATTCTACCTGTACCTCTTTGCCGGCTATGGCCTTTTCAAGTACATGCTCACCTAAAAAGCAATAAGGGCATACATAATCAGAATATACGTGTATTGTTATCATATAGAATTATACCTTTATGCAGGCCAGAGGGTTGAGACATACGCCAATAAAAAAGCCGGCCTCTGGTTTACAGGCCGGCTTTTCAGTATTAATATACGCTCAGGTATTTTTATTACCCTTGTGCTGCGTCCTGTATTTAGGAGGCTTTCTTTGCTTCGGGTAGAGGCTTACGGGGTAATTTTTTATCGCGCATGGCAGTATGATATACAAACGAGGCTACAATAACAGAAGCCTGCTTCAGGTCGTCTGCAATCAGGCGATCGTAGCTATCCTGATTGGTATGGTGTGTACGGGTATTATAATCGATAGGATCCTGAATAAACTGGAAGCCTGGTATACCTACTGCATCAAAAGCCTGGTGGTCGGTGCCTCCGGTATTACGGATGGTAACAGTTTTAGCACCCATATCATGGAAAGGCGTAAGCCATGCTTCAAACAAGGGCATTACCGCTTCGTTACTCTGTGCGTATACACCTCTTATTTTGCCGGTACCATTATCCAGGTTGTAATAAGCAGCTACCTTTTCATGCTCTTTTGTTAGCTTCATGGTGGCCGGGTCGCCAAAATGCTGCTTTACATAGCCTCTTGAGCCAAACAGGCCTTGCTCTTCTGAGCCCCATAAGGCAATACGGATGGTACGCTTTGGCTTAATGCCCAGCTGCTGGATAATACGAACAGCTTCCATCATTACAGCAACACCAGCAGCATTGTCGGTAGCACCGGTAGAGCCATGCCATGAGTCAATATGTGCACCAATAATCACTACTTCGTCTTTGAGTTTTTTATCGGTACCGGGTATCTCGGCAAGTACATTGTAGCCTTTCAGGTCAGCATCCAGAAAGCGGGTTTTGCTCTCAAGCTCAAGCTCTACTTTCTGTCCTGCTTTTATTAATCTCGAAAGGCGGGCATAGTCTTCAATACCCATTTCAAATTCGGGCAATACAGCATCTGCATCAACCTTATAGGGGGCACCATTGCTGGTAAAGTGGGTACCATGGGCGCCTCCATAAGAGCTAAGGATGGCTGCAGCACCTTCCTGTTTTACAAATTCAGCTACTTTGTTGCGCAGCTGCATGATAGTACGGTATTGCTCCATGCGCTTTGCCCTTTCTGCATCATTTGGCTGGGATGCAGTGCTGCTTTGTAATACAGCAGCGGCCATCTTCTCCAGGTTTTCGTCTGTAAAGCGGCTGGCGTCAGCTTCAAACTTGGTAGTAGCTTCACGGGCTACTGACAGTATGATGATCTTATCTTTTAGCTGTCCTTTATATTTCTCAAGGTCTTCTTCCTGCTTTACATCCACGTGCACTACAGGGGCTTTTACAAGGCCATTGGTAGAGGGTGTCCAGGCTTTGGGCGTAGCTATCATCGCCTGGTAGTAAGGAGCCGTCATGGCGATATAAGATTTTTCAATTTCCCAGCCTCTTCCAAACTCGCCCCACGATTCTAAGCGGGCATTTTTTAAACCCCAGGCAGTAAGCTGTTGCTTTGCCCACTCATTAGCACGGGCCAGGCCGTTTGAGCCAGACAGGCGCGAGCCGCTAACATCGGTCAGGTAAAAGGCAGATTCCATTACTTTAGAGTTTTCCAGGCCTTCTTTCTTTATGCGGTTTACAACGTCCTGGTTAATGGGTTCCTGCTGTGCTATGGCTGCAAAGCTAAACTGCAGCAATAATAACAGTAGTAGAAATGGTTTTCTTGTCATGGGGGAGTTTTGATTGGTATATAACACTGTTAAAGTATGAAAATAAATAAACCGGCCAGATAAGCCAAATAAATTAGACGAACCGGCTTAAATAACCGACACTTTGTTTTAAATATGTAAAAAGGGTTATTAAAGGGGCAACCTGTTTTTTATCTTACAATAATAGGTATAAGGGTAAACAGGGAATGGAGATTAACAAGGTTGTAGAAGGTAAAGTAAAATGATATTCTATAATTTTGAAGCCCTTAGCTACTGGCTCTGTGTATATTTTAATAACTGGTACTGAAAATACCCGTTAGCTTTTACTCATTCATTTATTTACTATGTATACTAAAGATCAGGCATCGCAATTGAGGCAGGCATTCTGGACAGCCTTCGGTATGTATATAGCACCCCATCCTTCTGCAGAAGGGGTTAAAGTAAACTGGGTGAATTACAAAACAGGCCTTAAGCATGTTTATTTCAGAATGAAGGCCGACAACAAAAAAGCCTCTATCGGTATTGAGCTTACCCATCCCGATGCCGGAATACAGGAGTTGTTTTTTGAGCAATTTACGGAGCTACGGGGCATCTTGCACGAGACCCTTGGTGAAGAATGGGAGTGGGAATTGCATACAGCAGATGAACATGGAAATACAGTAAGCAGAATTTACAAGGAAATAGGTCCTGTAAGTATATTTAAGCAGGATGACTGGCCGGAACTGATCTCTTTTTTTAAGCCCCGTATCATAGCTTTAGATGAGTTCTGGTCATCGGCCAAATATGCCTTTGATGAGTTACGCTGATTTTTAGCCCAGCAGTTGGCCTGCATAGGTGTATAAGGTATAACCGGCCATGCCAGCCATGATAAGTACTACCAGCCAGCCAAACAGGCTAAGCAAAGCAGGGTGCCTGTAATTGCCTACAATATTGGTTTTATAAGCTGCAGCGAGCATGGCTGCCAGGGTAACAGGTAAAATAAGTCCGTTCAGGGCGCCTGCTAGAATCAAGAGGCCTACCGGTTTACCAACCAACACAAACACAACCGTAGAAATGGCGATAAAGCCCATAATAAACCGGTTCTCGTGTAGGGCAATAGCAGTATGAAACGATGTTAAAAATGATACAGAGGTATAGGCCGACCCGATTATGGAGGTAATGGCTGCGCTGGCCATAACTACCCCGAACAACTTATACCCAACAGTGCCTGCTGCCAGTTGGAATACAGAAGCAGGTGGGTTGGCGCTATCCAGTACCAGGCCCTGGCTCACAATACCTAAAGCTGCAAGGAACAGGAAAATCCTGATCAGTGAGGCCACCCCGATACCCGACACTGCACTGCTTGTAACCTGTGGTAAAGCGTCTTTGCCTTTAATACCTGCATCCAGCAAACGGTGCCCGCCGGCAAAGGTAATGTAACCACCTACAGTGCCACCTACCAGGGTAATGATAGCAACAAAATCCAGTGTATCGGGGGCAAATGATTTAACAATTGCTTCCGTTACCGGGGGCGATGAGCTTACGGCCACATATACAATCAACAGAATCATCAATAAACCCATTAGCTGGGTAAACCGGTCCATCATACGCTTGGCTTCGCGCAGCATAAATACACCAATGGCTATACCGGCAGCAAGCAGGGCACCCCATTCCGGCGATATACCAAAAAGCACATTAAAGCCTAGCCCGGCACCGCCTACATTGCCTATGTTAAAAGCAAAACCGCCAAGCACAATCAATATTGAAATTAATATTCCAAGGCCGGGAATTAAAAGGTTGGCAATGTCTTGGGCTCTTTTTTCTGATGCAGCAATAATACGCCATACATTAAGCTGCACGCCAATGTCAAGTACCACAGAGGTTAGAATTACAAAGCCAAAGCTGGCTCCCAACGATTGGGTAAAAACTGTAGTCTGTGTTAAAAAGCCAGGCCCTACAGCAGAAGTTGCCATTAAAAAGGCGGCACCCAGTAAAACATTCAGGTTTTTAAATTTACTCATGAGCGTTTCTGGGCTTCGCTTGTATTACTATATTTTCGCTGGTAAGCAGGCTATGTATTTGTTTTGCAAAGTGCAATGCATGGGGCCCATCGCCATGTATGCATATGGTATCTGCTGTAATGCTTAGCTCTACCCCCTGCAATGTCATTACTTTGCCCTCTTTTACCATACGCAACACTTGTTGTGCTGCCTTGGCCGGGTCGGTAAGCAACGCATTTTCGTGTGTACGCGGTGTTAAGGTACCATCTTGCTGGTAGGTACGATCTGCAAATACCTCTTGTGCTGTAGTAAGGCCTGCTTTACGGGCAGCCTTTATAAGTTCGCTTCCTGCCAGTCCATACAGGAGTAAACCTGGGTCAATTTTATAAACAGCCTCTGCAATAGCCTCTGCCAGGTTTTTTTGTACAGCTGCCATATTATAGAGCGCACCATGTGGCTTTACGTGGTGCAGCTGTGCACCCTCTGCTTTAACAAAGGCCCATAGGGCGCCTACCTGGTATAAAACAAGGCTGTAGGCTTCAGCAGGACTAATTGCCATGGCGCGCCGGCCAAAGCCTGCAAGGTCGGGCAGGCCTGGGTGTGCACCAATAGCTACGTTTTTTTCCAGAGCCATGTGTACGGTATGCTGCATGGTTTGCGGATCTCCTGCATGAAAGCCACAGGCTATATTAGCAGAGCTAACCCAGTCCAGGAGGGCGGCATCATTACCCAAGGTGTAGGCGCCAAAGCTTTCGCCCATATCACAGTTTAAATCTACAAGTATGGCTGGTTTGTTTATTGACATTGGTAAATGCATTATAGTCCCTGGTGTGCTACGTATAAATGTATTCTGTTTACTTATTCTGCTTAAACTGGAAGAGGTGTGCCAAGTTAAGGGTTTTTAAATCTGATCATAAGAATTGCTTCCAATTGCTTCATTTTTTGCTCCTGCTCTATAAATAGCTGCTGTGCTTCAGGCAGGGTAACTTCTTTAAACCGTATGCTGTCACCAGGCTTACACTGCGCCAGTAATGGAAGGTCTGTACTGATAACAGTGCCTATCCTTGGGTAGCCACCGGTAGTCTGGTGGTCGGCCATGAGTACAATCGGGTTTCCGTCTGCAGGTACCTGTATGGTTCCAAAGCTAACCGCACCAGACAACAGTTCAGCAGGTGTACTTATGTGCAGTGTACTACCCTCCAGGCGATAGCCCATACGATCAGACTGGGGGCTAACCACAAAAGGAGTAGTCCAGAAAGTTTGCTGGCTTTGTGCAGCAAAAATCGGGTATTCAGGCCCCTTGGTTACCCGCAGTATGCCGGCGTTATGATAAGGTGGCAAAAACAGGGATGCCGGCAGCCAGTTAGTAGTAATGTAGGGTAGTGGCTGTTTTTTTTCTGAAAGTTTGTCAATAAGCTGCAATGCCATATCACAGGGGGCATCGCTATCTATTATATCCCCGCTTTGCAGAGCCCTGCCTTTATAACCGCCAATAGAGGCCCTTAAATAAGTAGAGCGGCTGCCTAACACCGGGTCAGTTTTAATGCCTCCTGCCACAGCCAGGTAAGCTCTGCAGCCTTGCAGGGGAGCGCCAAAGGTTAATTCGCTTCCCTGCCTTACCAAAACAGGTTTCCACAGGCCTACGGGAGTGTGGTTAATACGTGGAGACAGGTGGGCACCCGTAATAGCAACCAGCATATCTTTTGTAAAACGCAAGGTCGGACCAGCCATAGTGATTTCCAGTACAGCTGCATTTTTTGGGTTAGCTACCAGTAAATTGGCTATACGCATAGCCTGCAAGTCCATAGCACCACTTACCAGTATACCTTCTTTCTGATAGCCAAAGCGGCCGGCATCTTGCACAGTATTTAATAGTCCGCCTTTTAATACCTCTATACTCATGCTTTCTGGTTTAAAATTGCCCGGTACTCTGCTTCTGTAACCGGTACAAACCGGAAGCGGTCTCCGGCTTTAAGCAGGCTGGGTGAGTCGCGTTGCACATCAAACAGGCTAAGTGGGGTGCGGCCAATTAATTGCCAGCCGCCAGGAGTTTCTATTGAATAAATGCCTGTTTGCTCACCCGCAATACCTACAGAGCCTGCCGGCACCCTGGCGCGTGGACTTTGTTTGCGTGGGGCTGTTAGTGCTTTGTTCATGCCACCCAGGTAAGGGAAGCCCGGCGCAAACCCGATCATATATACCAGGTAATCGGGCTGGCTGTGTAGCTGTATTACTTCCTTTTCGCTAAGTTTAGTATGTTGGGCTACTTCCGCAAGGTCGGGTCCTAAAGCTCCTCCGTAGCACACAGGTACTTCAATCAACCTTTTATCTTGTATATCCGAATATGCCAGGTGGGGTAGCATAGCCTGTACAAACTGTACTACACGTTCATAGGGCAACAACCTGCCTTCGTTGCTGGCCAACCATGGATCGTAATACAAGGTAAGGGTTGTAAAAGCGGGCACCCATTCAATAAGCCATGCTTCTGTTTGTTGTTCAAGCCAATGTACTGCTGCCTGTACCCTTTGGTGAACTTCCGGGCTTATTTGCTCGCCTAGTTGTATTACCAGGGCACTGTCGCCTAAAGGGTAAAAATGTACGGAACTGGCTGAATCTTGCTTCATAGGGTAGTAGTATGGTGCAATGCGTGGTAAAGGTAAAAGATAATACGCAGGCAAACCTAGTGCGCAGTTACAAAAAAGCCTGTACCTTTTGGTTAGGGTACAGGCAGGCCATTGCATAACAGCAAATTTGTTTTACCGGTCCGGATGTCTGCGCATTTGCTCCGATACAGAAAGCTTTCCGGAGCCATACACCAGGAATACAAATAACAAAATGAGTACAATAATCGAAATTTCAAATTCCAGGTTATTGGCTGCAGAGAAAACCCCGTAAGGATTAACTAAAAATACAGCACCCAGCAAAATAGGGATCTGGAAAAGAATGGCAACACGGGTTAGCAAACCCATTGCAATAAGGAGGCCGCCCAAAAGGTGGGCAAAAGCTACATAATGCGCTACTGCGAGGGTGGCAAAAGCCAGGTTGGCATTACGCATAATGGCAACAAGGGAGTCGGTGTTACTGATAAAAAGTACCCCCTTGTAAAAGATAAATACACCCAAAGCAATACGAAGCACATCCAGCCAAAGTGGATGATGCGTGTCTGCCCAATGCTGAATTCTGTGTATGGCATTCATGTAAACAGGTGTTTAGTGATGCATACAAGATAAGAAATTATCTGCTTGTAAACTAGTTTGTTGGCTTTTGATAGAAGCGTTGCGTTTTAGCATACTATATTTGGGAATTTACCTCCTGTTAATTCCCAAATATACTTAAGGCATGCACGTTCGCTTGTTTTATAATTTGTAGTTTATGCTGGGTATAGAATTTATCAGGGTTTACGGGCTGCCTTCTGCTGCTTTTGAGCATACTCCTGCATAGCTTTTTTAAAGTATCTGCCCTGGCGGGTAGGGGTGTAGTTCCAATCAGAAAACAACATAGGCGACCAATTAGGATCAAACACCCAAACCACGTACGATATACCCCGCTCATTGGTATACTTGGTTATAGCATCTCCATACGATTCATCACTGATTACAGGAACGTGAGCGCCTTTATCATCCGGTCCGCAGAAACCAATTTCTGTCAGCATAAGAGGGTATTTTTCTGCCACAAATCCCCAGTCGGATGTCCATTGCTTTTCCCAGGGCTTTGGGCGTTTCTGGGGGTAAGGGTGGCTTACATAGCCAATGCCTTCAGCATTAATGGGGGCTTTGGCAATTTCTGTAAGATCGTAAGCCCAGTTAAAGCCAGCCACCAGGGGTACTGCTGTAGCACCATTAGACCGTACAATAAGGATCAGTTCTTCCATAATGGTTTTCCATTGGTCCCAGGTGCAGCTACCCAGTTCGCCATGAATAAGGGTAGGCTCATTAAATAGCTCAAAAAAAGCAACGGTAGGGTTGCCCTTAAAATGCTGTGCAATGGTCCTCCAGAAATCATAGGTTTCTTTCAAAGAAGTATCGTACATAGGGTGCTGGTACATTTCATTTTTAAGGTTGCCAATGCTGTGCCAGTCAATAATAACATATAAGCCTTGTTCTGCTGCCAGGGCAACACCCTTGTCCAGCAGTTTAAGGTACTCTTCCTTACCACGACTGCGCCAGGCCCTAGGGTGTACCGGAAAGCGT
>FPIC01005425.1_pt1 | contig 90072 bp, 97 predicted proteins | sample 1504481 | NCBI WGS metagenome assembly FPIC01 (sample SAMEA4475357, study PRJEB15587) | soil metagenome | biome: Soil; feature: Field | place: India | collected 2015-03-11 | depth 0 m
CCCGGGTTCGAATCCCGGCCGGGCTACTTCTTTTGAAATGTCGTATTCACGTATCTAAGTCCATTACCCCACTTCTCTGGTTAGCCTATTTGTGGGTTTTGTGGAGGATTGGCAATGCTGAGAAGCTATTTATATAATGTTCTATTATTATAGTTGGGCGAAGATTTATATAGGTAAGTCAGAGGTGTAGGAATGCGGAGGGGGACGGTGGCGGTTAGGGGGTATAGAAATCTTGACCAGTTGGGGTCTGTACAGCCGCCGATATACTTGGCTGCCTTGTTTAGAATGGAGGGAGAGGCTAGGAAGTCGGATCGTGGGTTTGACTTGAAGTACAGCCGGGAGGAGAACCCCACTCTCCGACCGCTGGAGGAGGTAGTTGCGAGGCTTGAGGGCGGCGTAGATGCGCTGGCTTTTAACAGCGGGATGGCGGCGCTTTCTACTGTGTTTTTTTCGTTGCTGTCGGCAGACTCCTCTGTTTTGGTACCTATGGAGGCGTACGGCGCCACTCTTAGGCTTCTCAGTTCACTTGTGAAATTTGGTGTTAGGCTCAGGAGGGCGTATCCAGACACCGAGGCCTACATCGAGATGTTGAAGGCGTCTAGGCCTAATGTTGTGTTTTTTGAAACTATTACAAACCCCATGCTTAGAGTGCTTGACGGCCCCGAGATTGTGAAGACGGCTAAGGACTTGGGCGCCTCCGTGGTGGTGGACAACACCTTTGCTACCCCTATTTTAACCACGCCGCTGTCATACGGTGCAGACGTTGTGGTACACTCAGCGACTAAGTACATAGCTGGTCACAACGACGTGGTGGGGGGTGTCGCCGTCGTGTCAAGCCGGAGTCTGCTAGAGGAATTGTGGGTCTGGAGGGCTATGCTCGGCGGCATTATGCAACCCTTCGAGGCTTACCTAACCCTGAGGGGGGTGAAGACTTTGTTTGTCAGGTTTGAGAAGCAGTGCAGGAACGCAATGGCGGTGGCGCAGTTTCTCGAGGGGCACGGCAAGGTGGCTGAGGTGTTCTACCCCGGTTTGCCCAGCCACCCGCACCACTCGGTTGCCAAGAAGCTATTTGGCGACAAGTTCGGCGCCGTAGTCTCTTTTCGCATCAAAGGCGGTAGGGACGCCGTGCTGAAGTTTTTCAAGTCTTTGAGACTTATAATACCTGGGCCGAGCCTTGGGGGGGTTGAGAGCATAGCAACTTACCCCGTCGCCAGCGCCGCCTCGCCTATTCCAGAAGAGGATAGGAAAGTGCTAGGAATTACTGAAGACCTTGTGAGGCTCTCGGTGGGTCTGGAGGACGTGGAGGATCTAGTAGAAGATCTCGACAGGGCGCTTAATAGCTAGTTCTGGACAGTTTTTATAAAGCGGCGTTGTTGTAAGGCGCTGGTCTCAGCGCTTCAAAGAGCTTAGTCATTCCCCGTTAAAACTGGGCGCTTTTGTTTATTAGGAATTTAAAAACACGGAGTTATGTTTTTACATGAGTGTTCCGAGTAAATACAAGGGGAGGCCCATTGAGGAGCTCATTTCTGCGGGGTATTACAATCCTGAGACCCGCTCTGTAAAGGCAATAAAGGGGTACGACTTCCACGTCTGGAGTAAAGATTGGCAGATAGAAGGAGTTCTGAGAATGTTGTTCCACGTCTTAGATCCTGAGGTCGCAAAAGATCCCAAAAATCTCATAGTATACGGCGGGAGCGGCAAAGCCGCGAGGAGTTGGGATGATTTCGAGGCTATTGTAGACACACTGATATCTATGGATAGGGAGGATACTTTGGTAATACAATCTGGCCAGCCTGTGGCTGTGTTTAAAACCGATTTGCGTGCCCCACGTGTTTTGATGAGTAACGCCGTTTTAGTGCCTAAGTGGGCTGATTGGAAGTATTTCTGGGAGCTGGAGGCGCGGGGGCTTATCTCGTATCACCAAATGACCGCGGGGTGTTGGGCCTATATCGGGACACAAGGGATCCTACAGGGGACTTACGAGACTATTGGCTTTGCTGCTGAGAGGCACTTCGGCGGCTCTCTTGAGGGTAGACTAGTAGTAAGCGCCGGGCTTGGAGAAATGGGCGGGGCCCAGCCTCTGGCAATTAAAATGCTAGGTGGCGTCGCGCTGATAGCCGATGTGGATCGTAGGATGATCGAGAGGAGGATAGCGACGGGCTATTTAGATACTTGGACTGACAATGTGGACAAAGCCATTGACATGGCTTTAAGAGCCAAGGAGAAGCGCGAGGCGATTAGCATCGGCGTGTTGGCAAATGCCGTTGATTTGCATGAGAAGCTTGTAAAGGAACAGATAGTGCCCGATCTTGTCACTGATCAAACACCTGCCCACGACCCCCTCGCCTATGTGCCTGCTGGCCTCACTGTGGAGGAGGCCGAGAGGCTTAGGAAATTAGACCCTGATAGATACGTACAACTCTCTAAGCGGTCTATGGCGAGGCATGTGGAGCTTTTGCTAACTCACCTAATGCGCGGCGCCGTGGTTTTTGAATATGGGAATAACCTCAGGAAACAAGCCTACGACGCGGGGGTTGAGCAGGCGTTTAAAATACCTGGGCAGATGGAGTATCTAAGACCTATGTTTGAAGAAGGGAGGGGACCATTTAGATGGACGAGCCTTGTGGGGGAGCCAAAAGATATCTACAAGCTCGACGATGTGATTCTTACCGTCTACAGCAGGAACTGGAGACTTGTAAGGTGGATTCAAAACGCCAAGAAGTATGTCAAGTTCCAGGGGTTGCCCGCAAGAGTGGTTTACCTAGGATATGGGGAACGCGCAGAATTTGGGAAAATCGTAAGCGAGATGGTTAGGAGAGGCGAGTTATCTGGCCCAATTTGGTTTGGTAGAGACCACTTAGACACTGGTTCTGTGGCTTCCCCGTTTAGAGAAACTGAGGGGATGCTGGACGGTAGCGACGCCGTAGGAGATTGGCCTGTGCTAAACTACGCTCTTAACACCGCGGTGGGAGCTACTTGGACGTGCTTCCACCACGGAGGCGGCGTTGGGATTGGCTATTCTCTTCACTGTGGATTTGGCATGGTGGTCGATGGTACACAGCTGGCGGAGGAGAAGGCCTTGAGGGTGTTCACAGTAGATCCCGGGATTGGAGTCGTGAGGCACGCCCATGCGGGGTATCCAAGAGCCTTAAAAACTGCTCTTACGAAAGGGGTTAGAATTCCGATACATAAGAGGCTAGAAGAAAAATCGTTGCGTGTAGTTGAAGAAGCTTGGCGCGAGGGGAGAATAAGCGAATACACCTACAAGAGGGTAAAGGAGGAGTGGAAGGAATACGAGGAGGTTAAGAAAAACTTAGAGAAACCGTAGTGGCTCCCCTTTTTTCAGTACAAGCTTCGCCTTATTTCTGCCAATTTCATACGCGAGCCAGTGGTAGTTCGGTACATCCCATATTACCAAGTCTGCAATTTTGCCCGGCTGGATAATCCCCCTGTCTGTAAGACGTAGGCTGTAGGCGGCGTTAGCCGTAGCGGCAATCAGCGCCTCTAAGGGGGTGAGCCCCAGGAGATATACTGCGAGTTCTATTGCCGTTTGCATGTTTAGACACCAGCTGTTAGGGCTAAAGTCTGTTCCTATAGCTATGGGAACTCTAAGTCGCCTCATCTCATCAATGGGCGGTTTTTTAGACGTTCTGAGTGTAAGAATAGTAACCGGTAGCAGAGTCGCCACTGTTCCGGATTTTGCGATTTTTCTTACATTCTCAGGCGGCGTATTTAGGAGATGGTCGGCTGAGTCTATAGGCAATTCTTCTACCAAGTCGCTACATCCTATGTACTCAAGCTCGTCTGCATGTAGCCTAAGCTTGTAGCCGGCCTCGGCGGCCTTCTTCAAAATAGTTCTTGTCTCCTCCACATTAAACGCTATAGAGTCACAGAAGACGTCTACATATGTTGTGCCAGCATGTGGAATGGCCTTAAGCACTTCTTTTACATAATTTTCTCTTCCTGCCGGCGGCGGGATGTGTACTAGAAATGTTGTGACTACGTCTATGGGGCTTTTCACGCTCTTTAAAATTCTGGCGAGTCTCAGTTCTTGATCTATGTCTAGCCCATATCCAGTTTTTACCTCAACTGTTGTTGTGCCAAAAGATGTAGCTAATTGAATTCTTTTCTGTAGGATATTCAACAGCTCTTGGTCGCTTGTCTCTTTCGTATATTTCACGGTTTTGTATATGCCGCCGCCTTTTCTCGTTATTTCTTCGTACGACTCGCCCTGTAGCTTTCTTTCAAGCTCGTCTTCTCGCGAACCTGCAAAAAGTAAGTGCGTATGTGGGTCCACTAGGCCTGGCGTTATGAGATTGTCGCCGAAATCCCAAATATTGGCATGTGGATGTCTTCGTTTTATTTCTTCCCACGTGCCGACGTCTATTATCACGCCGTCTCTAATCACGACAGCGGCGTCGTTAATTACGGCGACTTCGTCTCTGTATCTCCAGGGCATGTTTAAAGCAGTTACAAGTTGCTTCGCCCTTATTATGACCATATTGCCGAGACGGCTTTTATCCGTTCACTAGGAATAGTTGATTTCTTGACCAAATCTGAAATTGTACTGTATATTTTTTCTATGTGTAATTGGCAGTCTATACAATCTGTTGCATCATGTGTAACTACTGAATGTATAGATAATATGTCTATAAGTAATTTTATTATTTCATGAATTCTTATTGCGGCGCCAAGGCTCATAGAATTTACGTCTTCTTGGAATCCGCTAGTAGGTATGTTTTGTACTGAATAAGGCGTTGCGAGAGTTCTAATTTTTGCTACAAGCGACGCGGCTGTGTAGTGGTAAATCATATCGCCTACGCTTCCTGGCTCCTTGGCGAGAAACTCAGGTTTGCCCGTAATATCACTCCTTAGGAGTTGTGCTATTTGTCTTTCGAGTAAATTTGCCCAAATTGCCAAGGCGGTTGCAAGCGAATCAGCCGCCATAGCTATGTATTGGCCGTGGAAATGACAAGTAGGAACGGGGCCACGATCTGTAAAAATGGGGTTGTCGCTAGGGGAGTTTATCTCATTTTCCACAACCTCTCTGGCCCATTTCAAGACGTCGTAGAGAGGGCCTAGGACCTGGGGTATACACCGGACGGAGTATGGGTCATGTAATCTCTTTCCCGGCGTCGCGTATTGGATAGCCTCGGCGATTTTCTTCATACCGTAGTGTCTTTTCACTTGGGTTTCTGGGAGAAGCGCCTTATAATTTGCCCTGACTGCGTGAAGATATAAAGGTAGATATGCTAGGTATTTATCCAACAAGTTTTCCACCTTAGCAATTGCCATTGCCAAAACAGCTGTTGAGAAGGAGGTTCCGTTAATAAGCGCCAGCGCGTCTCGCGGGTCGAGAAGTAGCGGCTCTAGTCCCTCTTTTCTCAAAGCTTCCTCTGCAGGCACAATCTCGCCTTTGTATTTAACATGCCCCTCTCCTAGCAGTGCTAATGCTATGTGAGATAGGGGGGCTAAGTCGCCGCTTGCCCCTACGCTTCCGTATATAGGCACTACCGGCGTGATGTCTCTATTCAATAATTCTGCTAACATCTCAACTACGGCCGGCTTAACGCCGCTGTAGCCAAGGGCTAGCTGATGGGCCCTAATTAACAAGGCGGCTCTCACCCATTCTCGGGGAGACCGGTCGCCTACCCCTACGGCATGTTCAACAATAATCCTACTACCTTGCGCGACCGTTTTGACTTTTACCAATTCCCCAAGTCCTGTGGTAACTCCGTATATTTCAACGCCTTTTTGCAAGGCTTCTAGATAGGCGCTGTGCGCCTGTTCAATTTTCCGGCGCGTATCACCAGGTATTACTACCGGTGCTCCGAAGGTAGCTACTTTAACAACATCGATAAGTGTTAGCTTTTCTCCAAGCTCTACCGGCTCCATATGGACGTATATAACAATACGGCGGCTAGGTTGGAGGTGATGTCGCCGACGTCGTAAGGAGGCGAAACCTCGACTGTATCTACTGCAATGGGTTTTAGCGCTTTGCTGAGATGTGATACCAGTATTAAGACTTCTCTAGAAGTTAACCCGCCGGGGCTTGGGGCGTTGACGCCAGGCGCAAAAGCGGGATCGACAACGTCTAGGTCTATGCTCAGATAAGCTTTGTAATTTCTATGCTGTTGGTAAACTCTATCGGCGACTTCCTCTATGCCGAGTTTGTGTATCTGTTCAATAGTGTAATACTCAATTCCCATCTTATCGGCTAGAGAAAACATGTACGAGGGGTTTGACCACTCTCTTATTCCAATTACCGTGATGGGGATATCACCACCTGATTCCTTTACTAATCGCGTAGCCATGCCGCTGGTAAGACCTTCAGAAACTGTTCTAAGATCAAAATGGGCGTCGAGGACTACGTAGCTGATTTTTCTCCCTTCTGATAAGCCGCGATAAACATAGGGCGTCACAGAGTGGTCTCCTCCGGCGACGAGAATTTGTTGCCGATCTTTTAGAGATCTAAAGGTCTTCTCTACTCTCTGCCAAGTCTCTGCTGGATCGCCTATAACCACATCTACATCTCCTAGGTCTTCTACATCGGCGCGTTTGGGAAGGTTGCAAAAAGCTGTTCTAATTTTTGCCGGACCTAAGCGGGCGCCGGGTCTCCCAGCCACGGCGCCATCCCATGGAATACCTACAAATACAACCGAGGAAGAGGCAGAATTGTCGCACATCCTTATGTCATGTGGGTCTTTTAACAGCCTGCTCTTCTTTGTAAGATACACGCTTATGGGATTTTTTACTATTTATAACTATATAGCATGACTCCGCTTATAGCGCCCCAACATGGATGTTTTTGTTATCGGCGGGCTGAGATATCTAACCAGTCCCGTAGTCTTAATCTCTATACTATCAGAAATCTGCATAGCGGTGTACGTTGCGCGTTGAGAAAATTATCTCACGTAGAGGAAACCATCAGCGGTGGTACCTATAACCAATTTCCCCTCCGTCTTGTAAATTACTTGTATTTTTTCTTTTGGAATTTGAAGGCCGCATGAGAAGTATACAAAGTAAGTGTCGTTGCTGACTCTAAACCTACCATATACTATAATCTCCGACCCTGGATTCTCGAGGACAAGTCTCGTTGCTTGGCAAACTGCAGGAGTGGAGACGTATGGGAATATTAGGAGAAAAAGCGTGAGAACAAGTATTGAAAAGACGGTAATTGCCACTATTTGGAGTAGGTCGTCTGTCATGGCTTAAATCTGCAACTTAGAGCCAGTACTCTGTATGACAGACCTGGAGGGGCGTCAATAACGCCTTTTACGGCGCAGGCCACAAGACTGGTGATGCGATAAATTGCTAATGCGTCACCGCCTTCGGCATATCTAAATGCCTCCGGCCAGTAGACGAAGATGGAGGATAAATCGGGCTTGTTCACCTCCACCGGCTTTGCGAACAACATGACGGCTACGGCGAAGCCGAACAAGACGGGGATCAAGGCCAGCTCCAGCCTCATGGAAATTAAAGAGGGAGAGGGGGAAAAATTTTGAAAAAAGAGGAGGTTTCAACAATCCACAAGTACCGCCCTGATTACCAGGCCGTAGTCCTCCTCCACAACCTCGGCGCGGAGGTCTGTGCCTCCGCGGCAGAGGGCGACGTAGTGGGTTACCCTAGACCTCTCCACATACGGAAGCACGTAGGAGCAACCGGTAGTGTGTACGGTGTTGTTAGCCGCTGTGTACGTCTTGTTGTAAAACGCCGGCGGGAGCTGGGTTGGACAGCCGTTCCCGACCCCCAAGGCGTATAGGGGCGGGAAGACGCCGGGCTTGTCCGTCAGCACGTAGGGATGCGCCGCGTCGCCTCTGGTGTAGTTAACCCTATACGCAATAATCGAAACCGGATTAGGCGCCTTGACCGGCTTCCCCGCGGCTATTGCCTCGGCCGCGTTTTTCGTATAGGGGTCGGCGTGTTGGATGGAGATGAACACCCCCAGCGCCGCGGCCGCGGTGGCGGCCGTCGCGGCGGCGAGGATGAGCAACGCCCTCAGCGTCAGCATGTGCCTACGATTTGCAACTCGCTTCTAGCGCCTTTGGGATATCCCACGTCGTCGGCCCATGTCTTGAATAACAGCCTATCCGCAGGTCTCCAGAGAGTTATGGTATCGCCTATCCTCGCCTTTACGCTCTGCGAGACCAGCGGCAAGACGCGGACCGGGTCCCAGGGGAATATCTTAGACGCGTTTACCACAACGCACCTCACAGGGAAGGGCACGTCTCCCGCTACCTCCCCCACCTTGATCCAACCCCCATTCCGCTGTTGGTAGAAGGCGAAGCCGACCACTGGGCTGTCTGCCGTGATTTTCACTAGACCGCGGCTCCAGTCCACCACCTCGAAGACGGGGCGGGAGTAGGCGTCTTCAACCTTCACAACGCCCCAAAGCTGGATAAAGCCCCAGAAGTCCCCCGAAACCGTCAGCTGGGAGGCGTCGGCCCAGACATCTCTGCCGTACTGCGTCTTGGCGGCTATCCGCGTTGATGTGCAGGTAAATGGGTACTGCCTCCCGCCCTCCCCAAGGCCGTACAGCCCGTGGAAGTACGGCGCGCCGTTTAGGAAGAAGGAGACGGTCTGAACCAACCCAGGCGAAGTCAACACGTCTGGAGCCGGGGTGGTGGTGTTCGCCACAAGAGACACGTCGTCGGATACCACAAAGGCCCCCTCGTACCGCGTGTTGTTAATTTCGACTAAAATCTTAACGGGCCCAACCCAGCCATGCGGCGTCACGTATACTGCCTTGCTTCCCAGACCCAGCGCTTCGCATGGGCCTAGGGGAAGGTAGCTAATCCACCACCCCGGCCCCACGAATACGCTGTCGAGAGGCCTCCACTCCCTGGAAATCTCGGCGAGTAGGTAGTCCGAGACCTCGCGGCGTGTTCCGTCTGGCTGGACCACGTAGCCCATCTCTACGTAAATCTTCACGTCGGCGTAGGCCGGCTTGCCCAGCCAGGTGAACATGAAGGAGTATCCTGCGCCGGGAAGGGCTAAATCCGGCGTCGGCGGCGGGGCGGGGCCCCACAGCTCCTCATCAACCCGGAGACACATAGGCCCCCTACACGCGGTGGTGGGGATGAGGGATATGAGAAACGGCCCTAGGTCTGAGACGATTGTGGAGGCGCCCAGCGGCGTCACGTCGGCGAAGCCCGGCGCCGCGGAGACATCAAGTACGTCTTGCAGACCCTCAGGCGCCCACGCAGGCCCCGCCGCGGCGTGGTAGAGCTTATCCGTCGGGCTAGGACTCCGGGTGGTCTTCTTGTACTGCTCGTGGCCATACACCTCGTAGACAAGAGACGCGGCGTGGGGCGGAGACAGCGTGACGGAGCCCTCTATATCCCAATCTCCGGTTTGAGGATTAAAGGCCCAAGACCTAATCCGGTACGTGTGCCAGAAGTATAGGACGGGGTCTCCCCACAGCAACTTCATCACGTCGCCGGCGCCGCCTAGAAACCAGTTGTTAAGGCTTAGGAAGTCCACCAACACGATTTTGTTCATCGGCCATCCCCCGCCTTGCGGGCCGACTCTCGAATACCCCACCCATGTGCCGTTTGCCTTGGTGTATACGTGCTGGGCGTATACGCAACGGTATATCACCGGCCACTGACTACAGGGATAGGGGTGGGAGTACCAAGCTGTTTCAACAACCGGCGTAGACGAGTCGATGCCCGTAGCAACAGAGGCCGGGTTTATGCCCTTGGGAGGCCCGCTATACGCCGAGTCTATGGCAAAGGCGAGCTTCCTCCTTTTTCCAAGCTCCTCGTAATCTAGAATGTTGCCGTCTGAGTCTGCAATTCTCAGCGATGTGGGATAGGATGCCACCCACGCCCGCCTCCCCTCGGCGTCTAGGAACCAGACAACAGCAACATCGGCGCGGATGACTGAGCCGTAGGGCGCCCTTAACCTCACCTCGTGGTTGATTAAGTCTCTTACAACTACGTACGGCCTTAGCCAAAACGACGTCTTGTAGGCAATAGACGCAAGTGTAAACTCCCACGCCCATTGCTCCCCCTTCCAAGTGGCATTGCCAGCCATGCTGATTAGAAATGAGTCGGGCGGGCTTGTCAGAGACTGCCAGTCCTGGGTCGGTAGCTTGACTACTCGTGAGATGTACAGCGGAACCGGTTTAGGCGGCTTGAATACGATCTCCCCCCAGTCCGCCGGCTCTCCTAGAGCGCGTATATTGACGCTACTCAGAAAGGCGCCGCCTAGGTCAGTAGTTAGGGATATGGTGCCGGAATAGGCCCAAGGATTCGGCATCTTGACAGTAATGCCATATGCGGAGTACTCCCCTCCAGCCGGCACGCCGTTGACCATTAGAGCATACCACCAGCCGGGCCCAGAGGCTGTGGCGGTGTTTTCCTTGCTGTACGGCGCACAGACAGGATAGCAGTAGTCGGTGAAGGGGCAATAGTAGTAGACGTCGCTACACACCGGAGAGTAGTAGTGTTGCGGAGGCACCGCCACCCTCAGCATGCGGCTGTCGGCGAAATACGCCTTGTCTCTCGGCACGGTGAAGGTAAAGGTGGCTGTTCTCGTGGACGGCTCCTGCTCTACCTTGTAAAAGAAGTAGATGTAGCCATATGTGTCGTTGCACTTGTAGCGGCCGAGTACCCACGAGCCGTCGAAGTGGCTCACCTCTACTGTATACATGAGGTCTCTATCCCAGAGGGCAGTCGAGGCGGCGGAGGCGATTGCCACGCTGGAGGCGTTTCTAAGCGGGAGTCCCCAGACCTCAACTGTGGGGAGGCCTCTAAGCAAACTAGTGTCTAGGTCTCCCCAATAGGGCGCCGAGGCGCCGAAGCTGAATGAGATAGCCGCGTCTGCGTACTGCGCGTAGTCCACCTCGCCGACGCGCTCACACCCAGCCCCGGCCAGCGCCGCGACGGCTGTGAGGAGCAAGAGCGGGATAAGCCTCATAGCCCCGGGCTTGGGAGAAGGGGATAAACCTTCACCTCGGCGAAGGCGGTTGCAGGGGGTTGATCGGAGGGCTGATATCCGCCGGCTCGCTGTGCGTATATGCCGACAGCTCTTCATCCCAGCAACTAAGGGGCAGAGCCAGGGGATACTCCACTACGTATATCCCCACCGCCTCTGCTGGCGCCGTGACGTACAGCGTATTCACGCCGTCTGGCCTCCTCACTAGCGCCCACTCAGCCTTAACGAGTTGTGTAAAGTTGAGCTCGGGAAGCCCCTCGTTCCTCCTCCCGTAGTAGGGGTCGTCTAAGAGAAATACGGGCGGCTCCCCCCGGCTCTTGTACAAGCCGTAGTAGTACCGGAGCATCACCGTCAAGTTGCGCGGCACCAGCGCGTAGACCTCAAGCCAGGGCATCAGCTGTGGGAGAGCCACATCCACTACGTACAGCACTGCCGGACTACCTGAACTAAAGACAGCCGGCCTACACTCCCTAAGCCCCAGGTATACGGCGTATTTGAGGTTGCGCTCGGCCTTTTCGCCCTTGTAGGCGTAGGGGAGGTAGAGGGGGAAGTAGACCACCCCCAGCTGGCCGTCGACAGCCGGCTTATACGTCATCACCACATACGTCATGTTCACCCCCTCGTTGAAGGCGGTGAGGTTGTCAGTGACGAGCCACGGGCGGTAGGCGTATAGCACCCTCTTGGCGTTGTAGAGCTGGTCGGCGATGTTGACTGAGGCAAAGCTGGGCGTGTGCAACGCGGCGTACATCACCACAAATGAGGCCAGGGCCAGGGCTATTAGGCCGTAGGCAAAAGACCACATATCAACTACACAAGTAGAAGTAGACGTCAGCTCCTTGGCCCCAATCGATTGCCCATGTGTCGAGCACGTAAACTGTTAGGCGTAGATTCCTCACGCTTGCAGCAAAGCCGTATTGTGCAACATATCCGTTTCCGTTGAACGATACCTTGTTCCCAGCCTGCTCTACGTTAAGGTCGCTCACGCTACCCGAGGAGTACCTCTCAACGCTTGTAGGCGCGGCTGGGTTGCACGTGACGCCGGGGGGCTCTCGTACGCGTTGCCCTGTGGTTAGGTCAATCCAAAGAATGGCGTATCCGGGGTTTGAGCTACTACAGAAGTCAGCACTTGTGGAGCCCCATGTCACGTGGACGTTGTTGCGGCAACCATGGGGGTAGCCGTGGTGGTACGTGATTTCTAGCTTGAGGAACTCGGCGGGGTGCAGGAGAGGAGGAGTATACGACACGGCGTAGCTAACCCCCACGATGGGCTCCCCACCGGCGCACGAGACGTAGGCAATCCCCCCGATAACCCAGAGGTACATCGGCTGTGGGTAGCAGCTGGCCACATCGCCCGGCCTCAGAGGGCGGCCGTCCACGTAGGCCCAGCCGTACCTCGCCACCTGCCGCGCGCCCAGCTGAACCGCGGCGTAGTTACCATACTGAACAATAGAGTATGGCCCGGTGAGTTTAAAGGCGCAGTCAGAGCACTGGGTAATGGGGGTGACCCCCTCCCTCACTGGGAAAAGGGATGCTATGAACGCAACGGCGATGAAGGCGAGAGAGGCGAATATCAAAAAGTCCCTTACGGCTATCATGAGCACCTGTATTGTACCTGCAACCAGCGGCCGCGGGAGGTGAGCCCAATCGGCGTGCAGCCGGCTACGGTCTTGTTTTCAAACGGCGGAGGGCACCATAAGCCGTTGTAGGGGTCTTCTCCTAATTTCACGGGGTAAGGGACGTACTTCTGGCAACGGTAGCCGCCGGGGTATACGTCGAAAACGGCGATTAGGCGGCCGAAGACGCCAATTGCCTGGCGGAAGGTCTCCACGTCACTTCCCTCGTACTCAATCGCATAGATCTGCACGTAGCCGTTGGCATCGGTATAGTTGTAGACGTATACACGTCTAACCGGCGCGTCTTTAGAAGGTGAAATCGGCACTTCTACTATCTTGGACTGAGGGAACGGCGCCATCACCACAACGGCAAATGTTACGAGGGCCGCCGTGGCTACAGTAAATACCGCGGCGGCAACTACGTCCTCTACTCCGCGTAGTTTCCTAGACGCCCAGGCCCAGCCATGTGGATCTCTCGACATAAATGGCTACCGCTGACGGCGGATAAATCTTAGTCCTAGCCCACCGCTAATGGGTAGAATGCGGCTGACATGCAGAGGGTTTATCCAGTGGCACTTAACATGGCACATGCCCAAGAGGGATGGCGAGAAGATGGTGCTTATCTCAGTACACCTATCGCCGAAGATGCTACAGCAAATAGAGGAGTTGGTTAGGCGCGACCTCTCCTCAAGCCAAAGGGAGGCTATTAGGTCGGCGATACGCGAACTCCTGCTAAACCACGGAGCTGATAGAGAGAGAAGAGAAAAACCGAGAAAGGAGCCCGAATAAGAAGAGCTCCCCCTTCTGAGGAGGCAGTAAAAAACGGCATTTCGCACCTCTCACCTCATTCCTACTCTTCGGCTTTCTTCTTCCGGTAGACAAACAAGGCGGCTAAGAGTCCTCCCAGCGCCAGTACCAAAAACGGCAGGGAGTTGAAGCCGTTGCTCTCCCCCTCTGCCGCGGCTTGTAGCCGTAGCTGGGAGAGTTCCACTTGTAGTTGTTCTACCTTGGAGGCCCAGGTTTGGTTGACAGCTCTTATTTTCTCGGCCAAGGCGACGTTTTCCGCCTTCGCCGACTCCAGCTGTCTCCTAAACGCCTCCGCCTCGTTTCTCGCCGCCTGTAAAGCAGATTGCAGAGACTGAATCTGGGCATCTCTAGCCCTAAGCGCATCTTCCAGCAACTTGCGTTGCCTCTCCAGCTCCGCAATTTTGGCAGAGAGCTGGGCCACAGCCGACTCAAGCGCCGTCTTGTTCTGCGAGAGCGTCTGTAACTGCTTCTTCAAGTCGGAGAGCTGGGCGTATAGGGCACCTAGCTGAAGTATCAGCGTGTAGTTGTGCTGGGGGATTTGGAACACCGATTTAGTAGCGGGGTCGTAGTACCAGCCGGCTGGCATCACGTTGTAGAACACGCCGATTGGGGTTAATACAGTGGCGTTGGCGGCGTTGACGAACTGCACCGCCCCTACATACGCCGAAAACCTGAGGGGTAGCCACCTCAGCGGCATCCACATGGTGCCGTTTCCGCAGTAGACGTCGGCGGCCCACAACACTGTGTAATCGTCTATTTGAGTTGCATTTTTCACGTCTATTGCCACGTATCTACAAAGGGAGTAGAGGTACTGCATGATGGCTCCGTGTTCTTCGCCGGTGCCGAGGAATAGGAGACCCTCTTGTGCAATGTATACCGTCTTGCCGCCGAGATATGCCGAGAAGTATGTGGCGTTTATTGGACTAGCCGGTATTATAAGCCCCCCTGGTGGGTACCACGACGCCCACTGGCCCAGCGCAATTGTGGCGAGTGTCACCGCCATTATCCACTTAGCTCCCATAGATAGGACGAGAGGAGAGACGGAAAAATTTTGGGAAAGGGATAGGAAAAAGTTGTGTTTTACGATATGCCGACAGTTATTACGCCTTTGGCGATTTGCACCTCTTTGCCGGTGTTGCCGTCTACGGCGAGTATGATGTAGGTGTACTGGGCGCCGGCTTGAAGCCCAGCGTTGAATCTGCATGTGATGGACTGCCCAGCGAGGACTCCCTGATTGTTGTTGAGAGTGCCTAACTGGCCACTGCTCACAGTAGTTGTGGGGTTGTTTGGCGGGTAGCACGTACCGGATATGGGGTTTCCAGGGCTCTGTCCGCTTGCGGCGTAGCGCATGAACAAGCCGGTGAGCTTACCGTTTAGAACCTCAATTGTTACATCGAACCCCGCTTTGTCGGCAGTGACTATGGCATTTGCCCTCAGTGCCTCGGACATGGACTTGCCCATTCCCTGGAATACCATCACCCCTATTACGCCGACTATTATAAACGCCGCCGCCACCAGCAACGCCTCTATAGTGGTCATTCCCCTGAGTTTTTTGCTGGGCATGAAGATGGTGTCTGGAAAGGTGGAAAAACCTTGTTTAGAGGAGAGCCAGTAGTACTTGTTGCAAAGTAGCGCCGGCTGCGCCTCCAAGAGTGGCGGATTTGTGTATGCCCAAGGGCATGAGGAAGACGGTTATGAAGCTGGCCGTCACCAGGGCCAGCATGGTCGAAACGACAGAGCGCGCCTCCTCATACGGCGGCGGGGAGAAGAAGGGGTTTACTGCTTGGGTCTCTTCAAGCGCCTTCACGGCCGTTGATACGGAGTAGGCCAAGATGAACACAGCGGCGGCGAACAAGGCGAACATGGCCATGGACATCTTCACCATCTTCCTCGTTGCGTGGGTCTCGATATCCACGAGGGATTGGATGTACTCCACAGCCTTAACCGCAGTGGCTCCGCCGGCCTCCGTGATGGCGCGGAACATGGACTTGGCCAAGACAAAGTATTTCGAGGGGATCATGTAGCCGTAAGCCGCCTTCATGGCGGTTTTGTACTTGCCAATCAGCCTACCCAATATGACGTCTGGCGGCGCGCCCTCCTTCAACATGGCCGCTGCAGACCTAAGCATCGGCGGGACCTCCCTCGCAATTGAGAACCACCAAAGCCTGTCATTGGCGTAGAGCCAAGCCCACGTGGCCAACCCAAACGCCACGAAGGCGGTCAGGGGCTGGCCGAGAAGAACGGCAACGGCCCCTCCCGCTAGGCCTATGAGGAGAGACCACTCATACGTCCTCCACAAGTTGAGATCCCTCGGCATATTAATGTAGGCCACCACGCCGATACCTGCCACTGTAGCTAGGAGGATTAGGTAGAGCAAGGCGGGGTCTATCTGCATTACGCCGATGGCCCATATGAAGAGTAGAAACAGTGGTGTCAAGAAGAGGGCGCCCAGCGCCGACGTTATGGACTCGTAGGTCTTAGCCCTAGCCTCGGCCCTTGCGGTCGCGACAGCCTTCATTGATTCGAGAAAGGAGTGGACCAGCACATTTCTGTCCACGCCGGCCTCCTCCTGGGCTAGGGCGTAGCCGAAGAGCCTAGCCGTCTCTTCCTTGTCTTCCAAAAAGTATGTTGACGGGGCCGGCATAAGAGAGGCGACGAAGAGACGGCGCGTCTCGGCTTCCTCCAGCTCCGCCGTATTAATTGAGGCGAACTTCAACGCCTCGTTGCCCGACGCCACGCCTAGATACGTGGCGAATACGGGAGCCGTCGTTAGGTAGTACTCCCCTCTACGCATGGCCTAGAATAGGGATAATGGGAAAAAGTTAGACTAGGTTTGAAAGTACTTCCCGGATGTGTGCGAGTTTGCCTGCCTTTTCCACCGTCACAGGTAGCTCGCGTACCGCCTGCGCCACAGAGACTCCAGAGGCCACGCGCCGGATGACGTAGTCCACGGCCATGTTGAGGTACTTGGAGAGGTCGAGCGCCCTCGCGATGAGGCGCCAGTCCTCGGCCTCAAACCACACGCCGTGCCTTGCCAGCTTCAACACGGCCTTTCTAAAGGCCTTCGGCTTTACCCCAAGCTCCTTTGCCAGCTCAGATATCCACCTCTCGGTGGCTTCTGTAAGCGTGGGCTTAGGCCTGGCGCTGAGCATTGAGAAGCACTAAGGCCAGCTTCACCACGGGGTCATTCTCCCTAGCCTTTATGACCTCTATTAACAACTCCTTGGGGATGCAACCCACCACCTTAGACAACACCTCTGGCGGCATCGACACAAGCGCCTTGGCTAATAACATTTGCCAATTTTCCTGCACAGTCTCAAGTTTCGGCACCTCCTCCATCAAGGAGGGCGACGGAGAGGGAGCTAAAATCTGCTCAGGCTCCTCGGCTATGGCCTTTAATCCACCCTTCTTGACCCTAAGCATGGGTGAAGGATGGGGTGAGGGTGAAAAATCTTGAAATTTAGGAATAACCGAATTGCCTAGCCTCGTCCTCCACCGCGGTCTTGAAGTCAAGCCTCTCTAGCCACAACGTTTCTAAAATTACTCGCCTGGCGGAGGCTGGGTCTTCGGTCTCCGCGGCCTTGGCTAAGGTCTCCACTCTGAGCACTAGCTCTTTTCTCAGCTCTACGCCGTACATCTCTCTCACGTAGGCGTCGAGTTTGGGGGTGAGGTCAGCCGGCTCTGTAATTCTCACCTCGCGGCCTTCTGTAACAATCGCCTTAACCTCCTTGACGTAGCGCGTGGAGCCCACAGCTGAGAGCTGAATTACCAACGTCCCGTCCAGCCCCTCAGGCGGGGCCTCCGCCTCGGTGATTCTAAGGAGGGCGTCTTTGACAGTGTCGGCGTGCATAGTTGTTAAGGCCCCGTGGCCCGTCAGCTTGTAGTTGACTAACGTACGGAGCTCTTGCGGAGTCCTGGCCTCGGCCAGCGCCACCACGGTGTGCATAGTGCCGTAGCGGAGGGCTTGGTCAAGGGCAATCCACAGCTTCTCCTCCGACGGGACAGAGAGGTGTAGCAACTGGCCGTCGAGGGGTGCCCATATTTCTCTAGCCCCCCTCTCAATTACCACAACCTGCATCCAAGGAGGCACCATGTATAGCAACTGGTTCAGCTGCGTGGTCTTGCCGGTGCCCATGGCGCCGGAGAACACCACACTGCCCCTAGTCTCCAGCACCAGAGACGCTAATGCCAACACTTCTAGCCCCTCAGGAGTATGCCTAACGCTGGTGGCCGCATTCGGCTCCACCGTGGCCTTGGTGATGTAGGGCTTCAGCAACGACTTTGAGGGCTTGGGGTATGCAGAAACCTTTCTAATGTTGACGTTGTATTCCAGCAGGTCGGCGGCTATACGTGCCTTATACACCGGGTCCTCCCGGGTGAGCATGGGCCGGTCCATGGTAAGCGATGGCAACAACTGCTTCACCACGATGTACATCAACGGCTCCGGTATGACGATATTTGTGGGGAGCCGTAGCTCATTTCTAACCGCAACGACGCGCCTGTAGCGGCCCAGCTCCACGGTCTGGAACCGGATATACTCCAGCTGCTCTTTCAGCGACTTGGGGACGTAGGTGTACTTCGCCGCAGGCGCCGTGGACTGGGGTATCACTATCTCCGTCAACATGGGGTCCCGCATGAGCGCCTCCAGCGCCCCGTAGCCTGAGTACTCCCTCGCCCCAGACCACCGGTCGAGGAGGTAGTGCACCGTGTCGCGGTAGTCCTTGTACAGCCTCCAGATGGAGCGGTCTCTAAGCCCCTCGGCGACGGACTTTATGACTTTTGGGTATTCTCTCTCGTCGGGGGGTATTCCTCCTCTGTACATGACGAGCAACAAGGCGGTTTGTAGATCATCAGGTAGCTCCGGGTCTATCACCACGTACATGAGGTCTTCGGTTATGCAGACGTCTGTCCTAACGCCTTTGTCCACAATTACGCCCTCTTTCCTAAGCCGGCACCTCGCCTTTATGGCGTTGTCGGCGTGGGCGTAGATCATGCCGTCTTGATTCGCGTTATGATATGCTCTATTGATTTTTTGTTTTCCCGTTCTCTTAATAGATCGTTGGCGATTGCCTCCCCGTAGTACTCCCTTATCTTAACCCGCCTAATAGTCACTGGCGCTATCTTTTTCGCCATCTTCAACTCGTCTTTCTCTAGCATATTCACTACTGCAAGGGATGAGTAGGTGAGGTACCGCCTATACTGCTCAGACTTGATGTCTGAGATGCGCGATATCAGCCTCCTATCCGCCACGAAGATGTTGTAGGCGCCCATCTTCTGGAGCTTGGCCAATATCTCAGTTCTCAAGGCGGCCGGCGTGTCCAAAATTACCACATCAACAGGTATTCTTAGTTTAGCCACGAATTTTGGAAAGAACTCAGCCCATTCCAGTAAAGCCTCTGAGAAGCCGCTGACGGCGTCTTCACCCTCTCGCTGGTAGATCTCATACGCCTCGTATCCCGGCATGACGTATAACATGGGATTCACTCTGTGGAGGTTGGGGGCTGTCCCTTTCAGGAAAGGCGCAAGCCAGCCGGGCTTCCTCGGAGCCCTAAACAACTGGGAGAGATCAGCCTTCTCCCAATCCATGTCTACGAGAAGAGCCATGCCCTTCTCCACGCCCAGGGCCGACGAGATAGTCGTCTTCCCAACGCCTCCATCAAGCGACGAAATTACAACGATTTTCACAGTCCTCATAACAGCTCTGACAATCTCTCGTAAATGTAGCGCGTCGCCGCAATTTTTATGACATGGCTATCCGCCACTCTTCCAACCTCTTTTTCTATCCATTTCAAGACGTAAGACGCGGTCTTAATATCAGAAAGGTCAGAAAGCCTAAGCAACGACGGCCTAAGCCTTACTCCACGTCCCTTTATATTTAACAAAACAAGCTTAGCTGCGATGCAGATATCCTTATACATATTATAGAATTCCCGGTTCTCGCATTTCCTAGTTACGAGGTTAACAAGTGAAAGAGTTTTTCCATCAATCATAGCATTCCTTCAACTTCTCGGGGTTCTCGACAACCTTTTTAAGAACCTCGACATAGATGGGATCCCTCTCGACTAGGTCTGAAAGGACTCGCAATACTTCTCCCAATACCCACTCACTTCTCGACGCGGCGGCCTGGCTCCTTTCACTTTTCTCCTGCTCTCTATTCTCGAGCCTTTTAACCACGGCCTCGGGCTCTTCGCAGACTACAGGATACTCGTCACACAGACCCGCGAAGCGTAGCACCTCGGGATTGATCTGAAAAACTGGGATTTTATCCACGGCTGTGGCGTATTCAACCAACGCTCTGACCGCCGTCCTCACCTCTGATCTGTTGAATTCCTTCACAAATGTAGCTACGGGACATCCGACGTTGTGCGGCTTGACCCGGCCGTATACTACTGCGAAGTCTCCTGCAACTGCGACAATGTAGACCACGACAAGTCCGTCTCTCCCGCACTGGCGGGTCAGCGAGGAGGGGTCCGAAAGATATTCTTCCTTAAGCAAATAGACCCCCTTTGGCGGATAGCCCCAATACATCTCCCATCCAGCCCCTAGTCTGTTTCTGACCTGCTCTAACACCGCCGACATAGCTCTAGGATGGCTCGTACAAAAGTTCTGCGTCGCCTTTTTTTGCACAACCCGGCGACCCGCACAAAGGCCCTGTTCTGCCTAACATTAAGTCGATATGGGCCATGCGTCCCGTGTCAAGCCAGTAGAGCCATTCGGCAAGATGGCGGTGGTACCTATCTCTCCACTTGCTCCACGCCACCCATACATAACCCTTCTCCCTTCCAAGTTCCCTAAGCCACGGAGGGAAGGCGCGTCTGAATACTTCAAGCGGCCTCCTCCTCGGCACTGTGGTGACCCAGTGGAAGATAGAAGATGCCCTATAACGCCAAATATACATGCGCCGCTTGTCCAGCACAGTTAAGAGAAAACAAGGCGACACTTGCAACCTCACGTCTATATACCCGCCTTGCGCTAATGGTGGCCAGCGAGCTCTCCACCGAGGCTCCACATATCCGCTTTCTACATAAAGAAGCCACTCCTCTTTAAAACGCCCTCCCACGCTCAAGCCCCTAAGCCCTAGGTGAAAAGCCTCGGGATTTTCTAATGCGAAGCTTACAAGCTCGCTAACATCATGGACTAGGTGGCCAAACCTTCTGAGCAATTCGTCCACCATCTCTTCGCCGAGAAGTAGCGTCCAGTCCCCGGGCTCTGCGTGAAGAAATATACACGGGTCCACCTTGGGCTTATACACATTTAGGTATACCAATTTAAAAACACATTAAGAGTATGCTGTGAGATTAATGCTAGTCCAGTGGAGTAATTGAACTGGTCTCACTCAGTTAAATACGCCACACGAGGGGTACTCGTCAACTCAAGTCGTTGCTTAGAGAGATCAGGAAAAGAAGGCGTGGTGATTGTCCGCCGCATAGCACCAGAGGCGGGAGATATGGCGGATAATAAACTATTGGCAAATTTGTTTTAATATACCCCAGTCTGTTTGGGCGTGGCAAGAGAGGCGCTGGTGCTAGATAGCAATGATGAAATGGCACGGCAACTCGTCGCAGTTTTGGCAGAGAACGGATACGTGGTGCGAGTCATTACAACAAAGCAGAGAGCTAAGCTATTTGAAAAGTCTCCGGTATACATACATCTAATTGATGAAAACTATGACAAGATTATCCGTGAAATTGACTTCTCCCACATAGAAATCGCTGTGTTTGCTTCGCCTAATGATATGTTGAACTTAACATTAGCAAAGGCGGCAAGATCTCAGGGGGTGCCTATGGTAATTATCACGGCTAGGGGTAACGCCATCATTAAAGAAGCCGAGGAGGCAGGTGTCCAAGTAATTGTGCCATACCACTGTGTAATTTCGAGGCTATTGAGGATGCTGAACTTGAAATTTACCAAGATTTACCCGCTGAGGGGGGAGATATCGATGCTCGAAATGCTTGTAACTTCCGACTCCCACCTACTGGGTCGTACAATTCGAGACGTTGAGGAGGAGATCGGCGGTAGAGTAGCTGTGATACGAGAAGATCAGATAATTACGGCCGACGAGGCGGAAATACAAGAAGGCGACTACGTAATTGCAATAGGCTACCAGACAGATTTGCAGAAAATTACCGAATAGAATGGTGCGCAATCTCGGCGTATATTCTGTCGAGAATTGCGTATTTCAGCTCATCTTCCTGTCTTGGATCTTTAAGAACCCCCCTCACTACTAAAACCACGCCTCTGACTCCTATTTTCTCCACATCAAGGTTAAATTTTTCAAGCCCATAGTCCTCAGCCACCTGGCCTACTATATCCCGCACTTTTCTCAAATCTTGTCCATGAGGGATGAAGAGCCTTACCCTCACCTCGTGGCCCTCCGGCGCCTTAATCCTCCTAAAAGGTGTTCGAAGAAAGTAGGTGTATGGTATGTAGACATATTCTCTTCTAGGGTCTCTCAAAACAACATAGGTGTCCTCAAGTGCGGTTATGTAGCCTCTCATCTTGTTAAACTCAACGTAGTCACCTACGTGTAGATCCATTACACGGGTGATAAAAAGCCCTGTGAGATACTCCTCTAAAATCTTCCTTGTTCCCACAAGTATCACCCCCACCGAAAGGATGAATAAGGCAAATATGAAGTAGAAAAGGTGGTGCAACTGGACCTGGGGCGACACAATAGCGAATAATAGTGAAATTGAGAATAATAACGCCAAAAATTCTATAAGGTACCTCTGTTCTATATTGAGAATTTTTCTAAAAATCCGCCTAGTTAGGTAAATCAACAAGACAAAAGATGCTACAGCCCCCACTACCCCAGCTAAAATGGAGATGTAATCCATAAGGGATTATTAACTACCTCCTTATAAAAATCAGTACTTAGAGCCGCCGAAGACCTTCTTTAATATGTCGTAAAACTCACCTCCCTCGTCCTTTTTATAAAGCGCATAGTATATTGCGTCAAGCCTTTCTCTAAGGAGTTTCATCTCAGCAGAGGCCACCAAGTACCTCGTCTGTAGCACCGCATCAGGGTTTACAGAAATACTATCAATACCAGCCCTCACGAGAAACTCCACAAGTTGCGGATACACAGAAGGCCCTTGACCGCATATTGAAACAGTCCGCCCAAGTCTATGTGCCCTCCTGATTATTTCGTATATGGCTCTGAGCACAGGCGCCTCCCTCTCGTCGAAGTACTTTGGGTTTATCCTCACGAGGAAGTCGTTATCCCTATCCACGCCTAGAACCAGCTGGGTTAAGTCGTTGGAACCTATGGAAAATCCGTCGAAATACTCCGCAAATTCCTCCACCATAAGTGAAATAGACGGCACCTCAGCCATTGCCCAGACCTTGAAGTCTCTATCGCGGCGGAGTCCCTCCTCTTCGAGAAGCTTTGCGAACTCTTCGGCCTCCCACACGGTCCTAACAAACGGGGCCATAACCCATATGTTTGTCAAACCCATTTCATCTCTCACCTTCCTAATAGCCTTAAGCTCAAGTCTAAACGCCTTCTTATATTGCGGCGAGATATAACGTGATACGCCGCGCCAGCCCAGCATTGGGTTTCTCTCCTCAGGCTCGAACTGCTCCCCGCCCTTTAAGCCCCTGTACTCGTTGCTCTTGAAATCGCTGAATCTCACAACCACCGGCCGCGGGTAAATAGCAGAGGCGACTCGTGCGATCCCCTCGGCCATTTTCCACACGAACTTCTCCTCCTGGCCCATCGAGAGCAAATAAAGCGGGTGCTCCCCCACCCAGCTCGAAATTACGAACTCAATCCTCATTAACCCAATGCCGTCGAAGGGCAGATCTTTGTACTCCTCTATTTTCTCAGGTTCGCCGAGGTTCATGTACACCTTCGTGCCGGTGGGAATCGAGCGGTATATGTGCAGAATAATCTCCTTTGGAGGCGCCGCGGCGACCTCAACGGCCTTTGCCTCCTCCCTCTTAGCCACGGCGCCGAGCATCACCACGCCCTTGCTCCCATCCACAGTGTACACCACGCCGTCTTTCAAGACAGAAGTGGCGTTGCCCGTGCCCACCACAGCGGGAATACCAAGCTCTCTGCTCACTATAGCTGCGTGGGAAGTCCTACCACCCTCGTCTGTAACAATCGCAGCGGCAATCCTCATATAGGGCACCCAATCTGGATCAGTCATTTTTGTAACGAGGATATCCCCCCTTTTCAGCTTCCTCTTGGCATCTTCCAGAGTTAGACACACCTTAGCCTCCCCCACAGCCACCCCAGGACTCGCCGGGATGCCGCGCACCACCACAGTCCCCACAGCCGCCTCCTCCTTAGGCTTCGCCGCCTCCTTGGCCTCCTCCCTACGGCTCCACACCGTTTCAGGCCTCACCTGCACGATAAACAAATTCTTCGGGTACTCCATGTCGGCGTCCACCGAAAATTCGACATCTACAGGATAACCGTAGTACTCCTCTAGCTTTATCGCCATCTTGGCCAACTCCACAACCTCCTCGTCGGTTAGAGAGGGCTTACTCGCCAAATCAGGCGGAAGTTCTTTCTCCTTAACCAAGCCAGCTTCATCCCGAATCACCGCCACCTTCTTTACTGAGATACGCCTTTCCACTATTTTAAGTGTCTTCTTGTCTACCACAAACTCATCCGGCGTCACGATCCCCCTTACTACCCCCTCCCCCAGGCCCCAGCTCGCCTCAATTACCACCTTAGACCTATCGCCGTTCGTTGGGTCGAGGGAGAAAATAACGCCAGCACTTCTCGCATTAACTAGCTTCTGAACAACAACAGCCATGAGGCTCTTCTCGTGCGGTATCCCCATCCTATCCCTGTAATACAACGCCCGTGCCGTGTATAGCGAGCTCCAAACCTTTTTAGTGTAATATATCACGTTCTCCATGCCTCTTACGTTGAGATATGTATCCTGTTGCCCAGCAAACGACGCCTCGGGGATATCCTCAGCTGTTGCGGAGCTCCTCACAGCCACCGCCACATTGGGGACTCCAGTAATCTCAATGAGCTTTTTATAAGAGTCCACAATCTCCTGCTCCAAGTCAGAAGGGAGGGGGGAGTTTTCAATAAGATTTCTAACTGAAATACTTGCCTTTTCGTACTCATCTGGGTCACCCCTAACGATAAACTCAGAGAGAATCTCCTTTATTTTCTCTCTTAGACCTGTGCTGTTGAGAAAGTGCTGAAACGCCTCAGTGGTAATTACAAAACCTGGCGGGACCTGAACCAACCTAGCTATCTCCCCCAAATTCGCCCCCTTGCCCCCCGCGATAAGAATGTCCTTCTTCCCTATTTCATTTAGCCACCTAATAAATCGCATACAGGAGGAGTGTACCTAGGTTATATAAGTATAACCCAGTATATAGGTAACAATAGTATAATTATAGATAATCAACAATATAAACTACCAGATCGCATATTGGGCAAAGTAGATAATTCACTAGACTATTTTAAAACGAAGTGAGGACAAGCCCTTGTATTTGTTAAACACAGACCTAAACACTGCCCTAGAGCGGGGCGGTCTTGTTGAAGAAATCACGCGGATAAGCCTGCGACCGCAGTAGATACAACGTCGCAGGCTCCCGCTGTACATAAGGTAGTCGACTCCACAGTTAATACACCGGCCGATCTCAGGAAGGCGGCTAACTTCAGCCAGCTCAATACCAACCCACCCGCCAGTCACGACTATGCCATCGGCATAAGGCACAAAGACGTGAGCCTTGTCAAAGCTGGTTGCTACGAGGACGTCAAAAGGCCTGCCGGCCCTCTCGGCAACTGTCCTCACCGCATTGACAAGCTCAGCGACGTCGCTTGGCGAGAAAACTACAAACTTCGCCCCATCCTTGTATTCGCCCCAGGCATGGCTCAGCTCTTCTAAGACGCCGTCGGCCCCTCCGGCAAAAGCCGCGTCTACCCCTTCCTCCCCCAGAGAATTGCTAACATACACCTTAGCCCCCATAAGTTTCACATATCTTACAGTAGTCGCGATCGATATTAGCTTCGCCACCCCCGGGTCGCAGTCGCCGAAAGGTTCGCCTAGGGCAATTGGCACCCCGTCAACGGGAGAGGTGGAGCACCTCCAAGAACCTGCAAACACGGCGACAGGAGGGCCTTTGACATATGCAAGCCTCATGTCAGCCACGGTAAAAGGTGTTTTAAAGCCGTGTGGCTTTTTAATGACAGCCCCTCCACATCTACGTGATTCTGCTTGCAAGACTCTTCGAAGGGCCCAATAACGGGATGGCATACGCCGTGGCGCCTGTAGAGGATAAGTACAGAATAGTGCCCACAAGAGACCCTCTTCGGGACGCCGCTGAGCTAGCCAGTAAGGGGGAGAAGGTGCTGGTGTTGTACAGCCTCTCAACGCCTCTCTTTATAGAGTACTGGAAGGAGGTGGCCTCCGTCGCCTCGCGGTATCCCACAGTCGTAGGAGGGCCCCACGCCGTCGGAGACCCCGTCACTCTTCTCAAGCTTGGAGTGAAATATGTAGTTGTAGGCGACGGGGAGGTTGCGCTACCAGCCATAATTCAGAGAGAAGAGGAAGGAGGCGGGACACCGCCAAATACCATGGTGGTAGAAAATGGGAAGATAAGGGCAGGCCGGAGGGTTTACGTAGAACTGATGTACAAGACCTACAGCGAGAGTCTGGGCATCTATCCTCCAATAGAGATTACTAGGTCGTGTGCCTACCGCTGTGCCTTTTGCCAGACGTGGGGCCATGGCCCAGTTAGGCACAGGCCACTACACAACATTGCGGAAATTGTAAAGGTGTATGTGAAGAGGGGGATAAGCGAGATTAGGTTCGTAGCGCCTGTGGGCTTCCTCTACGGCTCAACCGACGGCAAGACGCCTAATATAGACGCGTTGACTTCCTTACTTAGAACAGTGAGGGAGCTAGGAGGCGCCCCCTATCTCGGGAGTTTCCCATCGGAGACGAGACCTGAGACTGTCACCCCCGACGTGCTCAAGGCGGTTAGGCCGTACGTTGCAAACAGACGCATATCTATTGGGTTGCAGACAGCCTCCGAAAAATTACTAAAGGCCGTGAAAAGGGGCCACGATGTCGCGGTGGTGGAGGAGGCGGTGAAGAATGCCCGTGTATTTGGCTTCAAGCCAGTAGTTGACGTCATCGCGGGGCTACCCGGCGAGGATGGAGACGATGTGGAGGCCACCGTGAGGGAAATGGAGAAACTGGTCAAGATGGGCGCTTACATACGGATGCACTACTATATCCCCCTCCCGGGCACCCCCTTGTGGGGACGTCGGCCGCAACCACCTCACAGATTGTATTTCGACTTCGTGAAGAAATACAAAAGAAGAGTGGAGGGATACTTCGAGGAGCAGATAAGGCTCTCCCAGAAAATCTACCAAACCTATGAAGAGATCGCCTCCTACCTCTCCCTGACGACGCCCAGCTCCACCGCGAGTTGAAGATACCACATAGCTATGCGTCTTGCTAAAAGCCACACAGCAACGCCAGCTGGGGCGCCTACAACTTCCTCTGCCACGTCTGGGCGGATCTTATCCCTAACAGCATCGGCCAAGCGCTCCACAACAACCTCGGCGGGAACTCCGGACATCGCTTCAATTTCTCTGAAAACGTAAGCGGTGGGGAATATGTTATCCGCCAACTGGCTGAGACCCAGCTCCTCAAGCCTCCTGATATATGCCACTACTAAGTCGTCCACTACGCTCATCAATACTGGGAATATTGATAACTCTCGTAGTACTGCCTCCACGCAGACTCTCTTTGATTCTCCCGCAATTCTTTCAGCCCAATTTCCAACAGCTTCGCGCCAATGAGACCAATGGCGAGGAGGATAATCCCCCTCACGGCGTTTACGCCCAGCACGTAGGGGTCGGGCACGCCGGTTATATTAGCGGAACCCACCAACGGCAACGAGGCCCGGAGAGTTGTCTTAGGCACCTCGGCCGTGTACAACAAAAAGGCGTTTACCACAGCAAAGGCCAATAAAGCCGCCCCCGCCCCCAGGAGCACCCAAGGAACTATTTGGAACTTCATGGGCCTCTTCTATCAGGAATTTTTATCTATTGCACAGATCCCAGAACCACGGTACATCCACTGCGTCGAGGCGCCACCTCTGCCTCACGAAGCTCTCCTCCGGCGTTGTGTAGACGCCGCGCTTGTATGCGTAATAACCAGTTAGGGCTATCATAGCCCCGTTATCGCCGGCATATTCGTCAGGTACTACCTTTACCTCGGCCCCGTGATAGGCCCCTACTTGGCTGAGAATTTCCCTTAGCCTCCTACTCCTCGCCACGCCTCCTGCCACCACCAACTCGCTCTTCCTGGTAAACGCAAGCGCCCGCTCGGTGACCTCTGCCAACATGTAGTAGGCTGCCTCCACTAGCGATTTGCAGATCACAGAAAGAGGAACTCCTTCTTTGAGTAACTTCAACGCGTAGGTAGTCAGCCCGGCATATGACATATCCTGTCCCACAATGGGCATTGGGAACTCCACAAGCCTATCTGCAGATTCTCCGCACCTCTCCACGGCGGGCACTCCGGGGAAGCCCAGTCCCGCCTCTCTGGCAAACATGTCAATGGCGTTGCCAATAGCCACATCAAGAGTCTCGCCAAAAATTCTGTACCGCCTGTCGGAGTAGCCGGCAATTACGGTATGCCCCCCAGATATCAGCACTACGAGAGGATCGCACGACTTAGTCGCATATCTTGCAATTTCAATGTGGGCAATTCCGTGGTGTACCGGCACAATAGGCACGCCGAGCTTTATGGCAATAGCCCTTGCCAACACCGCGCCAACCCTCAACGCTGGGCCCAGCCCAGGCCCAGCCGCATAGGCAACGACGTCGACATCGGAGAGCCTTACGCCGTGCCTATAAAGCAAGTGGCTGAGAAGTTGCGGCGCCATCTGGGAATGGTGGTCCGCCGCCTCCCGGGGGTGAATCCCCAACCCAGACGGAGGCACGTACGTCTTCCCAACTTGTCCTAAGACATCTCCATCTTTCACTAATCCCAAGCTGATGGTATGCGCCGTGGACTCAACCCCGAGAACGAGCACTATCTAAGAAACTGGGTATACCCGCACTTGCCGCAGTGCCACCTAGGCACAGGCTCTTTGTGATACGCCATCACAGATCCGCACTTGGGACAAAACTTATTCTTAAAGCGAAACACGCCTTTCTGAAGGTCAAGCTCGTACCAAGTTGCGGCGCGGGGTAACTTCTTTTCCTTTTCGGCCGGCGCCTTCTTAGACATGGCTACTTCTTCCTCTTCCTCTTCTTCTCTCTACGTTCACTCCTCTTCTTCTTCACCTCCTCAAGCAGCTTCTTACCCTCCTCGCCGAGATTTCTCGCAAGTATGTAGAGCGGCTCTATAATCCTTGCCATTTTGCTATCGCTGTAGACGTGAACTTCCGCCACGGACTTCCCAATGCCGTACTCGGTCTTGATCTTCCTAATAAAAACACTTGAAACATCTACCCCGAGTTGTTTTGCCACCCATTCTCTCAAATCTTTTCGGGTAGGGGTAGGCGCCTTATGGTGTGAAACCTCTACCAAAACCTCACGTCTGGCCAACAATTTGTTTTCCCTGATCGCCGAAATATTAAACGACTCAGCCGACACGGCCCGGACAAAGAGATAGTTAAAAAATTTTACGCCATGACGCCTATACGTCAGCCGCGCGTAGCGGGAGGCGAGGCGCGATGCGGCGTTACCTCTGGCGTCTCTCCCTAGCAATCACTCTCCTCTGCAAGTAGTCTATATAACCGACTACTAAGGTCCCAAGCACCAGCGCTATCGCCTTCTCTATCTTGAAGTCCGCATTCACCGGGGCGACATATATGAACAGCTCTCTGGCAAGAGCCACAAGAGCCACGTCGATGATCTTGTACACGACGATTTTTCTCTGTTCTACATAAGTAATAAAGGTGTCTATTAGCTCGACGAACACCACCACTAGGAATACGTCGGAGAGGGCGTCGTAAATAGCCTTCGATAATTCATTAAAATTATACAAAGAAGTGGTGAAGAGGTTGTAGAGGCGGTAGAAGACAAGGTACATCGAAAAGCCCAGGAGGACTGCGGTAATGAAAATAACAGTGAGGTATATCAAATACTCACCTTGTCGAAGAGCCTTCTCTAAAGGCATGGCGTCGTGTAACTACCCATTAAAATACCATTAATACTACAAACCACCTCTAAAGCTGTGAGGAAAGTGGCGTACAGAAAGAACGCGGTGAAAATCGCCCTGTTATACCCCTCCACCTATTCAGTTGCCATGTCGTCTTCTATTTACCACGTCTTGTATTTCAAGCTACAAGACGCCGGTTTCTACGTAGAGAGGTTCACCGCCGACCGCGGGCCCCGGGGCGTGGAAGACGGCACTCCGCTTACCCACTTTGACCACATCCTCGCCACTGTGCACTACGAGCTGGATTACATCAACCTAGTGAAGATGCTCATAGACGCAGGCATCCCGCCGGAGGCTGGTAGAAGGAAAAAGCCCAAGCTGATAATCGGCGGCCCCCCCGTGACGGCGAATCCAGAGCCGCTTGCAGAGTTTGCAGACGCCATGGCGCTGGGAGAACTGGAAGCCCTCTGGGAGCCGCTTCTCGCCTATCTCTCCACACGTGAGGAGGCCGAGGGACTTTACTACCCCGCGCGGGGGTCGCATCCGGTGTCGATTGCCTATGCGCCGGACGTCCGCGAAGTGGACTACAGGAGGCTACCCGAGCCTGAGTCGGCCTTCAGTATTTCGATCGAGGCGGCGAGGGGTTGTCCCTTCTCCTGTTTATTCTGCATGGAGAGCTACATAACTAAGCCATACCGCCCCAGAGACTGGATAACCGTCGTGAACGAGGCGGAGAGGCTATACAAGAAGTCCGGCGTTAGGCCGTCGCTTGTGGCACTCACCGCGAACTCACATCCACATTTCAAGGAGATACTCCGCGCGGCGGTTGAGAGGGGGTTGCCGCTATCTCTCCCCTCTCTCAGAGCTGAGTTGCTAGACGACGAGGCTCTGGAGCTCATAGCTAGACTAGGGCAGAGAACCTTGACAATCGCCCCGGAGACCAGCGAGAGGCTGAGGAAGGCGCTTGGCAAAAACTTCACAAACCAAGACGTCATAAGAGTGGCAAAGAAGGCGTCGCAGCTGGGGCTTAAGCTCAAGCTCTACCTAATGGTAGGGTTGCCGTGCGAAAAGGAGGACGACCTCAAAGAGGTGGTGGAGCTCGCTAAACAAGTTAAGCGGGTCGGGGCCTACCTATATCTCAGCGTAAATCCTTTTGTCCCAAAACCACAGACGCCCCTCCAGTACCATCCCATGGCCCCTCTTGGCTACTTAAGAAAAAGCCTCAGCGAAATCAGGAAAGCGCCTCACGACGAGTACTCGCAATACGACACAACCCTAGCGGCAATCCAGGCAGCGATCTCGCTAGGGGGCCGCGAGGTGTCACGCCATATAGAGGCGTCCGCAAATAACCCCAGTCCCTTGGGTTATTGGAAGAGCCTATTAAGAAGAGGAGAGCTGGACTACGTCTTCAAGCCGCGGGAAGACCCCCTTCCCTGGGAGCACGTGCGGGGCTTCTATCAGCCCGGGGAGCTTAGAAAGAGGTACGAGAAATTCCTAGAAGAGGCTTGTGCCTAGATAGAGCCAAAGGGCGTTGTTAAACGCGTGGAGAGCCGCCGAGGCTGGGTAGCCCCCGCCCAAATACGCAAGAGCCAGCGCCAAGCCGTACAGAGAGGCGAGGAACGGATTCTGTGGGTGGAGAGCTCCAAATATAAAAACGGCAAAAACCCAGCCAAGGGGGGGCGGCAACCTGGACATAGGCAGAGCTCTAAAAACCACCTCCTCCGCAAGGGGGGCGAGGACCACCACCTCCCACCACGCCTTGTCAGTCTTCTGAGGCCCAACTGAGATATAGTCTAGGACAAAGGCCGTTGCGTAGACCAGGAGGGCGTAGACGACGTATTTAGGCACCTTACTCAGCCACAATATACGCCTCCTCAACGCCAGAGCCGAAGCAATCACGAAAAAATATCCCCAAGGTCTGGGGGCCCAGACAAGCACTACGAGCAAGGCCAGTAGCACTCCCGCGTCTACTAGCTGAAAGTCGCCGTTGGGTTTATTACTCATGCGTGTATACGACTTTGTGGTGTATTTATCAGAACATATACAAATCCCCCTGGTACATATAGAAAACGGCGATATTGTCGAAGAGAAAATAGACATAGTAGTCGATAAGGAGGGCAGAGTAATACAAGGTCCCTACCCATCAGTACAAGATGCCTACCACAAAGCTCTCGAATCTCTGTCAAATGCGTTAGGAGAAGTTGAGAACATTCTAGACGCCCTCGAGTATAGGCTAGAAATGGAAGAACCCGTAAAGCCCGGCGAGATATACACCGCATCCTACATGGCCCACGCGCTTTACTACTACGCCGCCTATTTGTACCAGCTCGGCAGAGAGCTGGGGACGAGGGGCATGGCGCCCTCTCGGCTACTCAGTTATGCAAGGGCGTTGAGAAGAAAGGCGTTGTTCATACGGCGATACGCCCGCGACGTTAGGCTACTACACGCCACGGTGGTACAACTCTCCTTGGACGCCTCAATGAAAAGACTTACGTGGCTTGGGACAGTTGCCCTGCCAGCTATTGTAATCACCGGCTTCTACGGCATGAACCTATCCTGGCTACCCCTTGCCGACAACCCGCCAGCTGTCTTTCTCATTCTCGCCTCGGCAGTAGCCGCCTTCGCCTATATTCTCAACAAGATTTAAATAAAGTACTGGAGAGAAGAAGGCATGTTGCTCTTGCCAAATATCGACCCCCTAGTTGAACCATCGGAGGCAGTGGAGGCGATTAGACAGGCCTTTTTCAAGGAGGCTAAGTTTCTGCCAAGGCAGGCGTTGACCGTAGGCGACGTTTGGTTCGCGCCGATGGTGGGGTACATGGCCGAGGTGGGCATCGCAGTGAAGCTCGTCGGGATATATCCCAGAGCCGCGCCCAAAGTCAAGGCAGTGGTTCTCGTCTTTGACCAAGTGACTGGTTCGCCTATAGCTTTGATAAACGGCACCCAGCTAACAGCTTGGAGGACAGCCGCCGCCAGCGGCGTCGCCGCCGTTGCCATGGGGGTAGAGCCGAGAGAGGTGGGGGTAATCGGGGCGGGCGTCCAGGCGGAGCACCACGTAAAGGTATTCAAAAGGCTCTACCCGTCGGCTAGGTTCAAAATATACGACCTCTACACGGAGAAGGCCGAAGCAGTGGCTAAGAAGCTCGGCGCCAGCTCGGCTTCTCTGGACGAGGTATTGAAAAGCGACTTAGTAATAGCCGCCACCACCTCGACATCGCCTGTGGTCCGAGGAAGAGAGCTGAGGGCAGGGTCAGCTGTTATATCAATAGGGGCGCCTCGGCCCGTTAGGGAACTCGACGACGAAGTGAAAAGAAGAGCTGGATGCATGCTAGTTGACAACCCCCACGCCGTGGAGGAGACAGACGACGTTGGCGACAGATGGGTCTACATAGGAGACTACCTCAAGGGGTCGTCTTGCAAATTCGGAGAGATCAAAGTCTACAAGTCAGTGGGGAACCCCTTGTACGACGCGGCCTTTGCCCACTACGTAGTTGAAAAAGCAAAGTCGATGGGGATAGGCGTAGAGGTGCGGTGGGACTAGTTATTACCTGGGACAGGGGGACTATACTACTAGAGGGCGAGGTCCCCAACGAGATTAAGACGCTATCTTTTATCAAATTCGACGGGAGGGTCGGAAAGTACAGAGCCCTGGCGATATACTACCCGCGGCTATTGGCCGTGGCGAAGTCGCTTGGCCAAGAGGTGGAGGACAGGGTTTGGGGCCTCCAGTGCGGCGAAGTGAGGCCGGCCTCTGAGGTGAAGCTTAGGGCCTACCAAGAAGAGGCGCTGAGGGCGTGGATGAGGACTAAGAGGGGCGTCGTAGTGATGCCCACTGGCTCGGGCAAAACCCACGTGGCAATAGCCGCAATAGCCCAGCTTAAAGAGCCGGCGCTTGTGGTAGTGCCTACGGTAGAGCTAGTGCAACAGTGGCACGCCAAGCTTAGGCACTACTTCCCCGGAAGGGTGGGGGTGTGGTATGGTGAGGAGAAGAGGGAGAGTTGCATTACCGTAATCACCTACGACTCGGCATACACAGCCGTTGAGGCTATCGGCAATAGGTACAAGTTGCTGGTATTCGACGAGGTGCACCACCTACCTTCCCAATCCTACCGGCAAATAGCTGAGCTAAGCCCAGCGCCGCACCGACTCGGCCTAACCGCCACGCCGGAGAGGGCAGATGGGCTCCACGTAGACCTAGACTGGCTCGTTGGCCCAGTAGTTTACCGGATTACCGCCTCTGAAATAAGAGGAGTCTGGACGGCCGACTACGAGATTGAGATTATAAAAGTAAGGCTTAGGGAAAACGAGGCGAAGTTATACAAAGAGCTCGAAGCCAAATACCTCGCTTATTTGAGAAAGAAAGGCCTCAAGTTCAGATCCCCCTCTGATTTCCAAAAACTCGTAATACTATCAGGCCGCGATCCCCGCGCCAAGGAGGCGCTGGACGCTTGGCATGAGATGAGGCGCCTCGTACTGGAGACAGAGGCGAAGGTAGACGCCGTCGGGGAAATACTGAGTAGGCATAGAGGATCAAAAATACTCATATTTACCGAATACACATCGCTGGCGAGGTCGGTCTCGGAGAGGTATTTGATCCCGCTGATTACCCACGACATGTCCCCCTACGAGAGGGAGCAGATTATGGCCATGTTCAGAAGAGGCGAGGTAAAAGCCATCGTCACAGGCAAAGTATTAGACGAGGGGGTAGATGTGCCCGACGTCGACGTCGTGGTAATACTTGGAGGCACTTCCAGTGCTAGGCAATTCATCCAGCGGATGGGTAGGGCGCTTAGGCTTAAGCCCCACAAGGCCAAGATATACGAAGTGGTCACCGCCAGCACTAGGGAGGTCCACACAGCACGTAGGCGGAAAAAGGGGGTTTCGTGATACCAATAGACTACCTCCGAGTGGCGAAGAGGGGAAGGGAGGTAAAGCCAAAGTACCTACGCGACGAGAGGGCGGCGGCAGAGGTGATCCAGGTAGCCAAGTCCGCTAAGACAGTTGGGCAGTTTAGAAAGGCGGCTGAGGCGACGAGCCCCGACAAAAAGCTCTCAAGAGGGTTGGCGCATCTACTAGAGCGGCATATGGAGTTGGAGAAACTCGATGCCAAGCTAGTCGCCAGGGTGAGGATGGAGGTTTTCAAAACAGCATCGCAAAGAGGCTACCCCCTAACGCCTGAAGAGAGGGAAGAAATTTTTCGCCTCGTAGCGTCAAGGCTGGGTCTAGGCGTTGACGAGGTGAAGAAGTTATTCCTAAAGGCCTACGAAGAGAATAGGGAAATCGTAAAGCTCCCAGACATCGGACCCGATGACTTGACAAGACTTTACAACCTGGCGCTTATACAGGCACTTCTTTTCAAGTCGCTATACGTAAAGGCCAAGCTCCCCAACTCGCCTACTCACATCAAGAGCTTGATAAGAGCCGTCAAGGGCTACCGCCTAATGTATATTGCTGAGGCTAGAGGCCAATTCCTTGAGTTCGCCTTCGACGGCCCTGTGTCCGCGTTGCGGCAGACCGAGAGGTACGGGACTAGGCTAGCGAAACTCGTGCCATATATCACCTCGGCTGATCGGTGGGAGATAGAGGCGGAGGTGAAGGTGGGGGAGAGGAAGTACCTTTTTAGAGAAAGCTGGGAGACCGCCCCGCCCCTGCCCAAAGTTGCCGTAGAGGCGGAGGAGTTTGACAGCTCGATAGAGCTGGAGTTCTACCGACAGGTTTCGAGGCTCTGCAAAGTGGAGAGGGAGCCCGAGGCTATTGTGGTAGACGGGAGGATATACATCCCCGACTTCAAAATAGGCGACCTATACGTGGAGATAGTCGGCTTCTGGACGCCGGACTACCTCAAACGAAAATACGAGAAGGTGGTGAAGGCGGGGAAGCCCATCTTAGTCCTCGTGGCGGAGGAGTTAGCAATGGCCACTTGGAAGGAGCTTATGCCAAACGTAGTGATTTTTAAAGGGAGGCCGAGGCTAAGCGATGTGTATAAGTACATAAAGCCTTACTGCTCTGCCAGGCGTTAGTAGTAGTCGCCTAGCAACCACCAGTTGCCGATAGAGACCTCCACGAGGCCGTTCTCCTTCGCTATCTTTACGGCAGTCTCCGCGTGTCGTATAGAAGTGGGCGGGAGGTCCCTCAGCATATAATCGGGGTGAAACGCCAAGAACCTAGTGGGGATTTCCGGCTCTATACGGGCAATGAACTTGGTCAATAGGTCGATCTCCATCTCGTCTACGTAGCCCGGCACAAGCAAAATAGAGGCGACAACTAGCGGGACTTCAGACCTTTCCCTAAACCTTCTCGCGGCTACCTTGAAATTGCGGAGGGCGATGTCCACTTCGCCGTCTGTCAAGGCCTTGTAGACGCTGGGGGTGAATGCCTTTAGGTCAAACTTAACGATGCCCCCAGTCTTCAGCGACATCTCAACAACCTTGTCCAGCAGGTGGGGGGCAAGCTGGCCGCTTGTCTCCCAGCACACCCTCACCCCCTTTTCGGTAGCCTTTTTAGCTACAAGAAGCGCGTGGATAGTCTGCGGCGCTGGATCTCCGCCGAAAAAACATATACAGGTAACTCTATTATGCATGGCCTCTTCCAGCTCCTTAACAGACACCAACTTAGGCCTGGAGGGGTACTCCCTGTGTTGCCAATTTTGGCAGAACAAGCAGTCTAGGCTACAGCCTCCGTAAAAAACGGCGAGGTTGTAATAGCCGTACTCCCCCCACGGCGACTTGGCATAACGTGGGTATCCCCTCCCAGTAGACGCGGGACAGACCCAGTCCGCGACGCAGTTTGTCGGGATGGGGTCGTAGTAGTATGACAATACGCCGAGGTTGACATCGCCGCCTGGCCTCACGAGCCGGTGCCCCACGTTTTTCACCAAGCCGCAGTACCCAACCCCCCCTTCCGGTATGGCGCACCCCCTGCCACATATGCCGCACGGAACGCCGCCACTTGGGACATCGCCGGGAAGCTTAAAACGGGCCCTACTCGCAAGATGCGCTCTGCGCGCAATTGCCAAAGCCTCCCGCGGCCGCCGCCTAAGGCAGTCCACACAGACGCCTAGGTAGCTAGAAATAGTGACTGAGCTCTTGCCACAGAGCTTACAAAAACCCACAGAAAAAAGAGCTGAGTATGAGATAAGCTTTCTCCCTAAACAGGCGGGGCTGTGACGCCGTATTTAGCCTTCCACTCCTCAAAGGCTTTCTGCTCGTCAGGCGACAAGGCTTTGCCAAACCTGTACCAGCCCTTCTTTGCCTTGAATTCAGCGGGGGCCTCGCTTACCTTGTAAATACACTTTACAGGACACACCGCGACGCAGCTGAAGTCGTCTTTACACATCTCCCAAATCAATCTTGACTTCCCGTTCTCGTCCAGCTCAAGCGCTTGGTAGGGACAAGCAGCTACACATGCGCCACAGCTTATACAAGTATCTTGGTCTATCACTACTCTTTCATATTTTACCAATTCCTGTGCCATGTGCTGTTTGACAAAGCCGGGGGTATAAATCCGCCCACGTAAATTAGTAACTCTTACGACTGTGCAAAATATTAACGTATTTATCTTCCACAACTCTTGACGACGATGGCTCTTAGGGTCACTATCACTTTTCGATACGACGGTTCTCCAATATGCGGAGATGTGATCGGAATGAACCTCGGCCACCTGGTTCTGGCAGACGAACAACTATCCAAGGTAGAGTGCGATGTATGTCAAATAATACAGAGCTACGGCGCTGTCATAGCAGGAGGGAGGATATGCAGAGGAAAAGCAACGTTTATGGTGGTCGCCAGTACTTACCAGCTGGCTAGAATTCTCAAAGAATTGCACGACCGCGGCTTGCAACCGAGAGTTGTGGGTAGGGCTAAGTACATCAAGGAGCCGGAGCTCACCGAGGACCAGCTTAAGTTGCTAGACTTGGCGTACCGCATGGGCTTTTTCGACGAGAGCCGTAAAATCTCGCTGAAAGACCTTGCCTCGATGGTTGGAGTATCGCCATCCGCCGCAGACAGAAGGCTACGGCGGGCGCTAAGGAAGCTGGTGGAGCACTACCTCAGCAAGTACGGAAAAGGCGAGTACTAAGCAGGCCTCACGTAGTGGCGCCTGCACCGGGCCTCGTACGAGTCGCCGCCTCCTACTAAAATCCTCGGGCTGTCCCTGGGCGCGGGCAGGCCGTTTATCAGCCTCTGAGTCCTCGTGGCCGGCCTCCCGCACACCTTGCACACTGCCGTCAGCGAGATGACCCTATCTGCGAAGGCCATGGTTCTCATGGTAGTCTCAAAGGGCTCTCCGCGGAAGTCCAAGTTCAGACCGGCGGCGATTACCACACGGCCGTCGGCAAGCCCGTTCAACACGTCAGCGAGACTCGGGGGGAAGAACTGAATCTCGTCCACTGCCACCACGTCGTAATCGAGCCCCAGCTTGCCGATTGCCTCCACGCCAGCCTCGTCTGGCGGCACTACGTAGGCCCCGAACTTCAGGCCGTTGTGGGCGGCCACCTTTGAGCTGTCGTACCTCGCGTCTATAGACGGTTTAAACACTATAGCCCTCTTGCCCGCGATGACGTATCTCTCCACTCTCCTAATAAGCTCCGTGGTCTTACCAGCGAACATCGGCCCTACAATTACAATAAGCACGATGAGCTGACTTCTTCTAATAAAAGACCAACAAATAATAAGCCGCCGCCAAGGCCATCAACACGGCCGACGCCTTAGCTAGAAGTCTGTATACCAAGACGATGTCGGAGCGGTAGTACTCCCTTGTCAAGACAAGGCAGGAGTGGGCTGGGCTCAACATTACGCCGAGGAACCCGCCGGCAAAGGCCAAGGCTAGGGCTGGCCCGTGGATAAATGGCGCAACTGGGGGAAAGGCCAGAGCGGCGAAGGTGAACTCAACACCCGTGGCTAGCCCAATAGCAAACGGTATTGCGAACACAGCCAAGGCGACGTAGTTGCCCAGAAGTCTCGCAAGCTCGGCGCTTAGGCCGCTCATTTCTATGTACTTAGCAAACACGAGAGAAAACACGATAATAGCCAAGATACGGCCGTTGAGGGCGTATTTTAGAGAGCTTGCCACCAAGGCACGCGGCGTTTTTTTCACAGCTATGTACGTTGCATAGACCAGCGCCACGGCGAGGGGAAGGGGGATGAGGTACGACAAGACAGCCACGGCGGCGAGGGGCCAGAGGACAACCAAGTCCCTGGCACTTCCCCGAGAGTCCACGCCCTTCACCAGGGGCAGGGCGACGACTAGACCGGCTACAACGGCGAAAAGCGTCGCTGGCCAAGACCACTCCACAACCTGCCACACGGATACAGACAAGACGGCGGCTGTTATCAACACGCCCTGGAAAAGCGGCCAAACGGGGATCCAGATGTGGCGGAAGAAGTAGTTGATAAACGTCTTTTCGTGGCTCCTCAGCCCCATCTCGTTGTAGAGGGGGTCTGACACCACCGCGCTTATATACGCGCCTCCCGGCATGGGCAATAGGCCAATAGCCGCTGGTATGGCGAAGGCCGCCGCCCTCGGTCCCATGGACATAAGTCCCGACGCTATTTGCTGTCCCTCCTCCTTGAGGAGAAAGCCAAGCGCCATGGCGAAGACAAGAGAGGCCAAGACGTAGGCCATAGGCCAGTTAAAAGCAGAGAGCGTTGCGTAGAAAAACCTCTCAACCCCTAAAGCGAAGAAACCGTAGCCAAGTGCCCCAATAACCAGCGAATATGCGACGTCAAGTTTTCTGGACAGGGTAGCGGCGATTATGAAAAGTACCGAAATAAGGAAAATTACAAGCGTCAAAGGCTATGCCTCTGTTGCTGAGGCTTGTGAAGAGGCGTATAAGATCTTTCTCTTGTAGTTCCTTAGATTTCTCCTTCTTGGAGTTAGATTCTTCTTGGGCTTAGCCGGTATTTTCGGTGTCTGGTTCCTTACCTTGCCTGCCTTTGTCAGCGATCCATGTGACGGCATGTGTTAAAAACTTCACCACTTTATAAACTTAATCAGCCCACCACGGTGCAACTGCGCCGCCGGGGCACCTCTTGGGGGTAAACCCCTTTATGTCGAGGACAGGCGTGCCGTTGAATAGGTCGACACCCTCTACGTATAGCGTCCTTCCCTCCCGCTTTACCAGCTTCACCACGGTAATGCCGATTGGGTTCGGCCGGTCTGGGCTATCTGTGGCAAACACGCCGACCTCAGGGGCGTGTGCAACCCTCTTCGGTCTCACCACAAGGGGGCGCCCGCGGAATTTGTGCAGAAAAGCCACTACGACGACGTGGCTAAACTCTTCAATTCCCCTAAGGCCTTCCTCGTACTGCGGCAATACCTCAATTACCGCGTCCACGGCCCTCTTGGCCTTAACCTCCTCGTCGGTGTACCAGTGCCTAACATATCCAATCGGCTCGAAGCAAGACATAGACGCGCTTATATACCCTATATATAAAGATCCCCCCATGTCGCCAGACGCCGTCTTGTCCCTACTGCTAATCGCCCTCCTCGTCGGCGGCATGTTGGCCAGGCCGCTGTACCCCAAGCTACCCACGTGGTCTCTTATGTCCCTCGCCGCTTTTATAGCGGTGTTTTTTGGGCCCCTGGGCGTAGACGACGTGCCGCGGGTTGTAAACTTCGAGGTGCTGCTCTTCCTAATAGGCATGTTCTCCATAGTCGCCTTGGCCGAGTCAAGCGGGTTGTTGGACGCCTTCGCCTACTGGTTCGTCTCGCTACTCAGATCAAGGCTGTCCATATTCGTCGGGAGCTCGTTGCTCTTCGGCCTCCTCTCGGCCATAGCCGTAAACGACACAGTGGCCCTCATGGGCCCCCCACTCGCCGCCGCAGTGGCTAGAGCCGCAGGCATTGAGTACAGGCACATGTTCCTCCTCCTGGCCTTCTCGCTGACCATAGGCTCCGTGATGACGCCCATAGGCAACCCCCAGAACATGCTAATCGCAGTGGAGTCCGGCATGGCTACGCCGTTTATCACCTTCCTCCGCCACCTCGCCATCCCCACGCTGATAAACCTCGTGGCCACCCCCCTCCTCCTGTTTAAGCTATTCGGCATAAAGAACGAGAAAGTGCGCTACGTCGCTGTGGCGCGGGAGCACATAAGGAACAGACGCGACGCCGCGGTGGCCGCGGTGGTGTTGTTAGGCACCGTAGCCGCAATACTGGCCAACGACCTCGCCGCGCTCTCGGGGCACCCCCACATCAAGAACATCGGCTTCATCCCCTTCGTCGCCGCGTCTCTGCTCTACTTCTTCGCCACCTCGCCCAGGGAGGTTCTGGCCAAGGTCGAGTGGGGCACAATCATCTTCTTTATCGCGATGTTTATTACAATGGCTACTATCTGGCATGGCGGCGTGTTGCAGCCCCTCACCTCCGCCTTGCTCCCCAGCTACTCCGGCTCTGCCCTGGATCTTTTGGCCATCACGGCCTTGTCCATTGCGCTGAGCCAAGTTCTGAGCAACGTGCCTTTTGTGAGCTTGTTCTCCACGTATCTCCACGAGCTGGGAGTCGCAGACCCTAAGGCTTGGGTCGCCCTCGCCATGGCCTCCACAATTGCCGGCAATCTCACCCTCCTAGGCGCCGCCTCAAATATCATAATCCTGGAGGTGCTCGAAACCAGGTTCGGCGCCACCATAACTTTCCTCCAATTCTTGAAATACGGCGCCTTAGTAACCGCCCTAAACCTCGCCGTCTACCTACCGTTCCTCCTACTTGCATGACGCTCCCAACCCGGGAGAGAGACCCGCAACATATGGGACGGCCCACATGCGGCGTTTGAAATTGTGGGTTTGCCCCCTCCGGCTGATGGGAGGTCAGAGGTCGAGAAGCGCTTTTTTAACCTCTGCCAAGAAGGCCAATGCCTCCCTCACGTCCTTCTGCAACCTGCGCATGAAGGCCGTCCCCACGACTATGCCGTCTGCGCCGGCCCTCACCAGCTTCGCCGCCTTGGCTGGGCTGTCCACGGCGAATCCCGCCACGATGTAGACGTCGGGGGCTAGCTCCCTCAGGATCTTCACGTTGCGCTCCACGTATACCGGTAGCTCTATGCCCGTGGCGGCGTATAGGCCGATATATATGAAGTCGGGCTTGGAGGCGGCCAACCTCTTCGCCAAGGCGTAGGGGAATTTGCTGGGGAGGAAGAACACGGGGGCGAGGCCGTATTCCCGCGTCAGCTTGAGGTAGGTATCGAGCTCCTCGGGGAAGTCTATGAGCAAGTCCGGCAGTAGCACCCCCCTCGCTCCCAGCGAGGCGGCCCTCTCAAAAAGGTCTGCGGGCCGGCCGCGGGCATCTTCCCAATACCCCATCAGGTAGGTGGGGGCGCTAGGCTTATCCCACACCGGCGCCGACACCTCTCTGTGAGCTCTCCTTATAAACGGTCCGTCGTATTTCGGGTTGGGGCTGGGGATCCCCAGCTCGAAGAAGTCCACCAACCCGTCCATCCCGGCCACCGCCTCTCTGTACGTCTTTTCGCTGGGCCAGCCGGCTAGCAAGTAAACCCCGAGGCCCGGCCTTCTGAGCATGCTACGCCAAGTCGACGAAGTTTTTAATTATCCTGAGTCCGTGGGGCGTGCCAATGGACTCTGGGTGGAACTGGACGCCGAATGTGGGGTGCTCCACGTGCCTAACCCCCATTATCTCCCCGTCATCTAGCGAGACGGCCTCCACCTTCAACACCTGAGGCGGCTCGTCTATTACCAAGCTGTGGTACCTCATCGCCTTGAAGACCTCGGGAACCCCCGCGTAGAGGACGCCGCCGCTGTGCCTCACGTCGCTGACCTTGCCGTGTTTTATCGTCCGCGCCCTTCTCACCTTTGCGCCGAAGACTACGCCAATTATTTGGTGGCCCATGCAGACGCCCAGGATGGGGACCCGGCCCGAGAACTCCCTCACGATGTCGGGCGACGCCCCGACGTCCCTCGGGTTCTCCGGGTGGCCAGGCCCAGGCGATATGATGATCCGGTCGGGTCTCAGCCTCTCCACCAGCTTCACCGTCACCTCGTCGTTCCTAAGCACAACGGGCCGGCTGCCCGCCTCCGCCACGTAGTGGGCGATGTTGTACACGAAGGAGTCGTAGTTGTCTACTATCAGCGTCAGGTCCATAGCCCCAGCGCCTCTCTAAGGGCTTTAAGCTTAGCCTCGGTTTCCCTAAACTCCCTCTCCGGCGTGGAGTCATATACCACCCCCGCCCCCGCCTGTATCCTCAGCACTCCCCCCTTCACGATGGCTGTCCTAATGACTATGGCGAACTCGGACAGTGCCGGGGAGAGGAACCCCAGCGAGCCGGCGTAGTAACCCCTCGGCTCGTCCTCCAGCTCGGCGATTATCTCCATGGCCCTCACCTTCGGCGCCCCCGACACAGTGCCGGCGGGGTGCGTGGCGAAGAGGGCGTCTGCCGGCGTGTACTTCTTCTCCAAGACGCACGAGACCCTCGACACGATGTGTTGCACCCTGCTGTACTTCTCCACAGCGAACAGCTCATCCACCTTCACAGTCCCCGGCCGGCAGACTCTGCCCAAGTCGTTGCGAGCCAGGTCAACAAGCATGTAGTGCTCCGCCCGCTCCTTCTCGTCTGCGAGCATCTCCTCCTCCAGCGCCAAGTCCTCATCCTCGGTGGCCCCCCTCGGCCTAGTTCCGGCAATTGGGTGCGTCTCCGCCCTGTCCCCCTGGATCTTTACCAGCAACTCAGGCGAGGTTCCCAGCAGTTGGAAGTCCCTCCACTTGACGAAGAACATATACGGCGACGGGTTGACAGACGCCAGCGAGGCGTATAGGGCAAACACGTCTCCAGACACGGCGAAGTCCACGTGGCGCGACAGCACCACCTGGAAGATCTCCCCCTCCTCTATCCTCCTCTTCGCCTCAGCCACCCACCTCTTAAACGAAGAGGCGTCGGTCTCGGCGATTGGCCCCCTCACCATCGGCGACTCCAGCGACGCGGCCCCGCCGTTTGGCAACTCCCCGTAGACGTAAGCCCGGCCCAGCAACTTGTCGTACAGCGCCCAGCCCCTGGGCTTTACGAAGAAGGCGACAGGAGACGACTTATCCAACTTGCCATACCTAAGCAACACAGGCTCAAGGTAGGCAACCGCGTCGTAGGCAACAGCGCCTATGGCCACCTCGCCGCCGAATGGGGTGGGGCCCCTCCTCAATCTCTTGTAGGCGCTGTCCACAATTTGGTAGACGTCGGCCCCCCACGACACGTACTCCTCCTCCACCCCCCAAGCCACTAGGGTGAAGCGGCTACGCTCGGCGTATCCCACACCCGACTCCAGCAACGCCACGAAGTCCTCGCCTCGGGCATATAAGGACTTCGCCAAGGCCCTGGGCTCCGGTAGCTTGGAGAGGGGGATCTTCCTCATGTCCGAGATGCCTCCACCGCCTCTACCAGCTTCCGATACGCTACCCCCTCTTGTATCGCCCTCATGGCAAGCTCAAAGCCATCTCTCGGATCTCCAACCACTCCTGCTACGTAGAGGGCAAAGGCGGCGTTTAGGGCAATGGCCACGGAGGCCTCCCTCAGCTCTCCCCGAAGCCCAGCCAAGGCCTTAGCCACCGCCTCTTCTTTGTCAGAGGCACGCGGTATGGGGACGCGGGGGGCGCCTAAATCCTCCGGCGCTATTTGGTACCTCTCCAACGACCCCCTCTTCACCTCGTACACCGTCGTCGCCCCCTCACTGGACACCTCGTCTACTCCAGAGCCGTGGACAACCACTGCGTGTTCAAAACCCAGCTCAGCCGCGGCGGCCGCCACAACTTCGAGAAGCCTCTCTTCAGCAACGCCGATGAGTTGCCTCTTCACCAGCCCCGGGTTGGCCAAGGGGCCGACGATGTTGAAAATAGTTCGGAACGGCAGGGCGCGGCGCACAGGCGCCACTTTGGCGAAGGCCGGGTGGTATCTAGGCGCGAAGACGAAGGCGAAGCCCACCTTTTCCACAAGCTCAGCCGCCTTCTCAGGCCCTACTTCTAAGTTGTAGCCAACCGCCTCCATAAAGTCGGCGCTGCCGAAGAGGCCTGAGGCTGACCTATTCCCGTGCTTCAACACCTTAGCCCCAGCCGCCGCGGCGACGATGGCCGCTGCCGTCGAGAGGTTTATGGTACCGGCGCCGTCCCCGCCAGTCCCCGCCGTGTCCACCGCCTCTATGCGGAGGGGCACCCTAACCGCGAACTCCCTAGCCATCTTCACAAACCCAGCCACCTCCTCCGGCGATTCACCCCGCACCCTCATAGCAGTGAGGGAAGCCGCCACCTCGACGTCGCTAAGGGAACCTGAGAGGATCCCCCTCCCGAGGAGGTAAGCCTCGTCGGCCGTAAGCCTAAGGCCGTTGCCGAGCTTTCTCAATAGGGCTTTTAGATCCACCCCGAATGCATAGAAATCTGAACAGCCCTATATATAAATATTACAGGAACTTCTCGTAGGCGTCGGAGTCGAGGAGGCCGTGGCCGGAGAGGTTGAACGCTATTACCGAGCCGCGCGGGAGCTTTTTTGCGAGGTCTAGCACTGCCCTTATCGCGTGGGCCGACTCCGGCGCCGGTACAATGCCCTCCGTCCTCGCGAAGAGCACTGCGGCTTTCATGACCTCCTCCTGGGGGTAGGAGAGCGGCTCCACTATCCCCAATTTCCGAAGCAAGGAGAGGGACGGCGCGGCGCCGTGGTACCGGAGGCCGGCCGCGTGGACGGGCGGCGGGACGTAGTCGTGGCCTAAGGTGTACATCTTGATCATGGGGAGTATCCCCACGGCGTCTGGGAAGTCGTATTTGTACTCCCCCTTTGTGAGCTTGGGGGCGGCTTCCGCCTCAACTGCGACGAACCTCGTCTTGTCGAAGCCCTCGCCCCTCAGCTTCATCCCGATCATGGGGTAGGTAAAGCCGGCGAAGTTCGACCCCCCGCCAACGCAGGCCACGGCGGCGTCCGGCTCCTCCGGCAGTTGCCTAACCGCCTCTAGTCCTATGACGGTCTGGTGCATGAGCACGAACTCCAAGACGCTGCCCGGAAGGTAGCGCCTCTTCTCGCCGGATAGGACGTACTCCACTGCCTCCGATATTGCGATCCCCAGCGAGCCTGGGTGGTCCGGCCGGTAATGCCTCCTCCCCGCCTCCGTCACTTCGCTGGGGCTGGGGTACACCGTCGCGCCGTAAGTCCTCATAAAGGTCAGCCTCTGCCTCTTTGAGTTGTAGGAGGAGCGGGTCATAAACACCACTGCCTTTAGGCCGAAGAGAGCAGCCGCGAGGGAGACAGCCATGCCCCACTGCCCCGCCCCCGTCTCGGTGGCCACTTCCACCGCGCCGTCGGCCTTGGCGTAGTAGGCCTGTGCCAGGGCAGTGTTGAGCTTGTGGCTACCCACTGGGAGCACCCCCTCGTACTTGTAGTATATCCTCACCCCCGTGCCCAGAGCCCTCTCCAGCCCCTCGGCGCGGAGGAGGGGCGTCGGCCTACCAACACGCCGGTACGCGTCTCTAACCTCTTCTGGAACAGTAATCCAGCGCTCTGCAGAAAATTCTTGGTCTATAAGCGCGGATGGGAGTATTCTCGTAAGCAGGCCGATTCTACTCTCGCCCTCGTCTGGGTCTTTGGGAGGAGCCAAGACAGCGGGGAGGTCAGCGGCGATGTTGTACCACCTGTCTACCACCCCGAAGCCATAGAAAAGGGAAACCTACCCATTATAAAAATTTCCCACCGCGAAATCGGCTGGCCCAGTTAGTGCCTCGCCGCTCGTAGATGTGTGTAGAGTCTGCGCTGGGCCTGCGCGGCGTGGGTTGAGGTTGAAAAAGACCGAGTTTTATCCCCTATTCTTTTCTCTGTGCTAAGAGGTTGTCCAACGTGAGGAGAGCCGCCGGCGAGTCCTTTGCCAGCTTCACCTTAGCCAAAAGCTCAGCCGCCAACTTCTCCTCCTCTACCTGCTCGTCAACGAACCACTTGAGAAAAGACTCCGTGGCTTTGTCCCCCTTTGCCTTGGCCAAATCCACCAGCTCCCAAATCCTCTTGGTGTTCTCGACCTCTGCGTTGTAGAAATCCTCCACTGCTTCCAACACGCTACCCCAGCCAGACTTGGGCTTGGGGATGTCGTACAGCTCTACTTTCCACCCCCTCTCCACGAGGTGGTTGTAAAACCTCAGGGCGTGTTTAAGCTCTTCATTAGCTTGTACTTTGAAGAAGTGCGCAAACCCTCCTAGGCTCAGCCCGTCGAAATACGCCGCCATGGAGAGATAGAGGTAGGCATTTCGAAGCTCGTAGTTCAACTGCCTGTTGAGAGCCTCGACAAGTTCCTTATCGCTCCTCGACACTATCTCATAAGGGGAATGGGCTTTTATACGTTGCCCCGCTTGTGTCCTCCCGCCAAAAAGCTCGCCAAGCGGAGGCAGACGCCCAGATGCCTCAACAATGTCGCGGACAGGAGACAGCGGAACTTCAAGTCTTTCAGCCGCCGAGATTAGCTCCCCGCAACCCCTCCGCTCCACCTCTCTCCTCACCTCATCCACAGCCGTGGGGTCGTACATCCGCTCCTTTAGATCCTCCCTGCCAATGACATCGCAGAACCTCCTCCAGAACTTCTCCTCCACCGCCCCCAGCGCCACCAACCCGCTGGCGCATTTATAGACGTTGTAGAAGGGGTATCTACCGTCTAGGGGGAGAGCCCCAAGATCTCTCAACGCGGCGAAGTTGAGCAGGTTGAGCATATACGCCACGTTCTCCATGGGTATCTCCACATAGCCGCGGCGCCCCGAGGCCACAGCCGCCGCGACGGCGAAGGCGGCCATGAGCCCGCTCGCCACGTCGACGCACTGCGGGATCGTGGGCTTATCAGCGATTAGGCCGGCCAACCCAGCGAAGTTTATGTCGTGGCCGGGAAGATCCCCCTCCCTATACCCCACCAAGGCTACGTAGAAGACGTCGGAGTTGACTTCTTTCACCGCCTCATAGGAGATCCCCAGCCGCTCCGCCGTGCCCCTCCTAAAACTCGTCAACACAGCCCTAGCCGCCTTGGCCAAGTCCAGAACTCTGCCTCGATCCTCAGCTAGGCGGAGGTCGAGATATACCACTTCCTTCCCCTCGTTGAGCCACTGGTAAAGCGTGGGGCTCAGTCTCCTTAAGGGGTCGCCGCCGGGCGGCTCCACCTTTACCACCCTGAACCCCCACTCCCTGAGCAACCTCCCAGCGAGGGGGCCCGGGTAGAGCTGTGCAATTTCTAAAACAACTGCCACTGTGTGTACACCTCGCATTTATAAAAATATGTAGAGCCCAGCCGACGTTATATAGCGACGAAGCGGACAACGCGAGGAACACGCACCCCGCCTTCGTTCCGCGTAGTTCCGCACGTAGTTTCTAGGGAAGTCTATAAACCCTCCCCCAAGTATCTCAGATACATGAACACAAACAAAATAATACTAATAGTAACACTGGCGGCGGCACTGGCATTTGCCCAGACCGTGACGGTCAGTGCCGGGGCGAACGCGACTCTGAGCGACCCGGCTAAGTTCCACCTCTGGCTCAAGTGCAGGGCCGTGGAGCTCTATATCAACGCCACGGACGTCGGGCTGAGGGGCAACGTGACGTTGCCGCCGTGCGAAGAGCTGGTTCAGAACTTCACGTCTAATAGACTAGTCTTCATCATAGGGAGGGCCGGGGTTAGGCCGCTCCCCATGATAGGAGTGGGGGAGCTAAAAGCGCTCAACGCGTCCGACCCCCACGGAGTTTTCACACAACTCAGGGAAATTAGGAGACAAGCCCTCCTCAACCTCCCCAAGCAGATCAACAAGACGGTTGACACGGCGTATAGAGAGATTGAAACCGGAAACGGAACGGAGCCGCTAGAAAGAGCAGTACTAACACTAACCAGAGTTAGAAGCTTACTAGAGAAAGTAAACGCTTCCCAGCGCGCGGTTGATGTACTGAGCAGAAATATAGAATTTCTAAACGACACGCGCCAGTTCATCGCCGAGGCGAGGACGGCGCCTTACGACAAACTAGCAGCGCTGTTGGAGAGAATTCAGAACCACACGGACCTGCCTCATGCCAAGAAGGTTATGGAGAGGTACATGGTCCAGACTAGGGCTACCATAGAGGAGAGAGCGTGGAAGGAACTTGAGGAGATCTACTCAAATCTCAACGCGACTTCCGAGACGGAGATGCTCGCCGTGCTCAATAAATCCGTGGCAACGCTTGAGAAAGTGACGAAACTGCTTGAGAGGGTAAATGCATCTAAAACTGCAGTGGAGGCGGTGAGGAGAAACATATTGTTGTTCAACGAGACGAAGCAGGCGGTGGAGTCTTTGCTCAGAGGCGACTACGAAAAAGCCAAGGCCCAGTTTGAAAAATTAAGGCAAATTCTCGGCCAGCTCCCCGAGTGGGCTAAAAAAGCGCTGGAGGAAAAGATAAACAAAATCAGTAAAGCGGTGCAAGAACGCGGAAGCGGCACCCCAGCGCCGCCCATAGGCAATTCCCGTCCGCAAAGGGGCAACGAGGGGAAGGCGCCGGGCAAATAGAATTTTTCTACCAACCTTTTTCCGTGCCCCTCGTCAAGATATGTGGAGTTGCTAATGTGGAAGACGCCGCGGCCCTTGACGGCTTAGTGGAGTACATCGGCTTCATATTAGAGCCGTCGAGCCCCAGATCTGTTAAGCCAGAGGGGCTGGGGGCGTTGCGAGATGCCGTGAAGAAGAGCAGACCCGTCCTCGTGACGGCGTCTTTGCCGCCAAAAACAGCCGTGGATATAGCCGCCGAGAACGACATCCCCGTGGTACAACACCACTCACTACTCGCGCCTGAGGACTTCGACTACGCCAACTCCCGCGGAGTGGCGGTGGCCCCCGTGGCTACCTACAGACCCGGCACAGAGCTACGGCCGCTGGTCGAGAGGCTTTTGAAAACCCCCCACGAGTACGTGCTGGTAGACGCCGACAAGAAGAGCCAGGAGAGGTACGAGGGCGGGTTGAAAATCCCCCTGGCCCTCTTGGCGGAGGTGGCGCCTCTCGGAAAGGTGGCGCTGGCCGGCGGCATCACGCCGGAGAACGCCCCGCTGGTCGCCAAGCTCAACCCCTACATGATAGACGTCGCCAGCGGCGTGGAGGCGAGCCCCGGCGTTAAAGACATGGCCAAGGTCAGAGCACTGCTAAAAGCCGTGGGGAGGCTCTAGCAACAAGGCGAAGCGCAACGGCCGCTCCGGGTAGTAGGCGGGAGCCGCCGTTACGACGCACCCCGTAGCTGTAGCAGGAACTTGGGGATATCTTCACGCCTTAGCACCGCCACGTCTCTTGGGTAGCCCCTCCTGGGCCTCGCGCTTTTCACCTCTATCTTGTAGGGCCCCGCCACCACGTCTATCTCCGTCTTGTTTCTGTAGTAGTACACCTCCCCGTACTTTCTGAGCAGGTGTTCCTGCACCACCTGCTCCAGCACCGCCGCCTCGTCGACCCTCCGCGAAGTCCAAAGAGCCGCGGCGCGGTATAGGAGGGGGTCTCTGAAGAAGATCTTCTTCTCCCTCCTCGTCTGCGGCTTCCCGCCGGAGATGAGGTGCGCCACCCCCACTGCGTATATGTCGGCGAGGAACTCCACGTACTCCCTCACGGTGTTGTGGGAGACCCCCACCTCCTGAGCCACCGCGTGGTAGGACATAGGCGACGGGATCTTCTCAAGGACGGCGCCTAGGATGTCTTGAGGAGCTGGGGGCTCCTCCCGTGTCTATACGCCTCGGAAACCACCGCGTCTCTGACCGCGTCTATGGCGTCGGGGTGTCTGTTTATCGCCTTAGGGAAGCCGCCGGTCTCCACGTACTCCTCGAAGAGCTGCGCCACGGCGGCCGGCTCCCTTGGGTCTACGCCGTGTACCTCCACATACGCCGGGAAGTCCAGGGGGAGGACCACCACGTCTCTGCCCAGCCCCCGCCTCCCGGGGAAGCGCTCCGGAGTCTTCAAAAGCCCAACCGTGGAGGAGCCCGTGGCCACCACCACTGCCCTGTCCAACACGCCGGAGTCGACGTAGTACTTCAACACCCTCCACCACCCCCTAACCGAAGTCACCTCGTCGAGCAAGAGATAAAGCCTCTTGACGCCACGTCTAGCCGCCCTCCCCACCACGTACTCAAAAGCGCGCCTCAGCTCAGCCGGCGACAGCACAATGTCCAGGTCCAGATACGCCACCGAGTCAGGCCCAGCCCTCCTCAGCAACTCCCTCACTAACAGCTTAAGCCCAGTGGTCTTGCCGGTCTGCCTAGGGCCGTAGACGAAATTCAAGGCAGGAGGGTCAAGGCCTAGCTCCCATATCCACCCGGGCACCCACCTCACTCTCTCCACCTGCCACTGCCTCAAGTGCTTATCCTCGTCCTCCCAGCTGGGCGAAAACCACCAGGGATTCAACCGGTCCACCACGTCCATTGTCACTAAACTGACAACAGCTTAAAAAACTCTTGTCAGCATACTGACAATTCAAGGCGAGGACGATACATATCCCAACAGCGGGGGTTCCCAAAGCGACCTGGCGTTGACCACCTTTGCCACAAAGCTACCTGAGGATCATACAAGCGGCTTCTAATCCGCTTTTAACGTATTGCTGGCTACAAGGGGACTAAGCCTAGGACAGACGCTTTCCCGGGAAGGAAAGCCCTTATGTTGGTAGAATCATCGTCTCATTGGCAAACAGCTTCGCCAACAGAATCAGAGGTGTCGTCGACGGCATTCCCGTAAGCCCTTAAGTAGTCGGACATTTTCCTTTGAAAAAGGGGTTTCCCCAGAGCTAAATAAGGCGAGGCCATGACGCAGTGCCGTCTCAGCAGGTGGAGGTCGAGACAGCAACAGGCAGATAACCTGGTGGTATTTTCTCGTCGGAGAAAGCGTTTGCGGAGTTGCCTGAGCTAATACGCCAATAATATTCTTGACCTCCGCCGCCTCCTACGTGTGTCAACATCTCCCTAACGAAGCCGAGGAGTTTCTCCACGTCCTCTATGTCTGTGTAATCTACAAAAAGGCCGCTACCGGCGCCGTGGCCGTGTATATTGGTCGCCCAGATAATCGATGCTTCTAGTCCTCATTTATGTAGCGGCGTCTCCTCCTCGCTGTGTTACATAAGTGTGTTTGGGCAGGGGGGCGTCCCACTCTAGTATGTACTCACGGGCGTCTGCTATAAACCTTGCTTGTCTTGTTGCCGCCTTCAGTTGGCTGTATGCACCTGCCAGCTTCCACTGGCTGTGTCTAATTCTCCTGGTCGTCAGCAGGACTCTGCCCTCTTTATTGTTAACGTATACGTAAAACACAGGTAAAGAGTTGCGGAGTGTTTTATATCTATCAGGTAAAATGCCCTTGGACTATGAGGTGATGCCTATGGCGAATAGGAACTGGCGGAGGGCCTCGCCGTCGGGCGGTCTCTGGGTATTTACGAAGTGGCTCAGCGCCAGGGTGATAAAGGCCTCCCACTGCTCGTCGTCTATCTCCGCGGTTACGGCGCCTACCTCCAGCATGTTGCCGCGCCTCCTGGCCTCGAAGTCGCCTATTTTTAGGTAGTCGCTCTGCACCACCAGCTCGACGCCAAGCCTCTTCGCCGCGGCGGAGGCGTGGCTGTAGATCAGCGATGTGGAGTCCTCTCCGAATCTATGCTTGTCCCTCGGGTCTATCACAGCCACCGGGGCTTAGGATTGGCCATTTTTAAACAAAGTTGCTTTCTGACGTGGACGTGTTGCAGAGGTTGAGGAGGCAACTGGAGCTGATTAGGGCCTACGCGGCGGAGCTGGGGAGGAGCGTAGCTACCGCGGGGTGGAGCGTCTTGAGCAGTTGATAATCCAGGCGTTGCTCGACCTCGGCGCGATGGCCCTCTCGGCGCTGGGGGCGCCCCTCCCCGGAGCTACGGCCAAATAGGCTACGAGCTGTACAGACGCGGCGCGTTGTCGAGGGAGGACGCCGCAGTTGTGAAGGCGACGGCGGGGCTGAGGAACATTCTTGTCCACGGATACGCGGCGGTAGAGCCGGAGAAGGTGGTGGAGTGCTCCAAGCGGGTTGGGCAAGACGCCTTGAGAATAGCCGAGGCGATCATAAGCGCGCTGGAGGGACGGGGCATCGACCCGTTTGAGGACGAGCCAGTTGCGAAGATTAGGGACGTGCTGAGTGGAAGGGTGAGGTTGGCCTACCTCTTCGGGGGGAGGGCCAAGGGGTACAGCCTCAAGGGGGACTACGACGTCGCAGTGTACGTGGAGGGCGGTTGCGACCTTTACGAGCTCGGCCTTCTCCAGGTGGACCTCTCGGAGGCTTTGGGGGATGGGCGGGTGGACGTGGTCTGTCTCAACTCGGCGCCGCCGGAGTTAGTCCTAGAGGCGCTCTCCGGCGTCCCCGTAATAGACGACCCGGCGCTGAGGGCGGAGCTCTACGCGAGGGCGCTGGCCGAGCTAAACGACGTGGAGATAACCACAAGACGCGCCTACCGGCGGTAGCGACTCGCCGCGGCCCACTCCTCCTCTGCGTCTACGCAACGGGCCCCCAACCTGGCGCAAATATCCTCCACGGCCTTTTTGACGCGGGCCCACCACCCTTCCGAGACTTCCACCTTCCTGTAATTTGCCGATAGGCGGGCGTCGGCCATGGGTCTCGGCCTGTACTTGTCGTAGATCAGCTCGGCGCCCGTTGAGTGGGCCACCCTCACCACCTCCTCGATGTCTTGGGGGGAGTCGTTGAACCCGGGGATTATGGGCCCCATGAAGATCCACACCCTCACCCCCTCGGCGGCTAGCTTCTCCACTGCCCTTGCCCTGGCGAGGGGGTGGGCGGCCATGGGCTCCAGAATCCTGGCCTTATCCCTCAGAGTGGTTATGGTGATGCCCACGTCTACCCTTTCCCTGTACCTCTTGAGGACGTCTAAGTCGCGGACGACCATGCCGGATTTGGTCTGCACCGAGACGTGGAATCCCGCCTCGGCCAGCACCTCAATGGCTCCGCGGGACAGCTTGTAGAAGGCCTCTGGGGGCTGGTAGGGGTCGGTAATTGTGGAGAGGCCCACGACGCCGGGCTTTAGGCGCCTCACCTCTCTCCTAAGCACCTCCAGGAGGTTAGCCTTTACGTACACGACGCTTCCCCACATCTTGCCGGGGGGGCCCTTGGTGTAGTCTATGGCGTAGCAGTAGTGGCAACCGTGGAGGCACCCCACATAGGGGTTGAGGGCGTAGTCGTACTCGGGGAGGCCGGACGGCGAAAGCGCCCTCTGCACCCTAATCTCGTAGACCTTCACATCCTACAGCCGTTTTTAAGTTTTTAAGATGGGCCCCCCGTAGATGTGTGGGGTTGAAGGAGGAGCTTCTGAGGCTGTTGCGCGAGGACGAGGAGTTTAGGTACGCGGTGGCCGGCTTGCTGGGGCTGGGCGAGGTGTTGGCCGAGCTGAAGAGGTTAAGGGAGGACTTCAACAAGTTTGTAGAGGAGAGCCAGAGGCGGTGGGAGGAGAACAACAGGCGCTGGGAAGAAAACAACAAGAAGTGGGAGGAAAATGAGAAGCGCTGGGAGGCGAATTGGAGGCGGTGGGAGGAGAATGAGAAGCGCTGGGCGGAGTGGTTTGAGACGTGGAAAAAGTTCCTAGAAGATTATTTCAACTTTAAAAGCGAGGTGAACAAGCGGTTCTCTAGACTTGAGGAGAATTTGGGGGCGTTGACAGAGGCAGTTTACACGCGCTATGTTTGGGAGGACCTCTCAACAGAGCTTAGGGCCTCGGGGGAAGCCGTAGTTAGGCGTATTAGAAACGCCGAGTTTGACGGGGTCGAGGTGGACCTCCTGGTGGAGACTGAGAAGAGGGTATACGTAGTGGAGGTGAAGGTAAGGCCGAGGATTGACGACGTGGGAGCTCTTCTGGCAAAAGCCGAGGTTGTGGGTAGCCAGGTAGGCAAGCCGGTCGTCCCAGTGCTGGCCGGGTCGTACGTGGGGAGGGAGGTGGAGGCATACGCAAGGGGCAAGGGGGTGTTAGTCTTTACGTACTGATGTTGCGTTTTCCGTCTCACCGAGAAGGGGCCCGTTGCCGCGGCGCTGGTGTAGTTGTGTCGGGTGCCGGCGCTGGGGGCCGTCGCTTTCAGCGCCTCGCCTTTAGGACTATGTTGACTTCTATTTCTGCCCAGCCCTCTCCGTCTGCGGTGCAGGTGCCGCTGAGGAGTAGGTCGTATCTGCCGGGGGCTATTTCGAGAGGGGCGTCGTACCCCGGGATGACCACCATGATCCTGTAGCAGGGCCCCGTGGCTACTGCGCAGGGCATGTCTATTGTGTACTCCCGCTCGCCGACAAGCCTAGCCCTAAGCCCGCCTACCACGCTTATATTCCCGCCGGCGGCCCTGGTCTTTGCCTCCGCCATGAACTGTATCTCAACCGGCTTCTCTGCCTTCACTGCGGCGGCCCGCACCTCCGTTCCCGAGCACAGCTCCGCCACGTCGAGTTGGAGCTCTGCCGGCTCCATTTCTACCCCCTCGGCAGATATCTTGGCGACGCCTCTTATGCCCGACCCCACCATCCCCATCCCAGCGATAATTATAAGAATTACTGCGGCGAGGACGGCCGCCAAGAACAGCGATTTCACGTCGTATGCTCTATGCGGCTTTAAAAACTTGTACCTGCCACCGTGCGGGTTGGTGCAGTTTTTGCCTAGGCAGTTATGGTTATTAATATCTTTATAAAGCGCATGTATGAACTTCTGGTTGCCGTTGCTTGTGGTCTTTTCCTTAGGCGGCCTCGTCGCCTCGGGGCTTGTGGTGTATCTTTTCTACGTGCTTGGCCAGCTCCCGCCGGGGTGCTACGCCAACGTCGAGATACTGCCAGGTGTAACCGCCGACTGTGTAAAGGTCCTGAAGAGCGAATACGCTTACATAGGCCCTGTTCCGCTGGATGTGGCCGCCGCCTTATGGTTCGTCGTCAACATCGCCGCTGCGCTATGGCTCTACCGGACCTTGGCGAGGCCAGCGGCGCGGTTTATCTTCTGGTGGCGCCTCCTGGGCCTCGCCATTTTGCCGTACCTCATATACCTAGAGCTGGCGGTCCTCAAAGCCGTCTGTATATACTGCACCATAATGCACGCCTTCATAATCGCCGACTTTGTGGTAATAAGCATCTTTTTAAAAAAGATGGCCCCCCTCATTAGGTGATATTTCCCGAGTTCTGCCTAGAGAGGTGGCAGTCGCTGAGGGATTGGAGAGCGCGGTATAACCTATCTGAAAGCGGCGTTGAGCCTCTCACATATGAGGAGTTGGTGGAGTTGGTTGGGGTGCCCCGCGGGGTGGTGCTTGGCTACGGGATGACGAAGGGTCTTCCGAGACTTAGGGAGGAGTTGGCGGTGATGCATGGCGTTGGGCCAGAGGAGGTTTTAGTCACTTCGGGAGGCGCCGAGGCGAACTTTGTAACTACTCTCGCTTTGGTGGGGCCGGGGGACCGCGCGGTAGTGGTTATGCCTACCTATATGCAGATACCTGGAATACTCCGGGGGATAGGCGCTGTGGTGGATAAGACGTGGATAAAATACGGCGAGGGGCTAGACGAGGAGGAGCTGAAGAGAAAAGTGGCTAGAGGGGTAAAGGCGGTGTTTGTGACAAACCCCAACAATCCCACCGGATACGTCCTCAGCGAAGGCGAGAGGAAGTTGCTAGTAGACTTGGCCGAGGATGCAGGGGCGTACCTCGTGGTTGACGAGGTGTACAGAGGACTTGAACACGAGGGCCCCGAGACCCCCACCTTCGCCAAGCACTACGACAAGGCTGTGGTCACCGGCTCTCTTTCAAAGACGTATGGCCTACCGGGGCTTAGAATTGGCTGGGTAGTGGGGCCGGAGGATGTGGTGAACGGGGCCTGGGCGGTGAAGGACTACACGACTATATCTCCCCCCCTGCTTGACCAACACCTCGCCGTAGCCGTGTTGGAGAAGAGGGACTACTTCATAAACAGGTCTAGAACCATCGTTAGGCGCAATTTTGCCATCTTCGGAGAGTACGTCAAGGCTAGGCCATATGTCAAGTGGTGGAATACTAAGGCGGCGGCGTTTAGCCACATCTATGTAGGAGGCGACACCTTAAAACTCGCCGAGGAGATTTTCGAAGAGACCGGCGTGTTGGTAAACCCCGGGGAGTGCTTTGAGATGAAGGGATACCTCAGAGTGGGTCTCGGGTGGGCAGACGAGAATAGGCTAAGAGAGGCCCTGGACCTCTTCTTCTGGGCCTTAGATAAGAAGCGCCCCTAGGGGGCTTCTGCCTTTTTTAAAACCTCGGAGACGGCTCCGTGTACCACCTCCACGTCCTCCTTTGAGATCATGTAGGGTGGGAGGAACCTCAGGGTGTTGACCCCCGCGGTGAGGGCCATTACTCCGCGGTCTAGGAGGGGCTGTATGAACTGGTCTGCCTTTACCCTCAGCTCTAGCCCGAGCATTAGGCCCATGCCCTTTACCCTGACGGCTAGGCGGGAACCCGTCTCGGCGAGGGCCTTGGCGAGCTCAGCGCCGGCGCGTTCGGCCTTGGCGGGGACGTCCTCCTCCCTAAGGAGCCGGGAGGCGGCGGCGGCAGCGGCCATAACCACCGCGTTGCCGGCGAAGGTGGATCCGTGCTCCCCCGGCTCGAAGACGTCTCCGAACTCCTCCTTGGCTACGGCGAGGCCTATGGGGAGGCCCCCTGCCACGGGCTTGCCGGCGGTGAATATGTCGGGCTCTACGCCGTATTTCTGGAAGGCCCACACAGCGCCTGTTCTGCCGAAGCCGGTCTGGACCTCGTCTATTATGAGCAGGGCGCCTTTGCGCTGAGTCTCCTCTCTGAGCGCCTTGAGGAACTCCGGCGTGGCAGGATTCACCCCGCCTTCGCCCTGGATGGGCTCCACGACTACGCAGCAGGTGTCCTCGCCGATAACCTTATCCACCTCAGCCGCCACGTTGAACTTGCCGAAGCGGACGTGGGGGTAGAGGGGCTCGAAGGCCTTCCTATACTTCTCGTTCCAGGTGATTGAGAGGGAGCCCATGGTCCTTCCGTGGAAGCTGTTGGTGAAGGCCACTATTGTGGGTCTCTTGGTGACCTTCTTGGCGATCTTGATGGCCACCTCCACGGCTTCCGTGCCGGTGTTCTGTAGGAAGACGACCCCGAACTTGGCGGGCAGAAGCTTCGAGAACTCTTCAATAAACCTCTCCCTGGCCGGGGTAGAAAAGTTGAGGGGCACAGCCCAGACCTCTTCCAACTGCCTCTTGACGGCCTCTGCGATTTTGGGGTTGGCGTGTCCCAGGAAGACGACGCCGTGGTTGGTGTTGCAGTCAATATAGCGCCTCCCCTGGTCGTCCCAGACGTACTGCATAAAACCCCTCACAATACGTACTCCGTACTCTCTATAGTACTTGGCAATTCTGCCCATTGAAAACGTGAAATTTGTAGTATATATACGCCCCCGCCGTTAGTAGTACTCCACCTCGTAGGGCGATTCCGCCCCCTTCTTCCTGAGAATGCGCACCCAGATATTCTTCCTTAAATCCATGCCAACCGCACCTTCTCCGCTTATAACCCCAATCTTCAAGTTATTATATAGGAGGCATATGTAGACGTGACTAACCCCATGAAGCAAATTTTCAACAAGGTAAAGTGGACAGGCCGCCGCGCCCTATTTTGGTACATCAGCCGCGGCGGCGCCGGCGGGGAGGAGGTGGGCTCAACAGACGACGTAGTGGAGATAGGCCAAGACGGCGTTGTGATAAACGTGGGTGGGAAAGAGCGTTTTATTCCATATCACAGAATTGTCGAGATAAGATTAGAAACTGGAGAGGTTCTTCTAAATAGGAGAAGAAAAGTATAAGTACATTAGAAAATTCATATATACGTGATAAGAATTGTGCTACTGGTTGTTGTTTATTCTATTATATTCCTCGCTTTGTCTATTGTTGCATACAACACCTGGCTTCAATACAGAGGAGTGAATTTACCGTATTCTTCGCCTATTGAGACTGGCGGAGAAACTCCGGACTTTATAATAGTCGTCTTGCTTGATGGTGCTTCTTCACCAGTAGTTCAAAGCTATATACGGAGTGCAGAGACTTCTGTGCTTTTAGACATGGGGCTGTTTTTGCCAAATGGGCGTTCGGTTTATCCATCTTATTCAGGCCCCAGCAGGGCGTCAATATTAACAGGAGTCCCGCCTGCTGTTCATGGAGTTGTTTCTAATGAGGGGGCTTTTAAAGTAAAAATCACTGGGCTAATCGACTTAGCTAGGGAGAAAGGGTTTAAGATAATTAACATCGGCGACGGTTTGATAGAGACGATATTCGGCGTAAAGGCGGTGGCGATAGACGAAGGCGCCGGCCAGGGGAGTTTGGCGCTGAAAAAAGCCGTAGAGGTGCTTAGGGCTAATCTTTCCAACGGCTCCAAGGTTTTTATCTGGGTTACGGTAAATGATGTAGATGTAATTGGGCATAAGGCAGGTGGTTTTTCAAAGGAGTACAACGCGACAGTTAAAAATTACCTCATATTAATTGCCGGCTTTATTTCAGAGATCTCAGATGTTTTAAATAGAGGCGTTGTGGTAGTGCTTAGTGACCACGGTTTTAAAAAAGGTGGTCACCACGGCGGGGGAGAGGACACAGTTATGAACACTTTTATGTTCATAGCAGGTAGAGGCATTGCCCCAGGGGTGTGTTATGAAGAATTTTTGCTAATAGACATCGCTCCGAGTCTGGGAATACTCACCAGCATTGGCGTACCCCCCTACTCGATGGGCAAAGCGCTTGCCACATGTCTAGGCATAAATCCAACACCTGCAGAGATGAAGAGAAAGGAGGTGTATAACCTATTAGGAACGAGGGAAACCGTGTCCATGTTTACTGATCAATTGTGGATTAGGTTGTTTATAATCACGGCGTTGTTTATACCTCTTGTGCTGGAGGTTAGGAGGATTGGGTTAAAACCTCTTACGCTGGGCGTCGCGTTTCTTGTTATCTACATTGTATATTACGTTTATAGTGTTAGAGTTTACACATTTTCAGATATTTACTCATTTACAGAGGTAATGACTAAAATTATTGTGGCAGTCGTAGTTGTTTCGTTTTTAACTGGTTTATTTGCCGCTAGATTTTACCCAACTCGTGGGGAGGTTGCTAGAGGTTTAATAGGGGCTTACCTATTTATCATCACTGTAGTTTTTATCGGCGTATCTACGTTCTTAGTACCATATGGCCCAGTTGTTGTTTTTCCAAATCCTGATTGGGATTTCGCGGTGAGGTACTTCGCAATGTTGATCACAGGAAGCTTTTCAGGACTTGTCGGCATGCCCATTGCGTTAGTTACAGCTATTTTGATACAGAAAAATCGCTAAACGCGGAGGCGCTCTATAAAAAACTGTTAGTATAGTGACTTTATGGACGTAATAACATCACTTGAGATGTACGTCGCTGATAGAAACGCCGAGTGGCTCGGCGTGCCCCGGCTGGTTCTCATGGAAAACGCGGGGGCCGCTGTGGCGCGTAATATTTTGAAGAAGTATCCCCACGCTTCTAGGGTGTTGGCTATATGCGGGACGGGAGATAACGGGGGGGACGGCTACGTGGCTGTGAGGCACCTCCACGCCGCTGGGAAGGAGGTGCGGGTGATCGCGCTGGGCGAGCCAAGGGAGGAGCTAGCGGCGAGGAACTACCATGCTGTTAGGAGGCTGTGGGGGGTCGAGGTTGCTGTGGTTCAGTCCCCTCTTGAGCTCTTGGCGTTGCAAGACTGGCTTATGTGGGCAGATGTTATAATAGACGCGGTCCTAGGCACGGGGATTAGGGGCGCATTGAGGGAGCCGCACGCAACGGCGATTGAGCTCATGAACATCGCCCCGGCGCCTAAGGTGGCGGTGGATATCCCAAGCGGCTTAGACCCCGACACGGGCGAGGTGAGAGACAAGGCAGTGAAGGCGGCTCTCACCGTGACTTTCCACAAGGCGAAGAAGGGACTCCTCGCCCCCAGCGCGGCGCGGTACGTGGGGGAGCTGGTGGTGGAGCCGATTGGCATTCCGCCTGAGGCAGAGGTCATAGTCGGCCCCGGCGACTTTGCCTACCTGAACTTCTCCCGGAGAGCCGACTCGAAAAAGGGCGACCACGGTCGGGTTCTAGTGGTGGGAGGCTCCTTGGAGTACTCCGGCGCTCCGGTATTTGTGGCTAAAGCCGCCTTGAGGGCTGGGGTGGATCTCGCAGTGATCGCCGCGCCGGAGCCGGCGGCTTATGCGGCAAAGGCCATGGGCCCCGACGTGATAGCAGTGCCCCTAGAAGGCCCCCGGCTATCGCTGAGACACGTTGAAAAGATCGCCTCTTTGGCGGAGAGATTTGACGTAGTGGCTATTGGCCCCGGCCTCGGCACAGAGGGGGAGACCCCAGACGCCGTTAGGGAAATCTTCAAGAGGCTCGCCGGCAGAAAACCGCTGGTGGTAGACGCAGACGCCTTGAAGGCGCTAAGGGGCGAAAAGGCGGCGGGGGTTACTATCTATACGCCCCACGCCGGGGAGTTCAAGGCGCTTACGGGAATTGAGCCGCCTGAAGCCCTTAGGGAGAGGGCAGAGGTCGTGAAGCAACAAGCCGCATCAATAGGCGCAGTCATTTTGCTAAAGGGCAGATACGACGTCATATCCGACGGGGTCAAGGTGAAGATAAACGCCACAGGCACCCCCGCCATGACTGTCGGCGGCACCGGCGACGTGTTGACGGGGCTAGTCGCGGCGTTTTTGACAAAAACTACAAACCCTCTAGAGGCGGCAGCGGTGGCCGCCTTCGTCAATGGGCTGGCAGGAGAGGAGGCGGCCGCCCAGTTAGGCTTCCACATCACCGCAAGCGACCTCCTGGACAAGATACCGGGCGTAATTAGGAAATTTGCAAGAGAGGAGGTCACCCACGCCTCCTCGAGAGCTTAAGGGAAAGGCCTACCGCGAAGGCGGCGATAGCAGAAGCCAAGGCGGCAAGTTTCTGCGCCCTCATTACTGGATCCTCGGGCAGTTCTATGCATGCCTCGGGTCCTATGGCGGCCACTAGTGGAGAGGGGCATAACCCGGCAAGCTCCACAAACCTCCTCACGTACTGCTCAGCTGTAGCTCTGTCAACACTGGCCGTGTTGCCCGTGGGAAGGTACACAACGACTAAGCTGCCGCCATAGCTCCCAACCACGGGTAACCCGCCGCATGGGGTCGCCTTTCTCTGTCCCCTCTCCCACGCCCACATCTCGGCGGCTGACCTGAGCCTATTCCAGTCGTCGGCGGTTAAGACGCGGCCTACGTAGACATTTGTCCTCACCCGATCACCCACGACGCTCTCTATCTTCTCCAGTATTTGCTTCGCCTTTGTGAAATTCGAGGTCTTTACAACAAAGTAGGGTGGGTAGAATGAGAATTCGAGCAACACATCTCCGAGGTTCTTAACCACGTAGGTGATGTACACAAGCCTCTCTCGCCCGCCGCTGCCCACCGAGGTTGAGGACACCTCACGGCCCGTGTAGAAAATCACCTTTGTAGCTCCGAGCTCTCTCGCGGCTCCCTCCACAAACTCGCCGAGGCTCTGCGCCTGGACCCTCATCGCGGCTCTCCACCCCTTCGTGGAGACGCTAAAGGCCGCCGGGGCTACATCGATCACCTCCGCCCCTACTTGGAACTCGTTGCCCAAGACTTGCAGAGCGCCGTCAAGCACAGCGGCGAGTTCGGCGAGGGTGTAGTTCTGCCAAGCCTGGGATAGCAGGGCTATGCCGGGTAGCATCAGCCCACTCTTCTTGTTTACGTCTATGCTTCTGTAGACGGTGACGTACACCGTGCAGTTACCCCAGTTGAAAATGTAGTCGAAGTTCTCCGCTTCCACCGCCTCTGTGAGGTTCACTACTAGGTAGCTACCTGCCCAGTAGGAGGAAGCCGCGTAGGCTGCGCCGGTCACTAGCAGAAGCGCCCAAATCCAGCGGGTCACCGCTTCCATTTGCGCCGCGGATTATTAACCTTTTGCGCCTAGCCGCCGGGGAAGGCCCCAGGCAAAGAGATAGGAAGAACTGAGCCGGGTTTTCTCTGGCTTCATACTGTTTACTACCCTGTGCTTGAGGCTGGAGGCCCGTAGGAGGGAGTTCGCCGTCGCTGTTGTTGGCTGGATGCCGAGGCGGCGACGCCGCGGCTACCGGCCGGTGATTGTGCTGGCATGCCTATAGCGGGATTGATCCGATCCAGATATTTATAATATGGTGAAGTAGAGATAGATGCGCCGCGAGGCGCTGGACGCGGCCTTGGAGGAGCTTAGGTCGCTGTTTCCGGGTAAGTCTAAGTCGTGGCTCCGTAAGGCGGTTCTGCGTCTAGGCGACGTCAAGGAGGGGAGGGACGGGTCCTACCAGGTAGAGGGGAAGCGGGAGCTGGGAGACTGGAAGCCCGTCTATCTAGTGTGGTATTCCGAGGAGGACGGGCGGTGGCACTGTTCATGCTACTTCTCACACTTCGGCTTTGCTAGACAACGCGACGTATGCACCCACGTCGCCGCCGTCATGCTGTACAGGAGGTACAAAAAGGCCTTGGAGAAGGCAGAGCGCAGGCGCGTATACATCGCCGAGGGCGAGGTGGAGTGCAGGGGGAGGCTGGAGGCCAACGGGGAGCTATACGTGAAGCCCGCCGCCGAGAAGATAGACCTCACCTTCTACACTTCGCCCAAGTACAAAATCTTGGTAATCTCAAACACGAGACGGATAGTGGTGAAGTGCAACGGCTTTGAGATTCTCGAAATAGAAGGCGAGGAGGTTCCGTTAGCCACGGCGAAATTCCTCGTGGAGAGGTGGCATGGCCGTTAGGAAGACCAAGAAAGGCCGCTTTGTGCTGAGGCCGGCCTCGCTTAGCGATTTTCAACGCCTCTACGTAGACGTCTTCTCCATCGCCGCCTCCCTCGCGTACCCGGAAGAGCTTTTCCAGTCGGCCGCCGAATCCGGCGTAGAGGCGGTGTTTGTAATAGACGCGTGGCACGAGTCCCACATGCCGCTGGCGAGGCGCTATCTTGACCTCTGCCGGCGGTACGGCCTTGACTGCCGCTTCTCCGAGCAGAAGCCGGCTGAGCAATACGCCGTGGAGCTATGCGAATCCGAATGCAACTCCAGTTGCGCAGTTGTCACCAGGGATTACGACGCCGCTCTGAAGGCGAGGAGGTGCGCTGTTCTGTTACTCCAGCGGGGCAAATTATGGCTTGTGTCGACGGCCTAGAAGCCGGCAACGTGATACGGAAGTGCGGGGATGCCGGAGTACTTTTCTTGGTGTCAGTCTTCACGGATGCGTGAAGCTATTTTAAGGCAGTTCTCTAACCATGTGGTGGAAGTTGCCGTGTTGAGGGAGGGGTTTAAGTACGTGCTGATCTCGCAACTTTTGTTTCTTGTGCCATTTGCGGCAGTGCTTGCTGTGGTTGTTTTAGGCGTTCGGCTACTAGACCCGGGCGGGGTTGCCGTGTTTCTTTTATTCCTTGCTGCTGTTTTCGCCGCGGCGGCCGTAGGGTTTGTGGGCCTATATAAGCTGTGGAGGGGGTACAATGCGGTTTTGGGAAGTGGTAACTGGCCGGCGCGGGGGGTGTTGTTCACATTTGTCGCAGTCGCCCTTTACATAGCCGCGTTGCCCCTCTTTTTATTATCGCCACCGGCTGGGATTGGGCTGTACCTATCGTCTAATGCGGTCTCGCTCGTCAGCTACGTCTTTGTCTTCGTGCTTGGCTCCAAAGAGCTGTACGACAAGCTGAAGGTGCCCGAGTTCCATAAGGCATTCATCCTATATCTCTTCTTCTTTTTGCTTGTGCCCGTAGTGGTTGCCACTTGGCTAATGTACAGAGGCTTGGGCAAGCTGGGGCAAGCCTCAGCGCCTGAATTTAAATTTTCGACAACACCATAGGGCATGAGCAGGAGGAAGACAGAGCGGGACGACCTCTCATCGCTGGAGGGGGTGGGGCCGAAGACGTTGGAGAGGCTTAGGGAGCTGGGCGTAGTGTCGGTGGAGCACCTCGCCGAGTTCACGGTGGAGGAGCTTGTGGAGGCCGGCGTGGAGTACGACAGAGCTGTGAAGATAATCCAGCAAGCCTTGGCGAAGGCCGGCGGCGTTAGGGCGGCCACGGTGAAGGAGCTGAGGGCGAGGCAGTACAAGACGTTTAAGACGGGGGTGGCAGACTTCGACGAGAAGACGCCGTGGAGGGGGATTAGGGAGGGCTTTATCTACGAGTTCGCCGGGGAGTTCGGCGCGGGGAAGTCAATGCTGGCGCACCAGCTCTCAGTCGCCGCGCTTAAAGAGGGGTTCACGGGGAGGGTGGTGTACATAGACACGGAGGGGACCTTCAGCCACGAGCTGGTGGAGGCCGTGGCCAAGAGGTTTGAGGCCGACATCGACAAGGTGGGGGACTCCGTATACGTATACCAGCCGGCCAACGTGGTCCAGCTGGAGCAGATCGTGAAGTTCGAGATCCCCAAGCACGTCGCTGAGGGCTGCCGCCTCGTAGTTGTGGATACCATCACGGCGCTTTACCGCGCCGAGTTTGTGGGTAGGGAGCACCTAGCCGCTAGGCAGCAGAGGATCCACTACCTCGTAGACTGGCTGAGGCGGCACGCGAGGACTTTCGGCGTCACGTCTATCCTGACGAACCAGGTGATGGACGTACCTGAGGTCTTCGCCTCTAAGAGGCCGGCGGGGGGAAACGTCATCGCCCACGCGGTAAACGCCAGGTTTATGATGAGCCGGCCCAACAAGATGAGGCCGGAGGGCCGTATGTGGCCGCTGGACGTCCCAGGCATGGCCCCGGACGTGGAGATCGCCTACCAAATTTCAAGCGACGGGCTGCACTGACGTGTTGCAAATACGGGGGTACAACATAAAATATTAAAAAGAGCTCCAAGGCCCGTTCATGACCAGCGAAAAGACATCGAAGAAGGATAAGAAAGAGAAAGAAGAGCGGCGCGTCACCACTGGGGTGGGCGTAGGGGTGCTTTAGAATTTATACCATAAGTAATTTGTGCGGTTTCTACTTCTTTTTGCGGCCTTAGCCGCGGCGGTAGCTGGCTACAACGTATCTACTGTGTACGTCGTCGATGTACGCGGCGTCGTGGGGCCTCACACCTACTGGCAGGTGGCTAAGGCGGTTGAGGCGGCGGAGAGGGGCGGCGGCGCTGTGTTGTTGCTCTTGTCCACCCCTGGTGGGCTGGCGGCGCCTGCTAAGCGCATAATGGGCCTAGTCCTACATTCAAAGGTCCCGGTGCTGGGCTACGTATATGGCGAAGAGGCGGCGTCTGCGGGGACCTACATCCTAATGGCTACCCACATTGCCGGGATGGCGCCCCACTCAAAAATAGGCGCTTGCCAGCCGGTGTTGTTGGTATTCCTGGTGGAGGATCCTGGGGTTATCGCGCAGCACTTGAGCATCTTGGCGGAGGCGATGAGCAGAAGGGGGCGAAACGTGGAGTTTGCGGAGAGGTGTGTCCGGTCTAAGGAATACCTAATCGGCGCCGAGGAGGCCCAGAAGATGGGGGTAGTGGAGGTGGTGGCGGGGAACTTCGTCGAGTTTGTGAAGAGGGCTAACGGAACCGCGGTGAGCCTCGACGGGGTTGAGGACAAGGTGTTTTTCCACTCTCCAAAATACGTCCTGGTGGCCCCAGGCCCCGTTGAGCTTTTCCAGTCTTGGCATCTGCCCGAGTCGCCCGCCGCCTTGCTTTACTTCTCGACACTCCCCCTTCTGCTACACGTTGCGCTGTTCCTCGCCGCGATGTACGCAGTACTTCTCTACGCCAAGATGAGGGGCTGGGCCGCAGTGGCCAACCTGTCGGCGTTTGTCCTCGCGTTGTATGTCTCCCTTGCAACGTTGCCTCCGCCTTGGCTCTTGGCCTCCGTGGCAGGTGCCGTGGCTATACTCGCCGATCTTTTTATATGTAGGCACACGCGAGGCTTCGTTGCCTTTGCGGCGGCGTTTGTCCCCCAGACGGCGGTGTCCGCCTTCTACCAAGAAGGCGCGGCGGCGGTGGCGTGGGCAATTGCCCTGATAATCTCAGCGTCAGCGGCCGGGGCTGTTATTTACATATCACGCAGAAAGAGGCCCCAGGTGCCCTCCTGGTAGCTGGGCAGCAACGCGACGCCTCTTCACGCCTCCGGGAGGGAAAGGGTTATCACAGGAAGCCTCTGATTAGTGCTTTATAAGGCTGTAGAATCAGCTAACCGGGCTGTAGTCCTCACAGATCGGGCCTGGCCACTTACATCACGTCCGCCACGTGGCCGGGTATTTTAAAAGACATGTAGGCAAAGCTACTGCAGAAAGTTTTATATTTAGTGATAGGCCTATTCATGGCAAAAGTTCAGTTAGCGGCGCTTGCATTTACTATCACGGCGCTTATATTCCTACTATACTCGTTGTCTGTTCCCTCTGTCCCTCAGTCCCCGCCGCCGGCGGGTGCCCCGCCCGCCGTCTCTGGGGGGATAAAGTCTCTCAGAAACTTCTCCTCGTACGAGGAGCTGGTGAGGTTTGTCTCGCTGGTGGCCGAAGCTGAGGTTGCATACGGCTATGTCCCCTTCGCAGTCGCCCCGGCTGTTGCGTGGACTGCCGTCCCAGTAGCCGCACAAGTTGCCGGAGATTCGGCGAGGCGCGTGTTTTCCACTACAAACGTCCAGGTGGCCGGCGTCGACGAGCTGGACATTGTGAAAACTGACGGGAGGATAATCGCAGTGGCTTCTGGAGAGAGAGTTTACCTAATTGACGCATCCGCTAGGAGGCTCATCTCGGCTATTAAGCCTAACGGCACGGCGGAGGGCCTATTCTTGTGGGGAGGCGTCCTGGCTGTGGTCACGGTGAGGTATCCCATCGGGGGCGGCGCAGTGGCGTCTACAGCCTTAGAGATTTACGATATTTCAGACCCACACGCCCCGGCGGCTAGGGGGGCAGTTGTGTACAGCGGAACGCTGGTTGGGGCAAGGATGATTAACGGCACGGTGTACCTAGTGCTTTCCACGCCGGCGAGGCCCGAGGGCGTGCCCAGGGTAAACGGGGCGCCGATTAGGCCGGAGAGGGTGTACCTGGTTGATCCTCTCCCAACTTCCTTTACCACAGTCGCCGCTGTGGACCTGAACAGCGGAAAGATGGGCGAGGTCTCCCTCCTGATATCCCAAGCTACGTGGATTTACATGAGCGCAACCCGGCTGTACGTGGCGTCGTCGGGATCGCCTTATGCTGAGGCCCTTGCCAAGGCGCTGGGTATACTGGCAGATGTGGCCCCCGGCGAAGTCGGGGCTAGTATTAAGTCTGAGCTACAGCGGGGTAACCTCACAGGTGCTTTGAAAATAGCCAGGAGCTACATCGCGTCTTTACCCGCCGCCGAGGCGGAGGAGGTTTTAAGAAGAGTTTCCACAGCGCTGTCGGCGTACGTCTTCAACGAGACCACGAGGATACACGTCTTCTCGGTGAGGGGCGTCGACGTGGCCTACCAGGGCTACGTGGATCTGCAAGGCCGCGTCTTGGACCAGTTCTCGCTTGAGGAGTACAAGGGCTACTTAATTGTGGCCACCACTGCCTCGAACTACACAGCGTCGCTGGTTGAGCCAAAACCGATACTGCCGCCCATACCCACGACCGACGTGGGTATCAACGTGTTGGAGTGTACGGGGTCGCAGTGCAGTGAGCGGCGGGTGGTCATTAGGCCGCCTCCTTCGCCCCCCTACTGGCCGCCTGTTTTCGACGTGGTTATAACACCCAAGGGGGAGAGCCTTAACAACGTCTTTGTCGTATCCCCAGCTGAGCTTAGGGTTGTTGGCCGCCTCGGCGGTTTGGCAAAGGGGGAGAGGATATACGCGGCTAGGCTAATCGGCGACTTGTTCTTTTTGGTGACCTTCCGCCAGGTGGATCCCCTCTACGCCGTAGACGTGAGCAACCCGGAGAAGCCAGCTGTGCTCGGCTTTCTCAAAATACCGGGCTACAGCGAGTACCTACACCCCCTAGGCGGCGGCATGTTGCTAGGCGTCGGGGTCGAAGACGGGTCGCTTAAGGTATCGCTGTTCGACGCTTCGAACCCCAGAGACATAAAGGAGGTGGCATATGTAAAGATGGAGGGGTCCAGGAGCCCAGCCCTCTTTGACCATCACGCCTTTACCATACGCCCTGACAAGAGGCTGGTGATGATTCCAGTAACTGCTGGGCACTACGGCATCCCGGCTGGGATCGCGGCGATAAGCTTCTCAGAGGGGCTGAAGCTTCTGTACCTAATGGAGCACTGGGGCGCGGTCAGATCGCTATATGTGAACAACACAGTATTTACGATAGCGACAGACAGCGTGAAGATGTTCGACATTGACACATTTAAGGAGCTGGCAGAAATCCCGCTGAGGTAGTTTTTAAAAGGCGAGCAAGATTAGCCGTGGATCATGAGGAGTTCAGACGTTGGATAGACATGGCTGAGAGGACGTTGCGGTCTGCGGAGAGGGACATGGAGGCAGGGGACTACAACTGGGCCTGCTTTAAGGCTCACCAAGCGGCCGAGTTCGCCACCAAGGCGTTGCTGTACGGCGTGGGAAAGCCGTCGAGGGGACACTCTGTGCTGAGGCTTTTGAGGGAGGCCTCCGCGTTTGTTGAGGTGGGCGAAAAGGTGCTGGAGCACGCCGCGTTGCTAGACAAGTTCTACGTCCCCACAAGGTATGTAGACGCCTGGAGCGAGGGGATTCCCTACGAGTACTACACGCGAGGAGACGCGGAAGCCGCAGTGAGAGCCGCCGAGAGGATAATCGCCTTCGTCAAGGAAGCATGGCGGTTGTTGAGTGGAGGAGGAGGCTGAGAGAAGAGGCTTTGAGAAGGGCGGCGGAGGTGGCGTCTAGAGTAAGAGGGACGGTCTTCTTGGTGGGCTCCTTTGCCAGAGGAGACTTCTCCGAGGACAGCGATGTGGATTTGTTGATCATCGGCGAGTTTAGAGAGCCGCCACACCGCCGGCTTTTAGACGTCTGGGCCGCGGGCGTTGAGATAATTGCGCTCACCGCGGCTGAGGCGCTCAACGCCGTGGAGAAGTGCTACCCCATTGCGGAGGATGTGGCCATTGGCGTCGTGCTTAAAGACGACTTGGCCTTAGCCGCCGAGCTGGTAAGCCGCGCGAGGAAGTGCTCCAAGACGCGGTAGTATCAGCACGTCATCGCCGGCCTCCCCCACGTGGGCCTAAGGCACATGGCCCCTCCCCTCATGGCCAAGACGTAGTCGCGCGGCATCCAAAAGGAAATAGCTAGAAGCCCCACAGCGGCCGGCACTAAGGCCGCATAGGGCATTGCAACGGCGGTTGCAACTGCGGCTACTACCACTGCCGACGTCGCGTATATCTTCTTCCGCCTCCCCCTCGCCTTGTAGTAGGCGCCTACCTGGGGGGAGATTGCGTCGGCGGCAAATTGTCTCAGTAGTGCAGAGGTGAGGGCGTAGGCGTGGCAGAGGGCTTCTACGGGGTTGTTGGAGCGCCTGTGCTTAGCGCCGTTGCAGATGTGTGGGAGCTGGGAAGCTAGTTGGTCCATCTGAGCCTCCACGTCGTCGTGGACGTTGAGCAAGAGCCACTTCTTCGTCTTGACCGCCCCGTCGTGGAGGTAGTGGAGGGCCCTCCCTAGCGCCCTCCCCGCGCTGTACATGTCACCCCTGGCGCGGAAGAAGTGGGCGAGGTCGTAGTACCACCTTACCAAAGCCTCGGGCGGGTCGTGATGAGGCGCCCTCGCCTCCCGGCACCTCTTCTTCCTACACCTAGTCACGAGGTCCGCCTCTATGTCCGGCTCCACAACTCCCCTCAATACGCCGCGGAGGAGCTCGCCCCGGGGGAGTTCAGGAGGCCAGGCGGCCTTTACAATAGCGCGGTGTGTACGCCAGCTGGGCACCTTGCAAAAAACGTGGTAGTTTTAAACCGTACCGTTGCGAAAATCTGAAAGACGCACCGATGAGCACAGAGGTGCGGCATTATACTTGTCAGACATTGTTCGTGAAAGGGGGCGAAGTTGGGCTACGGCTTTTCTCCGCCGAAGCGGGATTGTAAGGGGCGATGTCTCCGAGTCGTTTTGAAAAGCAATATCTTTATAAAAATGCGGATTAAGCCGCATGTGAAGTTGCTCACTTTTAGAAAAAACGTAGTGAAGGTGGGTCTTTGGAAGGATGGGAAAATACTTGATTTGCCGGAAGCATACAAGGCGGTTTTCGGCGCGTACGAAGCGCCGGACTTCCTTTACAGCATGAGGAAGCTCATAGCCGTGGGGGAGCCCGCCCTTGAAATTATAAGAAAAATAGAGGCCGAGGCGAGAGGGCCCTTCTACGCGCCGCATGAGGTGGTCTGGGAGCCTCCCGTGCAGGATCCCGAGAAGGTGCTCGCAGTGGCTGTCAACTACAGATCCCACGGCAAGGAGATGGGGCACGAGCCCCCGCCCCGCCCCTACTTCTTCCCCAAGTTGCCGAACGCCCTCGTTGGCCACGAGAGGCCGATAATAAAACACCGTGTAGTGCAGAAGTTGGACTGGGAGGTGGAGCTTGTGGTTGTCATTGGGAGAGCCGGCAAGTACATCGACCCCGAGAGGGCGCTTGACTACGTCTTTGGCTATACAGTAGGCAACGATGTGTCGATAAGGGATTGGCAGTACCCAGCTACTCAGTACGGATTCAACTGGATATGGGGCAAATCCATGGACACAGCGGCACCGGTGGGGCCTTGGATTGTTACTAAGGACGAGGTGCCAGACCCCAACAAGCTGGGGCTTAGGCTGTGGGTCAACGGCCAGCTGGAGCAAGAGGGCAATACCTCAGACCTAATATTCAACGTTCAGCTGTTGATACACTGGGCGTCCCAGGGCATAACCCTCAAGCCAGGCGACATGATATTCACCGGCACCCCGCCAGGAGTGGGATATCCCAAGGGCAAGTTCCTAAAAGGCGGCGACATCGTCGAGGCAGAAGTGGAGACTGTAGGTCTGCTTAGGAACTACGTAATAGAGGAATAAAACCGCTTTTTTCGTTGCGAGGTTTTCGACCCTCACGAGCCCACGGCGGTGAGCACCGTCGGGTCAATGGAAAAGGTGCTGTGGTGAAGAGGGTGAGCGAACTGGCGCCGTACAGGGGAGTATGATGCAGCCGGCGTGGCGCCTGGCCAGCGGCGTGACGGAGACTGGGCCGCCGTCGAAGGGACTTGCCTGCTCCAGCAGGGGGTTTGTGCGCGTCTTGACCCGCCCGGCTCAGTTGAAGAGCTCCGCTGACCTGCCGCACGTAGCGTAGTAATGTGCATGTCACTTAGTAGTGTTGATCGAGGGGCTCTCCGGAATGCCGTCGTAGCTACCTGGAACCGGATCCAAAAAGAGCATCTGCCAGAAATGACCACGTGTGGCTAAAAGTGGGTAAGGAGGCGTCTGCGCTGTTTATAGCTATAGCTTATTCAGTGTCTCTTTTATTCTTGACACCGCTTTAGCTAGTTTCTCTCTTTCTTCGCTCTCCAGCGGATAGATTGGGGGTCTAGGCTCGCCGGGGTCGTACCCCTGGAAGATCCTCACTAGCTCGTACACCGAAGAGTTGTACCCCAAAGGCGTCGCCACCTCTAGGATTTCGTTTATGAGGAATTGTAAGCGTTTGGCTTTTTCCACATCTCCTTTCAAGACGGCGTCTCTAATTTTTACTAAAACGTCTGGGATGTAGTTGGCAGACGCTACAATTACGCCGTCTAAACCAACTGCGAAGGATGCCATTACTAACGAATCAGAGCCTTTGTAGGCTTTAATCTCAGGCATTAGCCGCTTGTAGGCGAGAGTATGTGCTAAGTCTGGGTTTGTGTCTTTCACCCCCTTGAGACAACCTATCGCCTTTGCCATTTCCGCATCTACATTTCTGCCTACTGCGGCGGGGTAGTTGTAGAGGTATACTGGTAGGCTTGTGGCGGCGCAAAGCTCTCTAAAATACTTCGCCACCTGTCTCTGGGAAAGTCCGGGGAAGTAGTACGGCGGGACAGACGCCACGGCCTCTATGTCGAATTTTTCTGCGTACTTCACCAAGGCCAAAACGTCATACACGTTCAAGAACCCGACTTGCATAATCACCCTCCTGGTAACCGACGAGGCTACCTCTAGCAACGCCTCTCTCTCCTCAAGGCTCAGCGCAGGCCCAAGACCCGTAGTCCCAGCGACGAAAAGCGCATCCACGCCCTTCTTCATTATATTTTTTGCGTGGTTTATGAAAGTCTCTACATCTACTTTCCCCGATCTAAAAGGAGTTATTATCGGTGCGATTATGTCCATATTGCATAGACTATAATGTCCTTTAATAGCATGACTATCGATAAATGGCTAAGGTCTCTGAGATTTAGCCTCCCTTGCCCTATGCGAGGACTTGGCTCTCGACATAACCCTGTCCCCACGATGTTATAGCTAAGTCATACGAGACGGGGTTTTGTGGATCTTTTGCAAGCGATTTTCTCCCAGCAATGGGCCTATCGCTTGGGCTCAGTATAATCCTGGCGCCTCATGGTTCCGTTATCACCCGGCGGTATGGCTTCTACAAGTATGACGCCCTCACTAAGTATACGGTGGCCTTGACTCAGAAGAAAGAGGCGGCAAACGCCACGGAGCATCCCTTCTTCCCAGCACCTGCCTCAGTGGTCTCCTGTGGCCCCCTCCCTCGACACTAGAGGTAAGCCACTGCTGTGTTGAGTCTGTGACTCCCATGCGGGGACAGTCCTCAAACTTGTAGTAGATCCTGGCTGGGGTGCCAAGGTGCCTCTCAAGTCGCCGGGGTCGGGTGTACGGCGATGGGCGCTAAGTGAGATACACGTCCCTCACCTCGTGCGGGATGGCGATCTGCCTTTCTTGTGAAAACACTTGCCTAACCAACTCCTTGGCGAAGAGGCCTTCGAACTCCTCCGGTCTAACCGGCTCCTATCGTTGGGTTTCAAATACGGCGGCAGAGGCTTTGGGACATCGGGGACAAAGTTGTGCCAATACTTCGGCGCCTCCCACTCATGTTGAGGAACACGATCCATGAAACCTCAAATAGCGGAGGTTTTGAGCTATAACTTTGTGATTTAAAATTCGGCAGTTTTTATAAACTTCATTTTAGAGACAGCCTCCTTAACCTCCTCTATCGATGCCTCGTCTTCTATTGTTGAGAGATCTCCTAGCGGCTCGCCGGTCCACAGCCTCTTGAGCACCCTCCTCATTATCTTCCCCGAACGGGTTTTGGGGAGCATGTTGACGAACTCTACCCCGGCGAACACCGCGATTGGGCCGAAGGTCTTCCTCACATGTTCAATTAGATCCTTCTTGAGGTCCTCTGTGGGTTGCCGGCCTGGCCTCAGCACCACGAAGGCGGCAATTGCCTCCCCCCTCAGCGGGTCTGGGACGCCCACCACAGCCGCCTCTGCGACGGCTGGGTGGGAAACGAGGGCCGACTCCACCTCTATAGTGCCTATCCTGTGACCGGCGATTTTAATCACTTCATCGGCCCTCCCGGCGAACCAGATGTAGCCGTCTTCATCCATGTGAGCCGCGTCGCCCGTGTAGTAAACCAACTTCCCCTCGTATCTGCCCCAATAGTCGTTTAAATACCGCTGGTGGTCCCTCCACAATGTCGGCGTCATGCCGGGATGCGGCCTTTTGATCACCAACGTCCCCTTGTGGCCAGGCGGCACCGGGTTGCCCCTCTCGTCTACTACTTCCACCTCGACGCCCGGTAGCGGGACGCCGGCGGAGCCCGGCTTAATCTCCATGTGCTCAAGGCCGTGGGGCATGCCGCTTACAAGGGCGTAGTAGTACCCAATTGTGGGGCCTGCCAGCTCGGTCTGCCACCAGTGGTCTATTACGGGCACCCTCTTCCTGAACACGTCCTCGTACAGCCAGCGCCACACTTCTGGGTTCAGAACCTCACCAGCCGTGACTACCCGCGTTACTGATGAGAGGTCGTGCTTCATGGCCAAGTTCGTGCCGTACCTCATCAAAAGCCTCGCCGCCGTGGGGGAGGTCCAAATCAGCGTCGGCTTGTACTTCTCCACGATCTCCCAGAATAGGTCGGGCTTGGGGTAGTCTATAGCGCCGTCGAATAGGATAGAGGTGGCGCCCATAATCAGCGGCGCGAAAACTATATAGCTCTGTCCCACGATCCACCCGATGTCGCTTGTGTTGAAAATAAGATCGTTGGCAGAGAGGCCGTACACAAGCAGAGCGCCGTATATGATCCATACCTGGTAGCCTCCATGTACGTGTACCACGGGCTTGGGCTTTGCCGTGGTGCCTGAGGTGGGCAAGACGAAGAGGGGCTCGTTGGACTCTACAAACTCGGGATGCGCCGAGTGGCCCTTCCCCATTTCGAGAAACTCCTCAAGCCAGATATCCCGCCCCTTTTCCATCGGCACATCTCCTCCCTCCTCCGTCTTCTTTACCACCACGAGGGATGGCCGCCACGCTGATATCTTAAACGCCTCGTCGATATTTGCCTTAAGCGGGATTTTTCTTCCTCTGCGTAGCGAGTAGTCTTGGGTGAATACGATCTTGGGCTCTACCAGCTCTATCCTATCGGCCACTGCCTTCGGTGAAAATCCGGCAAAGACGGTGGTGGAGACGGCTCCTACACGCGCCGCGGCCAGTATAGCCGCAACAGCCTCAATTGAGTTAGGCATGTAGACGAGGATAGTGTCCCCCTTCTTCACCCCGGCAGCTCTCAGGGCGGCGCTGAATTTGTAGACATACGACGCCAATTCGCCGTATGTCACCTTCCGCTCCGCCCCCGCCTCGGGGTTTAGGTAGATGTAGGCAATCTTCTCGCCTAGAAGCCCCGTCTTGTAATCTACCGCGCTGTAACCTGCATTTGTGTAGCCGCCAACAAACCACTTGAAAGGCTCGGGGGGTTGCCACTGAAAAATTCTCTCGGGCTTTTTAGCCCAGTAGATAAGGTGCGTGGTCTTTTCTATAAACTCGCGCCAAAAGCCCTCCGGGTCTTCTGCCCACCTATTGTATAGCCCCTCCCATGCTTTGAATTTTTGAGAAGATGACATTAATAGCAAGCACTATATATTTTTTAACAGTTATTGTAAATTATTCTTAATTATGATTTACGTCATTTTTTACATCGCAAGGGGCGCTTGCACGGCGGAGGCTTAAAAATTTATACACAACTGTAACAAGGCCTCAGTGGATCGATACATTGCCGACAGCTCTGCTGTGCTCGACGGGACGTTGAAGGAGGTCGTCGTCAGCGGAAGAGTCAGGGGAACCCTCTTCCTCCTCTCGGAAATGGTGGAGTATTTCACATCACTGGCCAGGCAGGGCGACGGTATCGGCATTGTGGGGGTGGAAGAGCTTAAAGACCTGTACGAGGTGGTGGATAAGCTCGGCCTCTCCGACTTCGTCAAGATAGAAACGGTGAGCCTCAACAGGAAGGTCGACCCCGAGGAGCTCAACATCTATGCCCGGCGCTTCGCCAAGGAGAACGGCTGTATCTACATCACCAGCGACGAGGTGGCGAGAGACGCGGCGAGGTTGCAAGGCGTAGAGGTACTCTACCTGGGGAAGACGAGGGAGGTCCTCACGTTGGAGAGGTTTTTCGGGCCGGAGGTGATGTCCGTCCACTTGAAGGAGGGCCTCCCGCCGCTAGGGAAGGTTGGGCGTCCCGGCAACTGGCGGATAGTCCAGCTGTCCAGCGAACCGCTGAGCCGTAAGCAGTTGGAGATAGTTGTAAGGGAGCTGATAGCTGAAGCCTCGAAGCTTAGTCCACGCACCAAGATCGAGATTAGGAGGCCCCACTCCCTTATCATACAACACAAGGAATACCGCGTGGTTGTTGTGTTCCCGCCTGTGTCGGAGAGGCTTGAGATCACCGCAACGAAGCCTGTGGTGAGAAAGAAGATAGAGGACTATGGGTTGCCCCCCAAGGTCCTCGAGCGGCTTGAGAAAAGCGCCGAGGGCATACTGGTTGCCGGCGCCCCAGGTGCTGGGAAGACCACCTTTGCCCAGGCCCTGGCCGAGTTCTACCTAAGCAAGGGCAAAATCGTCAAGACTATTGAATCGCCCCGGGACATGGTGTTGCCGCCTGCCATTACGCAGATATCGAAGAACTTAGCCACATCTGAGGAGATCCACGACCTCCTCCTCTTGTCTCGCCCAGACTACACAATCTTCGACGAGATGAGGGACACGGCTGACTTCCAGCTGTACGTGGACTTGAGGCTGGCGGGGGTCGGCATGGTGGGCATCGTCCACGCCACCTCGCCCATTGACGCGATACAGCGGTTTATAAGGAGGGTGGAGCTGGGCATGATACCCTCCATAATCGACACGGTCATCTTCATGAAGGACGGGGAGGTGAGGAAGGTCTACGCCCTGTCCATGGTCGTGAAGGTGCCGGCGGGGATGCGGGAGGAGGACTTGGCGAGGCCGGTGATATTGGTGAAGGACTTCATCACAGACGAGGTGGAGTACGAGATATACGTCTTCGGCGAGGAGACCTTCGTGGTCCCAGTCAAGAGGGGAGAGGCAGTCGCCATGGGTCCCAGCAGAAAGGTCTACTCCATGGTGGTGTCTGCCCTTAAGCGGTACGTGCCGCCTCACGAGATCAAACTAGAGGAGCGCGACGGCGTTATAGTAGTCAAGGTGCCTGAGGAGTACCTTGGCGTAGTCCTCTCGCGGGGCGTCACCAAGCTGGAGAAAATCAGGCGGAAGCTCTCAGTGGATTTCAGAATAGAGCCTAGGTGACGGCGGCGTCGCTGGTCGTCGCGAAGTATTACGACCACGCCGCGCAGAGATACGAGGACAAATACCTCAGGACTGAGTACTACAGAACTCTGTATAGGAAAATCGGCGAGGTCCTCGACAAGTATATAAACGCCGGAATGCGCGTGCTGGACATTGGCGCGGGGACGGGGTTCTGGACTGCCTACATGACGAAGAGGGGGGCGAGGGTTGTGGCGCTGGATATTTCCCCCATGTCGGTAAAGCGGTGCAGGTGCGAGGACAAAGTGGTGGGTGACGCAGCTTTGCCCTCGGCCGGCGCGGGGAGATTCGACGCCGTGACTGCGCTGGGTAGCGTGTACAACCACATGGGCGATCTCGATAAGGCGTTGCGGCGCATATCCCACGCAGTTAAGAAGGGGGGCCTCCTGATAGCTGATATAGACAACGCCTTGTGTTTGGACATGCTTTACGAATACCTTCTCTTCCAGGGCTTGGGCAAGCTGAAAGAGGCGCTGACAAAGGGCCGCGTGGCCGGCGTCTGGGAATCAATAGACGGGGAGATACCCTTCTACTACTACACATACTTCAGCGTGAAGTCGGCGCTTCACGGCGCCGGGTTCAAAATAGTTGAGACTAGGCCAATATACATAATGCCTGTACTCCCCACTAGGATTCTCCAGAGGTCATTCAAAACGAAGTTTCTAGAAAAGCTTGATCTTCTAAAGCCCCTAGCCCCATTCGCCACCACGGTGATATACGTCGCTAAGAAGCTGTAAGCCTTTCAGAGCTGGACTAGAAGCGTGTCGAAATCGTCGGGTACGTAAACATGGGGCGGTGGGGGCACCCTCCCGGCGAGCTGGCGGTGCCTAGCCTTGTCGGTGTATCTGGCACTTATGTGGGTAAGAACCAGCACCCCCGCCCTAAGCGCCTTGGCCGCCTCCACTGCGTCGGCAACAGTCGAGTGGCCCTCCTCATGTGCCTTATTGGGATCAACATCGTCGGCAAAGGTAGCCTCGTGTATGAGGACGTCCACCTCCCCCACAGTCTTTAGCATTCGGGGGCATGGGCCCGTGTCGCCGGTGTAGAGAAGCCTCCTATACCTCTTATGCGCTGGGTCAGCCACCTCTTCAGGCCTAATCACTCTCCCCCCCACCTCCACCTCCTCCCCCCTTATCAGCTTTGTCAAAGCCCACTTAGGCAAGCCCTCCACCTTTTTCAAATCCAACTTATACCCAACGTCCCACTCCAGCAACCAGCCACAAGCGTCGACTGTGTGGCAAACCTCCACACACCTAACTCTGAGGCGGCCCCCGTCGTAGCCATCCGCCACATCTACTCCCAGTCTAGACAAAATGCCGTGGGCCGACCTCGGTCCAAGTAGCTTGACCTTTCCCCCAAGGAACTTTGCAGTGATGACAAGCCCCGGGAGTCCGAGCACGTGGTCTTCGTGCATGTGCGTCACGGCGACGAGGGTCAGCGAGGACGGGGCCACGCCGATTTGGAAAAGCCTGTACTGGACCCCCTCACCAGCGTCCAGGAGAATTCTGTGTCCCAGCCAGTCCTCTAGGTATATTGCAGGTAGCATTCTGTCTGCCCGCGGCACGGCGCCGCCTGTGCCTAAAAAGACAAGCTTAAGGAGAGGCACTGGCTGGGAGGCGGTGGGGCTTTAAATACTACGCGATGATTGGAACAGTTCTACTATTTCTTCCACAGTCAGCTGGTAAACCCGTTTGTCCGACTGGGCCAGCTTGAGGCGCCTCAGCGTCTTCCTCCTCGCAGAGAACAACTTGGCGGTGAAGCGCTCAAAGGCCTCAAAGTCGTCTACACACGGTGCTTTAGGTCTCAGCGTAACCACTGCGGAGTACACCTTGGGCGGCGGGCTAAAGACGCGGGGAGGGAGGACCCTCACAACCTCAACTTCATACATGCACTGAATAGCCACGGTGAGCCGCCCGTACTCCTCAGTGCCAGGCACCGCGGCCATCCTCTCTGCCACCTCCCTCTGCACTGTGACCACCGCGGGTAGCCTATGCCTAGCCAGCTTTAGGAGAAGGGGCGACGTGATAGAATAGGGCATATTGGAGACGAAGAAGTCTGCCTTTGGCCACTCTACTTGCAGGGCATCGCCCCAAATCACAACGACGTTGGGAGGCGCCCGGGCCCTTAGCTGCTCTGCCAACGACTTGTCCAGCTCTATGGCGTACACCGTCTTGGACTTCTCGGCCAGGGGAAAAGTCAGCGCCCCGGTTCCCGGCCCCACCTCTATGACGTCTAGCCCCCCAGGGACGAGCCCAACGATAAACTCAGCCACAGACCTATCCCGAAGGAAATGTTGCGAAAGACGCCGCCCCACAACAACTCATAAGCCTTAATTTATCTTAATTGAGCGCCGGCCGGGCGCCCCTCCACCAGCCCCGCACTCCGCTACTCGACCCGAGGCACCAGAACCACAAAGTATTTAAATACCGTGTTTTTTTGATATGATGCGTGCGGTCTTGTTCTGGGCGTTAGTGCTGGTTATATATGTAATGGCAGCCCCTCCCGAGAGCGTAGGCAAGCCCCAGCTCATATGCATAGACGCGGCTGAGGCGGGCTTCAAGGGCTCGCCGCCGTTTATAGGTGCCTACGTCGTAAACAGAGGCGAGAAGATACCTTCGCAGATCTACACAAACGGCACTGTTATAAGGATAATCGGGGTGTGGGAAGCCAATTCCACAAACCCCTCAGTCCGCAACATCACTGTGTTGCCCACGGAGTTATTTGGGCTGATTTGCTTCCAGCCAGGTGAGACGCGTCCGGCGAGGGTGAAAAAGGGCGTGTACATAGAGGTGGAGGCCAGGGGGAGGAGACATGGCGTGACAATTGTGGACGTGAGGGATGAGCCCATGGCCTTGCCCCCGCTGCCGCTAACAGAGGATTTCGAATTGATAAGGGGGAGGGTGGTGGCGAGGAGGGAGGTGGCCTCTGAGGAGACTCCCGCCGAGGGGGCAGCCGAGCGGCTTGGCCCTCCGCCATTGACCCAGCCGGCATTCCAGCTAATACAGCCTTCGCAGAGCCTCTTTAGGGATTTCTCCGGCACAATAATAGCGTCATTTAAGCTCAGGAACACAGACGGCTACGTCATCAGCTCGCAGACCGCAAGGGGTAGTTGCGCCACGGGTAGGTTTATCCTCCCCAACGGCACCTCTTGGGTAGCCCTAGTGTTCAGCCCAGCCACCCGCGCCGAGGTCTACGGAGGCGCCAGCGAGCTGTGGCTCTACATCACCGCCGATGTCTACCGAACAGACGGCACATACCTCGGCAGTCTAAGCTTCAGCGGGGCGTACTACCCCAACGTATACAGAATCCCCAACCCGCCGAGGCCATGGCACATACTCATCGCCGACCTGAGCCAGTGGAGAGACATAGACAAGGAAATCCGCATAAGGATATGCAATGAGTATCCAGTCTACGGGAGGTACATCATAGATGCCTTTATATACACAGCAGTGCCGGCGAAGTCCTACGGTGAGCCCTTTGCTCTAGAATCGCCGGGAAAAGGGACCACCATCATGCCTTATAGCGCGGACATCCTCTACAACGGCACTTATTTAGCCATTCCAGGCTTCACCCCGCCGCCAGGCTACGCGCTGGGGAGCGCCAGGGCAGTAATAACGCTCAGGACTTGTTCCCCTAACCCTCCCGCCAGCATTAACATCTACTGGGGACCACTTTACATAGGTACAATAAGCCGGATGCTGGGCACAGACGGCTGTTGGTACTACGTGGTAATGCCGACGATGCTCACGGGGGCGTGGGACGTCGCAGTAAGATCGTCGCTGTACATAGGCGGCTCTTTACACGCAATCTTCGTAGGACCCTTTGACACGGCGACATACAGCTCAGGAATTACAATACAGAACTTCAGAGTAGAGGGGATATACAGGCCAGAAATGAACGCAAGAACCTCCTCAATTTTCAGAGACTATGCAGTTAACTGGTTGTACTACACCGCATCTGCATTCGGCTCATATTTTGATTACAACATGGGTACCGTCTACTACGGTAGCAAGGTGAATGTAATGATCACGGAACGTGGTTCCTCCTACATAAAGCCACACGTTCTGATTAGCGTAAGTAAGTATGAGGGCATGTTCCACTGTGGACGTATTGAAATAAGCGTGAGGGCATATTCCAACGGTGTGCCAGTCATGTTAAGTCTCCATGGCCTTCCTGCTGCCTATCAAGAGAGCGCTTCAGGGCAGGTTATATCATACCTAGATATTGTAGTGGATTTCATTTCAAATATTTTTGAAGAGACTGCTAAGCGGGCGTCAAGTGTATTAAAGGTTATTAGCTGGGCTATCTTTGCAATAGATTTATTACAGTCAGCCTCCGGTGTCGATATCGTAGCAGATACGTCTGATCCCTACGTCGTGCGTTATATAATACGTCCAGGTCCATTTGCGCCCTCGGCAATTGCAATAGATGGAGCAAGTATCGCCTCATACATAAGCCTATACCAACCTGTTGTGTATGAAGTAGGCGTCTATATGTGGTGCTTGGGCGATCGTTATTATGACAATGACGAGTCTTATTTAGATGGTACGCCTATTACTCTTAGTACTCAGAATATACACATTTTCAGAACCTTTACATGCGGCAAGCAAGAGATAGGGAATATATATGTGGATAAGTGCACTCCCTCATCGTATGGGTAGTCTTCTTAAACTCCCTTTTTTTCGGATGGGTATCTTTCTAGGTTTTTTCTCTGTGGTGCATCTGCTTGTTTTTAGGTTTTTGTGGGAGGGCCTTCTCCTCGCCGCTGTGGTGTCTTACTTCGCGGCTTTTGGCTGTGCGTATAGCAGGAGGTGGCTTTTGCCGTGGATGGCGGCTCTTGTGGCTGGGGTCTTCGTGAGGGGTCAGGTGGCCGTTGCCTTTGCCATTCTGTTGCACATCGGGTTTATGCTGGCGACGCCGCTCTTGTTGGCTAGGGGCGGTTGGAATAGGTTTAAGTCGCTGGTGTTCTTCATACTGGGCCTAGTGGCTTCCGGCGTTGTGTTGCTCTTTGCTTCCCCTCTTTGGAGGGCTGTTGTCCCTCATCCTTTTGGCATCGTCACTTTTGGTTACGTCATACCGACGCCGGTTGACTGGCCGTGGTATTTCGTGGGGTATTACATCTGGGAGAGGGTGCACTCGCTGTATCGTGGGTGGCCCAAGAGCTGGAGGGCCTACTTCACGTATAGGGAGGGCTAGGGGCCGTGAATTCTTTTAAACTGCCAGTACCGGAGTTGTGTGGACTACAAGGCGCTTGGCTTGAAAACCGGACTTGAAATCCATATACAGCTCAACACGAGGCGCAAGCTCTTCTGCCACTGCCCCCCGGTATTGAGAGACGACGAGCCCCACTTCAGAGTAGAGAGGAGGTTGCACATATCTGTCAGCGAGCTGGGGGCGGTTGACCCGGCGGTTGTGTGGGAGGTGAGGAAGCGGAGGAAGTACATATACGAGGGGTACAGGGACACCACCTGCCTCGTGGAGCTTGACGAGGAGCCGCCCCACATGCCGGACGAGGAGGCCTTGACGACGGCGGTGGCCGTGGCTAAGATGTTCAACGCCAAGCTCTTTGACGAGATCTACGTGATGAGGAAGACGGTGGTGGACGGCTCCAACGTGTCGGGCTTCCAGCGCACGATGCTCGTGGCGTATGGCGGGAGGGCCAAGATCCTGGGCTACGACATCGGGGTGGAGACCATAGCCCTCGAGGAGGACGCGGCGAGGAAGATGGGAGAGGAGGGCAAAGCTGTGGTGTACCGCCTGGACAGGCTGGGGATCCCCCTCATCGAGATCGCCACGGAGCCCATGACCTACGCGCCACAGCAGGTGGAGGAGGTGGCGTGGATTATAGGCTACAGCGTGAAGATAACGGGGAGGGCCAAGAGGGGCGTGGGCACAGTGAGGCAAGACGTCAACGTCTCCATCGCGGGCGGCGCCAAGACTGAGATAAAGGGCGTCCCCGACTTGTCCCTAATCCCCAAGGTTATCGAGTACGAGGCGACGCGCCAGCTCAGCCTGTTGAAAATAGCAGAGGAATTGAAGAGACGCGGCGTGGAGAAGGTGGAGCTCTCCCTCGCCGACGTCACCCAGGCCTTTGCCAACACCAAGTCTAAGCTTGTGAGGCGGGTGCTAGACGCCGGGGGGAAGGTGGTGGCGGTGAAGGCCCCCGGCTTCAATAAGCTCCTAGGCGCGGAGGTCCAGCCGGGGAGGAGGTTCGGCACTGAGCTGGCGGACTATGTGAGGGCTTGGACTGAGCTGGGGGGCCTCCTACACAGCGACGAGCTCCCGGGTTACGGCATTACAGCAGACGAGGTAAGGGACGTGGAGGCGAGGGTGGGGGTTAACAGCTTCATCTTGCTCATGGGCGTCGACGAGGGGGAGCTGGAGGAGGCGGCGAGGGTGGTTGTGGAGAGGCTCAACGCGGCGCCTAGGGGGGTGCCCGAGGAGACCCGGGCCGCCAACCCCGACGGCACTACGAGGTTTCTCAGGCCTAGGCCCGGCGCGGCTAGGATGTACCCCGAGACAGACCTCCCGCCGGTAAGGATTACTTTTGAGATCTTGAAGAAGGCCGAGGAGGTGGCCAAAGTCACCCTTGAGGGCAAGCTCAAGGAGCTCACGTCGAGGGGGCTGAGCAGGGACTTGGCGCTTCAGCTGGTGAAGTCTCCACACCTGGAGAAGTTTGAGGACTACCTCCAGAGGTTTAAGGAGGTGCCGCCCCAGCAAATAGCCGCGGTTCTACTCAACATCTCCAAGGCCTTGGCGAGGGAGGGCGTCGAGATCACCGACGAGAAGGTGGAGTCTGTTCTCGACGCTTTGAATAGGAAAGTCATAACCAAGGAGGCTGTGGAGGAGGTCCTCAGGAACATGAAGCCGGGGGAGTCGGCCGAGGAAGCGGCTAAGAGGCTGGGGCTGTTGAGAATGTCCTACGACGAGGTGAAGAAAATCGTGGCCGAGGTGGCGGCCCAGGTGGGGAAGGAGAAGGCGGTGGGCGAGGTGATGAGGCGCTACAGGGGAAAGGTGGATGTGGAGGACGTAAGACGGGCGCTGGCCGAGATATATTTATAACCTGTTTCTAAACTGCAGACAATGGCGAAAATACATATCGCAACGGACGTTCTCGGCTTCTTCGCGGTGGACGAGGGGGGCAACCTCGTAGACAAGGAACTATTCGAGAAGAAGCCTGAACTTATTGCGGAGAGGCTTATCGAGCTGGAGAAATCCAACCCGGTGCCGGAGCTTGTGAAGCTTGTGGAGAGGCTAAGGGGCAGGGCGGAGAAGATTGTGCTAGAAGACCCGGAGCTGGCGCGGAAGCTTGTATCCACGGTGAAGTGGGCCGAGGTGGTGGGCGAGAGCCCCTCCCCCGTATTGGTGGCGTTTAGGCAGAATTTCCAGAGGCATCTCTCCAGCATTGGCCTGAGCTGGGAGGAGTACACAAAGTTCCTCTTCGAGATAAGCGATCTGGTAACGAGGTTAAAGCTGAGGCAGGCTGTGGCCAAGCGCGACTTGTACATCGCCCAGGCCATAAGCGCGCTTGACGACGTGGACAAGATCATGAACCTAATCGCGTCGAGGATAAGGGAGTGGTACGGCCTCCACTTCCCCGAACTTGAGGAGTTGGTGAGAGACAACAAGGAGTACGTCTCTATCGTATACCACATAGGCCATAGGTCTAAGATTACGGAAGACGCCTTGAAGAAGGTGGCCCCCGAGGCGCCGGAGGACAGAGTCAAGAAGATAGTGGAGGCGGCGAAGAGGAGCGTCGGCGCAGAGATGTCAGACTGGGATCTCGACCAGCTCAAGACGTATGCTGACGTATTCCTGAAGCTCAACGCTTACAGAGACCAGCTGGCTGCGTACATCGACGAGGCCATGAAGGAGGTGGCCCCCAACATCAGGGAGCTGGTGGGGCCTCTGCTGGGCGCGAGGCTGATAAAGCTCGCCGGCGGCTTGACGAGGATGGCGTTTCTCCCCGCCTCGACGATACAGGTCCTCGGCGCAGAGAAGGCGCTGTTCAGGGCGTTGAGGACAGGAGGAAAGCCTCCAAAACACGGCGTCATATTCCAGTATCCGGACATCTTCCGCTCTCCCCGCTGGCAGAGGGGGAAAATCGCCAGGGCCCTTGCGGCTAAGCTGGCGATTGCTGCCAAGGCAGATGCCTTCACTGGGAATTTCATAGCGCCGAGGCTAAAAGAGGAGTTGTTGAAGCGTATACAGGAAATAAAGACGTTATATGCAAAGCCGCCTCCCAAAGCCCCCGCACAGCCAAGCGCCAAGACGCCGCCTCCTCCACCGCCGTCACCGCCAAGAGGGGGCGAGAGGAGGCCTCCTCCGAGGAGGGAAAGGGGAAGGAGGTAAATATGGTATATGCGTGAGCGAGATGTTCCTATATATTGTTGGCTCCGACTACTCTTTGAATAGATCAAGATGGCGAATAGAAATGAGGGAAAAAATAAGTGGAAGACTAAAGTAAATTCTGGATATACAACGTAAGCGGTGGTCATGGCTAACTAACGGATTGCATCACAATAAGCCGAGAAGTGTTGGCACAATACTTCCCAGGCGCCGAGATTGAATTGGCGTATATCTTTCCCAGCTATCACACCATCCACTTTAAATATAGGCTATGATATGCAGATGCTCAGCGTTAACGGCGCCGTTTAATTCCACAGTACTGCGACTTTAAGAGGCAGTCTGGCCATTAGGCTTAAAATGGGAACGCTTGCCCACCCACCTCCTAGGCCAAACACCCCACCAATAAACCCCACACCTGAAATTAATAATGCTGAGGCGAGAAGCCTATTAGGGACGTACTCCACTCGTCCCTTGACTGGATCGTTGTAAAAGCCGCGAAGATGCTCAGAGAAAAATACTGGTGGGCTTAAGGCCCTTTTGGGTTCTCAACCCCTCGTATTCGCCCTATCTCACCGCTTTCGGAAGAGCGGCCAAGGCCTATCACTCGGCTTGCCCTAAAGCGCAACAACCTTTGGTTTAAAAAGGGCTTATCGCAAGAATGGCTCGAAACTTACGCTTAAAATAAGGGGCATTTCAGTTGTAAGAGGCCAGGCGTTGCGCCCACAGAGCTGTAACAGCAGACGGCGCATACCCACTACGGCTCGGGAGATAGCGGTATAGACAAATATTACAATCGATAAAGGTTGACGCTAGTTCTGTTTGACGACATAATTAACAATCCGGCCCTTCCGATATATTTTACTAAATTTCTAATACCAATGCCCACTGCTCGTGACATAAAAAACTTACTGTTGTACGGAGGAACTGCACATTTCCCTAGGGCCGCCGCATCCGCCTTGTTACTGTATTTATTAAACCTACCCCTTTACTTATACAACCCCTTATTTTACCCCCCGCTCTTTTCAATAGGCGCCGCTTCTTACCACACCGCCTTCTTCGGCCTATATACTCTATGGGGATGGGCCTTTTTGGCAAGTTCTCTTTTAATATCGGCACTAATCAACCCCGCGCTGGGCGCCCTGTTAGCATATATTGGAGGCTTTTTCTTAGCACTAGCTTTGAGAAGCGGGTCCAAGAGGCTTTTCTCGCTTTTGCTATATCTCGTCCTTTACGTCTCACTCACTAACGTTCTAGTCCTAGTTTCGCAATTTATGCCTTACCTCGTGGAGAGGGAGGACGTGCCTGACCCCGCCCACGCGCCTCTTTACTTTTTCTACTACTGGGCACTGCACTGGGTCTTCGGTCGTTTGGTAAAGCCAGACTTGATCTCAGCGGCGAGGCTTCGCGCCATGGCGAGGGCCCTCTTGAGGGGATTTGGGAGAGCAAGTAGAGGGCATGCGGCAGTTATGCGCTGAGTAATTTAAAAAGCGATCTTTTTCGGATATGAGATTTATTTTCTACTTGGCCTTGCTGGCCGCCGCCGTGGCGGCCTCTGCCGTGGAACTGAGGGAGGTATGTCTAAGGGCCGTGGACTTGGGGATCGCGGGAAGGGGAGCTACCGAGATCGCCTTCTTGGCGTGGCTCGGAGACGGGCCTATTTCCCTCCCCTACCGGGTTGAGGCTAAGGCAGTTGTAAAGATCCCGCTGGTTTTTGGCATAGGCGGTTTGGAGCGCTATGCGTACACGTCGTATATACTGCCGGATAGACTAGAAAACAACACTGTAATTTGCATTTCAGTACCTAACGCGTCCGCGCCGCCGCCAGGCAGAGACAGAGGCGGCGAGCTTTATATTATAGACGGCGCATACGTGTTGGTAACCAGCAAGCCGCCCCTAGATTTGCCCCCCACGCCTGTGGTCAGCCCAAGGCCTGTCTCCGTGAGCGTGGCAAAGGTGGGGCATGTAGTGGGGAAAGCCGGCGGCAATCAAGTTGCCGAGGCGTACTTGGGCTGGTACAGGAGAAAAGCCTTGTCAAACGCCGAGATGCCGCCCCGCGGAGTGAGGTTTACTACTGTTGACCTCATTGGCGCCACGAGCCACGTGTGGCTCGTCTTTTCAAACGCAACTCGGCCAGGGCGTTATACACTATACTATAAATTGTATTCCCCTAAAAACGGCACGGTGTACAAAGAGGGCGTAGTGATATATGTAGTAGACGGGAAAAGTCCCTATTACCCAGTACTTTTAATATCAATAGGCCGTGGGGCGTTGAGTGAGGCGAGCTTGTACATGACTGTTAAAAACGACAACCCCTATCCCGCGGTGGTGGACTTAGACGTGGTGGGCGCCTCAGCCGCTCCGCCGGGACTTCACGGGAGGTGGATAGCGGGCATTGCGTCTAAGAGCGGGTATCCCGAGTTTGCCCTTGCCGTCGCCGGGGGCTACGCGGCTTTGCCAATACGCCTCCCGCCAGGAGGCATTACAGGCACTGAGGCGCTGAGAGTGTGGCTTAGTCTTAGGATCTGTTCGCGCAATACAACGGACGTAGTGAGGACGAATGTCTATGTGGGCTCCTACTGGGCCGGCCAGATAACTTTTAACTATTCACACAGAGATGGGTCGGGATGCGCCGTTTATCACACAGCCAACAGCGAATTCACCGGCTTCATCCCCACGGCTTATATTGACGGCGAGGACATATCCATTGGCCCCCTCCCCGCAGGTTCCCGCCTAACTGTATACGAGCTTTATGCGCAAGGCCGTAAAATAATAGAGCCAAGACGGTTGTGGGAGTGGGAATACATCAGTCACATGACCGCTGTGCTTGTGGCCAACGCCTTCGTGGAGATTGACATTACACCGCTTCGGTTTTTAGGCGACGACGTTGAAGTCAAGATCAGGACGGCCATTAAGCCAATAGTCACTCCGAAGGGCGCCATCCCGCTTAGGCCGGGGTTCCATGAAATTAAGCATTACTTGCCTGATAACGACATTCCGTCAGCTGGCCCAGAGGGTCTCGCGCATAGATCGCGGTCGGCAGTGTTTAGGGGCATTCCGGCTATGGTATATGAGGCCAGCTTTTCAGACCCGTTTAAGGCGTTTTTGTCGTGGCTCAGCGGCCTGCCTAACATAGTCGATGTGACCGCCAAACGCCAAGTAGTATTCCCCCATGTGGTAGTTTCTTACCTTATGAAAACCTCATCAACGTGGTATGTTGTGACTCCAAACGCCACATACATCCACGTAGGCTGGGAGGATGTTTACCAGCCGGCGGGGATAAACCTTGGTTTCTACCTGGGGCAAAAGAGGGGTTTAGTGGCAGTGGGCGGGTACAAGGCGCCCGGTATTACAAGTGATATCTGGGCGTATTTAGAAATTAACTAAGCCCGACGCCGGCGCTAGAAGAAGCCGTTGAGGGCTTGGCGAAAGTCGCCACGAGACGCTAACTGCCACCTTTATATCTCGCCTAACCTGCGTTTAATACTTCCGTTGTACATCGTAGTTGCCTTGAGGAGGAGAGCCTTGCTCTTTACTCTAGACGACAGATAAGGAGGTATTGCCTCATGGGGGCAAGGACGTTGTTTCCATTTACCCGCGCGTCTAGCACTTCCTGAGTAGCTTTACTCTCTGCCTGCCGCCTAATTGTTCCAGCTTTATATAGCCGTATTTTGCCAGTTTGTGTAGATGTCTGTGGAGAGTGGTTTTCGGGAGGTCCAGCGCCTCTTGGAGCTCTGTCCTTTCGGCGACGCCTCCCCTGTCAATTAGCGCGTTGATTATTGCCTTATCAGTTTCGTTTAAATCGGCGCAGTCGCCCCTCCCCCTTTTCCTAAACAGTAATGAAGCTGTAATTGCCGCGACTACAATTAACGCGGCGGCAATTAAAAACTCCGTCCCCGGGGCATGTGGCTGGGTCGAAGTGGCAGTTGACGGCGGAGGCGTTGCTGTTGTGGGCAGAGATGTCGGCGTCGGAGTCGTGGAGGGAGGCGGCGAGGGGGACGGCGTGACTGTAAGTGTAAATAAGCGACTTTCACGTCGCCGGGTTAAATAGAGGTAGAGACTTGTCTTGTTCATCTCTACTCTCTCAGGCCTTGGGGAGATGTCCTCTATCATTACCCCCGGCGGCGCCTGTACCCCCCTTCATTGACCCTCTCCAAGATCCACCTGACATCACTCTCTTTCAGCTTTATGACGATGGTTCCGCCGCCCCACTTCCTGATGCGCACTTCCCTCCTCGGCAAGTCCACAAAGACGCAGCGGCTCATGTCCCTCTCGTCAGCCAGTCTCAGCTGGGCGTCAAAAGGTAGCGGCACTTTCCACTCATTCTTAAGCCCATTCACGGGAATGAGCTTCAACACAAACCTCAGCTTCTCGGCGAAGTACTTCAGCGAGTTTTGTTCCGGCATCGGCGCCTTGAATCCGCTGAGGTACTACTCCGTGGCCCACCTCCGGAATTGTTGTTGCACCTCCACAAAGCGGTTTAGTTGCTCCGGCGGAATCTCCATTACCATACGCCTAAGGCGGAGAGTTCAGTACTTCATGTCTCTGTTTGCGCAAATGTGCAATTGAAAGTTGCTGAACAGCAAAAAAGAGGGGGTTACTCTATCCAGAACTTTCTCAAATACTCAGCCACCTCCTCCCTCGTCTGTTCGTAGATC
>FPIC01007683.1_pt1 | contig 88500 bp, 72 predicted proteins | sample 1504481 | NCBI WGS metagenome assembly FPIC01 (sample SAMEA4475357, study PRJEB15587) | soil metagenome | biome: Soil; feature: Field | place: India | collected 2015-03-11 | depth 0 m
ATGAGAAGCTGTATAAATAAAATTATCAAGGTCATTATTGGTCTGCATAAGCAATGTATTGTTTAACGCCAATGCATCTTCTACTTGTTTACGCTCGGTAATATCAATAGATGAACCAACATAGCCGTACATTTCTCCATTGGGGTAATAACTTGGTGCACCTTTTGAAAAGAACCAGTGATACTCTCCCTTATAGTTACGCAGGCGAAGCTCCTTATAAAATTGCTCCCCGTTTTTAATGGCTTTATCCAAGGATTGCCCCATCGTGTCTAAGTCATCGGGGTGCACAAAAGAATGCCATCCTTGCTCAATAAAAGTATCCAGATCTACATCCAGAAACTCAAGCCCGAACTTATTCATATACTTCAATGATGTATCCGGATTGAGTGCCCATACCATATTAGGCGAAGCGTCTGCCATGATCCGGAAGCGCTCTTCACTTTCCTTTAGTTTTTCTGCAATCCTTTCAATTTTTTGATTGGCCAGCACAAGATCAGTTACATCTGCACCTGTATTTACTACACCATACACTTCTCCCTCAGCATTTATAAGGGGGGTAAAGCTATAATTAAAGTAAAAAGATTGAAGTTTGCCATCTACTACCAGCTCAAGCATATGGTTACGCGCATGAAAAGGAATACCGGTTTTATAAACTCCTTCCAGTTGCCCAAACACCTCCTGGTTTTCAAGCTCTGGCAGTACATCCTTATATAGCTTCCCGATTACATCCGGCCCTTTACCCCATGAGTTAAGGATGGATTGGTTGGCAAATTGTATTCTCATTTCGCTACCCATATATACACCGATCGGGTAATAAGCACTTTCTATAATAGCACGAACCTGCTGCTCTCTTTCTTCTATTTTCTTCCTGGCTTGTGCCTGCTGGGTTACATCCTGTATGGTTCCGGAAAAACGACTGGCCACTCCTCCTATTTCTGCAGTTATTTTACCTTTAGCCCGCAAAATGCGCTCTGGCATGCCAGCTGGCCGTATAGTATACTCCACATCATATTTTACATGTTTATCACTTAGCGATGCCATAAAGGCAGCCACTACCCGCTCACGATCTTCTTCTGCTACAACGTTCAATGTATCTTGCATGTCGTAATACTGGGTAACTGGAAAGCCAAACCATTCGGCATAACGCTCATTTGCAGAAAAGGTACCATCCACAGGGTTAAAATCCCAGGTAATCAACTCGGCAGCATCAATAGCGAAAGATAGCTTCTGGTTGATTTCTTTTTCTCTGTTTACGTTAGTAGTTGTTTCGCTACAAACTACCATTACCCCACCTACTTGTCCTGTTTCTGTATAAACTGCGCTATAACTAAACGACCAGTATACATCTTCTATCTTACCGTTTCGATAGATCGGCACCAGCTGGTCTTCAAATAAAGTTGCTTCTTTTCCCGCCATTACATCATCAATGAGGGGCTTAATAACATGCCAGATCTCGGGCCAAACCTCTGCTCCTGGCTGTCCCAGGGCATGGGGGTGTTTTCCATCATTGCCCAGGCTGGGGCGATAGGCATCATTATAAAAACAAATCAACTCGGGGCCCCAGAAAAGAAACATCGGGAATTTGGAGTTTAAGATAATACCCAATGTAGTTCGTAAGCTGTGTGGCCATGTATCTATAGGCCCAAGGCAAGTAGCAGACCAGTTATAGTTACGCAAAAGTGTACCCATTTCTCCTCCACCTGCTAAAAAGCTGGTTGTAAACAAAAGTGCTTTGTCCTGATCTGTAGTGTTGGCTATATCCATTTTAAATATGCTTCTGTTACCTGAAACCGCCTTTGGCTTGCTGGGATTTCTCCTTAGGGCACTCTACAAACAGTCAGTATTATATAAAATACAACTGGCCTAAGTATTAGCTGGTAAGGGAGAAGTAAAACGTACACTACCTACACGTCAAAAATACAAAAAGGTTACCCGGCAGAGGTTGCATTGGCACCAGCCTGTACACTTGTTTAAATAATGTTACTTTTAGTTTGTTATCTTTCTGTTATACTAAGCTTATGGACCTGCCTTTTGCCCCTGCTGGTAGTTTTTGCACATGAATTTTGTACCACCAAGTGCAATCAGCAGGACACCAGAAAAAGTAGAGTTTTTATATGCAGTATGCCCTTTGTTAGGTTTGTATAAAAACAAAAAGCCACGCCCTCTGCACAACAGCATACGGCATGGCCTTTTGTTTTTATAAGCACTACTCTTTATCGTAATGTATAAAAGTAGTTACTGCCAGGGTACAATCAGTAATTATTCGTTGCGGTCTGTAGCAACAGTAGTTATTTTGTTATTGGCATCTACAATAATGTTATAATCAAAGCAGTAAGCTACCTGTACTGTATCGGCCACGGTTACTTTATCTACTACTATGGTAAATATAACATCGCCAGGGGCATAACTTCTGTATTCTGACGAAGTGCCTGGATTTACGTTGTTTACATTTTCTGTATTACCACCTGTTGTCTTTATTTGCACACTGGCTACTTTGGTACCATTGTTTGTAACCCTAGCCCTGGGATTTTCATTTTTGCACTTTTTACCACAACTGCCCAGCATCATTACAAAGACTAACGCCAGCAGCGTTATACCAAATAAACGGATAGGGTTATGCGTAACATGTTTAGTAACATTTTTCATACACTGGTATACTTTTAAAGATAGAATTGATGCAAAGGTATACTGAACACCAGAATGGAGTACAGTACTAAAAAATACAATTATTACATATGGTGGTTTTTTATCTTTAAAAATAAGGTATTACAACCGGGCATGAAGCTATGATGAAAATTGTACGCTCCCTGAGCAGTATTGGCAAAGTAACGCTAACGAACAAACATACTTCTGCCATTAAAACATGATTAATGCTCATACAAAGAGCTTTTTAGGAAAGCATTTGTAGAAGGTATCAGGAAAGGGGCAGATGCACAATTACAGATGTAATATAATTGAGAAACATGTAATAAAAGATCTCAAAAAATACTAAGCCTGAACGGACCAGTAGATTGTAGCAGTATACTTACTTTTATGCTCGTAAAGAACATACAGGTATTTATACGCAGTAGCCATTGCATATACCACATTATTACAGCTTAGAGAGACAGAGCAGTAGATCATTCAAAGAAACATGGCCGTTACAACCCAACCCAAAGGGATAGCACGATTTATAATTAATAGGAGCTCTATATTATATTCTCTTACTACCTAATAACGGTAAGACCTGGTTCGGTTATCAGTACCTTTACGCATGGCAGCATCTATACTCCAGATGCCTGCTCCCCGCGAAGCTATATACAGGAACAAAAAGCAATACAATACAGACAGCTCCCCTCCATTTTCAAGTGGATTCCATCCCTGGGGGACATGTGCCATAAAAAAAGCTACAGCCATCTGGCCACTGCTGATAAAAGCAGCCCAGCTAGTTAAAAAGCCTATTGCTATTAAAATGCCACCTACCAGCTCAATAATACCAGCTACCCCCATAAGCGAAACCAGCTCTACGGTATTGCCATCACCAGGGTAACCTAATAGTTTCTGGCTGCCGTGCATGGCAAACATTATACCTGCCACTATACGCAAAAGAGCATACACGTAAGGGCTCACACTTCCCAGGTATTTTTCCATTTTTACAAATTAAGGTTAACAGTGGTTTTCTGAAAAAAGTTATACCTATCACTCTGTTTTATATACTTAAACGCGCATATTCCCAACAAAGTTAAAACCACCTGCCTTGCTACAAATAATGCCTGTTTGCATATAAAGCAACGAAATACAAATTTTATATCCTTTTTGCTATTTATACATTGTTGAGCCGTATAAAGCCTGGTTGCATTGCTATCATCGCTTACTTATTTTTACTGAAGTTATGGTTTGATAGTCTGACAGCTAGGTAGGGAAATACTTTTTAATGACTACAAAAAAAAAACAGGCTATAAAACCCGTACAAACGTAAGTACGATCGTACCCTTGCTTAAAAATTTACCTTATTTATATACAATTTGTATTCAATATATGTAAGTTGCATATCTGTAAGCAGTATAATTGTAATACCCTGTATTGCACATGCGCCGTTACCCATTTTTTTATGAAACTTCCTACAGGTATATCTCCTGAATTGCTGAGGGTTTTTGAAACCTTGCCTAATTTGTATCTTGTTTTCTCGCCCGATTGGGAGATTTTAACCGCCAGCAATGCAATGCTGGAAGCAATTAGTTTGCAAGGGCACAAATTAGCCGGCCAGGCTATGGATGATCTTATTACACATCATTCCGCAGGGCAATATCATCAAGCCCTTGAAAGCCTGAAAGCTTCTTTACATGCAGCCCTGGCTACAGGCAAACCTGACCAGGTAGAACAGCTCATGTACCCTCTGCTGCTGCATGGAGAAAAGGCGAGCTGTACTGTAGTGCATACACCTGTATTGGACGAAAATGGCTCTGTCAGTTACATAATCCAATCTGTTACCTTACTCCAAACTGCAAATAATCATGTAGCGCTAAAACCTGCTTTGACTGGCTACATGCAGCAAAACAAGATTGCTGACAGCACGGCGCATTTTAACATGAGCACCCATGTACAGGAACTTAATGAAGAACTAGCCTCCGTTAATGAAGAGTTATTGAGCAGTAATGAAGAGTTGGCACAGGCTAAAAAATTGTTAGAGCAGTTAAACAAAGATCTGGAAGCACGTGTAGTAACAAGAACTCAGGAAATGAAGCGCGCTCAGGAGGAAGCAGAGCTGCAAAGGGCCAGGCTTGAACGTTTCCTGATGCAGGCACCCGCCATCATTGTAATACATTCGGGACCGGAATTGGTATTTGAATTTATCAATCCTTTATACCAACAGGTTTTTCCAGGCAGGAAGTTGTTAGGCAAACCCTTATTAGAAGGGCTGCCCGAGTTGGCAGGTACCCCTGTGCTGGATATGGTAGAGCATGTATATGCTACAGGCGAAACATATTATGGAAAAGAGGTATTAATACCCCTGGCACCTTACGAGGGTGCTCCGCTGGAAAACAATTACTATAATTTTATTTACCAGGCCCGCTTTGATGAAAATGGAAAGGTAGATGGTATTATGGTGTTTGCTTTTGATGTAACAGACCTGGTGAAGGCCCGCAAGCAAGTTGAGGAAAATGAGGCCCTTTTCCGTACCCTGCTGGAGAGCATTCCCCAGATGACCTGGACCAGCCTTCCTGGTGGCGAAGTAAACTTTTACAGCAAGCGCTGGCATACTTACACTGGCCTGGACTTTGACCAAATAAAAGGTTGGGCATGGCCAAAAGTAATGCACCCGGATGATGCTGAAGCTACCCGCCTTGCTTACCTGCATGCTGTACAAACAGGCGAAAATTACTCAATCGAAACCCGGATTTTTAACAAAGCTAAGGATGGTTACGAGTGGCACCTGAACAGAGCCGTGCCGCTGCGCAATGAGAAGGGTGAAATAACCTTGTGGGTAGGCACTGCAACCAATATTCATGAGCAAAAGAAACTGGAAGAAACCCTGCAGGAAACAAGCCAGCAGCTTAAGGTATCCAATAAAGAACTATCGGCAGCCATAGAGCAATTAACCAGTATCAATACAGATATGGATAACTTTATTTATGCGGCTTCTCATGATCTTAAGGCTCCCATCTCAAATATTGAAGCTTTGCTCGCAGCCTTATTACGCACTCTCCCCCCGGAAAGTATAGCTTCTGACCGGGCTCAGCATATTATTACCCATATGCAATCTTCTATTGAGCGCTTTAAAAAAACTATTGCCAACCTAACCGAAGTAGTAAAACTTCAGAAAGATGATAGCGAAGGCACTGTTGAAATAAACCTTAATGTACTGATAGAAGAAGTTTTACTGGACCTGGAGCCCATGGAAAAATATCCTGAAACTCAGGTAAAACTTGAGCTTGCCCAATGCCCCACTGTTCGGTTTAAAGCAAAGAACCTTCGAAGCATTATATATAACCTGCTTTCCAATGCTATTAAGTACCAATCGCCGGACCGCCCCCTGCAAATAAAAATAAGCAGTACCAAAGCCGGTTCGTTTACTAAGTTAGTTATTGAAGATAATGGATTAGGTATGACCCCCATGCAGGTAGGTAAGCTTTTTACCATGTTCAGGCGTTTTCACGACCATATAGAAGGCTCGGGTATTGGTTTGTATATGGTTAAAAAAATGGTAAGCCAGGCAGGAGGAAAAATTGAAGTGCAAAGCCATGTTGATAAGGGCTCTGTCTTTAATGTGTACCTTCCTCAATAACAATAAAATGTACTGCCTCTTATTATGGGTTGCACCTTTGTTACAGGTGCCTAGCCCTGGCAAGGTCAAAATAGCACTTTTATAACAAAAGCTTTAAACGCATCGTACAGAAAATCAGTCCTGTGAGGCTCCTATAACTTAAATAGGGCTTATACTGGGCTTATAACCTATAACAATTTTTATGATGCCAATTTTATTGAGAAAGACTTTTTTGCTCGTCTGCCTATTTGTATTTACCTGTATGCATATGGCCTGCGCCCAAACACGCAGAGCCCCCGCCCGCCAGCGCACCGATGCCCAGACCTTAGAGCAAAATATGCGCAACCCCCAATGGCGCAGGGATAATTATATTGTAAACCGTGATTCGGCCTATGCAAACCCTTACTATGCTCTGCAAAAGCTAAGAGGAGGCAACAGGCGATTTCAGGAAGCACGCAGCATTTTTCCCAGGCAAGATCCCGAGGTTATTGTACGCCTCTCTGAAGGGCAAAAACCCTTTGCTACGTTAGTAGGCTGTTCGGATTCCAGAGTATCGGGTGAAATTTTATTTGACCAGGGCTTTGGGGATCTGTTTGTATCGCGTACTGCAGGTCAGGTTATGGCAGAGGCCTCTTATGCTTCTATTGAGTATGCCTACTTAAACCTGGGTACTAAGCTTATAGTAGTATTGGGACATAGCAATTGTGGTGCAGTAGATGCTGCTATTAAAAGACCGGAGAGCCCTCCCGGGCATATTGTTACCCTCATAAACTCTATAAAGCCAGCTGCACTTGAAGCAGAGCAGGCTCAGGGCGATAAGCTTGAAAATGCGGTGCGCCGTAATGTTATACACCAGGTAAATGAATTGCGCCAGCTGGAGTCTGTATTGAGCCGGGCCTATGAACAAGGTGAGTTATTAATTATAGGTGCCGTGTACGATATACGCACCGGCCGTGTAGAATTTCTGGAAGAAACTCTGCAAAACCTGCCCCGCTCCCGTTTTTCGCAGCAGGATATAACCGGTAGATAATATCTGCAAAGCATACGTTAAAAAGCCGCTTTTTTGCATATCGAAAAAGCGGCTTTTTAACGTATGATCGTGGGTAGTGATAAGTAACAAGCTACTTAGTAAAACATTTGCAGTACAAAGTATATGTTATATTGCTGGGCGATGCCAGTGGGTTGTGGCCCACTCCTGTCGCTGTTGGGGGTTAAAAAAAGTCCAGGCAAGAATGCGGCTTACTTTATTACCCTGCGCCATTTCAATGGTTTTAACATCTGTGGCTTTGGTTTGCTTTAACGCAAGGTAAGCTCCTTTCAGGTTAGCCGATTTGGATACCAGTGTTGTAAACCAAAGGCAAGATGCAGCAAACGCTGAGCTTTCTTGGATCATGTTGTTAATAAACCTTGCTTCGCCTCCCTCACACCAGAGCTCGTTGCTTTTTCCGCCAAAGTTCAATACGGGTTTGTTGCCTCTTTTATGCCCCAGGTTGCTTAGCTTGCGCAATGTACCGGTCTGCGCTTCTGCCTGAGAGGCATGAAAAGGCGGGTTACAAATAGTTAAATCATAGCTCTCATCCTTACGGACAATACCCTTAAAAATATTCTTTCTATTGGTCTGCAGCCTTAGGTCTACTTGCTCTTTTAAAGCAGGATCTTTTTCTATAATAGCAATGGCAGATTTTATTGAAACAGGGTCAATGTCAGAGCCGGTAAACGACCACCCATATTCTTTGTTGCCAATAATCGGATATACACAGTTGGCCCCCACACCAATATCCAGGCATTTTATACGGCTGCCTGTTGGTATGGTCGCATGGTTTGAGGTGGCCAGCAAATCGGCTAGATAATGAATATAGTCTGCCCTGCCAGGTATAGGCGGGCACAGGTAGTGCTGCGGAATGTCCCAATAAGCCACTCCATAAAAATGCTGCAATAAAGCTTTATTCAACGCTTTTACTGCCTCTGGCTGGGCAAAGTCTATCGACTCATCGTTAAATTCGTTTAGCTTAACCCATTTTTTCAGGTCTGGGCACGTAGCAATAAGCGCTTTGAAATCGTAGCGCTCACGGTGTTTATTCCGTGGATGTAATCCTGCTTTTACTTTTGGGTGTTCTTTCTTTTTGGGATGCATGGTACACTACAACAAACGGGCTATAGCTGATTTTTGCGATACAGATATAAATAAACTTTATCAGCCCTGGCTATTACTATAAGGGTATAGAGTGCAAATGTCGCAAATAATTTTAAGTAGCTTCTATTGCTTGCAGATGTATCTTGTTTTACTATGTATCCAACCAGGCCTTTGGGTACATACTTTAACAGAGCCTGCTTTGGGCTGTAGCAGGTAAACAAATAAATTGGAGTAAGGCTTTCTTTTATAATATGGTATAGTATACTTTTACCTGGTATTACCATCCTTATTTATTTAGCATCTGGCTGTTCAGTTGCTGGTTGTTATCTAAAAAGATACCTCGCATAAGCTACCCTACAATAAATTTAGCCTTGCATTTACTTGGGGTTATGCCGCTGAACAAGGTGATGGTATTGGCCTTACATCCATTATGAAAAAAATAAAAACTATTCATTTTATTGCTGCAGCAGGCTTCATGCTTATTGTAATAATATTGATAAGCACCTTTACCCAACCAGGCGTAAGCGACCTGAAGGGCGATTTTAAACAGGTGGCCATGTATCGCAATGAAAATAATACCGGCCCTATTGTACGCCTATATGCCGTAACCGTAAACGACACCCTTTGGGCCGAAATGGAGCAATATGGCAACTTTATGCCCTATACCAAATACGGTACCACCAAAGTATATTTCTTTAGGCAAGGCAGCCCGGTACCTGCTACGCTACAGCCTGGCGAAGAGAATTTTGCGGACCCTTACAAACCCCATGTAATAGCTACTTATGAAAAGGACGCCATGAGCAGGGTTAGCTTTAAAAAAAATCATTAAAAATTAAAGCAAAAGGTGTGTATCCGCTATGTAGGTAATCAAGGAGCGAACTATAACTTATAGGTATTCCGCTCATTGATTACTGTCCATAGCATTTTACTAACGCAGGAAACGATACATCCATTTAATCAGGAAAATATCGCGGCCACGCTCTACAAAGGCATTTTCCCAGAGGCTGCTTTGTAAAGGGGTAGAAAGATCACCATACGCATCGGGGGTATTACCTTGCGACCACACCAGGAATAACTCAGAGCCTGGCCTGTACTCCCAACGGATAATGAGGTTGGAGCGCAGCTGCACAAAGTTAAAATCAGGCTTACCAAAAGAGTAGTCGGTTACACCATCACGGTTTTCGTCAATGAAAAAACGCCCGTTGCTGTAACTGATCTGGTCTTGGGTAAAAGGCTGAAAGCGGTCATCGTAGCGCCTGGCCATAGGATCTGATACATAAGCAAAGTTACCATACAACGGGCGTGTAATAAATGGCTGCCCGTAATACTGCAGCGTAAGATCAGGTGTAATATTAAAGCTTACCCGGCCTGTAAAACGCAGGGTGTTCTGGCTCACCTCACCCATAATAGTGCGGAGATTATTGCCGTAATACACATTGCTCACAAATTGATCTTGCCTGCGCCAGAAATAAGAATAATTGGCGCTAATGCTCATGCGTAGTGCGTTAAGAGGTTGGCCAATCAATGCAACACCTACATCATTATACTTTACAGTATTATCAAAACCCCAGAAATTAAAGGTACTCACATTGGCAAACAACTTCTTTCGTGAATCACTTTGCAGGAACACGCTCTGGCCAACGCCGGCAGGCTTGCGTAAGGAAGCTCCTCCGCGCATAGCATTGTTAGATACATCATATGGATTCCAGGTAAAGCCGCCTCCCATATGCCAGTTGCTTTTAAAATTGGCATTGCCATTTATATTAAACTGCTGGTATAAAAACTGCCCGCTGTAATCCCATCGGGACCAATGATTATAATTAATATTGGCCGCACGGAAAACAGAGAAAGCCCTTTGAAAATGCAGAGCGGCCCAGGTGTAATGGTTAATTTCGTTGGAAGTAAGCATAAAGCCTATATCATTAAGCTCCAGGCTGGGCGAGCGTAAGGTAACCCCGGATTCGAACTTAAAAACCTGCCCGTACTTGCCTGACTTACCTCCTATTTTACCTAAACTAAAAGTTCCTCCTGTACCGGTAAGGGAAGTGCGGTTGCTATCTACAGAAACCTCTGTGGCGCCAGGCCGCTGAAACAAATGTTCAAAGCTGGTCTGGGTTCGTAATATAGCTTCTTTGCTGCCTTGCACGTGGCTAAATACGGCATTCCCTTTCACATACCAGGTACGCTTTTTCCAGTAGTGTAAAAAGTCAAAACCACCAGTATAAGCTGCACTGTGCAAGGTATTGTGTAAGCCTTTTTCGCGGTTTACACTGGTTACAATGCCGCCAATTACCGTGTTACCCCCTTTATAATCCTGTTGCAGACGGCCTACAAAATAATTGGCCAGAGGTTCAACAAGCTCTCTCCTGCGTTGGTCATTTAAATCTATGGTAGCCATTTCGCGCTGGGTAATGCTCTCGAGCACACCAATGCTTAAGCCATTTTTGGTTTTTCCGCTAAACTTGGCAGCACCCAATATAGAAGTATTTTGAGGAGAACGGGCATACTCACCATCACCCAGGCGCGGGTGTCCATGCGGTGCTCCACCTATGCGGCGCGAGTAAAACAGCAGGTCGCTGTCATAGTCGCCACCGGCCTGCGAGCCGGTAAGCTGGTAATTAAAAATATTCCGGCTTTCAATGAAAAAGGGCCTGCGTTCTTCAAAAAAATTCTGAAACCCATCGATCCGCACTTGCGAAGGGTCTGCTTCTACCTGCCCAAAATCGGGGTTAATGGTAAAGTCCAGGATCAGGTCATTGGTAATGGCATATTTGCCATCTACCCCACCGGTTACCCTATAATCAGAGCCGGTAGCAAAGGGATTACCTTCTTCTTTTTTGTAGCGCTCTGTTTGGGCAGTAACATAGGGCGCAATTTCTACTTGCCGGTGCATAGGTATATTATTAAGCCCATGCAACTCGCCAAAACGGCTTACCCACACTCCGGAGTTTTGTGGAATGTACTGCCAGAATGAGCGTTCTTCTTTACGGAACAACCGCCGGGTTACCTGGAAACCCCATACTTTTTCGGGCTCGTTGCCGTAACGCAACTGGCTGAATGGTATTTTAATTTCACCGGTCCATCCTTTCTCATCAACATTGGTTTTGGCAAACCAGATAGGATTCCAGCTGGTATCCCAGTTATTACCGTCATTAGACACAAACTCATCACTACGCACCCCCGATACCGAAAGGGTAAACGAAAATGCCGTACGCTGGTCATGGTAGCTGTCTATATTTATTTCAATCCAATCGCCCGGAAACTCATCCCTGCGTCCCATTCGTTTTATAATCGAATCGGGCGCTGTATCATAGCATCGGTAGGCTACATACAAAAACTTCTCATCGTAAAGTATTTTAAAGTTGGTCTGCTCAGTTGGTGCCTGTCCTTCATTGGGTTGCCACTGGGTAAAATTTCCTCCCCACTCTACAGCATTCCATGCCTCTTCGTCTGGAATACCATCCAGAATAATTTCTGTTGCTAGCCTTTTGGTAAAGTATTTCTTTTTAACAACCAGAGTATCTGCCGCACTTCCAAAAGCAGACAGAAAAAACAAATTTAAAATAACACTTAGCAAGTATACTTTATTCATGCGCCAAAAGAACAGGATTTTTTTTGGCGGCAAAGGTAATCTTTAAGAACGGCTCTATAGTACTTTATTCGGTAAAAATTTAATTGGATTGGCAGACTCTCCGCCTCCCCTTTACTACATCTAAGCCTTCCGGGTTCTTTTTTCCAGTTGCTCTATCCGTGCCCGGAATTGTAGCTGCAGCTCATCAATAAAAGTAGCAGGGTTGTCGTAACTGGTTAGTACTGTATAGAGGTAAGAGTTCTTTAGCTCTACAATATGCTGTTTAATAACCTCTTTCTTTTTTTTCAGCGCAGCCAGCCTTACGTTCCGATCTACTGTATCTGCAGGGTCTACATAGTAACCTTTAACCTCATGCCCGTTCATTAAGAACTGGTAAAAGTGTAGCAACTCTTCTAAATCTCCCTGCTTATAAATATTGTTTAACCGAGCGGTAATGGCAGTGGCTCTTTCGATTTTATCTGCTTCACCCTTATGGTTTACTTTATCCGGATGAAACTGTACAATGGCTTCTTTGTACAGCCGCTTTAGCTCTTTTTGTTCTTCCTGCTCTAAGGCCGAAGCTGCCTCAGTTGATTTCACGGGCTGGGGTAAACGAGTAGGCTCTTTATAATTTTTCCCTTTTCTCTTCTGTTCCAGCCGCTTTGCTTTTTTGTCTTTCTTTAACTTTTTGTAAAGCTCTGTTAAGGTTCTGATGCGGGCCATTTCATTATCCAGCCGCAAGCGTATTTCTGCCTCAAAAGGAGCAAGCTGGCTTTTTAATGCTTTTAGCTCTGTTTCAAGCGCGGCAATGTCTTGCTGTAAAATTTGTACAGGGTCCTGCAAAGGACTATCTTTTCTGGCTGGCGAAGGCTCCATTTACTTAGAAATATCTTAACAGGCTGGCGAATATATTATGAAACTAAATAGCACAGCCACAACTGGTGATACAAGTTTAAGGCTTCTGCTCCATACATAAAAACTAGCAAAGGCATAACCCCCATCGTAAAAAATACATTTACTCAAAAATAGAATCAATCTTTTTAAGATATCTGTTTACCCTGGGTCCTCTGTTAAAACGGTATACAAAATTGATCCGGTAATTGCCTGTCATTACAGAATTATTAAAATCCTGGTTTCTGGCCAGTCGTACCCCATTGTGCACATAGTTGGTATTGATAGACCATCTTTCGGAATTATAGCCTACAAAACCTCTTAAAAAGTAATTAGGACTAAAGCCCCATTGTGTATTACGCCTGTGGTCGCTTTCCAGCTTTGTATAGCCAAAGCCCAGGTTGGTAGAGGCCGAGGCTGTTATAAAAAAGTATTGCCAGATTATAAGCGTATAGGCGTACCCAACGTTGGGCCCCAAATCCATAAATTCCATATTCCTGTAGTTCCTGTCTTTATCCTGCAGTAATACCGAAGGCACCAGGCTACTATCATCTACTACTCTACCTCCATACATTTCAAACCCAAGCAAAAACGAACCAGCCGATTTTCGTTGTATTTCGCTTTGCAGGAATGCAGCTCTATAAGAGAACTTTTCAGCATTAAACAAATGCTGTACCGAAGCGCCAATTTTATTGACCACCATATTAGGCCTTACATAAAAGCTTTGGTGTGCCGGTGCGGCTGTACCTGCCGGCAGTAAATGGTAGCCCTGGTAAAACTGCCCGAACAAATCAATTACCATACTTTTAGGATAAGCATGCGCCTGTAAATCGAGCCAGCGTGAGTCGCCCTGGCCTACATTTGGATTGAGAAAGCCAAAGCCAAACGCAAGATTGAGGGTAAAAAGCTTATAGGTTACCCCAACGCCCATGTTTAAAGTGGTATTAGGGAAATAGGTAAATGTGGTTTTTTCTGCCCGGTCGTTTATGCGAACCGCCGTATATTTTTGCGAAAAGAAAAAGCGTGTAGGCAGCAGCTCCGGAAACGTCTCGTAATAGGGTGTGCCTTCTTCTACCTCGTCAATAACCTCTTTGGCATCTTTTTCCTGGGCTCTTACTTTTTGTGATGCTATACATATACAACAAAAGCACAAGCTTAAAAGCAAAGAAATTTGTTTGATAAGAACCATTAAATTTAAGGAGATTATAACCCGTAACAGTACAAAACAAGCCGCTGTGTTGTGCACAAGGTGTATTACGTAATCCTGGTTCGTGTAGCTGGCATTTTACAGAATTTCAAGTAAGCTGCAGCCTTGTTCTTAATAAACCTGCTTTTCTATTAAGGCTTTATAGAATTCTCTACTACATTTTTACCAGCGTTAGGCTAAATGTAAATTTCTTGCTAACATGGATGCTTGTTTAATAATATGGTATAAATATGAGCAGAAACGTAGCCTACTTGTATATTGCTGTTGCCGCAATACTATGGGGCATGATCAGTGTGTTTGTCAGCTATTTATATGACCTGGGCTTTACCTCCACACAAATTGTAACCGTACGGGCCTTATCTGCTACCTTTTTCCTGGGGCTGTATGCCATTGCTAAAAACGGAGCGGTTCCCAAAGTGCGCCTTAAGGATAGCCCTTATTTTATAGGCACCGGTGTTATTAGTGTTGCTTTTTTTAATTGGTGTATGTTTAGCGCTATTCGTGAAACTACAGTATCTGTGGCTACTATTTTGCTCTATACGGCACCTGCTTTTGTAGTTCTGCTTTCCAGGCTTATTTTTAATGAGGCTCTTACCTCCCGTAAGGTGCTGGCGCTGATTTTAACCCTTAGTGGCTGCACCCTGGTGGTTGGAGTTCTTTCAGAATCAGCAACAATTGTATCTGGCTATGGTATGATGCTGGGGCTTGGCTCTGGATTCTTTTATGCCCTTTACAGTATATTTGGTAAATATGCCCTGCAAAAATATGATTCGTTAACGGTTAGCCTTTACACTTTTATATTTGCTGCCCTGGCCATTACACCCTTTAGTGCTATATGGGAGGCAGCACCTTTGTTTACCAATATGGAGGCATGGTTGTATATAACAGGTCTAGGCTTTTTTTCTACTACGCTGGCCTACTTACTTTACACCAAAGGCCTGCAACATATTGAAGCCAGCCGTGCATCTATCATTGCTACAATAGAGCCAGTAGTGGCAGCACTGGTGGGTTGGCTGGTTTTTAGCGAACAACTGGATACCTGGCAGTATACCGGTGTTGTGCTGGTGCTAACTGCAATTGTTATAGTACAGGAAAAAACCAACTCTAAACCCAGTAGGCAAAAGGCAGTAAAAAGCTAAGTTTTCTTTCTATGCCTTTTTACCAGCTTATGGATGTAGCCCAGCTTTTCTACAACAGGCGCAGTAAACGTTTCAGGCAACAAATCCGGAAGGCCCATAGACCTGTTTACCTCATTTACCTTAAGGCTCAGGTCCGCATAAAGATTTAGCATGGTTTTCAACTGTATACCTTGCAGATCATCGCCCGGGCTTTGTAAAAGGTCTGTATTGTCTGCAGTATCCAGTACTGAAACCATGTCCAGGTAGGCGCCCCAGGTTTCTGCAAAATCTTCCCAGGGGTGCATACTCGCATAAGCACTAATATATTGGCTGGTCCAGTTTGGTTTAGGCCCATTAGCATAATAACGATCCAGTGCCTCGCTATAGGTAGGAGCATCATGATCGCCATACAAAGCCTTAAAAGCTTCTTCGTCTTTACCCTGCACAAGCAGTTGCCAGTAATAATGCCCTATTTCATGCCTGAAGTGCCCGATAAGAGTGCGCTGGGCCTCTCCCAGGTCTACACGCAGCCTCTCGCGCTCTACAGAATCGGCTTCTTGTATGTTAATAGTAATTTTACCGTTGGCATGCCCGGTATATACTTTTTCTTCCTGGCCTACTCCTTTCCAGCCCGTATTACCAGGATGCAGATCTTCTTTAAAATCAAAAGAAAGAGGCAACTCAAACTGCTCGGCCCTGGAACCATAGGGTAAGCCCAAAAAATCAAGCAAATACAAAAGGCGTCTTTTGGCAACTTCCAGCTTGTACCATTTAGTTATATTACCTGGTACAGACAAGTCAGGAATGGTCTCTGTTAACCGGCAGTAATCACATAGGGGTTGTACAGCCTGCTCTCCGGAGCCATCTACCATTCTGTTACAAATATTATAGGTGCTGTAGTTATAACATTTGCTGAGGATAGCCTTGCAGCTTGGGTTGGTACACTGGTAGCTGCCATTATTTTTAGGCTCCATAGCATGTATTTCTTTACACACAGGGCACCAGCCTACTTCACGCTGGCAGGCAAGGCATAAAGAATTTTCAAAATATAATTTATTACCGCAGCTGCAGTGAAACGTTTTCATGACACAGAAATCTTTTCCCAATGGAATGATTGGTGTAGATTTTACGTCAGGCTTATTGATTAGTTGGCAACTCTATGCACAGATTTGGATGATTTACCTGCAGAACAGGCTACATCCATCAAGGCTACTGTGCAGACTCGGCCACTAATTGAGGAATTACCGTAACGCCATACACTGTTTCGTGACCTCCAGTAGTTTTTAGGAGGCCTTTTATAGGGCTGCAATCGCTGTAATCTGAGCCATGGGCAGCTTTAATATAATTAACATCTGCATACAGGTTGTTGGTAGGGTCAAAACCCCGCCATCCATAGCCAGGTATATAGGCTTCTGCCCAGGCATGCATAACCGCAGAGCCTTCCAGTTGCAGCCCCTGGTTTAGATAGCCCGAAACATAGCGACATGGAATTTTATTAAGCCGGGCTATGCCTATAAACAAATGGGTATAATCCTGGCAAACGCCCCTGCCCAACTGTAACACCTCGCTTACAGTGGTATGCACATGGGTGGGCTCAGGGTCAAATTCAAGCATCTGGTAAATATAACTATTAAGCTGCCTGAGGTAATCTACTACTGTTTGCCCTTCGGTTTTATGAAGCACCCTGTCTTTAAACTGATCTTCTATGCGGGTGTAATGGCTGGAACCCAGGTATAAGTGGTGGTCTATAAAAAACTCATGGCTATTTAAGATCTGCTCCTCTTCCTGCTGGGATAGCTTAGCAAACAACGGAAACCAGGCCATCTTTTTTTCTACGACAGCCCGCATACTAAAGCCAAACTCAGTAAACGGTTGGGTATTGCGCAGGCAAGCCTGTTCAAAGCCAAAAGCATTGCGGTTATGGAACACTTCGGCCTGTAATGTATTTTCAAACACCAGGTTTTTAACGGTTTGAGTTTCATCCTGGCAGGGAGCTACCAGGAATGAAAAAAAAGCTTCACTTACACTGCACTCGTAAGTATTGTGCGTGAAATACTTAATCTCGTATGTAGTATTCATAGGTAGATGCTCAAAGCATCAATTATAACTTAAATATTTAACTTCCAGCAAGTTCGCAATTACATACAGGCTTTCAAGGGTTTCTTCAAGAAAAAGCGATGTATCTTCTTCTATTTCCTCTATGGTTTTGTATTTCAACTGGCTGGCCAGTTTGCCCGCCTTAAAATCTAATGAACCTTTTCCTTTCTCTTCATGAAAAGAAATATCATGTATATTTTTTTGTACACACTCCAGGCTATAGGCTATTGATTTAGGAAAAGAACAATTAAAAATAAGGAAATCCAATACATTTTGCCGTACAGGGCTGGTTCTGTAGGTACGCTTATACATATCAAAAGACTCTGCACTTTCCAGCATGGTAGTCCACTGGTAGTTTTCCAGGGCTCCTCCCCATTTGGACGAATCAATCTTTTTAATATCATTTAATTTGGTTTGCAGAATAACGCTTACCTGTATGGCCCGCTCCAAGTGAATGCCTAACGAAATAAGCATCCACACTTCGTTGCGAACCAGGGTATTATCTATATAACCTTTAATAACATAGCTGTTCTCTTCTACAGTTCTGAAAAACCCTTCTATCCCTTTTTTATGAAGCCTTGAAGGGTTGTAAGCATTTATGATATGATAAAACCTGTTGATCGCTTCCCACAGCTCAGTAGATATACTATCGCGGGCACCACGCGCATTTTCCCTTATTTTGCTAATGTATGACTGGATAGAAAAAGGGTTTGCATCACTCAAAGCTGTAAAGTTAATTACTTCATCCTCATCCAGGTGATTATAGGCCTCAAAGTAAGCTTGCCTGTTACCTGCCATATCCAATATGGACTCCAGAACAAACTCTTTGCTTTGTGCCAGGGGAGCCTCTACTGACGACATGTATTGCACCTTGGTATAACGGGCAATATGCTCAGCCCTTTCAATATAGCGCCCCATCCAAAATAAGCTATTTCCTATTCGCGAAAGCATGAAAATTAATATGTTATCAAAAAATGATCAAAAAATATGTTTGTAATGGCTCAGGCATCTTCTCTCATCACCCAGGTATCTTTAGAGCCTCCTCCCTGGGAGGAGTTTACAATAAGGCTACCTTTTTTAAGCGCTACTCTTGACAGGCCGCCACTCAAAGTAAATTCCCTGTCTTTGCCTAAAAGGGTATATGTGCGCAGATCAACATGCCGGGGCTCAAAACGGTCTTCTCCCTCAATAAAGGTAGCGTGTGTAGATAATGACATAATAGGCTGTGCAATGTATTTACGCCTGTTTTGGGTAATAAGGGTTTTAAATTCGCTTAGCTCTTCTTTGGTAGCTTTACTGCCAATTAAAATGCCATAGCCTCCACTTTCATCAACCGGCTTTACCACCATATTATGCATGTTCTCTATCACAAACTTGTAATCATCTTCTTTTTCGCAACGGTAGGTATGCACGTTATTTAAGATCGGTTCCTCGCCAAGATAGTATTTGATAATTTCGGGCATATAAATGTATACAGCCTTATCATCTGCTACACCGGTGCCGGGTGCATTTAGTATATTGATATTACCTTCACGGTAAGCACCCATAATGCCTGGCACTCCCAATACAGAATCCGGGTTAAAGGTAAGCGGGTCTATAAAATCATCGTCTACCCGGCGGTAAACCACATCTACGCGTTGTGGACCATATATCGTCTTCATATACACGAAGTTCTTATCCACATACAAATCACGACCTTCTACCAGCGGAATGCCCATGGTAAGAGCCAGGAAAGCATGCTCGTAATACGCAGAATTGTATATACCCGGGGTTAGCACCACACAGGTGGGCGTATCTACACCTTCGGGCGCTACCGACTGCATAGTGGCCAGCAACTGCTGCGGGTACTCCTGTACAGAGGCTATTTTAAATTGCCGGAACATCTGGAAGAAAGTACGCTTCATTGCTACCCGGTTGGATAGCACATAGCTTATACCCGATGGACACCGTACATTATCTTCAAGCACATAATATTCGCCATCGCTATGTTTAATAAGGTCTGTACCCGAAATATGGTTATATACACCACCTACAGGCGTAAAATCCTGCATGGCTTTAAGGTAATTTTTAGATGAAAAGATAAGGTCTGCCGGCACTACTTTATCTTTCAGGATCTGTTTTTTGGTATAAATATCCTTAATAAACAGGTTTATTGCCTGGCACCTTTGCAAAATTCCTTTCTCGAGCCTGGCCCATTCTGCAGCCGGTATAATTCGCGGAAAAAGATCAAAAGGAAAAATTCTCTCTACTCCTTTGGCTTTATCGTTATACACCGAAAATGTAATGCCCTGGTTAAAAAAAGACATCTTGGCATGCTCATTCAACTCTTTAAAATCTTCCTTTGAGTAATCTAAAAACTGGCTGAAGAGCATTTTATACTGCGGATTCACCTCACCGGTATTTGTAAATACTTCGTCTAAAAAATGAGGGGGTAACTGATAGTTATTAAATACACTACTTGCCTTCCCCAAGCGTACTGCAACGTTCATAAACTGAAATTAATAATGATTCAATGTCCTGAAAGCAAGCAGATCACAAAAAATACACTGTACATGTATCATCAATCGATCGACTTATAAATTTCATACGTATTTCTTATTATTTTGATATAAACTTTTTGAGCCATATACCAGCTATCTTCTTTAAAAAGGGCACTAAATTGCACTCAGCTATTGAAAAGAGTTAATATACACTTCTGTAACAGCCTGAATAGTGTTATAGCAAGTTGATAACATATTAATTTTTTAACAGTATAATTTTAAAGACAGGCGGAAGTTTTTGCAGATCTGCTTTAAAAGCTTTAGTAGCCTGTTTATTATATATGGCAAAAGAACCTCAAAACAACATACCTTTTTCTGGCTTTGTACAGGTGCGTGGGGCACGGGAGCATAATTTAAAAAATGTAAGCCTCAGCATTCCCCGCGATGCCCTGGTGGTGTTTACAGGAGTGTCGGGCTCAGGCAAATCCTCGCTGGCCTTTGGTACCCTCTATGCAGAAGCACAAAGGCGCTACCTGGAGTCTGTTTCGCCTTATGCCCGGCGTTTGTTTCACCAGATGGCAGTGCCGGAGGTAGACGCGATAGAAGGCCTACCCCCTGCGGTAGCCCTGCAACAACAAAGAGGCACTCCAACCACCCGATCATCAGTGGGTAGTGTTACTACCTTGTCCAACCTGTTGCGTATGCTGTATTCGCGGGCAGGCGATTACCCGGCAGGGCAGTCTATTATTTATGCAGAAGCTTTTTCGCCCAATACCCCCGAAGGGGCCTGCCCCAACTGCCATGGCCTGGGCAGAATATACGATGTTACCGAACGGTCTATGGTGCCTGATGATACGCTAACCATTCGCGAACGGGCCATAGCGGCCTGGCCAACCGCCTGGGGTGGGCAGAACCTGCGCGATATACTGGTTTCTTTAGGTTATGATGTAGACACCCCCTGGCGGGAGCTGCCCCAGAAAGACCGCCAGTGGATACTATTTACTGATGAGCAGCCAATAGTACCGGTATATCCCGGCTATACACCGGAGCAAACGCAAAGGGCCCTTAAACGAAAAGAGGAGCCTAACTACATGGGAACCTTTAGCAGCGCAAGGCGGCATGTATTCCATACCTTTGCCAATACCCAAAGCCCCATGATGAAAAAGCGGGTAATGCAATATATGCTTAGTACCGATTGCCCGATGTGCAACGGCAAACGCCTGCGCCCCGAGTCGCTTTCGGTAAAGTTTGCCGGATATGACATTACTGAGCTATCGCGCATGCCTTTGAAACGAATAGTAAGCCTTCTGCTACCTTATGCAGAAAGCAGTGCTGCAGGCCATATAAAACAGGAAGCCGAGCATCCGGAACAGGCCCTAGTAGCACAGCTCATCGCCCAGGACCTTGTGGCCCGCATAGAGGTTCTGTTAAACCTTGGCCTGGGCTACCTTTCGCTGGAGCGCAGCACACCTACTCTATCTCCTGGTGAGCTGCAACGCCTGCGCCTTGCTACCCAGCTATATTCTCATTTATTTGGTGTGGTATATGTACTGGATGAGCCCTCTGCCGGCCTGCACCCCGCAGATACCGTAGCCTTACTTAATGCCCTGGATGGCTTGAAAAAGGCTGGCAACTCCCTGTTTGTAGTAGAACATGAGCTGGACGTAATACGCCATGCCGACTGGATTGTGGATGTAGGCCCTGCCGCCGGTGAAAAAGGGGGCGAAATACTATACAGCGGGCCACCGGAAGGCCTTAAGGAAGTAAAACATTCTCAAACAGGCACCTACCTGTTTGGCAACTCACAATTACCTGCACGTACCCCCCGTATACCAACCGGCTGGCTACGCCTGCAAGGTGTTAACCGGAACAACCTGCATAACCTGAACGCTGAGTTTCCGCTGGGTGTGTTTACCTCTGTTACCGGTGTATCGGGCTCGGGCAAATCAAGCCTGGTAAGCCAGGTGCTGGTAGAACTGGTAGCTGCACACCTGGGACATGAAGTTACCACCGAAGAAGAGGAAGGTGAAGAACTGGAGCGCGAAGCACCCTTACCCATAAGTGGCCAGATTATAGAAGGCATGGAGTACATAAAACGCCTGGTGCGGGTAGACCAGAAGCCCATTGGGCGTACACCCCGCTCTAACATGGCTACCTATACCGGCCTGTTTGACCATGTACGTAAACTCTTTGCTGTTACTCCTATGGCCCGTGCCCGGAAATACGATGCCGGCCGCTTTTCATTTAACGTTGCAAAAGGCCGTTGCGAAAATTGCCAGGGAGAAGGCTTTGTAATGGTTGAACTTTTATTTTTACCCAGTGTATATGCCCCCTGCACTGTATGCCATGGTGCACGTTATAATGCCCAAACCCTGGAGGTTATGTACCGCGATAAAAATATAGCCGAGGTGCTGGGTATGACGGTAGATGCCGCCTGGTCTTTTTTTGACGAGGAACCGGCAATACACCGTGCATTAACCGTGTTGCGCGATGTAGGACTTGGTTACCTTCGCCTGGGCCAGCCTGCTACGGAACTTTCGGGTGGTGAAGCCCAACGCATAAAACTGGCAACTGAGCTTCAGCGTTCACAGCGTGGCAATACCCTTTATATTTTAGATGAACCTACTACAGGGTTGCACCCATCTGATGTAGAGAAACTGATTATACAACTGGACAACCTTGTAGAAGCAGGAAATACTGTAATTGTAGTAGAACATGATATGCATGTTATAGCCGGTAGCGATTGGGTAATAGATATAGGGCCCGGCGCAGGCGAAGAAGGAGGACATATTGTAGTGGCCGGTACTCCGGCAGAGGTAGCCCTGCACCCCGGCAGTAAAACGGCTCCTTTTCTAAAACCATATGTAAGCAACCTTTAAACAATAAGAGCATAACGTTATTAGCTCATAGCAAGGCTTTACTAGGTATGTTAAGCAGCTTTTGGGAAGTTATATACCTGGCATTAATACAGCCAGCCTCACCAATGGGGCTGGCTGTATTACTTTTTATCATGCTTAAATTTTCTTCATCTAAATCTGTAACTATTCCACAAACCGGAGTTTATAGTACCGGAAGCGCAGCCACATAGCATAACAGGGAAAATGCACTAAACAAATCTTAACTGTTTGGCCAGCAAAAATTCTCTTTCCCAATAAGTATTTATACCACGAAACCTAACACTAAACATGCAAAAAATTACTTTTTTGCTTAGCCTGCTATGGCTTTGCCCATACTTGTACAACCCTGTACGGGCACAAAACAACAAACTGCAAACCAATGCTCCGGTGCCTGCAAACAATGGTACACTTACTGGTATATTAAAAGACTCTGCCACAGGCAAGCCCATAGAATATGCTACGCTATCGCTGCTACAGCAAGATAATAGGCAACCGCTAAAAGGTGCACTATCTGATGCACAGGGCCGGTTTACTTTCAGTAATATTGCAACAGGCAATTATGAACTTGCCATCAGCTTTATGGGCTATGAGCGCAAAACTATACAAGCACTACAGGTTACCGCACTGGCTCCTACACTTTCTCTGGGTACAATATTATTGAGCCCGTCTGTTACACAGCTTAACGAAGTAAAAGTAGAAGCCCTCAGGCCTACCATAATACAAGAGGCTGATAAAATGGTAGTAAGTGTTGAGGGTACCGCTATGGCAGCAGGCAGCTCAGCTTTTGAGGTACTGTCAAAAGCGCCAGGTGTGTTTGTAGACCAGGATGGTAACATTCAGCTCAACGGCCGCTCGGGGGTAACCTTGATGGTAGATGGCAAGCTTACTTACATGTCGGCCCGCGACCTGCGAACAATGCTGGAAGGAATGTCTGCAGAAAACATCAAAAACATTGAAATCATAACTAACCCATCTGCCAGATATGATGCAGAAGGTGCCTCGGGCATACTAAATATAAACCTGAAAAAGAATACACAACGAGGTATAAATGGCAGCCTTTATACAGGAGCTAATTACAATGGCAAGCAATATGGCTTTTCAACGGGTACAAACATTAATTACAAAACCGATAAGTGGAACTCATTTGCAATGCTTGATATGGCCCGCCGGGTGGGTGGGCGCGAAGCCACCTTTACCCGCGTGTTTTATACAGAACAGGGAGCCACTTATTTTGACCAGGTAGCAAGCGGCAACTATATGGTACAGGGTCCTCCCTCGGTACGCATAGGTACAGATTACAGCTTTAACGATAAACACAGTATTGGCTTAATGTCATATTTTGCAACCAATTTTCTGAGGTCCGATTTTCTTACCGATACCTATATTGGCAATGCACCCGAACAACCTCAGCAATATATTGATGCCAATAACTACACTGCCAACCGCTTTACCAACTTTACCAGCAACCTGCACTACAATGGCAAGCTCGATACCTCAGGTACTACCTTAACTGCCGACCTGGACCTTGCCAGGATCCGCAACCAGGGTTACTCCAACTTTTACAATTACTTTTATAACCTGGCCTCTGACCTGCCCGATACACAAGACTTTCTGTATACTCATACGCCTAACGGCTTTGACATTTATGCCGCTAAAATTGATTTTACCAAGCCACTGGGTAAAGGCTATAAGATAGAACTGGGCGCTAAAGCCAGCCACGTAGCCTCTGATAATGACTCGCGTTTTTACTTCAACAACACCGAAGTGCTGGAACTCGACCTGAGCCGTACCAACCATTTTGTGTATGATGAAAATATTTATGCGGCCTATGCAACCATGAATGGCAAGCTAACCAATCGCTATACCTTGCAAGCCGGCTTACGTGCAGAACGGACACAATCAAGAGGTGAATCTCTTACTACTGAACAAATAACTGAGCGTAGCTACCTTAACCTGTTTCCCAGCTTGTTTTTGCAGCAAAAAGTAAATGACAACTACCAGGTAAACTATAGTTACAGCCGCCGCATACAACGACCTAACTATGGCAACTTAAATCCATTTATTGCTTACCGCGATCCGTATACATATGTGCAAGGCAATCCATACCTGCGGCCTCAATATACCCATGCCATCAGTATTACCCAGACGTTCAAAAAAACCTATAGCATTACCTTTAACTACCAGCTAATTAAAGATGTAATGTCTGAACTACCCCTGCTGGATGTAGAACATGCAACTACTATTTATACTACAGGCAATTTAGATTATGGCCGTAACATTGGCCTAACGGGCATCATACCGTTAAAGTTTTCAAAGAACTGGGAGTCAACAAACACACTTATTGCAAGCCACAATGAGTTTAATATGGTGCTTGACCAAGCTCTGCTTGTAAACAAGCAGCTGCTTTATGTAGTACAGTCCAACCACAACGTGAGACTACCCTATAAATTAAAGCTGGAGGTTAATGCTGCCTACCGGGGACCGGGCGCATCTGGCTTATACCGCATTGCACCTATGTGGTGGGTACATATGGGCGTAAAACGAAGCTTTATGAAAGATAAGCTAGACCTGAGCATTAATATTAATGATATTTTTAAAACCTACAGGCTGGTATTTACAACAGACATTGGTGGTAACATTAATGATTTTGACCAATACTTCCGTAACCGTAGCCTTGGTTTTACCCTGCGTTACAACTTTAGCAGGGGTGTTAAATTTGACACAAAACGCCGCAATACAAACCTGGATGAGCTAAACCGAACCGGTAGCTAATACATGCAAAAGAGGTAACCACTGTTTAAGTAGTTACCTCTTTTGCATATTATCTTATTTATATCCACAGTGCTCTAAGGCAGGTAAATCTATCAAGCAATGGCCTCGTCCATAGAAGGCATGTGGCCAAAGCGATGCAAAATAACCAGGTGCGAGCGCAGCGCTTTATAAAAAGTATCATTTTGAAGATAAGGAATACCGAACTCTTCTGCAGTTTGCTTTACGATTGGTGCAATGGCAGCGTAATGCACGTGGCATATTTTAGGAAAAAGGTGATGCTCTACCTGATAGTTAAGTCCACCTACATACCAGGATAATAACTTATTATTTGGCGAGAAGTTTACCGTAGTATTTAACTGGTGTATAGCCCAGTCGTTTTCTATATTACCACTGGCATCCGGCAAAGGATGAGAGGTTCCTTCAACGGTGTGCGCCAACTGAAATATAACTGTCAGGATAATTCCTGCCACAAAATGCATGAGCAGCCAACCCATTAAAACCTCTGTAAAAGAAATATTAAAAAGCAGTGTAGGCACTCCAAAAATCACAGCAAAGTGTATTACTTTCACCGCTACTATCTTGCTGAAAATCCTGATATTTTCGATGCGCGAGGATACATTGATACCATTGCGTATGTGCCTGAAAAACTGAAGGAAGTCTTTAACCACTATCCAGTACAGGGTCATAATACCATAAAAGAAAAAGGCATATACAAACTGTAGCTTATACAAACCTTTCCCTGCAGAATGTGGAGAGAATTTCAACACACCCTTATCGGCAATATCTTCATCATAATCAGACACGTTGGTGTAGGTATGATGCAGAATATTATGCTGAAGCTTCCAGTTAAAGATAGAACCGCCAACAAGGTTAAGCGTGTATCCCATCCAGTTATTAACTGTTTCGTTCTTAGAAAAAGAGCCATGATTGGCATCGTGCATTACGCTCATGCCAATACCTGCTACACCTATACCCATTACTACCCAAAGCAACAAACTAATGCCCAAAGAGGGTTGAAAAGCCAATAGACCTACAAAGGGAAGCACATAGGCAGCAATAAGCACTGCTGCTTTTACCACCATGGTGTTGTTGGCATTCTTAGAAATGTTATTTTCTATAAAATAATGATCAACCCGCTTTCTCAGGGTCTGGTAAAACAAGTTTCTATCCTTGCTTACAAATTTGATTCGTTGAAATTTAATATCTGACATGTTTAATAGATTGCACCCTTAACTTTTTAGTAGTGAATCTTTTATACACGCCTAACCAGTGAAGTAGTAAAATAAAATAGAAAAAACAATAATGCTATAGAGGCTTGGGGAGAAGAATTTATAGCGAATTGAATCTTTAAATGTAATGCTTCAAATTGTACTTTGCAAAGCAATTGCTTTTAACTGGTATATTTATTTTTAAGAAGCAGTAAGATGATACAGCAAAAAATAGCGCAATGCTACTGTATTGATTTATTAACCTTATACTTACTTCAATAGTTCAGCATTGATTGCGATTTGATCAAATCAAGTTATAGTTTATTTATCATTCTTTTTAAGGCTCAACAAAGCACATTCATCCCTTTTTAAATCCCTTAAATCCTATCTATTTATGCTGAAAGTTATTTCAACTAATAAAGTAGTCAAGAAATTTAATACAGGCATAACTTATGATACAGTTGAAATACATAATGGCTTACAGCATTTACATTACTGATTTTAATGCTTGTACATCCATCTCTATAGCCATATAAAAATTTAACAATTAATCCCTGTTGCAGGCTGACAATATAAGGTTAAAAATATTATGAGCATCCGTGTAAACACCCTACTCACACAACTATAAACAAAAACACTAATAATCAATTAGTTAAAAAAAAATTGTAAAAAAATGTTTTTTATGCCTCGCTAACATACTAAGCCGTTTTGCGTTTATCTCTCTTCGATAATGAAAACAAAACAAATCCATCTTAGCCAGCTTAATAAGGGATTACTCTCTATTTTTCTGGTTGCCTTGCTTATGTATTTCGGGAAGCTTTTTCTGATTCCCATTGCTATTGCAACTTTATTTTCAATGCTTCTTTACCCAACAGCACTAAAGCTACAACGCCTTAATGTAAAAGAAGCACAGGCTGCCCTGCTTTCCATATTAATGCTACTTATTATTATAGCAAGTATTAGTACTGTTCTCTACTTTCAGCTTAAGAGGCTTACCCAGGATTTTCCGCAGCTGGAAAAAAGACTGGATGCAAAAACAAACCAACTAAAATGGCTTGTATACGAAACCACCGATATAACACGTACCGAACAAGAGGAAATAATAGAAGAGAAGAAACCAGATATTGCAAAGGCCATTTTCAAAAACGTTAGGGATGTTCTAAAAGAGATATTGCTGGTCCTGCTGTTTTTATTTATTGTACTTACTTATACATTCTTTTTCCTGATATACCACCAACGGATCAAGAACTTCCTGGTAAGGCTAAAGCTTTTTGAATCGCAGCGGCAATCTATAGTAATGTTTGCCAGGATATCGCGGATCATTTACGAGTACCTAAAGGGAACTGTAACTGTAATCAGCATTATGGCAGTTACCTATACCCTTGGCCTGTGGGTGCTTGGTGTTGAACATGCCCTGCTCTTTGCCATTGTTACAGCACTGCTACGCATTATACCCTACTTTGGCTCTTACCTGGGCATTGCGCTTACTGTTACATTTACGGTATTAACAAAAGACACGTATTGGGAACCGGCTCTTGTACTTGTATTTTTTATAATCACTCAACTTGTTGAAGCCAACTTTTTAACGCCCTACATTACAGGTTCTAAAGTAAAGCTAAACCCTTTAGCAACCATAATGGCTATTTTGCTGGGTAACCTGCTATGGGGCGTACCGGGCATGGTTCTTTTTATTCCGCTTTTTGCCAGCATGAAGGTGGTTTTTGACAGGATACCAAGGCTAAACCCTTATGGCTATATACTAGGAAAAGATACTAGTCCAACCGCAAGCCTGGAAACAAAGCCAAAGCACAGCCGGTAAATACAAAAGCCACAACAATAGTTAATTGTTGTGGCTTTTTGCTTGAAAACCCGTGTTACATATAACTAAGCCGGGCTTTACTTTTTACGTGCAATCAAATACACAGCAGCAGAAACCAGCACAGCACTAACTGCTACCGTCTGCAACAAGCCGGAACGGTTATGCTCCCACTTGGCTTTCCAACCCTTTTCGGCAAAATAATTAGGTATTTTGCCGTGCATAAAATCTTCAATTACGCCTTCTATTTCATCAACCCGGTCAGCTGCAATCAACGGAATCCAGTGTGCAAAGCTACCTTCACCATAATTAAAGGCAAATCGCCTGATCATACCACTTAGGCCTCTGGGTGGAGCTGCGGTACCATATACAGCACTTACATTAGGACGTTCGTTAGAATGCAGTACCTCAATGTTTACTGGCTGTTGCGTGGGCCTATCCCAATTATATCCATTATGTTCTTCTTTGCTACGGTCCCTCATCGGGTACGTAGGATCATTTTTAGGGTCTGCATCTATGCCCCAACCCTTTATATGCGAATAGTCTTTTTGTGTTTTTTCCATGATTATTTTCGTTAAGATCTGGCAGATGGCGGAATTAGCACCGGTTTAATGCAGTTATCCAGCTTTTCAGAGAAAATATGGTAGGCATCGGCTACTTCTTCTAAAGGAACCCGGTGTGTAATCAACGCTTTAGGATCAAGTATGCCATTTTGAACATGCTCAATAAGCCTTGGCAATAAACGCTTTACAGATGCCTGGTTGGCTCTTACAGTTAAGCCCTTGTTCACCACATTACCAATCGGAATCAGGTTTCCGGTTGGGCCATAAACGCCAACTATTGAAAGAACCCCTCCTTTTTTCAACGAGTTTATGGCCCAATGCAAGGCTGTTGCAGAACCTGCCTGCAATAACATTTTACGGCCAGTAATGGTCTGCATGGCGCTACCTGCGGCTTCTGCACCTACTGCATCAATCACAACATCAGCACCCATCCAATCGGTGGTTTTTTTAATAAACACTACCGGGTCTTCCAGCGATTCAAAATTATAAGCCTCGCATTTAGCCCAATTACGCGCAAACTCCAGCCGATACTCTTCTCGATCAATAATAATTACACGACCTGCACCAAACAACCAGGAGCAGCGGGCAGCCATAATCCCTACAGGGCCTGCTCCAAACACTACTACGGTATCTCCTTTCTGGATGCCTCCCATCTCAGCAGCCTGGTAACCGGTTGGCGTTACATCAGTAAGCATTACAGCATCATCCAGGTCCATCCCCGGGGGGATTACAGTGGGGCCTACATTAGCATAAGGTACACGGGCATACTCTGCCTGGCCACCATTATAGCCACCGGCCGTATGAGAGTAACCAAAAATACCTCCCACAGCCGTAGACTGCGAGTTGGATTCATGACAATTACCAAATAAACCCTGCTTACAGAAAGTACATCTTCCGCAGGAAATGTTAAAAGGCACTATTACGTTGTCACCTACTTTGAGTTTATGTACTTCGGAACCGATCTCTACCACCTCTCCTATAAACTCATGGCCAAAAGTTGAGCCCACACGGGTATCGGGTACGTTACCATTGTATAAGTGCAAATCAGACCCACAAATACAAGAGCGGGTAACCCGAACAATAGCATCTTCCGGATGAAGAATTTCAGGCATAGGTTTGTGATCAATCCGGACTCGCTGCGGTCCGCGGTAATTCATTGCCAGCATAGTTAGTCTTTATTAAGTTAAAAAAATATGAATCAGGCATTTAAGCAGGTTCGCTTTTACAGGAAAACCTAAAGCATTACCTGCTATTATGTATAAATTGTACTCATTTAAAAGTGCAAAGTTTCAATAGCCTGTCTAAAAAAAGTTAAAAAAGAAGCGGCACCGCTAGTTGCAGTACCGCTTTCAAAGATTTAACTTTAATGTTCTACCATCTATCTGCTTTAGCATTGCTGATTGTATGTTTCAGTTAAATGTCGTAATCTGAAACTTGCAGTTTTATGTAAAGTCTGTTTATAATGTAATACTACCAGTGCTTGCCAAGTAAATGCAGGGCCTTAACAAGGCAATCCTATTTCAATTATTTAGCTCATCTTGTATATTGCAGTCTTTGTTGCTTACCACCTGATGTATCATGAAAAAGCTCTTCTTACTTCCCTTGTTTATTTTTTATACACTAATAGCCTTTGCCCAGCCTGTAATTATGCGGGTAGAACCTTTACATTGGTGGACAGGAATGAAAAACCAGGACCTGCAACTAATGGTGTATGGAACCAACATTGCAAGCTTAGAGCCCTCCCTTACGTATGCTGGTGTACGCATCAATAAAGTAAACCGGGTACAAAACCCCAATTACCTGTTTATAGATCTTACCATTAGCGCCCAGGCCCGCCCCGGTACCCTCAATCTTCAATTTAAACAAGGCAACCGAAACCGTCTTAGCTATAAATACCAGTTGCTGGAAAGAGAGCCCAATGCGGCCAATCGCCAGGGCTACACTGCTGCAGATGTAATGTACCTGATTACACCCGATCGCTTTATAAATGGCAACCCTGCCAACGATAATGTAAAAGGTCTTAAGGAACTGGCAAACCGTAATAACCCCGATGGGCGGCATGGAGGTGATATAGCCGGAATTATCAAAGGTCTTCCTTATATAGACAGTATGGGCTTTACAGCCATTTGGGTAAATCCTGTTCTGGAAAATGACCAACCAGCTTACTCGTACCACGGTTACTCTACTACCGATTTTTACAAAGTAGACCCCCGCTTTGGCAGTAATGCAGAGTACCAGCAACTTTCCCGCCTGGCACAGCAAAGAGGTATTAAGCTTATAATGGATATGATTGTAAACCACTGCGGTTCTGAACACTGGTGGATGCAAGACCTTCCTACTGCTGATTGGATCAATTACAATAACACGTTTGTACCTACCAATCACAGGCGCAGCACTCACCAGGACCCTTACGCTGCACAGATTGACCATAAACAACTAACCGATGGGTGGTTTGTACGCACTATGCCCGACCTGAACCAGCGCAACCCATTTTTGGCGCGCTACCTTGTTCAAAACAGCATTTGGTGGATTGAATATGCAGGCCTTGCTGGAATACGCATGGATACATACCCTTACCCCGACCGCAACTTTATGTCTGACTGGAGTTGCCAGATTTTAACAGAATACCCCAGCTTCAATATTGTGGGGGAGGAATGGTCGCTTAACCCGGCATTTGTAGCCTTTTGGCAAAGAGGTAAAGTAAACCCCAACGGTTATACTTCCTGCCTGCCTGGTTTAATGGACTTTCCTTTGCAGGACAACCTTATAAAAGGGCTAACCGAGCAGGAAACATGGTCTGATGGCTGGGTAAAGTTGTACGAAGCGTTGGCTAACGATTTTCAATACAGCGAACCCGAAAACCTGGTCGTTTTTGGCGATAATCATGATATGGACCGTTTTTACACACAGGTGGGTACACAGTTCCCTTTATTTAAGCTTGGAATGGCTTATTTACTTACCGTACGAGGCATACCACAGGTGTATTACGGTACGGAGGCCCTTATGACCAACCAACAACCCGGCAACCATGCTGAAATCCGTACTGATTTTCCGGGAGGCTGGCAGGGCGACCGTGTAAATGTATTAACTGGCGCAGGGCTTAGTACAACACAGCAGGAAGCAAAGCAATATCTCAAACAATTATTGACCTGGAGAAAAAACACCCCAGCCATCCATACAGGAAAACTTACGCATTTTGCCCCGCAAGATGGCGTATATGTATATTTCCGATATAATAACGAGCAAAAAATAATGGTTGTACTAAACAAAAATGAAACTGCAAGTACCCTACCCTTATCAACATATGCAGAAATTATAGGCGACTCACGCAGAGGTAAAAATGCAATGACAGGGCAGGAGTTTACTTTAACAGAAACCTTGTCTGTTCCGGCACAGGCTCCTCTAATCTTAGAGTTATATAAATAAAATATAGCCAGAATTTGTACCACATTGAACTAATTAATACATTTACATGTATCTATATATATGGCATTAAATCTTAAACAAATCGAGAAAATTTCTAAAGCTCTGGGTGATGTAAACCGGCTAAAAATCCTGCAGCTTATGGCGAAGCACCAGGGTACAGGCCTATGCGCTGCCATACAGGAGTGTGTGGAACTGGCTCAGCCTTCAGTAAGCCATCATATAAAAATACTTATGGAAGCAGGGTTGGTAGAAGCAGAAAAGGAAGGCCGTAATCATAAATATACAATCAATACAGAAACCTTCAATGCCTACCTGGCTGCTTTGGCAAAACAGGTAACCCAACCTGTATAGTACCTTTTTTTATTAAAACATATTGAAACATTTAAATATATAGATATTAAAGCTATTTACTCATTTCAGAAAATGAATTTATAATCCCCGTAAATCAGAATAAACACATGGACATATTACAATCATTGGAGTGGCGCTATGCATCAAAGCGCATGAACGGACAAAGAGTACCACAAGAAAAGGTAAATAATATACTGGAAGCTATCAGGTTAGCCCCTTCTTCTATGGGTCTGCAACCCTACACTATCCTGGTGATAGAAGACGAAGCGCTTAAGAAGCAAATCCGTCCGATTGCCTTTAACCAACCTCAAATAGAAGAAAGCTCTCATTTATTAGTGTTTGCTGCCTGGGATAATATAAGCCCGGCACAGGTAGATGAATATATTAAACATACCGCAGCCGTAAGAAACATGCCTGAAGAAGCCCTGGCAGACTTCAAAAACACCTTGCTTAACATGGCAGCAAGCCGCACACCGGAGCAGAATTTTGAATGGGCGGCCCGCCAGGCGTATATTGCCTTTGGTACTGGCCTGGTTGCAGCTGCAGCCGAGCAGGTAGACACTACTCCTATGGAAGGTTTTAACAATGCTGCTTTGGATGAATTACTGGGCCTAAAAGAAAAAGGCTTAAAAAGTGTTACGCTTTTACCTCTTGGCTATAGAGACACTAATAACGATTGGTTAGCCAATCTACCTAAAGTCAGAAGAAAGAAAGAGAAGCTTTTTATCATGCAATAAATAAATTACTGTTTGCACTGCTCCTTATTAGGGCAAAATCAGCAGTAAACTAACATATAATTAATATTTCTATGAGCAAGCAAAAAATAAAGATAGATATAGTAACCGATATTAATTGCCCCTGGTGCTATCTGGGCGAGGAACGTCTGAAAAAAGCAATCAACGCATCTGGCGAACAGTACAATTTTGAGATTGCTATTAAGCCTTTTGAGCTTAGCCCCAATGCCCCACAGGAAGGTGAAGATAAGATTACCTATTTCAAGAGAAACTATGGAGCTGATGCACTTGACCGTATTGAAGCTGGTAACAAGCACCTCACCGAACTGGGACATGCAGAAGGCATTGTTTTTAACTTTGACAAATCGCCTGTAATTCATAACACTTTTAATGCACACAGGCTGGTTTGGCTAGCTGGGCAGTATGGAGTGCAACAGGCAGTAGTTAATGCTTTGTATAAAAGCAACTTTACAGATGCCAGCAATGTAAACGACTTTGCTTTGCTGGAAGAAATAGGCATTGCTAATGGTATACCTGCCGAAAGGCTAAAGGGATTTTTTGCTTCTGAAGAAGGAAAACAAGAAGTAAAAGCAATGGAGCAGCAGGCACAGCGCAACGGCATAAATGGTGTACCTGCTTTTATCTTTAACGATAAATACCTGGTTACCGGTGCACAGCCAACCGAAACCCTAACCCAGGTATTTAACCAGATAGCACCGGCATTTGAAAAAATCGAACTGAATGGCAACAGCTGTGATGTTGATGGCAATTGCTAAACTATAACATTCTGCTTTTTTAACAGAAATAACCATTATAAAAGGAGCGCCTGTACCAGGTGGCTCCTTTTTTTGTGCCCTTTAATTTTCATTCTAAAAGCACTGTTAATGATAGAACAGAGCTACATTTTTGAGGATACGAATTAAAAAAGTATGTTAAGGGAAAATTAAATTCAAGCAGTTTTATATGAATCTAAAAATTTACACGCTACTGGTACTTGCTTTGTGCAGCCTGGCTACTACCCCTGTGTTTAGCCAGCGCGTTTCAAAAACAGAACAATCTATTTTACGCAATGTAGAAAACAACCATGCGGAGTCTATTCGGTTTCTGCAGGAAACTGTAAATATTAACAGCGGCACCTTTAACCCGGAAGGCGTCAGGAAGGTAGGTGCCATATATCAAAAGATGCTGGAAGAGCTGGGTTTTACTACCACCTGGGTGGATATGCCTGCAGGCATGAACCGTGCCGGACACCTGATTGCAGAACGTAAGGGCAAAAGAGGCAAGCGCTTATTATTGGTCGGTCATATTGATACTGTGTTTGAGCCCGACAGCCCATTTCAACGCTGGGAACAAAGGGATAGTATTGCCATTGGTCCTGGCAGCAATGATATGAAAGGAGGCAACATGGTGATGCTTTATGCTTTAAAAGCTATGCATGATGCAGGCCAGCTCAAGGACAGGCAAATAATTGTTATTCTGCATAGTGATGAAGAAAATGCTGGTAACCCTTCAGAAATCAGCAGAAAGCATATAATAGATGCTGCCAAACGCAGCGATGCTGCCCTGGCCTTTGAAACAGGCACAGGCTTTAATTATGCTACCGTAGCTCGCAGAGGCAGTATGGGCTGGACACTTACTGTAAAGGGCAAACAAGCTCACTCTTCGGGTATCTTTAACCAAAACATAGGTGCAGGCGCTGTATATGAAGCATCACGCATTCTGCATCGGTTTTATGAAGAGCTGCAGGAAGAGTACCTTACCTTTAACCCTGGCCTTATTATGGGCGGCACCTACGTTCAAATAGATTCTACCGGTACACAAGGCTCTGCCTCTGGCAAAACCAACCTGGTAGCCAATACTACAATTGTAAAAGGTGATATGCGTTTTTTAACCGAAGAGCAAAGAGAGAGGGTGCAAAACAAGATGAAGCGTATTGTTGCTGAAAGCCTTCCGCAAACCCAGGCCGAAATTACATTTAATGAAGAATATTATCCAGCCATGCCCCCTACTGATGGCAATATGCAATTATTGCAGGTACTTAGCCGGGTAAGCCAAGATTTGGGCCATGGTGCAGTAAAGCCATATGATCCTGGCAAAAGGGGCGCAGGAGATATTTCTTTTATTGCCCGCTATGTTGATGGCCTGGATGGACTTGGTGCTATGGGAGGCGGGGCTCATGCCCCTGGTGAGTATGTACATTTACCAACGTTACAAAATATTGTTAAACGTACTGCTTTACTTATGCACCGGCTTACCAGCAACCGGTAAAAATATACTGCAAAAAAGCCTTTCTTCTAAAAGCAGAAAGGCTTTTTTTTACAAACATTATGGCTGATGACGGGCTACTTCAAGCCCATAGTTTAGCTCGTACAGGTAACTCTCATTTACCTGACTGCCATCCATCTGGTAACTTTCTTTTGCCGGTGCAGACCTGGCCAGCAAACGGCCTAACTCCTCATGGCTAAGCTCCTTTCTGGTACCCCCTACAAAATCGTTAGACGACACGTTGATGTGCCGGGTAGCAAAGTTTCTATAACCAGCAATAGCCAGCGATTGAGATACCAGGTCTGCCGGCATTAAGGCCTGGTCTTTCTCCCAGGTAGTTCTTTGTGAGGCCTTGGGATAGCGCACCGCATTGGTATGCTTTTTAGCAGCTATTATGCTTCTCTCACCCCTGTAATCATCAATTTCAATCATAGCAAAGGCAGCCAGTACCCTACCCCCTTCCGGTACGGGCACCCTGATCCTATCAAACTCCTCCGCAGCAATAACGGCGCCTTGCTGGTGGGTGCGGGTACCCCAAAAGCCATTATTGATAGCATACAGCCGGCCATTAGCATCATATGCATTAATACTATACACCAGGGTAAGTTCATCACCGGCATCAACTCCCAATACACCTTGTTCCTGTACTTGCTTTATATGCAGGGAATTTATTTTAAGCGATGCATTATAGGCCGGCGTAACCTCATCCTGTCCCGATCGGGATACAGTAGCGCAGCCCGAAACCCCCAACGCTAGCAACAGGCAGATGCTTAAGTTTTTAAAATTAATTTTCATAGTGCTTCTTAAATACTTGTAGTACGCAAGTTTAAGAAGCCTGTTCTTAGAAAAAAGACTATATCCTACTTTGCCAGGCCATGCAGCTTGTAAAATATAATTGAATGGTCTTCTATGGTTTGCATGCGCTTATTCTGAGCATCTACAACAGAAAGGCGCCCCTGGTTGCGCAGGCGTGAAAATGCAGCTTTGTAATTGCTTTTAATATATGGAGTACCCGGGCTATGGTCTTCAAAAATTTCCTGTACCGATAAATAATGGTAATCAGCCCGCTTCTCTGCCAACTCATCGGCCAGGTTTTCTATACCCCATGCATGTAAATATTTTTGAAACCCTGGCAATACGGGCGATTTTTCAGCATGATTTACCGAAAACATGGGCACACCATCGGCCTGCATATCGCTGTAAAGGCTCAGCATTTCTTTTAATGCAAAATAAACTTCCTTTTGCTGCGATGCAAAAAAGCAGTATTGGTGGGCCTGGTCTTTATGAGGAAAGTTAATTTTAAATATAACGCTCCAGTACCCTTTTTCCTGCAAAGCCTCTTCCAGCTTAGTAAGAAAAAAACGCTCTCTTTTGCGCGAAGCCTTTTCATTAAGGTAAAGATTTTCGATAGGACTAAGCCTTGAGCCGAGCAAACGCCCCAATGGTGAAGCATCCAGTCCTGCAAGCAGGTTGCTCCCCAGCCGGGATGCATTAAAAATCATTAAAAAATCAGCCCCCTGTTGCTGAGTTCCTTCCCATAGCAATTGCTGGCCAAGCTCGTTTCCAAATGGATCCAAATACAAAAGGGTTGGTAGTGATAGCGCATACTGTTCTCTGAACTGCTGAAGGCTTTCTTCATCTGCCAGGAATTTAGGTTCCGGTACATGTGCAGCAACTACAGCTTCACTTTCCAGCCTGGCTTTGATCCTGGATGTAGTGTTAGCTACATCATGCAGGTACAAGTGTATACGTGTTTTCCAGCCGGTTTCCTGTTCGGTGTGCAAAGTTATACTCTCCAATACCCTGGCAACAGCATACGGCTCTGTTTCTTCACTAAGCCCCTGCCCTGCATTTAAATCAGCAAAAAGCAAAGCTTCAGATGGAGTACCTGGCTTTTTAGATAGACAGGTATTGCCCCACTCTGCCAGCAAACGGGGCAGAAGCTCCGCCTTGACCTGCGAGATGGATCGTTTTTCCTGGAAAAAATGCACAGATACTGTTTCAGCCATTGGTTCTACTGCAAACTTCACAAACAGGGTAAAGAACACAGGCAATTACCCTTTTACATGCTTATATGAGGTTCAAATTTACCTAAAATACCCTGTAATAGCGCATGTATGTACTGTACAAACCTATTATTTATTCATTAAGATACTACGCATCAACATGAATCCATTTATTTTGCATTACACAAACCAGAGCCAGTAATACCAGAACATATGAATATAGACCAGATTCGTGAAGACACCCCAGGGTGCAAGCATATAATACACCTCAATAATGCAGGAGCCTCTTTACCACCACGGGTAGTAACAGAGGCAATGCACCAACATTTATACCTTGAAGAACAGGTAGGAGGCTATGAAGCCGCAGATGTAATGCAAGCAGAAATAGAAGCTTTTTACAGCTCTACGGCCAGGCTTCTGCATACCCATGCCCGCAATATAGCTTATACCACCAGCGCTACAGATGCCTATAGTCGGGCGCTTTCTGCAATTCCATTTGCACAGGGTGATGTAATTCTTACTACCAGTAATGATTATATCTCAAACCATCTGGCCTTTTTATCGCTGCAAAAACGATTTGGTGTACAAGTAATACAAGCTTCAGACAGCCCAGCAGGAGAGGTTTGCCTTGATGACCTTGCATACAAGCTTGAGAAATATAAGCCCAGACTTGTAGCTGTTACCCATGTACCCACCAACTCAGGCCTGGTACAACCAATACAGGCAATAGGCCAACTGGTAAAAGATACAGATGCTGTTTACCTGGTTGATGCATGTCAGTCGCTTGGTCAGCTCCCCGTTAGTGCTCCCGATCTGCACTGCGATTTTTTGTCTGGTACATTCCGAAAGTTTTTGCGTGGCCCCAGGGGTGCTGGCTTAATGTATGTTTCTGATAAGGCCCTGGCATCGGGGTTGGAGCCTTTGTTTATTGACATGCGGGGAGCCGACTGGACAAGTATCAACACCTACCAGCCTCATGCAACAGCCAGGCGATTTGAGGATTGGGAGTTTGCTTATGCGCTGGTACTTGGTAGTAAAGCTGCTGTAGAATATTTGCTTTCGCTCGATCTGCAGCAAATCCAGTTGCGCAATAAGTCATTATGCAGCCACCTCAGGAGCCGGCTAGAACAATTGCCGGGTATTACCTTATTGGATAAAGGCAGCACCCTGAGCAGTATTATTACTTTTACCATGCAAAATGCACAGCCCACCGCTTTACAGCAATACTTAAAAGAAGAAGGTTTTAACTTTACCATGAGCTACAAGCACAATGCCCTTTATGATTATACTCAGAAAGGAGTAGATTGGGCAGTTAGGGTATCACCGCATTATTTTAATTTGCACAATGAACTGGATGCATTTGCTGACCATCTACAGAAATACAAACCTGCTTAATTACAGAAATATACTTTACTTGCATTAGCCTGAACTATCAAAAAGCATGAAGGGACTTAACGACATACTATTACTGGGCGACCCGCGGCTGTACGAAGAATGCCCCCCTGTAGAGGAACAAGAATTGCCACAGGTAGCCAACTGGGTAGCAGATCTGCATAATGCTATGGAAGAGATACGTGCCCGTTACCGTTTTGGCAGGGGCATTGCAGCACCCCAATTGGGTATAATGAAAAGGTTGATTTACCTGAACCTCGATAAACCTTATATAATTATTAACCCTGAGCTAATAAATCCAAGCGAAGAAATGTTTGAACTTTGGGATGACTGCATGAGCTTTCCCAATTTGTTGGTTAAAGTAAAACGCCACAAGCAGCTTACCCTTCGGTACCGTGATGAGCACTGGCAATGGCAGGAATGGTTTGTGGAAGATGCCTTGTCAGAGTTGGTACAGCATGAATACGACCATCTCAATGGAGTACTCTGTACCATGCGCGCTATTGACTCTCATTCTTTTTCATGGCGCCCTACTCCCCAATAAGCTAAGTTAGATTATTTAAATACATTATTGGTTTAGTTATAAAACAGCAAAAAATGTGCTTTTTTATTGATAGGTCCCGGTAAAAAAAACACAAAAAACTTTAGATTTATTTCTTTGCTGCCCGTATTTATCTATAAAATGCCTTACTTACGGGGGCATTTAAAACATAACGCATATTGTATGAACATTTTTGTAGGAAGTCTCCCATTTAAGCTTAGCGATTCAGAATTAAGGGAGCTATTTGAAAAATACGGTGAGGTAAGCTCAGCAAAGATTATTAACGACAGAGAAACCGGTAGAAGCAAAGGTTTTGGATTTGTTGAGATGCCCGATGATCAACAGGCACAAAAGGCTATTGACGAACTTAATGGTTCAGACCTTAAAGGCAGATCAATTGTGGTAAACCAATCTGAGGAAAGAAAAAGAGATAATAACCGTAGCGGCGGTGGCGGAGGCTATGGCGGTGGTAACCGTGGTGGCGGAGGCTATGGCGGTGGCAGCCGTGGTGGCGATTCTGGCGGTTATAACAGATATTAATAGTAAAGTCCGCTTGTAGTGTGCTTAAGCATCTATACAGGCGGACTTTTTAAAATTTTTTAAAGGGGGTTGGCCTTCTATAAGGCAAAATATGCAATTTGGTTATTACCATTTAGCAAGACTTTGTATTTGCCTGCTCTAAAATAATAATGTACCAACCAAATGGGTACTTATACCGGTGAGTTCTATATTACAAACTCGCCTTGCGGTATATCTACCTTATCAAATGAAATTATAAAAGAAGTTCCTTTGCCTAGTTCGCTAAGAACTTCAATATCGGCATGCATCGCTTGCAGGTATCGCTTTACTATAGCCAGCCCTAACCCAGACGAAGCCTCTCCCCCTGTAGGCCTGGCAGTTAGCTTCTGATACTCTCCAAAAAGCTTTTTCTGATCTTCTCTGCTTATACCTGGTCCGTTATCGGTTACAATGGCTTTTACCTTGCTTCCTTCTTCATAAGCACGTAAAAACACACTGGTTCCTGGTTTAGAGAACTTCAGAGCGTTTGATAGCAGATTTTCAAGTACCTGAATTAAATAGTTCTTATCAATTTCTGCAAAAAAGCGGCCTTGTTCTATATCAGAGTGCAGCGTTATACCTTTATTTTTAGCGGCCAGTTGGTAATTGGTCTCAACATACGATAGTACCTCACCTACATCTCCTATTTCTATTTTGAGATTAACAGAATTGGATTCCAAAGCATTAACATCAAGAATCCGGCAAATCATACCGGTAAGCCGCTCCGTAGATTTTATAATCAGGTCGAGATAGTTTTCCTGGTCGGCGGTAAGGGTATGCTTGTCAAGTTGTATTAAATGGCTTAATCCCTTTATCTGGTTTAGCGGACTTCGCAGATCATGCGATACAATACTGATCAGCTTGATTTTCTCATTATTTAAATGATCAAGCTCAATTACTTTTCTCTCCAGTTCTTGTTTATGTTGCTCCAGAAGTTCCCATTGAGATACGATTTCCTTGTTTTGCTGTTGTATCTCCTTGTTTTTGGCCTTTAGGGCTTTATTTGCCTCTCTCTTGTTATAAAAGAGCAAAGCACCTGCAAAAAGCAATAACGAAACCAAACCCAGGCCAATATATGCTGCTTTTTGTTCAGCCTGCCTCCTGTGTATTTCAGTTGCGTATTTGATCTGTTCTTTCTCAGCATCAAAGGTTAGTCTTTCCTTTACCTTTTCAAAATTGTATTCAGCCTCTAGGGTGGCTAACTGGTGAGTTTTAGCTTCATTAAACAAGGAGTCTTTTAGCGTATTATGCAGTTCATAGTAGTTTAGTGCTTCCTCAAAACGTTTCTGTTCCTTCATTAACTGATAAAGGTTAGAAGCCGCTTCTTTTTGCATATCTACAATATCTCCTTTATCCGCAATAGAGAGGCCTAGTTTAAAGCTTTCTATTGCTTTTGCTGGTTTGGAGTTTTCTTTATAAAACATACCTAACTGGTTATAACAAGTTGCCATCATACGGCTATCGTTACAACTTTGGGCAATTTCTAAAGCTTTGATGTTGTAGGCATAAGCAGAATCCTTTATACCCGTTTTTAAATACAACAGGCTCAGCGTAGCATAGTCCATACTCATTTCGCAGGTAAGGGCAAGCTTTTTACGTACGTCCAGTGATTGGTTCAAGTACTTATATGCCTCCGTATAATTGCCTTTAGACAAAAGTAATGAACCAATATTATGGTTTAAAAATGTAAGGTCTCTCTGGCTGTTAAGCTCTGTAGCAATTTTGTGCGCTTTAAAATAAAACTCAAGCGCCTTAGTAGTATCTTTTTGTACCTCATAGATAAGGCCTATGTTATTAAGCAACGCTGCCTGGCTTTGCCTTTCTTTCTTTTTCTCAGCAAGCTGCAGCGCAATTAAATAGTATTCAAGCGCCTGCGCATAACTTCCTAAATCATCATAAATGTACCCTATGTTGTTTGCAGCAGCAATCTGCCCATCTTTATTGCCAAGCTTCTTAAAAATAGTAAACCCTTGTAAACCCGAAGAGAGAGCCTGTTGCTGCTTTCCTAACCCACTATAGATCATAGAAAGCGTATTAAACATATAAGCAATCTGCGTAGAATCATTGGTTTGCCTTGCTATTGACAAGGCCTGTTCAGACAATTTGAGGGCGTGTTCATTATTGCCTTTATAATATGCCATCTGTGCCAGAGCATCCAGTGCATCTGTTTCTACAGTTTTGTTCCCATACTTTCTGCTGTTTACTAAAAGTTTCTCATAGTATACCTTAGAAGAATCGTAGGAATGGGTGGTTTCAAAAAGTTTTCCAATTAAAAAATAGGATTTTAACTGCCTGCCTTCATCACCTATTGCAACTGCTAAATTGAGTGCTTTCTTGGCATACAGTACCGATTTATTAAGATCTTTGCCCGACACAGCTCTGCTGATGCTGTGCATAAGGCTTATTTTTACAGTATCGCTTTTGGTAGATTTAAGTACAGCTATAAGACTATCTGCTTCAGCCGTTTGTGCTTTTACAAAGCCTAAAGGCAAAAGAAATAGTGTTATTATATAAATGTAGAAATGCTTCATTACATTTTTAAGAACAAGTTGCAAATTACTCGTAAACAACTACTTATTTTATCATAACACAGCCCCTACATTGCGCATGTACTTTATTCCCTATACAATACCTAAAAACCTCCTCCACTTTGGTATGCATCTTCATGCAATCTTCATAAAAAGGAAGTTCAATCGATTTACATTTTCATAATTAACCTAAATTATATGTACATACACATGTAATAATTACTAATAATCATTAACTTTTAATATGTATTATATTAATTGCTCCGATTATCATTCACCATCTTAAAATGTATATAAATGCAGGTCTGATACCTTTTAAGCCTTAGCAAAATAACATAATTATAACACCTGCGGGCAAGGTTCGTACATACATTAAACACCTAAAATACTACCATGGAAGTTGTACACGATAAAGATGGACTTCGCTTTTTTATTGAAACAAAAGCAGAAGATGCAGAACTGACTTATTCATTTGTAGAAGAAAAAACTATGGATTTTGACTATACCTTTGTACCTGAGAGCAGCCGGGGAAAAGGTATGGCAGATCAGTTGGTTAAAACAGGACTCGACTTTGCAAAGAGCAACAACATGAAAGTTATCCCTTCATGCCCTGTTGTAGAAAACTATGCCAGACGCCATCCAGAATATAAAGACATAATACAAGACGTATAAGGCATTAAAAATGCCACAAAACCCTTATATATAAGCATATAGAAGATAAGTTTATGTATAACGCTTCGGCTATAAGTTTCTGTGGTATAAGTAATGTATCTTTGCCCTCCACAATTGTAAATAGCCATGAAGTTTGATGATTTCAATATTGCACCTGAACTGAAGAAAAGCCTGGGAGTACAAGGTTTTAAACGACCGACTGACATTCAGTTCAAGTCGATACCCCCTATTCTGAATGGTGAAGATGTACTTGCTATAGCACAAACAGGTACAGGTAAAACAGCTGCCTTTGCTATACCCATTCTGCACATTTTACATGAGCGCAAGCTTACACAAAGGCGCCCGGATGGTATTAAATGCATTGTTATGGTACCTACCCGTGAGCTGGCCATACAAATAACAGAAGTAATTGAAGAACTGGGCCGGCATACAAAAGTTAAAGCGATGGGCCTGGTGGGTGGTGTAGAGCAGGATCCACAGATAGCGCAGCTTGAAAAAGGAGTTGATATTTTAATTGCTACACCTGGCCGGCTGTTTGACCTGGTGAGCCAGGGGCATTTGCGTTTACACCGTGTTGAAATCCTTATTCTGGATGAAGCCGACCATATGCTGGACCTGGGCTTTATTAAAGATATACAAGACCTAATGAAGCACTTGCCTCGCAAGCGCCAGACTCTTTTCTTTTCCGCTACTATAAACGAACGCATCAAAAAGCTGGCTTACTCATTAGTAAACAACGCCATTCGCATACAGGTATCACCTAAAGACCCTGTAGCCAAAAACATAGACCATGCAGTGGCATTTATTGAAATGGATGATAAGCGTTTTTTCCTGGAGCGGGTAATTAATGAACATCCGGAAAGTAAAATCTTGGTTTTTGTGCGCACCAAGGTAAGAGCAGAGCGTGTAAAAAGCGCATTAGAACGCATGAACATACAAAGTATTACCATACATGGCGACAAAGAGCAGCAGGACCGCCTGCAGGTAATGAAACAGTTTAAAGAAGGAAAAGTAAAAGTTTTGATCGCTACTGATGTAAGTGCACGGGGTATTGATATTGCAAATGTAGACTTTGTAGTGAATTACGACCTGCCCGAACAGGCAGAAAACTATGTACACCGTGTAGGCCGTACAGGCAGAGGCACTCAGAAAGGACAAGCTGTTTCATTTTGCAGCACCGAAGAAAAGCCCTTGCTAAAAGAAATTGAAAGCTATCTGAGCAAGCCAATTAAAGTACTTGAATTAAGCAAAGCCGATTATTCAGCTACTATTGATTTTACCAGCGATATAACCGATAACTGGAAGGCTTTGATTAAAGAGGCCGACCGAAACGATACAGATAGAAAGGGTAAGCCCAAACCCTCTAAAAAGAAAAAATAAAATTAAAAAGGCTGCCTTTACAGGCAGCCTTTTTAATAAGTACTGATGCTAAGGTTTTTTGCCCCGCTTTAACTCAAGCACGGTAATTTCTGGCCAGATGCCTATACGGCCATGAAAGCCATGAAAGCCAAAGCCACGGTTTACATACAGGAACCTGCCAGCCTCCTGGGCAAAGCCTGCCCAGTTTTTATACCGGTATTGAACAGGACTCCAGCGAAAACCTGCAAGCTCAATACCAAACTGCATTCCATGAGTATGCCCCGAAAGGGTTAAATGTATATGTGCAGGGTGTTTTTTCACCTGTCCATCCCAATGCGAAGGATCATGCGAAAGCAGGATCTTAAAATCGTCTGGGTTTACCCGGCTCAAGGCCTTTTGCAAATCTCCTCGCTGCCCAAAGCCTACCCCCCAGTTTTCTACACCCATGAGGCTTATGTGCTGCCCCCCTTTTTCGATTCTAACGCTTTCATCCAGCAACAATGTATAGCCAAGCTTTGCATGATATTGCTTTAGCGACTCAAAGTTACGATACTTTTCTTCTGCGCTGGGCCAGGCAATATAGCTGCCATAATCATGGTTGCCTACGATAGAGTATTGTCCATAAGGTGCTTTGATCTGGCCAAAGTGATTTAGCCAGGGCTCAATTTCACGGGCCTGGTTGTTTACCAAATCACCGGTAAATACGAAGAGGTCAGATTTCTGTGCTTTGATCAGATCTATTCCTTGCTGTACAGCAGCGGCATCTTCCAGGCTTCCTGCATGGATATCTGACACTTGGGTAATGGTAAACCCATCAAAATTCTGGGGCAGATCTTCAAAATACAGGGTATGCCTGTGTACCACATAGCGGTATTTGCCTTTAGTAATGCCATACACAAACGAAAAGAAAGGAACAGCAGCCAAGGCAAAGGCAATCTGACTAAACAACCTACTGCGGTGAGGTATAAAGCCCTCAGCACCCGAGGTGCCTCCGGCCCAGCTGGCTACAAAATTAAAGGCACCCACCGACACCCTGAATATATCTTCGCTGAAGAAAAACAGGAGAAGGACCAGCTTAGTAATGGTAATTGTTAAAAAAGCATTTAAAACGCTCTGCGAAAAAGCAGACTTTCTGCCCCGCACAGTATAGTTAAAAGCTGTGTAAATAAGTATAGCTACAAAACCTACTATAAACACCCAGTACCCCCCTTGTACAGCCTGTTGCCAAAAGACAGATTGCCAGCCTTCGGTAAGAGTCTGTACGCCTTGAAAGACATACCAGTCGATCAATAAGAGCAGTAACAGAATTAGTAAAATTGATTTATGTATTCGCATGTAAAATGGTCTGTGGTGACAATATGTAATATATGTTTGTACATATTTATGACACAAAATTGGTGCCTTAAGTTCTTTAAAATTTAAGGCAAATAAACTGCGAACAGCGCCTAACTTTCAGAAAAAAGTTTCAAGCCAACCATAGCTCAATAAACCTCTAACTATCAAAGAATTACACACTTATTCGGTTACACAGTAGTGCTAAGGAAAAGGAGTATACAAAGCATCCACATACAGGTATAACGGGTATACCACACCATTTATAGAAATATTTCAAATATTAATAGTAAATTGTCCGGTAAATAAATCTACAGTAACCTTGAAAAACCTACTATACCTTTGCTTCTTTTTTGTACTTGTGCTTACCTCATGTGCTACAAGGAAAAACACTCTTTCTTTTAGCCATACTAAAAAGCTCCAGCATGCAGGTCAGCACTACCAGAAGCCAGATACACAGGCTCCTGACAAAACGACAGAAACAGGACTGGCACAAAATAACATACAGGCTTTACCTGCTGACTCAACTCTGGAGGTATCTATTAAAACTGATGACGGTATAACAGCTTCCTCATCAGACAACTTTCAGCTTCTGCCTAATGAGGCACTATCTGTATTTTCCAATCCCGGTTATCTGCACCAGGACACTACCTATGTAAGAGAACCCAAAGTCAAATCATCGCAAGATGACCCCTATAATTATGCGGCTAATCAACAATATAATATACTGGCTATTGTAAGTTTAGCTTGCGGTGTGTTAGGACTACTTTTCCTGTTTACCACTTTATTTCCGTTTTTTATGGGTACTGCTGCTGTAGTAACAGGTATACTTGGCCTAAGGCAAATACGCAAAACCCCCACACGCTGGAAAGGCAAAGGCTTTGCAATAGCTGGCTTAATAACCGGTATACTTACCATTATCTTGTTCTGGGTAATGGTATCATTATTAGTTTTACTCTTATTAACCTGGGGGGCATAAGCCTTCCGGGTATTACCTATGTTGCTCGTAAGCAATTACTTTAGCAACTGCATTTAATTGCAGTCTTTCACTTTCAGAAAGCGCAGGCACCTGGGTAGCATGAACGTTATCCAGTAAATGCTTTTCTGTACGGATGCCGGCCACTGCACTAACTATTGCCGGTTGTTCCAAAACAAAACGTAATGCAACATCTGCCATGCTACGGTTAGTGTCAGCAACTAACTTTAATGCGTCTATAACTGCCTGAACATCTTCTTCTGTATGCTTAAGGTAAGCTGCTGCTTTCTTTCCGGCAAGCAAGCCCTGCGCTAAACTTCCTCGTGCCAATACACCAATTTTATTTTCATGCAATAATTTCAGAGCTTCCTCTTCCGGCCTCCTGTCCAGGAGGCTATACTGCATCATTACACTTACCATATCAGAGCGCTTTATCCACTCGCGTATTACATTTGGTCGTATGGAAGATATGCCATAATAGCGTATCTTTCCTTGTTCTTTCAGCAACTCGAAGGCTTCAACGGTTTCGTCAATGGGGTCATCAATGGTACCACCATGCAATTGGTATAAGTCTATATAATCGGTTTGCAGGCGTTGCAGGCTTTTTTCTACCGCCTCCAGTATATAGCTTTTCCGGGGGTTCCAATCCCAGCCACTACCATCGGGGCGCCATTGGTTTCCTACCTTTGTGGCAAGCAGTATCTTTCCTCGTATTCCCTTAAAGGCTTTTCCTACCAACACCTCGTTTTCTCCTTTCTGATAAAGATCTGCTGTATCGAAAAAATTAACTCCCATATCAACAGCACGGTGCAAAAGCGCAATATCCTGCTGTTCTTTTCCACCCAGCGACATGCAGCCAAAGCTTATTTCACTTACCTGTAAATCCGAGGATCCTAATGTAAAATAGTTCATAATATTAAAATCTGGTGTAATGTTGTAAGGGTACTACCTTAAGCCCTGCTTTCATTTTTTACGTAGTGAAACAAGTTTATACGCTTCTTGTTAAAAATGTGTACATACATGCAATTTTACTAATATTGCCAGTATAGTACCCGTAAAAGAAGCTTTGCTTTAATTATTCTTATCAACCTAAAGATAATCTATGTCAATCTTATTTAGCCCTCTTACAATTAAGTCTGTTACACTTAAAAACAGAATAGTGGTATCACCCATGTGCCAGTACTCCAGCAAAGATGGCTTTGCCAACGACTGGCACCTTGTTCATTTAGGCAGCAGAGCTGTAGGTGGAGCAGGCCTTATCCTGTTTGAAGCAACAGCGGTAACACCGGAAGGCCGTATTACCCCCCATGACCTTGGTATATGGAGTGACGAGCATATTCATGAGCTAAAAAGAATTACAACCTTTATACACAATAACGATAGTATAGCAGGCATTCAACTAGCCCATGCAGGCCGCAAAGCCAGCACACACCGCCCCTGGGAAGGAGGCAAATCGCTTAAGCCTACCGAAGGCGCCTGGCAAACTTTAGGCCCAAGCGAAATTCCCTTTTCTGCTTCTCACCCTGCTCCCCTGGAGTTAAATGAAAAAGGTATACATAATGTAATAGATGCATTTAGAAATGGAGCAGAAAGAGCCTTACGTGCAGGCTTTAAAGTGGTAGAAATACATGCAGCCCATGGTTATTTACTGCACTCGTTCTTATCACCATTGAGTAATAAACGAACAGATGCATATGGTGGATCTTTTGAAAACAGGATCAGGCTGCTAATGGACGTTGTGTTTGCTGTAAAAAATGTATGGCCGCAGGATTACCCCTTATTCGTGCGTATTTCTGCTACCGACTGGACAGAAGGCGGCTGGAACGAAAACGACTCATCTGCCCTGGCTGCTATCCTAAAAAAAGAAGGTGTAGATCTGATCGATTGCTCTACCGGTGGTAACATACCTGGTGCTAAAATACCGGTAGGGCCAGGTTACCAAGTACAATTTGCAGAAACGATAAAGCGAGACACCGGTATTTTAACAGGCGCTGTAGGTATGCTTACCGATGCACGACAGTGCGAAACTATTCTTGCCAATCAACAGGCTGACCTGGTACTGCTGGCACGCGAGATGCTCCGTGACCCTTATTTTCCTCTTCGTGCAGCACAGGAGCTGGGTGTTAACTTACCCTGGCCATCCCAATACGAAAGAGCTCAAAACTAGCCTGCAAAAAAAGGGACAGCATGGCTAAGCTGTCCCTTTTTACTGATCTGTCTGAATTTACCATCTGTCGCGAAGCCTTTTAAAAAAGCCTCCTTCTTTTTTCCGGTTCTCGCGTGCGCGCTCATTGCGCTTTCGCTGGCGCTCGGCATTACGTCTTTCACGTTCCTGGTCCCGGGCATTCATTTTCTGCTGACGTGCCTCTTGCTGCCTTAGCCGCTCTTCCTCATCCTTGCGTCCAAACAAACGATCAAAAAAACTATCCTGAGGTTCTGGCACACGCTCTTCAATGTAGGGTATACAATCCAGGCGTGCCTGCAAATAAGGAGGTAGTGGATCAAAACTACTGTTACGGTAATTTCTAAACTCGCTATCTTTGGATACACGCAACATATACTCTCCCCAAATGGGTAAAGCGGTATTAGCACCCTGCCCAAGGGCCAGTGTTCTGAACCTTACTTTTGGGCTTTCTGCCCCCACCCATACACCAGTAACAAGGTCGGGTGTAATACCAATAAACCAACCGTCAGAGTGGTTTTGGGTAGTACCGGTTTTACCGGCAATATCCATTGTGAGCCCCCACTCATAGCGCAGCCGCCTTCCACTGCCATCTTCTACTACTCCTTGCATTAAGCGCAGCATTGTGGCAGCATTGTCTGGCGATAAAGCCTGCGCACCTCTTTCCGGCTGGTGCCTGCGAAGTATTTTCCCAGACCGATCACTAATGCTGGTAATATATACCGGCTTTACTACCTGCCCACCGTTGGCAAAACTTGCATAGGCACTTACCATTTCGTAAAGAGAGAGGTCTGCCACTCCCAAGGCAAGGGCTGGTACCTTAGGCAGGTTGCCCTGTATACCCATACGTTGCGCCAATTGTACGGTGCGGTCTACTCCTGCCTGCATAATAACCTGCGCAGATACCGTATTTACAGACTGGGCCAATGCTCCCTGCATTGAATATTCACCACCGTACTGGCCATTTGCATTTTTGGGAGACCAGTTCTGATATTCAGTGTACGTTAACTGATCATTTGGAAAGTATGTACACGGTTCTATACCCTGTTCTAATGCTGCAGCATACACAATAGGTTTAAATGTAGAACCAACCTGTCTTTTTGAACGCACATGATCATACTTAAATGCTTTATGATCTATACCGCCAACCCAGGCCCTTACATACCCGGTGCGGGGCTCTATTGAAACCAACCCCGTATTGAGAAAACGCTGATAATAACGTAGCGAGTCCATTGGGCTCATTTCTTTTTTGGTGTTTCCGTTCCAGCTAAATACCTGCATCGGTACCTTCTGTTTAAATATCTCGCTGATCTCTTCATCAGTTTTACCCGCCCTTTTTAACTGGATATAGCGTGGCGAGCGCTCCATAGCGGTTTGTATTACACTGGCATCTTTACCCCACGGTACCTGGCCTTTCCAGTGCTCATCAAACGTTTTTTGCAAAGCAGCCATGCGCTTGCGTACAGCTTGCTCTGCATGAGCTTGAAGGCCGGTATGCAAAGTAGTATATATTTTAAGCCCGTCGGTATACAAGTTATAAGGCGAGCCATCTTCTTTTTTCTGCTCTGCGCACCATTTTACTAACTCCAGGCGCAGTTGCTCTCTAAAGTAGGGCGCAAGGCCATCGTTATGGGTCTGGTAGTTGTACCGAAGCTCAAGGGGTAATTGCTTTAATGAATCGGCCTCGCTTTCACTTAAATAGTTTGCTTTTACCATTTGGTTAAGCACAACGTTACGGCGCTTTTTAGATCGTTCCGGGTCCAGGCGAGGATTATAGGTGGTGGTAGCTTTAAGCATCCCGATCAGCACGGCTGCTTCCTCTACCTTTAAGCCGCTGGCTGTTGCGTTGAAAAAGCGTTGCGAAGCCCGTTCAATACCAAAGAGATCTCCGCCCAAGGGTACTGTATTAAGGTAAAACTCCAGAATTTCTTCTTTGGAATAAATACTTTCCAGGCGGCGGGCAATAACCATTTCGCGCACCTTATTGATAGGAGTACTGCCAAACCTGTAACTACGGCGGGGGTACAGGTTCTTAGCCAGCTGCTGGCTTAGGGTGCTTCCTCCTCCAGAGCTTTCTTCCTGCAAAAGAAGGGATTTAAAAAACACTCGCCCCAGGCTGCGGTAGTCTATCCCTGAATGTTGGTAAAAGCGGGCATCCTCTGTGGCAATAAGTGCTTTGATCGCATCCTGCGAAATGTACCTGTAGGCTACGTTGGTACGATCCTGTATAAAGTAACGGCCCAGCAAAATACTATCTGCAGAATATACCTCAGATGCTACACTATTCTGGTGGTTTCTAAGGGCTTGCTCAGATGGAATCTCGCCAAACATCCCCAGGGATACGGCCATAAAAAATGCAACAACACCGATAATCAACAGTACAAATGCAGCTATAGCTCCCTTTACTAAAAATGTAAAGTCTGCCAGCCTGGCATTTTTCCAGTTATAGTTTCTGAAAAAATGCCATTTTCGACCCAGGTAGCCCCCACCCATCAATTGGCCGTTTGCACCTTTTCGAGGTGAAGCAAACAAGCTGGTAAAGGGCCGCAAAATGTAGTTCTGAAAAAACGCCAGCATGGTCTGCAGCGCTTTTTTTATAGTTTCTTGAAATTGTTCCAATGCAATTTATTAGGCTGACATTTATACCTTGAACGCCCTTAATAGGTTACAAAACGGTTAAAGCCAGCCATACTGAGTATAAAATATAATATTGATACAGCTATGGGCAATAATAGCGCCAAGGCTCAATCACAACGTAAAAGCAATGGCCTGTAGTTTCTGCTTGTAATAAATCATGCATTGTAAAGCATAACTTATTCCCCAAATTGCACCCTTCTAAGATGTTATAAAAGCACCTGAACACAAACAAAGTATTGCCGGGTTTGCAAACTCCGTAGCCTATGCAAACCCGCAACCTCCCGTCTACTTAATAGATATTTAGTTAATGAATAATATTGTTGCTAAATATCTTTTTGTAACTGATTTTGTAAAAGGTTGTTCGCTAATTTTGACCGGAAGATTAATACCTGCTAGCCCAAGTCACAACAGTGATTGGCCGAAGTACCTGGTAGCCTTCTTCTGCAAAAGCCTGTATTTTTTCACGTACTTCATCTTCTACTGCCTGTGGTAAAAACCTCACCCCATTATTGTCTTCAAAGTTAAAATAAATAGGCACCACTACTTCAAAGTCAACAGGCAGAGCACTTCCGGCGGCTGCCTGGAATTTATCAAACAGCAGATGCTTTTGCTCTTCTAAATTTAGATAAGGAGAGGAATTATACAGGTTTGTAAATTGATAAATGTTATTTGTACTGGTAATCTTTAACACCGTAACACCTGACTCTGTCTTTTGCCTCAGTTGATTTGGGTAAAGCAGGTTTTTCTGAATTATTTTTGTAATTTGCTTTACAGCTTCAGCATCTAAAGGCACCTGGCTATAGGATTGGAAAAAACTGGCTACCAACAAAATACAAATTAAAATATGCTTCATAAGTAAACAATAACGAGTGTTACAGGATCATCAGCGAGGGTACGTTTTAAAAGTTAACAGCTACAGACGTAGTAATGGCAGCATTGTGGCGAACAAATGCATTCTGGCGCACAAAGATCGGATCCTGGCTCCTGAACAAGCGCCCTTCTACACGTAGCATAGCGCCCGGTACAGGTATATAATCCAGGTTAAGCGAATATCCCGCTGTGTTAAACCCATTTGGATTAGAGGCAAAAGGCGGAGGTGTCCTGAAGTCTTGCGGAGCAATCATGATACCGCCAGGATCGCTATAATATTCGGCCCGCGCTGCAATAGCAAACTGATTGATGGGTTGATAACGAAGAATAGCTGTTGGGTTCAACCAGGCCTCTAAATTCCTGCCGCCAAGAACCCGGCTTCTTTCCATCCCAATATCAAAACCACCTATTAGCCCAACCTGGTCAGTAAGTTGCCATATTGCATACAGGTTATGGAAATACCGCCAGCGCGGGGTTAAATCGGGGTACTCATTACTAAACAGCGTACTGTAATTAAAGGTAAAGCGTTCGTTAGGTTGGTAGGTCACTTGTGTTCCAACTGCTTTGTTGCTATTTCGCTCTGTTTCGCGTATGTTCTGCCAGCCGTTGGCAATTATCAGTGCAAACTCCCAGGGGGCTTGTACAGGCGTGTACGTTAGCCTGGCGCCCGAAAGGTAATACGGTGTATTTTCGGCTACTATAGAGCGGGTAAGGGTATAGTTTTCAGTAGAGATTGCATTTTCAAAACCAATATGCGATAGAAAAACGCCTGCATCCAGCCAAAGCCCTTTAGCCATGCGCACTCCTGCATGGGCTTCCCAGATATGCCGCATCTGCTGTTGCTCATGTGCCAGGTTATACTGACTGTAAGTACCAGCCATTAGCCCCACAGTGGCTCTTAGCCTATCGCTGCTATACTCTCCTTTTAAAAGGGCCAGGTTAATGCTAAACTCGTTGTGCCGGGTGTGGTTGTACAAAAAATCCGGGCGCTGATTATCGGCTGGCCTGTTAAAGTCATACACATAATAAGCATCTACAAAACCCGAAAAAGTAAACTTGCCTGGCGTTGTAAGGGTATCGGTTACCTGTGCATAAGCACCAGACACTAAACAAATTAAAAAGAGAAAATTGAGCAGTAAAGATTTAATCATGAAGCAGGTATTAAATAAAAAGCTGGCACTTGTACTTTAACCTATACGGCTAATGTATAAGTACCAGCATGGTGTTAAGCAAAAAGGCGTTCGGCTTCAGCAATTGCTTCGGGTTTGCCTACATCAATAAGTACATCTGCAGTATGGTCGTATCCGCTTATAATCTGGTGCTCACATAACTCAAGATAAACATCTACAATGGAGAACTTGCCTTCCCGTTTCATTAGCTCAAAAATCTGAGGCTCTATTACATGGATGCCGCTAAATGCTTTCGGGATCAGGCCGGGTTCGTTGCGCATTATCTTTTCTTCACCGGTTTTCTGGTTCATCCAGCCACAAAGTTCGTGAGCTGCATTAAACAAAAAGTAGCGAGAGGTAACCCTGCTGGTAACGGCAAGCGTGGCCAGCGAGCGGTGCTCCTTATGATGGGCTATCATCTGGCTTACGTCCAGGTTGGTCAGTATGTCCACATTCATCACCAGAAAAGGATTTTCTCCGGCCAGGTATTGAGCAGCTTTTTTTAAACCTCCGCCTGTTTCCAGCAGGGCATCGGTTTCATCAGAAATGATAATGTTGCAGCCAAAGTTTTTTTGCTCTTTTAAAAAGCCAGTGATCTGCTCCGGGTAATGGTGTACATTAATTACAAAATCATGAAACCCGAAGCTTTTAAGGTACTCAATATTACGCTGCAACAGGGGCTTTCCGTTTACGGGAGCCATTGCTTTGGGGCTGTTTTCTGTAAAGGGTTTTAAGCGTGTACCTAGTCCGGCGGCAAAAATCATTGCTTTCATATTTCCCATTAGTTGATCCAGTTTTTAGCTTCCTGTACTACATGTTTTACTTCTACGTTTACGCCAAACTTTTGCTTTAAATGCTTGGCCAGGCTATCGGCCGCAAATACACTGCGGTGCTGGCCTCCGGTACAGCCAAAACCCACCATCAGGCTCTCGAAACCGCGCTTTAAATAATCGCTTACGCTGATATCAACAAGGCTATACACATGCTGCAGAAACACCGGCATTTCGGTCTGGTACATTAAAAAATCCTGCACGGGTTTATCGCGACCGGTCAGTTTTTTGTACTCTTCAAAACGGCCAGGATTTAAAATGCCCCGGCAATCAAAAGCAAAGCCTCCCCCATTGTCTGATGGATCTTCGGGCATGCCTTTCTTGTAAGAGAAGCTGTACACCCGAACCAGTAATTTACTTTCGGGGGTAGCCTTTACATTCTCAAAGCGATTAATAATATCATCGCTTACCATAGCCTGCAATACCTTTTGCAGCTCGGGCAAACGGATCGGGAAGCTCTTGTTTTCCAGGAACCACTTAAGATTACGCAGGGCAAAAGGAATACTGCTTATAAAGTGCGGCTTACGCTCAAAGAGGCCTCTGAAGCCGTAGGCACCCAGCGTTTGTAGCATGCGGATCAGCACAAAACCATGGTAGTTGTCCAGGAAATCTTTCTGGTTTAGTTTACCGCCCTGCAAATCGTTTACACGATCAAAATAATAATTTACCAGTTCATCTCTCCACTCATAAGGCAGAGCAGCTTTGGCCTGCCAAAGCATAGACGCTACATCATATTGCAGGGCTCCTTTCATACCTCCCTGGTAATCGATAAAATACACTTTATCATCGCGCACCATTACGTTTCTGCTCTGGCAATCGCGGTGCATAAAGTACTTGTTCTGTTCCTGCATCAAAAAGTAGCTCAGCATCTCAAAATCGTTAAGCAGCAGGTTTTTATCGTAGGGTAATTGCAGCGCCCTTAAAAAATAGTATTTAAAATAGAGTAGATCTGAGTAAATGGCATTTTTATCAAACGAGCGGGTAGCAATGCAATAATCATAGTCGAGCCCTGTGCCTCCGTTAATTTGCAATTGCGCCAGTTGTGCCAGGGTTTTGCGGTAAAGGTTGAGTGTGTTTTCGGTAAAGCCTTCTTTCTGTACAACATCAAACAGCGATACATCGCCTAAATCGGTTTGTGCATAAAAAGTTTTATCTGCACTGGCATTAAATATTTCGGGTACGGCCAGTTGTTTGCTGTTGAAGTGGCGGGTAAACTCTAAAAATGCTTCGTTCTCCGGAACATTAGTATTGTAGGTAATGATATACGATCGCTGGTCGGTACGCACTCTAAAGTACTGCCTGTCGCTACCTGCCTGGGCCAGTTGTTGTACATCTTGAATGGTGGCATCGGGCTTCCAGGTCCCAAAAAAATCTTTTACTTGATCAACTATCGTGGGCATATTTCCTTTCTATTTTCTGCTTAGGTATTTATTCCTGTAAAGCTATACAGTAATTGTACAGGAAAGATTCTTGAATATTTTTTCAATTGCAAGAAAAATACAAAAGCAGGTAAGAAAACTGGTCTGTTTACAAGCCTGTCAAAGACCTTATTCTTATTTATCTTAATTCTAAATTACTTGAATATTAAGTATTTACCGAAACAAAGTTGCACCCTTTAGCAGTAAAACCATATATAAAACATGAGTTTAACTTAAACATATATAGATATGGACGCAACATGCAATCACTGCTCTCACTGGGAGCAAGACCAAGCAAAAAAACAAGTTCAGAGCGATGATTTTGGCGTTTGCAATGAACTAAGCAATCATAACCTGGACCCTGAATATGTGCTGCCTGTTATTAACGAGAGGCAAATGTCAAGCAACGCCAGTAAAGGCTTCGAGATGATTACCGGTGCTATGTTTGGCTGCAATCATTTTGAAGAAAAAGACGAGTAATACATATCTGACATGTAATGATAGCCAGTTTTGTGTTTTTTAGTAGAACACAGAACTGGCTATTTTGTATTAGCGCTATCAGAAATTGTTGAGGGGGACCGGAGCTGCTTTTAGTGTCGTTGCATCTAAACTACTAGCAGGTTTGGCCCAGCTAATGTAGAACTCTGTCCAGCCATCGGGGCGGGTTTGAAGCGAAAAGTCGAACCTATGGTTGCGTAGTATTTCACGCACCACCATTAGTCCTATGCCTTGCCCCTGTGGTTTGGTGCTATAGAAAGGAGTGAACAACATTTTTTGCACTTCAGCAGGTATGCCCTTGCCTGTATTCAGCACGCGCAATCCATTAGCCTCTACCCGTATTTGTACTTCGCTTTTGGGCTCTGCAGCTTCTATTGCATTTTTAAGGATGTTGATTAGAACCTGCTCAAACTGCTCTGTATCCAAGGGTATTACTGCCGGAATAGCAGCCTCAAATACCGAAAGCCTGATACCTCTTTTTTTGCTTTCAGACTCCATGAGTATTGTCATTTGCTGCAGCAGCTGGTTTATACTGACAGGCTCTAATTTTGGAGGGGGAATCTTTACTACTTCTGAAAAATTAGCCATAAACCGGCTCAGGCGTTGGTTGCGCGTAATGGCAATTTCTATGGCCTGCAGGTAATCTTCTTCCTCTTTATGGGTATCAGCTAATGACTGCAAAATAGAGTTAATGGCACATATAGAGTTGTTCACTTCATGCGACATCATACGGATCACCTTATCGTAAGCCTGTTTCTCTGTTCTCAGAATTTCTTCGGTAAGCTCTTCCAGAATGATAAACTGCCGCTCAAAGCCCCTGTCAATAAAACGGGATTTGATACAGCGGTAAAAGCGATTGCCTTGCACCTGTATTACCCGGCTATCGCTATAGGGCAGCTGCGATAATTCGCTGGCAAAAGGTGCTGGCAAGGCGCTGAGCGGACTTCCCTTTAACGTTTCCTGGGTTTCGCCCAGTACTTTTTGTGCAGCTGTATTGAGAGTTGCAATATTCCCGTCCAGGTCCAGCAGTAATATGCCTGCTGGTGAGGCCTGTATCAGTTTTTCCAACAGGTAATGCTGTTCTGCGGCATGGGTACGCTCTAGCCTTAGCTGTTCGATCATGCGGTTGTACACATCTACCAGGGCATCTAGTTCGCCCTGCCCTACTTTATTAAATTGCACCGAAAAGTCTTTCTCCTTAAGGCTTTCGGCACCCGCAGCAATTAACTTAACAGGCACTACAAAGGCCTTGTACATTTGGTAAGCGAAGGCAAGCGAAACCAGTATACCTGCTTCTGCCAACAGGAACCACCCCGGCTCATCGCGCAATAGCAGCACAACCAGCCCCATAAGCACTCCGTGCAACAGGCCTACGTACAGAAAGTATTTAAGGGGCAATTTCATATATTGTATTTCTAACCTTACGCCAGGTCATTACTCTTCGTGGCCTTTCGCTGTGCTTAGTTCATGAGGGATGTTATGCTTTTCGAGCCGCCTGTACAGGGCACCTCTGCTCAGGCCCAGCGACCTGGCTACTTTTGTCATGTTTTCGTTATGCACTTCCATAGCCCGTAAGATCATAGCTTTCTCCATTTCATCCAGGGTAACTACTGGCAACTCATCTGCATCCAGTTTTACTGCTGCTTTCGCTTTACTATTTATTTGTGCTTCAAAGTCTTCTACCTCCAGCACATCATTTCCGCTTAACAACACGGCCCTTTCTACCCCATTTTTCAGTTCGCGAATGTTACCTGCAAAGGGCTGTCCTTTGAGCCATCGCAAAGCTGCAGGGCTGGCAGTTAAGGCAGGGCGATTATAAATTTCGCGCAGGTTTCTTATAAAGTGGTTTGCCAGCAGAGGGATATCGGAAGGCCGCTCGCGCAGAGAGGGTAGTCGAACCGTAATCAGGTTAATGCGATAATACAGATCCTCCCTGAATTGCCCCTTTGCTACCATTTCCTCCAGGTTGCGGTTGGTGGCGCAAATAACGCGTACATCTACATGGCGCGATTTACTATCGCCCAGCACCTCGTAGGTTCTGTCTTGCAATACGCGCAGCAGCTTTACCTGGCTGGCAGGGTCCAGGTCACCAATTTCATCTAAAAAGATGGTACCTCCATTGGCAAGCTCGAAGCGTCCTACCCTATCGTTTTTGGCATCGGTAAAAGCGCCCCGCTTATGACCAAACATTTCGCTCTCAAATAGTGATGCCGATATGCCTCCCAGGTTTACTTTTACAAAGGCTTTGTTGTACCGGCGGCTGTTCAGGTGCACGGCTTCGGCTATAAGCTCTTTGCCAGTACCGCTTTCGCCCATAATCAGGATTGAGGCATCGGTAGCGCTTACCTTGCCTACCTTTTCAAGCACCTCCATAAAGCCTTTGTCTTCACCCACAATGGCATCGAAATCCCATTTTTTATTGAGGGCAGCACGACTCATGCTTGTTTCAGTTTCACGCTTTTGTTTTGCCAGGGTAAGCACGGTATGAATGGATTGCAACAAATGCTCATTTTGCCAGGGCTTGTTTATAAAATCGGTAGCACCCTGCTTAATTCCTTCTACAGCCAGGGGAACAGAGCCCCAGGCGGTAATCAGAATGACAGGCACTTGCGGATAGAGTTGCCTCACTTTTTTGAGCAGTGCCAGGCCCTCTTCCCCGCTGGTCTCTATGCTGAAGTTCATATCCGAGATCACCAGGTCTGGTTCTTTTTCAGTTAGCTTTTGCAACGCTTCTTCCGGACCGGATGCGGTTTGAACCATGTACCCTGCTTTTTTTAATAGCAGACTCAGGGAGGCTCTTATTGCTTCATCATCGTCTATTAGGAGTATCATTGGATTGAGGGTTTGTTTTGTAAAGTTAAGAATTTTTAAATGTACTTTTGGTTTGAATCCACCTCACCATATATGAGTTTTATCTTCACTACTTGTTAGTTATTTTCTACTTTGCGATGATTTCAGAAGCTTTTGCAACAATTTTAAATGTACTTTTGGCTTGAACCAAAAGTTCAAGGCTGTGAGGAAATTGGCTAAATTTTACTACGTTTCGCGGGCACAATTTAAACTCGCTTCGCTCAGACAGTAAATTGTGCTTACCGCTCCACTTCGTAAAATTCTTAACGCCATTTCCTCAAGGCCGTCCTACCCAGGAGCTTTGGCTATGGTTTCTTTAATAATTTTAGCTGCATCTTAACCCTTCTCACAGGTAGTTCCCACTCAGTCACTCTATCACTCAGTTGCTCAGTAATTCCTCCTGACTCCAGACTCCATACCTCCTGATTCCTGTCTCCCTACCTCCTGCCTCCTACAAAATCCCATCTCCCAAATTTACTCCTTATTCATAATGCAGTGCTGTGGCCGGTTCGATTCTGGAGGCTTGTATGCTTGGATACAGGGCGCAGAAAGCTACCAAGAGGTAGATGATAAACAGTGAAGATCCGATACCCAGGGCGTAAATGTGGTTGCTTACTTCAAAAACGCCTAGTAAAGGAAACTGGATGGCAAGCAGGAGGCCCATGAACAAAGCCAGGGTAGACATGGCCAGCATTTCGCCTACAATCTGGATTCGGATATCGGCTTGTGTAGCACCTACGGCTCTGCGGATACCGATTTCTGCATAACGCTTGCTGATGTTCTGCCAGAGTACTCCGAACAAGCCCATGGCAACATTGATCATCAGGAAAACACAAACAATGGCCGGCGCAATAACCAGCGACATTTTGATACGCTTGAAAAGGGTACGAGCTTCTTCTACCGTGCTGAGCTCAAAAGTCCAGGTACCTGTTACAGCACCTGCCTGTTCCAGGAGGGCCTGCTGCCATTGTGGCGAGGCTCCGCTTTTTACTTTAAAGATAAGTGTAGGCAGGGCTGCGGCTGTGTCGCTGGCATTGTGTAAATTGAAAACGGCACCTTCTTCTGACCCAAACTCACCCCACCTCGAAAAGCCTTTTACAATACCTTGTACTCTATAACTGGTTCCTCCTGAGCTTATAATTTTACCTATTGCATCTCCATCGGGAAACAGTTTTTCACTCAGCTTTTCATTAATAACTACAGGTGCATTGCTTTGAACTACATCTTCAGACTTAAACCATCTTCCTGCTATCAGATCCATTTCAAACACATCATAATAAGAGGGTTCTACCGTAAATACATTGGCTAAATGATCAGTAGAATGCTCAGAATCGTACTCCGAGCTATGCACATACCCTGAGTATGGAAAGTTTCTGCCACTAAGGGAGGCTACTTCTACTTCGGGCATAGTGCGGAGCAGGTTCTTGACAGACTTTACTTTTTCCCAGGCACTGAGGCCTGTTTCACCATGGCTTTCCATATTTAGTACATATACCGACTCCTGGTTAAAGCCTTTAGGCCTCCAGTAATTAGAAAGTGTTTGTATTACAATCGTACTGGTAGCAAACAGTACCATAAAGGAAAAGAAAATTTCCAGCAGGATCAGGAAGTTCTTTTTCTTCCCTTTCCACATGAGCTTTATTAGTTGTTGTAACATGATGGTAGTTGTAGGGTTAGGTGTTTGCTTTAAGGGCTTCGGCTGGCTGCAACCTGGACATGCGCCAAGCCGGATACACACCAGACAACAGCCCGAACAGAATGGTAATGATAAGTCCGTAGGTAAGTACTGCACCATTTATGGTAAAATGGGCATAGTTTATAAGGTTACTTGCATTTATACAGTAAAGGGCACCATAGGCAAGTAGTACCGAAATTACTCCGCACAGTAAGGTTAGCAGCAGATTTTCCACAACAAATTGCATTACCAATGTGGTTGAGGAGGCCCCAAAGGCTTTGCGCACCCCAATCTCAGAGGCTCTTTCCTGTATGCGGCTTACATTTATATTGATTAGGTTAATGGTGGGTAGCAGCATAAACATAGCAGTCAGTATACCAAGTATAATGTACAACAGCTCTACGTTGCTCCCTTCTTCGGACCCTAGTGCAGACCTGGCAAAAGACTCCAGGTAAGAGTCAGCAAAAACCCGTATATAGGTAATACGGTCGGGTTCCGGGTTCTCAATGGCATTGTTAAGCACGGCAAACTCCTGCTGTATGGCCTCAACACCACTTTTGCTGCTTGCCACTAATACACCCATATACTGGCCTGTAAACTGTGCATCTTTTACATTATCGTTACTCAGGGTATAGGGCAAAAAGAAAGTACCATAAGAATAAATGCGGCTTACTGGAATATTCTCTATTACACCAACAATGGTATATTTTGCCTGGTTGATTTTCACTTCTTTGCCTACTGCTGAGCTAGTACCGAATATCTTTTCTTTTTCGGTTTTACTTATAACAGCTACAGGTGTCCGGTTTGTAAATTCATCTTTGGTATAAGGCCTGCCTTCAATAAAGTTAAATTGCATGATCTGCCAGAACGCCGCATCGGTATACTTTAAATCAAGGTCTACTTTTTTACCGTTTACATAGGTGTTTGCGGCCTGAAAGATGGAGAAAAAGCTCATACTTTCAGGTGTTTTAAGTTTACTGGCATAGCGGTCCAGAAAGTGCAATGAAGTAGCGCCACTACTATAGCCTGAATTTTTATATTTTACCACAGCCCTGCTTATATACAGGCTCCGGTCCATGTTTACGTCAGGTGCATGCACGCCTGTGCTATGGTCCCAGAATGCATAGGCAACCATAAGTATGGTAAGTGTAATACAAATACCAAACATGCTGATAAAGGTGTAGAACTTGCGGCGTTGCAACACCTTAAGAGCCATTTTAAGATAGTTGCGTAGCATAGATTTCGGAGGTTACCTGTTGACCATCAAAGAAGCGTACCAGGCGCTGGGTGCGCTTGGCCATTAACTCATCGTGGGTTACCATTACAATAGTAGTACCATCCTGATTGTTGAGTTGCAAGAGTATGTTCATAATCTCATCACCCATTACAGAGTCCAGGTTACCAGTGGGCTCATCGGCTAGTATAATTTCCGGCTGGCCTGCAATGGCCCGGGCAATGGCAACCCGCTGGCGCTGTCCACCCGATAACTGGTTAGGGTAATGTTTGGTGCGTGCGCTCAAGCCTACTTTCTCCAGGGCTTCCAGGGCTCTTTTCCTGCGGTCTGCAGCAGATACATTGCGGTAAATAAGCGGTAGTTCTACATTATCAACTACATTTAAATCGTTAATAAGGTGGTAGCTCTGGAAGATAAAACCCAGCTTCTGATTGCGGATATGTGCCAGCTTTTTATCAGGTAGGTTCGCTACCTGTATACCGTCTAGCTCTATGGTGCCGGCAGTAGGCAGATCAAGTAAACCCATAATGTTAAGTAGCGTACTTTTACCGCAACCAGAGGGTCCCATAATCGACATAAATTCGCCTCTTTGCACTTCCATGTTTACCTTTTGCAAGGCCAGGGTTTGGATCGTGCTGGTCTTATAGACCTTTTCGATGTTCGTTAGTTTTATCATAATCAATGAGTGAATGAGAAATTGATAGAATGATTGAATGATTCTCTGAAGTATTTTGCCGCTATTGCTCTTGCTGACTTGCTCAGCTAAATTCGCTACAAAGGTGCCCGGATGGGTTGCCCGGTTTCAAAATCGTAAAGCGTAAGCATACGGATGCGGTAATAGGTTTGCCAGTAATTCTGAAGGGCCTGCATATAATTGCGATAGGCCTGGTCTTTTTCATTCTGAGCAATGGTAAGCTCGGTAATACTTATGCGGCCCAGCGAAAAGCTTTCTCCGGTAATTGTAAAGCGCTGCTGTGCCAGGGCCGCGGCCTCCTGTGCTACCTCTACCTGGCTCTTTAACGACTGGATCAGGGCTACCTGGGTTATGATCTGTTGCTCAAAGTCTGCCTGGTCTTGCCGCACAGTGTAGTCTACCAGTTTTTGGTTAGCCTGGGCTGTTTTATGCACTGCTTTATTCCGGCCCCAATCTACTATGGGTAAGGTAAAGCCAATGCGTATCATCTGCTGATCTACCGAGTTTGTGTATAATTCTCCCAGCTGGCTTCCCCGGTTAGCAAGACCTACGGCTGCAAACAGGTCTGCATTCAGGCCGCCTTCCATTCGTGCTTTATTAACATTTCGCCTGGCTTCCAGCAAGCGTATTTTAAAGTCTACAACCGTCTCTTTGTTTTTATGAGCTTCTGCAAGGGCTACCTCTTCGCTTACCTGCAGTACCGGCAAATGGTCGGGCTCCTTTACCTGTACCTGGCTACCCTGCAACCCTACATAAGATTTAAGTTGCAGAAATGCAGTGTACATATCTTGCTGGGCTTGCTGCAAGGCGCGTTTGGCATTAAGTAGGGTATAGTTCATTTGCAGAATGTCGTTTTCAGAAATGCGTCCCATCTCATACCGCAACCTGGCAATATCCAGGTTCTTTTGCCCGCTCTCCATATTCTGCCTGGCCATTTCGTAGTCCATTTGGGCCAGCAACAAGGTAAAGTAGTGAGCGGTAGCCTGTAAAGATACAGCTTCCAGGTCGGTTAAATACTTGCGCTCAGACCTCTCCAGGCGCAAAGGCTCAATTTGCCTGTCCCAGCGAAAGCGGTTAAAATTAAACAAGGGCTGTATAAAACCCACCGATACCGGGTTGCTGTTATAGCGCGTTACGTTTCGGTCCAGGTCATCAAAGCGCTGCAACTGGCTGTTTATAAATAACTGCCCGCCAGTTAAGCCAATGTTCTGGCTCAGTTCCAGGTTCAGGCCACTGTTGTTGTTTACAATCGGCTGAAACAGCAGGGTGCCATCTGGCTGCGTAACCGAACTAATGGTGCGGCTAAAATCAGGCAGGGTACCTTTTAAAGCCAGCTGTGGGTATAAGCCGGACTGGTAGGTTCTAAACTCCCAGTAACTGGTTTCTTTACCTGTTTCAGCCAGAACAGCCGATACCGATTGTTCACGAGCCATCTGTATAACATCCTGAAGGCTCAGCTTTTCCACTTTTGCCTGGGCCTGTAGTTTCCAGGGCTTAAGTAAAGCTGTTAAAACGGTGATGAGTATAAGCAGATACATTAACCAATTCATAGCATTAACGATTTATGAGTTGTACCTCTTCTGCATTTTCGAACTTTGCCATATCTGTAAGGATCAGCTCCTCACCTTCCTGCAAGCCTTCTATCTCTACCATGTCCAGATTGCTCAGGCCAATGTTTACACGCCTGGCAATGGCTTTATCTTCCTTTACAACAAATACCTTCTGATCCTTCTTGCCTTTAAAAAAGGCCCCGTTTTTCACAACCAGGGTATTTTCTTTGTAAGCCGTAATCACAAAAACATCTACCTGCAAATTAGGTCTTAAAAAAGCTGCACTACCCTCGTCCAGGCTTACTTCAAAGGCAACCAGTCCATTGCTAACTTCGGGTTTTATAGTAGAGATCATGCCCTCCAGGTCTTTACCTCCACTGCGTACCTTTACCCTTCCGCCTGGTTTTAGCTCAGGCGCATAAGCCTCCGAAATGGTGGCGGTTACTTTAAAGCGACTAAGGTCTGCCAGGCGAACCAGCTCCTCACCTGCCTGTATGGTGGCCCCCAGCTTATCTTTTACATATACCAGCACACCATTGCGGGCTGCCCGAACCTCGGCTTGCTGCATTCGCTTGAGGAGCTCATTTATAGATTTTTCTTCTATGCGTATTTCGTAGCTTAGCGTAGTAAGATCGGCTTTATTGGTTTGTTGCTGGTTGTGGATTTGCTCTTCTAGTTGTTGCAGTTCTCTTTGAGCTATTTGCAGGTTAAGCTCGGCTTGCTCTACACTAGCCTTAGTCCCTCCGCCTATTGTTACCAGGTGCTTTTCGCTGTTCAGGTCGCTTTCCAGGCTTTTAATGCGTAGCTTTTTAATATCGTACTGGGCTTTTAGATCTGACAGGTTCTTTTCCATCCGTAGGCGGATCAGGGTAGCTTCGTTCTTCCTTTTCTGCAGGCCTTCTTCCAGTTTTTCCAGCTCCAGCTGGCTGTAGCTAAGGTCTAATTTAAGAATGGGTGTGCCTGCACTTACTATGGCGCCTGCATGGTGGTAAACCGAATCAATACGGGCCTGAATGGGGCTGCTAATGGTCTGCTCATACTCTGGCACTACAGTACCGGTAGCAGTAAGGCTGGCCTCTATAGAGCCTTGTTGCACCTTAGCAATTTGCAGAGTATTATAATCTACTTTAGGATGGATCAGGTGCCGGATCAAAAACACACTAGCTACCAGTGCGCCAAGAACAAGCGCTATTTTTACCTGCTTCAGCCGGACCTGTTTTTTTATTTCCTTATGTGGTATTTCAATATCCATACAGCTCTTATTTTGATGCTGTATAGCCAATACCTATGCCACAGACATAAAAGCCTGTTTGTGAAGCAAAAAGCTAATTTTAGCCTGTAAAATAGCTGTCCGGAAATGGACAGCTCGTCCGCTTCTGGTGATGTAGAAACCTAGTGTGTAAAAGCTGGTTGTAAGCTTCATCATAATGCTACATTCAATAAGACAGAGACAAGCAAACTTTATAACTCCCAGTAAATCAATACATAAATGTCGCCTCCACGACAAATAGCATACTTGCTGTTAAAAAGTTTAATTTATTTTGTTCCCAAAAACCCAGATAACATAACTTATTATCCCCTTAGAAAAGAATGTTAAAAAAAACTTATAACACTACCTAGTGTACACGGAAATCCGGCTTTTTTTAAATATCGTAGATACCTCCAACACTAACAAATATGATTTGGCAGATCATATACTTTTACAGTACAGTGTTTTACATTTTTTTCATTTTTTACAATTTTTTATTATTAAAACCTTTACCGCTATGAGATTATTTTCCAAAGCAAGCCAGAAGATCTGGCTTTTGGGGCTGGCTATTGCCGTGCTGTCAGTAGCAGGTTCGCAAACCTACTATTTGGAGTCATCAAGCCACAGGGAAGCGCCCCTTATTGCTAATGACCCACAGGCAGACAATACTGATGTATATGCCTTCAGGAGTCCTACCAATCCCGATAATATGATTATTATCGCAAACTACATTCCTTTTCAGTTGCCTCATGGAGGGCCAAACTACTATTGGTTCGGGGAAGATGTAACCTACGACATCCATATCAAAAACAACCCTGAAACAAAAGGAGATGATATTATTTATCGTTTTGAGTTTAAAAGGGAAAACGAAGATCCATCTACTTTTTTTAGGGCACGGTTAGGGAAAGAAAATTCAAAAAACACCTATACCATGAAAAAAAGTACAGATGGGGGCCACAGGTTTACCACTGTTCTTTCCAATGGTAAAGTACCACCACCAAACATTGGCCCACGCTCTATACAAAGTGGTGTAGGCCTGGGTGCATCTGACTATGAATCGCTGATGATGGCGGCCATTACTACAGCCCCGGATGGTGAAAAGATCTTTGCAGGCCAGATAGACGATCCTTTTTTTGTAGACCTGGGTGGCATTTTTGACCTTGGTAACATCCGGCCGGAGAATGCACCAGATGGCCTTCGTTGCCTCAATGTACATACCATTGCCATGGAAATCCCAATCAGGAACTTACAAAAAGATGGCAAATCGGTTAGAGAAGCTAAAAACATTCTTGATTCTGATTATGTAATTGGTGTTTGGGCCTCTGCCAGCCGCAGAAAAATTACGGTGCGTACCGGTAAACATTTTCACGACCTGCAAGGCCCTTTAGTACAGGTGTCGCGCCTGGGCATGCCACTTACCAACGAGGTTATTAACCCGGTAGGCCGCAAAGATGAATGGAACAATAAAACCCCTTACAATGAAGGCAAATTCTGGGAAGAGTTTTTTGTTAACCCTGAGCTGGCCCTTTATATGGATGATGAACGTTTTGGCACTGCTGTACCTGGCTTATCGCAACTACGCATCCAAAGCAGATCGTTGGGTAGATTTGACTTCCGTAATTTAAAAGACGGACTCTACCAGATACGTAACTCTGCTGCTGTACGAGGCACAGCCCTTGACAGAGCAGCCTTTGGCGAATACCTGCTGCGCCCAAGATCTCCCCGTTCTGTAGATTTGCTGCCTATTTTCCACACGGGTGTGCCTAACCTGCCTCCTTACCAGCTGGCAACCGGCAAAGGTGGTAATCCACTGGCCATGGGTAAGCCTTTTATAAACAACTTTTTACCAACATTTGGCGATATGCTGCGGGTAAATATGGCCGTACCGGTAACCGATCGAAATTCTGCAGACTTTAGCAGCCTTGGTCTTGTACAGGCTGCCGTATTAGGCCTTACAGATGACCGGTACAATACCAACACCGATATTCAGTTTATTCCAAACATGGATGGCTTCCCTAATGGCAGACGCCTGGAAGATGATGTAACCCGCATTGAACTACAGGCAGTAGGCGGTGTGGTGCTGGCTGCCATTGGCCTCTGGTACGATGATTTTGAGCCTGGCACAAGCCCCAGCCCTGTTACCCAGGACTTAGTAAATGTGCTTACGTTTACCACCGGGGTTGAAAAGAATGACACTACCTTTAAAGCCATGTTCCCATTTGTACAAACTCCATGGAACGGTTTTAAAGACGGAGCAATGTGCAATTGTGGCGACATGGGCACATCAACCAGCATGAACACAACCCCTAGCATGAGCCGTGAAGTAGCTGAAAAAATGGCTGCCCCAACAGTTATGACAATGTCTGTTGAGACCTATCCGAACCCAACTACAGATCGTGCTACCTTCCGCTACCGCGTAGCTGAACAAGGCAAGGTTTCTCTTAAAGTGTATGATATGGCTGGCCGCGAGGTAGCGGCTCCTGTTAACAATGTACAGCGAGAAGCAGGCGACTATGAAGTAAACCTTGATGTAAGCAACCTTAAAGAGGGTGTTTACTTTGTTGCCATTCAGAAAGGTACAACCACAGTGCAAACTCAGAAGTTTGTTATAAAAAAATAAGTAAAGCAAAGGCCGGGTTGTATGACCCGGCCTTTATTTAAAGCTCATTAATCTTTTTTGTATGAAAAAGCACCTATACACCTTTACTATTGTACTCATTCTGGGAGCGGCGGTATCGTTATTCATATATAATTATACACGTAAGGAGGCGCCTATACCACCCCTATTGGAAAGGCATGGACCTATTTCAACCACAAGTGAGTGGGTAAACACCAAAGCCGCTATTGCGGGCCTGCAGCGTAAGCTGCGCGATAAGCCTGGCGATATACAAAGCAAACTTTTACTGGCACTGGCTTATATGCAGGAAGCCCGCGTGACCGGGGAACACCCCTACTACTACCCGGCTGCGCTCGGCCTGGTTGAGGACATTATCAAAAGAAACCCATCTGACAAGGATATACTGTTTGAAGCCATTGTAGCCAAAGCCACTATACAGCTATCATTACACCAGTTTAAAGAAGCCCTTGAAACCGGTAACAAAGCCCTGTCTATGAGAGCAGGAAGTGCGGCCGTTTGGGGTGTTTTATGCGATGCCAATGTAGAACTGGGCAATTACGAAGAGGCCATTGAGGCGGCCGATAAAATGGTTGCTATTCGTCCCGATCTTAAATCGTATTCGCGTGTATCGTACCTACGCGAAATACATGGTGATATGGAAGGCGCTATTTCTGCGATGGACATGGCAGCCAAAGCTGGTTTTCCGGGACTTGAACAAACGGCCTGGGCACGGGTTACCCTGGGTAACCTCTACGAAAAGACTGGTGACCATAACACTGCGGAAATGCATTACCGTGTGGCCCTTGCCGAATACCCAAATTATGCTTTTGCCCTGGGCGGCCTGGCAAGCCTCGAAACCGCAAAGAAAAACTATAAAGAGGCCATTAAGCTGTATACAGAAGCTTTGCATGTGCTACCGGAATTTTCATTTCAGGAAAAATTAACACAGCTCTACACCCTTACCGGCCAGAAACAGAAAGCAAAAAAAACCTATACAGAACTATTGGAAGGCCTGGAAGAAGACCAGGAGTCCGGCCACCTGATTGACCTTGAACTGGCTTCAATTTATTTGGAACTAGGAAACGATCCAGCAAAAGCCATGCAGCATGCCATGAAGGAGTATGAACGAAGGCCCAATAACATTGATGTATGTAAAGCAATGGCTCTTATCCATTACAAAAGAGGCGATTTAAAAACCGCTCATACCTTTTTAACTAAGGCCAAACGCACCAACAAGCAAGATGCTGAACTGTTGGTACTGGATGGGCTGGTTAGTTATAAACTGGGAGAAAAATCATTTGGTGCAGCTCAAATCAAAAAAGCACTTTCTATTAACCCTTTCCAGGAAGGAGAATTGGCTGTAGAAGGCAGACAGGTTCTTAACACAGCCCTGGCCAGCTTTTAAAATAAACCTAATGAGGCTATCTTACATTAAACGATAAACCGGTGAACACACAGTTAACATATAAACCCTTAGTTTTGCAAATTGCCCTGTTTGCACTGCTTGGTATATATTTAATTAATGTGTTTCACCAGCATGTAAGCAGTATTGCCCACACTATCGCCCACCAGATAACCAACAGTTCAGGCCAGGGCCATCATCTATCAGATCACCATGATGCTCATCATGCACATGGCAATGCGCATTCTACAAAAAATCATCATACTCACAATCAGGCAGACCAGATCCATAACCCTGCAAAAGAGCATGCCGATTTGTACAACACTGAAAACGGTAAAGGGCATGGCCACAGTCATTCATTTTTAGCGCTGTTCAAGCCGAAGGTATTAGCGGAAAAGGTTCCTTCGGGCAAAAACGTAAGCCTGGCCGATCTTGAATTTGACAAGCACCTACCTGTTACACTATTCAGTTTCTATTTTCCAACCACAGGGTATATAAGTCATTCTGCCAGAGACTTGTTTTACCTGCCTTTACCCTACGAAAAAATTCCCACCCCTCCTCCGCAATTCTTGCTGTAGACCATCAGTTTAAACAAAGGCATTATTGTTAATTCCAATTCAGGCTCAACCAGTTTTTGCAGCCCTGCATTTTCCTGCCTTTTATTGAACTATACCTGATCAGCGTTAATGCCTGATTGACACTGGCTACTGCTTTACAGCCTGCTTAGTAACAATACTATACATTAATTATCTGGCTCTGTGGCCTGAGGGCCCGGAAGCCTACATTAAAAACTTTATGAAAACAATATTACAAGCATTACTGCTGGTACTACTTGCCAACGGTGCTTTGTATGCTCAAAATGGATCTATACGTGGAACGGTTATAGATCAAGCAAGCAATGCCCCTCTTGTTGGTGCATCCATACAGCTTCAAAATACTACCAGAGGCACTATTACAGATTTGTTTGGCAACTTTGAAGTAAGCAACCTCGCTGCAGATACTTATGAAATAAGGATCTCTTACCTTGGTTACAGAGAAGCAACCATGCGCGTATTGGTTCAAAACAACGAAACTACCATAGTAAAAATGCTGCTGGAGCCAAAGAATTTTGAACTGTCAGAAATTACAGTGGTTTCAAATGAAGGCAATCCCCTAAGCACCATAGGAGGAATAGACATAAACCTGAGGCCCATTCAAAGCTCACAGGAAATACTGCGCATTGTGCCCGGTTTATTTATAGCCCAGCATGCCGGAGGTGGCAAAGCAGAACAAATTTTTCTGCGAGGTTTTGACATTGACCATGGTACGGATGTAAGCCTAGCAGTAGATGGTATGCCGGTAAACAAGGTATCGCACGCGCACGGGCAAGGCTATGCCGACCTGCACTTTATAATACCCGAAACCGTTGAGCGTGTAGATTTTGGCAAAGGCCCCTACAAGGCAGACCAGGGTAATTTTGCAACAGCCGGTTATGCAAATTTTAACACCCGCAGATCATTACCTTCTAGCCAGCTTAAACTGGAAGCCGGCCGTTTTGATACCTACAGGGCCGTAGGCATGTTTAACCTGCTGGGCGCAGCAGCCCGCGAAAAACAGCAAAATGCTTACTTAGCTACCGAATATATGTTTACCAATGGCTACTTTGAGTCGCCACAGCAGTTTAACCGTTTTAACCTTATGGGCCGTTATGAAGGTAAACTCTCCGAAAAGGCACAGCTTCATGCATCGGTAGCCGGCTTCCGCAGCCGTTGGGATGCCTCTGGCCAGATACCACAACGTGCCGTAGAGGCTGGCTTAATCAGTCGGTTTGGCGCCATAGATAATACCGAAGGCGGAATTACTTCCAGATACAGTGCAAATATGACCCTTAGCAACAAACTGCCTAACGGCGCCACGCTGCGCAACCAGGTTTATGCCATCAATTATAACTTTGAGCTATACTCCAACTTTACGTTCTTTTTAGAAGATCCGGAAAACGGAGACCAGATCCGCCAACGGGAGAACAGGAACATACTAGGTTACCACGGTACTTACAGCCAGGAACTTAGCCTGTTGGGCAGGCCACTGCGCAGCAATGCGGGCATAGGCTTTCGATACGATGCTGTGCAAGGCTCTGAATTATCGCGAACCCTGAACAGAAGAACGACCTTAGCTCAAGTACAGTTTGGCAATATTAATGAGCTCAATGCTTTTGCCTATATCAGCGAAACCTGGCAACTTTCACAGCGGTGGTCTGTTAATGCAGCACTGCGCTTCGATCAGTTTATGTTCAGATACAGGGACCGTTTAAACGAACCTACCCTTGAGGGCGAAAACACAACAAGCAATATCTTTAGCCCAAAACTAAACCTGTATTATACGCACTCACCTAAGCTGCAATTGTATGCGAGTACCGGCCGTGGCTTCCACTCTAACGATACCAGGGTATCTGTATCCGGAGAAAAAGAAATTTTACCAGCTGCCCATGGAACTGACCTTGGTGTTGTATACAAGCCTGTTCCAAGGCTTATGATAAGCTCTGCCCTCTGGTTACTTGATTTAGAACAGGAACTTATATATGTAGGCGATGAGGGCGTAGTGGAGCCATCCGGGCCTTCACGCCGCTTTGGTGTAGACTTTTCGGCACGCTACCAGCTTACCGACAAGCTCTTTGCAGATGCAGACCTGAACCTGGCCAGGCCCCGCTTCAGAGATGAAGAAACCGGAGAGAACTTTGTGCCCCTGGCTCCTCTTATAACCAGTACAGGCGGGCTCTCTTACCTAAGCAAAAAAGGCTTTAGAGGCAGCTTACGCTACAGGTATTTGGGCCACAGGCCTGCCAATGAAGATTACAGCCTTACAGCAGATGGTTATTTTCTGCTGGATGCTACCCTGGGCTATACTATCAATAAGTACCTGGAGTTTACCCTCACTGGCGAAAACCTGTTGAACCAGGAGTGGAAGGAAGCCCAGTTTGAAACCAGCTCCAGGCTGCGTGGCGAGCCAGCTCCCGTATCTGAAATCCACTTTACACCAGGAACCCCATTCTTTATAAAAGCGGGGATAACACTTTCATTTTAAAAACAGTATACACAAAAAAAGCCACCGCTATCTCAACTGGGAGAGGGGTGGCTTTTTTTCATAGCAATTTAATTTAACCCCATCAGGCTACCAGTTGCTGGCGCAGCCTGTCTACTTCTTCCTGCAAGGCTCTTTCTTTTTCCAGGGCAGCATCAAGCATCTCTTTCATTTCAAGTTCTTTACGGTACATTTCCTCCTGGGTGGCCGATAGCTCTTCCATGTTCTGGCGCATTTCCTCTTCCTGAGCCCGCATTTCTTCAGTTTGCAGGCGGGTGTTTTCAAGCAGCTTTTTGGTGCGCTCGTTTATTTTTACAGATATAATGGTAGAGGCAATGCTCTCGCCTATCTTTTCAAGAAAAGCAACCTCGTACTTTTCTAAAGCACGGAAAGAAGCCAGTTCAATTACACCAACTATATCATCGTTAGACTTTAAAGGTACCATCACTATGCAGTTTGGATTAGCGGTGCCAAGGCCAGACGTAATGTTGATATAGTTCTGAGGTACCTCTTTTAAATAAATAGTACTTTTCTCAAGATAGGCCTGGCCTACCAAACCCTGGCCAGGGTAAATATGGCTGTCAAGAAATTTCTTTTTATCATACGCAAAACAAGATTTCATCTGCAGGTGCAGGTTATTTTCCTCTTCACCATCTACTATAAAAATAGCCCCCTGGTTGGCCTTCAGGTATTTCACCGCTTTGGCTATTACCTGGTCGCAGAGACTTTCTACATTATTCATGTTATTGCGCAAAATATCACTGATCTGCGCAAGGCCCTGGTTGGTAAACTTTTCCTGCTGTTCGCGCTCATAAGAGCTAAGTAAACCATCCCGCATATGCAGCAGCGATTTACCAATTTCATCGCCCTCCGTTAATTCATACTCAGCATTAAGATCGCCATCACTTATTTTTTCAGCAAAGGCAATGTTTTTTTGCATGTACCCAACCTGTTTTTCTAATGAAATGGTTTTATAAAAGCCATCGATTGTTTTTTTCCTGAAATCATAGCTCCAGTAGCCACTTAAAAATACAGCAAATGCAGCCAGCACACCATGAAACAGAAAAGTACTAAGGCTCATATAATCAAGCTGGGTAAAATAAATATGCTTTGCACCCGAATACTGCAGGTAGGCAAATACGCCATGATGTAATACCACTAATATGAGTAAGGGTATCTGCAAGGTCCAGCGTTGGTAAGCTATTAAAGCCAACGATGCTATAAATACCCAGAAGTGCATTTCAAACAATCCATGCATTTGGTAAATAAACTGGGCAGCAAAAACAGCACTTATCCCACTGGCTACATATTGATAAAGAGTAGAGTCTGGCAATAGCAGTTTTGTAGCAAAATAAGCTGCTAATGATAATCCACCCACTAAAAAAGCAATAAGCCAGGTATCATAAAAAGCAGCAAGAAAAAAACCAAATGCAAAATTACCTAATAGGTAAATAAGCATGATCCGGTCTGCTTTCCTGTAAATTTCTTTAAAGAACATGTGTAGCTGGTCTGACGGCACCAATTGTTCTGTAGATGATTGCATCATACTAAAGTGTTTAAAATAAAGAAAAATTAAATGTATTTTTTTCGGTTAGCTCACAACCGTATGCGGTGGTGGCCAGGGTAGTAAAGCGCGGGGCAGCCTGGCCTGCCAGCAACGCTTCTATTGCCATCTGTGCAAAATTAGTAGCAGGGTCTGTGCAGTAGCGGGAGCGGTTATAATTACCCCGGTAGTATAAACTCCCCTTCGTGTCTACAAGCACAGCCTGCGGTGTAGCATATACCCCTAGCGCATTGGCCAGGAGCTCCTCATTATCTACAACTATAGTAGCTCGCTTTCCAAATTTGCGGAGTGTGCTTTCGTAGTGCGCAGCTGTAGGAATAACCACGTAAAATTCTATTCTGTTTTGGTAGGCCTGGAGTAATGTATTAAAATGATCAGTATTAAACTTAGAACAAGGACACTCCGGGTTATAAAAATGCAGGTGTACAGGCTTGCTGTGCTTTTTTTGCAGCAAACTGTCAATATTGACGAAATAGTTGAAAGGAACAGGTTGGTAGGTTTCGGGTAAAGGCGTGGGAGTGGCATACTTTATTTCCTGTTTCCAGAAAACAAACCCAATGGCAAGTGCTATGGTGCACAATAAAAAAAACACCGCTAATTTTCTCATAATACAATTAAAATGATTTGGCCAAAGCATAATAAAGCCCAGGCAAAGCAGGTTTATTAAAACCATACTGTACCAAACACAATAATTGAATAAGAAATATTAGGGACAAGCAAGTTATAAAAAAACCTAACTATATGTACATACGCATATAGTTACTACCAAATGAGCATGTAATAAAAATTACAGATGTTACTTATTTTAAGAAAAAATTATTTGGGTTTAAATAAAGCGACCCAGGCATAAATACTACTGCTGGTTTTTGATTATTTAAACTTACGCTTATATTTGACCAGACTTTAGGGGTGCCCCATGGCTGAGACAATACCCTCAATACCTGATGCAGATAATGCTGCCGAAGGGAAAAGTGAACGCTTTTTTAGAGTTACTCTCACTCCATAAAGCCATTCCTAAAGTTTTTAAAACCCAAACAGGAATGGAAATATCACTTAATCAGCAACCTTATACGTTGGCAGCTCCCTGCCCTTTGCAAACCCTGCTTGACGAGGTTATACCTCATCAGCAAAAAGGAATTGCTGTAGCTATCAATAACACGGTAGTACCTAAAGCACAATGGAGCATGCGCCTCCTTTGCGAAAAAGACAGCATTATTATTATTAGTGCCACACAGGGCGGTTAAGCTCCTTATTTCTCACAACATCTACTTAAATCCAAACTTCTATGCGTAACCCCGATCAAACTCCAGGCACTGGCAGCATTACCCGCGAACCCCTATCCGGCTCCAGAAAGGTATATGTGCCCGGCACCCTGCACAACATTAAAGTAGCCATGCGCGAAATTGTGCTTACGCCTACCAGGCTGGGCAACGGCCAGTCAGAAGAAAATGCACCTGTAACAGTGTACGATGCCAGTGGGCCGTTTACAGACCCAGCAATAGATATTGATGTAAAGAAAGGCCTGCCCCGCCTGCGCGAAGAATGGATTACAGGCAGAGGCGATGTAGAACAATTACCAGAAGTAACCTCTGCTTACGGCCAGGAAAGGTTAAACGATAAAAGCCTGGACCACCTGCGATTTGACCATTTCCGCAAGCCTTTAAGGGCAAGAGAAGGCGCCAATGTTACACAGCTCCATTATGCAAAAAAAGGCATTATTACTCCCGAAATGGAGTACATAGCCATACGCGAAAACCAGCGCATTGATTATTTAAAGGAAAGCCTTAACGGGCAATACAACCTGCTTACACAGCAGCATGCCGGAAACAGCTTTGGAGCCAACACCCCTAAAGGACTGATCACTCCCGAATTTGTAAGGCAGGAAGTAGCAGCAGGCCGTGCTGTAATTCCCTCTAATATCAACCACCCGGAAATTGAACCAATGATCATTGGTCGCAATTTCCTGGTTAAAATAAACGCCAACATAGGCAACAGTGCCGTTACCTCCAGTATTGAAGAAGAAGTAGAAAAAGCCGTTTGGGCCTGCCGGTGGGGTGCCGATACCATTATGGACCTATCAACCGGCAAAAATATTCACGAAACAAGAGAGTGGATTATACGCAACTCCCCTGTGCCGATTGGTACCGTACCTATATATCAGGCGCTTGAAAAAGTAGGCGGCAAACCCGAAGACCTTACCTGGGAACTTTTCCGCGATACCATCATTGAGCAGGCCGAGCAGGGTGTAGATTACTTTACCATTCATGCAGGTGTACTGCTCCGCTATATTCCTCTTACGGCAAAACGCATGACGGGCATTGTATCGCGCGGTGGCTCCATTATGGCCAAGTGGTGCCTGGCTCACCATAAGGAAAACTTCCTGTACACCCATTTTGAAGAGCTCTGCCAGATCATGAAGCAATATGATGTATCTTTCTCTTTAGGCGATGGTCTGCGCCCTGGCTCTATTGCAGATGCCAATGATGCCGCCCAGTTTGCAGAGCTTGAAACCCTGGGTGAGCTAACTAAAATTGCCTGGAAACACGATGTACAGGTAATTATAGAAGGTCCTGGCCATGTGCCAATGCACCTTATTAAAGAAAATATGGAAAAGCAACTGGAGCATTGCCATGAGGCTCCTTTTTATACATTAGGCCCCCTTACTACCGATATTGCCCCGGGGTATGACCATATTACCTCTGCTATTGGCGCAGCTATGATCGGTTGGTTCGGCACAGCCATGCTGTGTTATGTTACCCCAAAAGAGCACCTGGGCCTGCCCAACAAAAAAGATGTAAAAGACGGTGTAATTGCTTATAAAATAGCCGCACATGCTGCAGACCTTGCCAAAGGACATCCAGGTGCCCAATACCGGGATAATGCGTTAAGTAAAGCTCGGTTCGAATTCAGATGGGCTGATCAATTTAACCTATCTTTGGATCCCGACACCGCGCGTGAGTTCCATGATGAAACACTGCCGGCTGAGGGTGCAAAAGTAGCTCACTTCTGTTCTATGTGCGGACCAAAATTCTGCTCAATGAAAATAACACAGGAAATAAGAGATTTTGCAGAACAAGGTATGACAGAAAAAGCGGCAGAGTTTGCCGAAAAAGGAAAAGAGATCTATTTATAATGTTAATTGCAATTACCAGCCCCACTCCCCTGCAAGGCGAAGCCTCCCTCCTCAACCAGTTATTTGAGGAGGGGCTTGAGCTTTTGCACCTTCGTAAAAAAGGATACTCAGAAGAAGAGACAGATGCTTTTATCCAAAGCATTAACCCTGCCTATTATTCCAGAATTGCACTTCACTATCATCATGAAGTTGCATTTAAATATGGCATTAAAAGGCTACATTTTATTGAATCTGAGAGAAGGCGGCAGCTGCAGGCTACTTTTATAGGACTCAAGGCTCGGGGTATGATCCTATCTACTTCCATACATAGCATAGAGGCATACCTGGAGCTTTCACCAGCATTTGAGTATGCACTTCTTGGCCCTGTGTTTAACAGTATTTCAAAAAAAGATTACTCCCCGGTACAAGAAGTAAAACAGGTAACTTCCATGAAAAGAGAAGACCTGAAACTGGTAGCCATTGGTGGCATTGACGCAGCCCATATACCCTTAGCCCACCAGCTGGGCTTTGATGGTGTAGCTGTATTGGGAGATTTATGGCAGGAACCAGGTTTAGCCTTACAAAAATTTAAACACATGCAACAAGTATACTCAGCACTGTATACTTCGTGAGTATGAGGGGCACTTTGTGCTTCTTAAAATTATACCGATTTATGATCTATAGCAGACTACAATATATCTCTCAGGGCCAGACCTACCGGGAGCAACTTAGTAACATACAGCAGGTACTTGACGCCGGTTGTACCTGGATACAGCTGCGCTTTAAACAGGCCGATAATAGCACACTTACTGCATTGGCAGAAGACGTTAAAAAGACCTGCGATGCGTATAAGGCTGTACTGATCATAAACGATCATGTACAAATCGCAAAGGTTATAGACGCTACAGGTGTGCACCTGGGCCTTAATGATACTACTGTGTTGGAAGCCAGGCAACTACTGGGTAGCCAGAAACTTATAGGAGGCACTGCCAATACTCTTAATGATGTAGCCATGCGCCTGGGCGAAGATTGCGACTACATAGGCCTGGGCCCTTACCGCTATACAACTACCAAAAATAACCTAAGCCCGATACTGGGTATAAAAGGCTATTGCCATATAATGGCAGAATTGCAAAGACTTAACGTAGGTATACCCATTTATGCCATTGGCGGTATAGAAGCCACCGATGTACCCTTGCTTTTGGATGCCGGCATTTATGGTGTAGCCATGTCTGGCGCCATTACTAATGCGGCCAATAAGAACGAAATCGTACAACGAATTAACCAGGCCCTTTATGCAACAGCTTAACATAGCCGGAAAATCTTTTTCTTCCCGCCTTTTCCTGGGCACCGGCAAATTCGGATCTCAGCAGCTAATGGAAGAGGCTATACTGGCTTCTGGCTCAGAGCTGGTAACCGTGGCACTAAAGCGTGTTGACCTTGAAACAGAAACCGACACCCTGCTTGGCCACCTGCAGCACCCTCATATCAACCTATTACCCAACACATCGGGTGTGCGCACTGCCAAAGAAGCCGTGTTTGCAGCCCAGCTTGCCCGCGAAGCCCTGGAAACCAACTGGGTAAAACTGGAAATACACCCAGACCCCAGGTACCTGATGCCAGACCCTGTTGAAACCTTAAAAGCTACAGAAGAACTGGCCAGGCTTGGCTTTATTGTGTTGCCCTATATCCATGCAGACCCTGTACTTTGCAAAAGGCTTGAAGACGCAGGCACTGCTGCAGTAATGCCCCTGGGGGCACCTATTGGCAGCAATAAAGGCTTAAAAACCATTGACTTTTTAGAAATTATTATTGAGCAAAGTAAAGTACCGGTGGTGGTAGATGCTGGTATCGGGGCGCCTTCTGATGCTGCCAAAGCCATGGAACTGGGGGCAGATGCTGTACTTGTAAACACTGCCATAGCAGTATCTGATAACCCTGTACAAATGGCTGCTGCCTTTAAAATGGCTACGGTAGCCGGGCGCTTGGCTTTTGAGGCACGGCTGGCGCGTGTTACCTCTCATGCGCATGCCAGTAGTCCGCTAACTACTTTTTTAGATGAATAACTTTAACGATCTTTTCAATAAGTACTCATGGCAGGAGGTGCAGCTTAAAATTTTAAACAGTACCTATAAGGATGTGGAAAAAGCACTGGCTTCTCCCAGGCGTACGCTGCATGATTTTGCTGCGCTTATTTCACCGGCAGCAGCACCTTATCTTGAGCAAATGGCACAGCTAAGCCAACAACTTACCCAAAAGCGCTTTGGTAAAACCATACAACTATATGCCCCCTTTTACCTTAGTAATGAGTGCAACAATATTTGCACGTATTGCGGCTTTAGCCTGGGCAACAAAATAAAGCGCAAAACCCTGAGCGATACTGAGATTATTAAAGAAGCAAAAGCCATAAAGGCTATGGGCTTTGACCATGTGCTGCTGGTTACTGGCGAGGCCAACCACACTGTACATGTAGATTATTTTATAAATGCCCTTCGCCTTATTCGGCCATACTTTGCCAGCATCAGTATAGAAGTACAGCCCCTGGAGCAGCATGAATACGAAGCTTTGCTTCCTGGTGGAGTACATTCTGTGTTAGTGTACCAGGAAACATATCACCAGGAAAGGTATAAAGAGTATCACCCTAAAGGTAAAAAAGCCAACTTCCATTATCGCCTTGATACGCCCGACCGGTTAGGAAAAGCCGGGGTGCATAAAATGGGCCTGGGTGTACTGTTAGGCCTTGAAGACTGGCGCACCGACTCATTTTTTAATGCCCTGCACCTGGATTACCTGCAAAAAACCTACTGGCAAACCAGGTACTCCGTTTCTTTTCCGCGCATACGCCCTGCAGAAGGGGTAGATGTCTCAAAATACCATATAAGCGACAGGGAACTGGTGCAGCTTATTTGTGCGTACAGGCTGTTTAATGAGGATCTTGAACTATCAGTGTCCACCCGCGAATCAGAAAAATTCAGGAATCACATTATTCCCCTGGGAGTAACTTCTATGAGTGCCGGCTCTAAAACCAACCCCGGGGGTTATGTAGTAGAGCCAGAATCGCTGGAGCAATTTGAGATTTCTGATGAGCGCAGTCCTTTTACCTTTGCAACCATCATTGCTGCGCATGGGTACGAACCGCTTTGGAAAGATTGGGACCAATCGCTTCAAAATGGTTATCGCCAATAAACATTTTAGTGTTTTTAACCTACTGCCAAATACCATAAGGGCATTTGCCAGTAATTTCCCTTACTATATGTTATCTATAGAACAAAGAATTGATCAATCAGAAACGCGTATTTTTAAAGCTGTTTTTCCCAGCACAACCAACCATTACGATACTCTTTTCGGAGGTACGGCTATGCAGCTGATGGATGAGGTTGCTTATATAGCAGCTACCCGATTTTCAAGAAAAAGAGTCGTAACAGTTTCATCTGATAAGATAGACTTTAAAAAACCTATTCCGGCAGGCACTATTATAGAATTAATAGGAAGGGTAAGTAAAGTTGGTAAAACCAGCCTTGAAGTACAGGTTGAAATTTATATTGAACAGATGTATACCCTGCAACGCGAAAAAGCTATTACCGGTACTTTTACCTTTGTAGCCATAGATCAGCAAAAAAACCCGGTTAGGGTACTGGATTAAGATATAGTAAGGCAAAAAAAAATGCAGGTAAGACTTACCTGCATTTATATTATCTTCCTTTGGATTTGGGTGGTTCGGGCTGAGCTTTTACATAGTCGTAATCCAGCAGCTTGGTAAGGCTGTTCCGATGTGAGTCAAAAGAAATGCTTTCAACTTCTGTTTCTACCAGGTTATCTCTTCCCAGCACCATTTGTCTTCTTATTTTATCGGGTTTGGCAGGCTTAGTGTAATACAATGCTACGTAGTCTTCAGTACCCAACTCAGTATCCAGTGGATCCAGTATAGAGTTGATCTTATCTACCACACCGGGTTCTTCGCGTGCTGCAAAACCAAAGTATTTAAAGCCATCATTTTCTTCTACCTGGTGCCGCCAGAATACATCGTTTATCGCCTCTTCAAAATGCTGTTCGGCATTCTGGTCTTTGAAATGATATAGCAAAACGTAATTTTCCATAGTGCAATTATTTGATTTACAATTACTTATATAGAAACTTACGATCCTAAACCGTTTATGTTTAGTATATCTGCCGCTTAAGCATTACCCTTTTATGTTTATTGGGGCACCTGCACCCTGTATACATCTTCATAACCGATATAATACAATGCTCGGTTATCTGCGCTAAACTTAACCTGTAGCGGTTGAAAATTGTTACTTGAATATCCATAGGCTACATCTCTTACACTTTTTGCAGCGATGTCTGTGGTTCTTACTATAAAGGCCATGTCAGGGCATGGGCCATCTTGCTGGTAAGGCTCTACATGTGCAAGCTGTGTGCCGTCTGGCGAAATAAAGTATTGCGCAGACATCCACTTCATGGCTTCTGCTTTTGAAAATTCCAGCGAATTTTGTCTCACATTAAAAACTCTTACCGTTTGCTCAGGGGCACCTGCATTGTGGAGTATTACAAGAACATGCAACTGGTTATTTTTCCAGAAGTACTGCTTATTCTGGTACTGCGAATATTGCCTGTCTATAAGCCATGAGGCACCACTGGCCACTTCTGTTACTATGCCAACAGGTGGCCCGGTACTGGTCGGGGTTTCATATACTAACTCGCCCGATGCCGCAGAAATAGCACGAGGCTCTCCCTCTCCTATTAACTTCTCTTCTTTTTGAGAAGCGTTGTAGACATAAATATCCTTAAAATTAGGCATCTTCTTGTAAGCCATTAAATGGCCAGAAAAAACAACTGAACCAGGATCAACATTATCAACGATTGTTTCTGCTCCGCCTCCAATTTTTAACCGTACCTGGTTAATAGAATAATTCCCCCTGTTGCGATCACTGATCCCTACAAAAAATACTACCTGGTTCGTTTTATCAAGCCATACCTTGTCTATATGATTCGGACTTTTCGCCAGGAGAACTTCCTTTTTTGTATCAATGCTTAAAGAGTTTAATATAAACTCTGCCTGCCCTGCTGATAAATACCGGGTGGTAGTATAAATAATTGAGTTGGCAGGCTCATTTATCTCCCAGGTAACCCACCCCATAGGGTTTTTTATCAAATGATCGCCCCGGTTATCTACAGACTCGCACCTTCTGCTCTCACAGGCATTGAACACCAATAAAATAATCGCATAAAAGAGATATAGCCTGGCTTTCATGATTTCTAAAATATTAAACCTCAATTCAATGCAAGATATAAATACTTTTCTATAATTTTATTTTAGAATACTTATACTCTGTTTGGAAGCTTATTTATTGTTTATTTAATACTGTCTTAGTAATTATTAAAGATCTTTCAGAGATAAACACAGTAACATTATGTAAGCCTCTATAAGCCTTTTATAAAATAATATCTTTGCCGTACTTATTGCACCAAGTAGCAAAGCCTAATGCATAGCCAGATGAAAACATTTTTAAAATGCGTGTATGCAGGGTTACTCCTGTTTTGTATTGCAGAAGGGGCTGTTGCACAGCAAACCACTACTTTACAGGAGCAACCTAAAAATAGCTTTTGGGAGATAGGCATAGGTGCTGGTATGGACTTTATACTTTTTCCTCATTATAACCTTCATGTAAATGCCTATGTACTTAACACGCGTAACCTGCGAGTGTCTGTTAAAAACCAGGTAGCTATTCACATGCCCATTCTGATTTTTATGCAAACGTACTATCCTTCTGTGCAGGTCCAGAATAAATACAGAGGTCTATGGTATACAGTGGCAGCCGGCAGAGAGTTTATTCGCATCTCCAGCTTTGAAGGTAATAAACCAGCTTACCACAGGGTTGACAGGCGCTTTGATATAGGGGTACGCTGGGAAGAATCTTCCAGCTATTATTACGGGTTTAGCATTCCTATCCGCTTAGACCATGATGTGCCCTGGTTTTTTACAGGCTATAACTTTACTGCCGGTTATCGGTTTTAAAGCATCACAGCAGCCTGATCTTTCTTCAATAGTAAGGGTAAGCATACTCTGTCCTCTATCTTAAATTGCCTTTTCTTATAGAAGTTAATGAAATAGCTCATCCATTTTATATCTTGCACCAAACTGCATTTACCTTTTACAACAAGGCAAACCTGCATGATTATTGAAAACCCTGATATCTTATTAACTTTAACAAGTATGCAAAACAAAACAAGCTCCCTTTTTACCATATATAGCGGGAAGCAATTGGTAGCAGCCTCTTTATCGGTACTATTGTTAAGCTCTCCGGTACTGGCTGCCACGGGCCTAAGTGGCAACACAACGGCAGTTATACCCCCAACCACAAAAAATGCCCTTAAAAACAGCAATGCTCCCATCAGCAAAGAAGTAGCCAGTTCCATAGAAAAAGTAAAACCAGCCGATGTAAAAGCGCATATCCAGTACCTGGCCGATGATAAACTACAAGGCCGGCTGCCCGGCACCCCAGGCTACCAGATGGCTGTAGATTACATTGTGAGCCAGTATAAAAAAATGGGTGTAGAACCCGCAGGCGAAAACAACACTTACCTGCAAAAGGTACGCTTGCGCAGAGCCTATCCAGGTAAAAGCGCTACCCTCATGACCCGTAATCCGCAAGGCAGCCAGGTAGAACTGGCCTATGGTAAAGATTTTATAGTATACCCTAACCCGGAGCAAAAAGAAGTGGCACTGGACGCCCCCCTGGTATTTGCAGGTTATGGCATTAGTGCACCGGAGTTAGGCTATGATGATTATGCAGGTATTGATGCTAAAGGCAAAATTGTAGTAGTTTTAAGGGGCGCACCCGAAAAATTTCATTCTACCGTTTCTGCATATAGTGCCGATGTAATGACTATCCTGAAAAATGCGGCAGCGCATGGTGCTGTAGGTGTACTTATAGGCAGCACTAATACAAAAGCCAACCTCATGCCCATGGAAAGAGGAGTAGTGAGTGTAATGGATGCCAATGGAAAAGTAGCGGCTTCGCGCAATTACGTTACCGACCAGATCAAGGTATTGGGCATGATACATGCATCTGCATTTGAGCAATTAATGCACAACGCAGGCCAGGATGCCCAGAAAGCAGCAAGTTCTATAAAAGGTGGTGTTCCTGCCTCTGCCCCGCTTAATGTAACTGCCACCACTCGGTATACCTCTACCTACGAGGATTTTGACAGCCATAATGTTGTAGGTAAAATTACTGGGTCGGACCCACGCCTTCGTAATGAGTTTGTAGTACACAGCGCTCACCTGGACCATATGGGTGTAGGCCGCCCTGTAGATGGCGATTCTATTTACAATGGTGCTCACGACAATGCCTCGGGCGTATCCAGCCTGCTCGAAATAGCAAGAATATACTCCAGGATCAAAGCAAAACCCAGGCGCTCTGTTTTAATAGTAATGGTTACCGGTGAAGAAATGGGCTTATTAGGTTCTGCGTATTTTGCCAACAACCCAACCGTACCCAAAGAGAACATAGTAGCCAATGTAAATACAGATATGCCTACTATCATTGCTCCCTTGCTGGCTGTAGTACCGCTAGGTGCCGAACATTCATCGCTCAAAGAAAAGGTTAATATCGCAGCCAATTATTTTGGGTTAGATGTTGAAGCCGATCCGGAACCAGAACAGAACCGCTTTATACGGAGCGATCAATACAGCTTTGTAATGAATGGTATACCTGCTCTGCATATTAAATACGGCAACAAAACAGCCGATGGAGCCAACAACCTGAGCGAAACGGTAAAAGTCTGGCGCGAAAAATACTATCATAAGCCACAGGATGATATTAATGGAGTATTTGACTTTGAAGCAGGCAAGCGCTATGTACAGCTCAACTTCCTGATCGGTTACCTGGTGGCACAAGATGAAAAGCGCCCTGCCTGGAACGGAGGCGATTTTTTCGGTGAACGTTTTGGGATGTAATTCTTAAATGAACTATATAAAAAAGGTGCTGCTCCTATTAGGGCAGCACCTTTTTTATGGGTCAGTAACACAGAATACTTTTATAGTCTTTTTAAACGTCTTGCTTCATCCTGGGTAGCCTCCCTGATGCTGATAGCTACTCCACCACCTGCTGCTAACTGTTGTTTTAGCTGGCTCCTTGAATTGATAATTACCTGGCGGATGGTGTAGCTCTGCGGGTTTTTATTCCAGCTGGCATCATTACCATCTGCATAAATGGTTGCTACATAATTTTTACCTCTTGGTAAATAGTTGAACGGAATGGTAGCTACCCGTGGGTTTTCATCTGTAATACCCCCCACAAACCACTCGTTTTTACCTTTTGCTTTACGTGCAATAGTTACGTAATCACCTGGCTCTGCTTCCTGCACAAAGGTATCATCCCAATCAATAGCCACATCTTTAATAAACTGGAAAGCATCCGGAAAACGGGTATAATTTTCAGGCAGATCAGCTGCCATCTGTAAAGGGCTGTACATAGTTACGTAATAAGCAAGCTGCTTAACCAGCGTAGTGTTTACGCGCTGGTTACTGCCGGTATTATAGTACGACAGGTCAGTCTGGAAAATACCGGGCGTATAGTCCATAGGGCCACCCATTAAACGGGTAAAAGGCAGTATAGTAGTATGGTCTGGCGCTAAGCCCCCCATTGCCTCAAACTCGGTACCACGCGCTGATTCCTGTGCAAACCAGTTAGGGTATGTGCGGTGCAAACCTGTAGGTCTTACCGCCTCATGGCTATTGATCATTATCTGATAATCTGCAGCCCGCTCTGCTACATGTATATAGTGGTTTACCATCCATTGCCCATCATGGTGCTCTCCTCTTGGAATAATTTTGCCTACATAACCTGTTTTTACAGAGTTATAACCATTATCCTTCATAAATTGAAAAGCTCTGTCCATGCGGCGTTCATAGTTGGTAGCAGAGCCGGAAGTTTCATGGTGCATCATAATACGCACACCTTTGTCTGCAGCATAGCGCTGCACTTCCTTTACATCAAAATCCGGATAGGGTGTAACAAAGTCAAATACATTTTCTTTCCAGTTTCCAAACCAGTCTTCCCAGCCTACATTCCAACCCTCAATCAGTACCGCATCAAAGCCATGCTCAGCAGCAAAGTCAATATGCCTTTTTGCATTTTCGGTAGTTGCTCCATGGCGTCCGCTTGGGGTTAACTTTGTAAAGTCATCTTCCAGCTTAACGTTGGTTTCTGTACCATACGCCCAGGTGCTTTTACCAGCAACAAAATACTCCCACCAAATGCCTATGTACTTAACCGGCTTTATCCACGATACATCTTTATAGCGGGTTGGTTCATTAAGGTTAAGAATAAGATTAGACGCCAGAATATCAGTTGCTCTATCGCTTACCACAATTGTTCTCCAGGGAGATTGAGCTGCTGTTTGCAGATATCCTTTGTTACCCACTGCATCAGGCACCAGGTGTGAACTCATGCGAAGATTTTTATCGTCTACATTCAGGTTCATGGCCGGGTAGTTAATAAGGGCTGCTTCATGAATATTAATGTATAGTCCATCCGCAGACTTCATCATGGCAGGGGTTTGCACAGCAAGGCCCTGTATGGGTTGCTGCGCATGTATTTCCATAGTAGCCTTTTTCATCAGGCTCCCTATCTCAGAAATTTTTGAGGTAGTGTAAGCATACTCGTTGGTATCATAATCACCTGGAATCCAGAAAATTTTATGATCGCCTGCCAGGTTAAACTGGGTATGCTCTTCTTTAATGATAAAGTATTTAAGCTGTTCCTGCTTGGGAAACTCATAACGGAAACCAAGCCCATCATTAAACACGCGGAAACGAATACGGATGTGCCGTCCGTTTTGCCCTGCCTGTGTTAAGGTAACAAGCAACTCATTATAATTATTACGAATAGTCTTTTGCTCTCCCCAAACTGGCTCCCACGTATCATTTACTGTGGCCTGCTCTGTATTGCTTACTGTAAAACCATTCATAAATGCAGGTCCTTCTGTTAGCTCCAGCCCTAAAGTACTTGGCTTTATCACTGGTTTTTGCTTATAGGTAAGTTGATAAGAAGGCACCCCGTTGGCCTGCAGCTCAAAACGTAGGGTCAAGTTTTTGTCGGGCGATGTAATTACCTGTGCATACAGCAAAGGTGTAAGCAAAAAAGCAAATAAAAATGCAGATAGCTTTTTTACAAATGCGCCCCGAAGCGCTTTGTTCAAGTGATGGTGGTAATTCATATACATGTAGGTTTTCTTCAGAAAATAGCCAGGATTTGGCTTAGTTCAAATGTAAACCAAAATCGTGGGCTTGAGAACTGAACTAGACGATAGTATAGAAAAAAAACCAAAAATCAACGCACTATATATTGATTATCAATAGCTTAACAAAACATTTATATAGAATTTATGCGGAAAAATCTAACCTGTATTCTATGCCCTAAAGCAATAGTTTAGCTCTTTACTTATAAATTAAGCTTAAAAATGCCTTGGCTAGTATAACGGTTTGCCCTAACCTACAGGGTATACAGCTGGTGGTTTAGAAAACAACAATAGCAGACTTCATTAAGGTAGCCAGCATATTTGTAGTGCATTTAGTAAACAAATTTACAAAGGTTAGCACATGTATTTAGTTAGACAAAAATTAATACACAAAGCAAGACCTGGGTTGAGGACAAAAAAAAGTAGTCAGACCCACCACAGTCTGACTACCTGAGGTTAAACCCACCACGGTTTAACCGAAACAACCTACTTAATACACCAATTTAACC